>JACLAD010008943.1_pt1 | contig 29486 bp, 20 predicted proteins | sample 8027901 | NCBI WGS metagenome assembly JACLAD01 (sample SAMN15725071, study PRJNA655200) | protist metagenome | isolation source: fluorescence activated cell sorting (FACS) single amplified genomes of... | place: Spain: Blaines Bay Microbial Observatory, Mediterranean Sea | collected 2016-07-05 | reverse complement strand
TTTGCCACCATCACTATTACATAACCACCCAAACGGGCATCAATAAACCAAATCTTCTAGCATACGGCGCTGCCTTTTGCTGAGGCCATCTAGTACTTTTTCATCATTACTGTTGTTGAAATTGAATAAAGCTTTGTCGATTGTATATGGCATACCTCTGTGAGGTGCAGCAATGAACGATGCCCGAGGCATGCTAAGATAAAATATGAAAATCTTTAGAATTATATGTCTAAATGCAATTAACTTGAAAAATATGTTACACGACTAACTATGTGAAAAAAATTACAGAGATATTGCATTTGATCTCACTCCCTCTATTTGGACCTGTAACGATACACACCTACTTAACCTTTGAAATTTGGGTCGAGGCATTTGCATGCAACACAATACAACCTCTGGTTAGAATTTCCATTTTGGCCACAGCAGTCGCCACCGTCATACTCACATCCACAGTTATTGTTGGCGTCATCGCACACTCCATCACCCTTAAATGAACCGCCAGCGGCACATGTTCCTTGGCAGTTCTTTCCAACGACGCTAGGATCTTTGCAAGCGCACACTTTGCAGTATTTATATTGTTGGTTATTCTTTTTACCACAGCAATCTCCTCCATCGTATTCGCAGGCACAATTGTTGTTTGCATCATCACAATAGCCATCTCCCTTAAAAGAGCCGCCGGCACCACACCCACCAGCATTGGCACCGCAACCAGCTCCGGCTTTTTTCGGGTCTATGCATTTACAAGCTTTGCAGTATTTGAATTGGTCACTTCTGGTCTTTCCACAACAATCACCACCATCGTATTCACAACCGCAATTGTTATTTCCATCATCACAGTAGCCATCTCCTCTGTATGCACCTCCCGCAGCACACGTCCCTGTGCACGTTTGTCCAGGCTGAGGCGTTGCTTGCTTCTTTGGATCTTTGCAGGCGCACGATTTACAGTACTGAAACTGTTGTGCTTTCCCGCTTTTACCACAACAATCACCGCCATCGTATTGGCAAGCACAATTGTTGTTGTTGTCGTCACAAAATCCATCCCCTTTGTAAGATGCAGCTCCGCAAAAACCTGTACACCCGTTGTCCACATAATTAGGATCCAAGCACTTGCACTGTTTGCAATATTTGCGCTGGTCTTTATTGCCATTGTAGCCGCAGCAGTCACCACCATCCCAATTGCAACCGCAGTTATTGTTCTCATCATCACAATATCCGTCTCCCTTTAGAGATACAACACGACATGTACCTTTTTTGGAACATCCTGGAGCTGGCTTTGCGTTCGGGTCCAGACATTTGCACTGCTTACAGTACTTATACTGCTGAGATTTGCCGCTGAGTCCGCAGCAGTCGCCACCGTCCCATTTACATCCACAATTGTTGTTACCGTCATCACAGTACCCGTCTCCAACGTACCCCGCTGCTTTACACACGCCAGGGCACTTGTTTGGATCATAATTCGGATCCGTGCACTTGCACTTTTTACAGTAAGCAAACTGATTAGCTTTACCACTTGATCCACAGCAGTCGCCACCGTCATAGCTACAACCGCAATTGTTGTTGTTGTCATCGCAAAATCCATCACCCTTGTACTTTGGCGAACCGCAGACACCTGGGCATTTGCTGCCTACATATGTAGGATCAATGCATTTACATTGCGAGCAGTAGTTGTACTGATTAGTTTTTTTCTGCCCACAGCAGTCACCACCATCCCAACTGCAGCCGCAATTGTTGTTATTGTCATCGCAAAATCCATCTCCCTTGTAAGATGGGGAACCACATCTGCCAACACACGTTCCAGGTGTGGGTGCGGGTGTGGTGAGGACGGTGGTAGTGGTGCATTCAACATTGCAGATCTTTGTGTCGCTTCCAAGTCCAGCCTTCGTACAGCTAGAGGTTGGAAAATATCTCTTTAATGGGATTCCATTTAGGAAACCCAAGCACGTACGCTTTTGTACACCAACTCCACATCCAGTACCAAACGTTTCGCACGTAGAGCTCCATTCAGAGAATTTGTAATCACCACAGAACGGAGCAGAGCCAATTTGGCAGCTGCCATCCTTTTGGATGAATGCAATTGCACTAAGCATTCCAACCTTGCACATGTCTCCACATTTTGGCTTAGGCGTGGTTAGTGCCTGTGTTGTCGGCGCCTGTGTTATTGGCCCTTTTGTCGTTGGAAGTTGTGTCACTCTCTGTGTCGTTGGAAGTTGTGTCACTCTCTGCGTTGTTGGAAGTTGTGTCACTCTCTGTGTTGTCGGAAGTTGTGTCACTCTCACTGTCGTCTGGGATTTTACATTAAACGTAGAAGCAACGAGAACAATTGCTATGAGATATCGCATTGTGTCAATAGAGTGCTTTTAAAACTTTCTAGAAATATCCGTCAACCCAATGATTTTTTGAGCAAAGCACTGCTCGTTCGTCCAAAACTGCGTGCGCGTGTGTGTCTGTGCGCGTTGACATTCATTGAAAGCGAGAGTGATCAACATTCGATACGGAAGAGACGAAGAAGAGTTGGCTCCGATGAGTGTGTGTTGCTTGCCGGTGTGTGCGCGTGTCTATCCATGTGGCACGCGACACGTGAATAGAGAGTATGATGTCTTGCATAAACACGACGAATAGCTGTCTGAAGCAACATGATTGAGGTTGCGTACACGTGTACACGTGTGTGCAGCGACTGGCAATTCACTTGATTTCCGTCAGCACTTATAAAAATAACATGCTATGTTTACACGTAAATAATTCTGGCCGTTGCTCATCCATCAATATTTGGCAACTTTGTCCGCATCCCAATATTGCGATGAGAAAAGGCACTCAGACCGTGTCAGAGAGGAACATATTCGAATATTCTATGAATACTATATAAGAAGATTCTGGCGATTTCTGAGTCCGTCACGCAGCAAGTTCTTCTACTTTACGTGCATTTCTGGCATGTGAGGCTCATTGTGAGCATGAACATGGGATATTCTTCGTGAAATTACAAACATAGTACTAGTTAGTAGTTAGTGCTGCCAATGCGGGCAAACTTAATTCATATGAATCTCGTTTCTTTCTTTCTTTCTTTCAGCCGCAAAAAAAAAAAAAAAAAAAAAAGAAGAAGAAGAGGAGAATTCGTGGTGCACGCACGCATACTAGTGCATACTCGTGTGTTCAGTGCGTGCGCAATGTCCGTATTATTCGAATATCTATTATGAACGAGCCCAACAAACGCAGCAACAACAGCAACAACAACAACAACAACAACAAAATTAAAAAGTAATAAAATGATTGGATTTGGATTTGGATTTGGATTTGGATTTGGATGACGCGTCACAAAAATGGTCCTAATAATAATAACTGACAGAATTCTGAGCTAGCTAGCTAGCCTGGCTGGCTAGCTAGGCGTTTTGCTAATAGGCTTGGCTTGGTGGGAACTGCGCGCACTCAAAAAAAAAAAAAAAAGTGCGCGGCGCGCAGTTTTCATACAGACTATTTACTAGTTATTTAATACTAATAAAGTAAAGGAGAAAAACACGTCATTAGGTTATTTATTATCTATAAAAAATGGAAATATCCGTCTCCCTGCAGACGACCATCTTCTAGCTATATTTTTTTGCGAGTGATTAGGTAGCGATTTTTTCCTATATTTGTAGAGCCATAATGTTAGTTAAATTGTGTCAGCTCTAACTAGCCATTTTGGACATTCAAAAACATCCATGTCCATGACGAAAAAAAATTTTTTATGGATCTGAGCAAATCAATATAGACAGACTTTTTGCCTGTATGGTCCACTTTTTTTACATTCCCGAAAGATATGCGATAAACAGCGCGCAGGTTTTCTTTTTCATTTTTTTTGGTAGCGCGCGCGCAGTTCCCACCAGCCTAACTTGCAAACCCCTTACTAGTACGTACAGCGTGTACGCGTGCGTGGATATGCGTTTAAACGTTTGTTGTTACCCACCACTAGCCCTAGTGCACTCTCTACATACACATATGTGTCTAACTGACTCCATTAATTACTCTTTTTGTAACCACCACAACAACATACGAATCTCTGAAAAGACAAACGCAACTCGAATCGCGATATATCGGGAACTCCTTCCTTTTTTTGCTACTAGCTAGCCAAACAGGCTGGCTATGGACAAATGGTAGCTAGTAATCGCGCGTTCGTGTACATACGTATGCAGGGCGAAGCCAAACTTTCGCAATCCAATGATGGGATTTTAGAATTCAGGATCCAATGGAAAGAAAATGTGAACAACAACATGCGCAGAATCTAAGTAAAAAAAAAGGCTTTATTTATTTGTTTAAACACCTTTAATTAATGAATTCACTACGTACGCGACCAATGATATCATGATCTGCTCACTCCAATCGCAGGCTAACAGCAGCAGCTGAGCTATATATATGTAGCAGATCCACTGTGAATGTGGAGAGGGTGTCGCGATGTTGTTGGGTAATCCAAGCGGCTTTCTTTTTTCGAAATTTCCATTTTAACAACATCTTTTCGAAATGATAAAAATCGAAATCATTTCGAATTGATTGAAATTCCCATTCCCCCTCCTCCTATTTTGCAGCTTGCAAGCAGTGGGCTTCATTTATATAAATAGAATCGCGAGGCAAAGTTACTTCCTCCTCGAATAATTGGCTACAAAATACAGAGACGCAAAGCTGATTCTGCGCCGCATCATTCTTATCATTGCACCGCGATAAAAAAAATCATTAAAAAATCTTAAGGGGCAATGAAGTGCAGCTGCATTAGCAAAACTTTTGTCAAAATAAGCGAGAGCTTGTACTCGACAGACAATGAAAAAAAAGAGGAAGCGAATCTACTGATAAAACAAGGGCGCAAAAGCGGAACCCTGAACGCGAAATATCTAACAAACGTGAAAATCTCGACAAAAGCAGCGGTGAAGATGCTGATGCACGGTATATGACTTTTTAGTTTTTTCAGTTGATTCATGGTTCGTTGTTGTTCTTTACCAGTTTAACACGTCTTGCCAACATCAATAATTTCCGCTTTAGCGCAAAAAGGTGTTGACGAGAAGGCTCAGAATGTCACAGGAATGCCCGTTGAAGTGATGGGACTTCTCTTTGGTTATCCAGAAATAGAAAAAAGCGCTAGGTTGCCCGCTCACTTTTTAATTTCACCATCGCACCATTATGCTAAATATTTTTGCATGAATTGTTAGTGGCAAATCAGATGCAAAAGATAGTGGAGAGAGCACCCAAACGCAGCCTCCTAGGACTCTAGTTGTTCAAGGTACATTTTTTAAAATGATCTTTTAATTGACCAACTCTATATCACCTGTTGCTAACCATAAAGCTAATGATGTTCATTAATGTTTAAGATGCATTTCCTGTTCCGTGTAAGGGCGGGCCTCATTCGGCAAATATGGATCCGAATACAGTGCCTTACATGATTGAATTGGCTGATGTGCTTTCCAAATCCAGACCCGAAGGCTCAATATGTGGATGGTACCACAGTCACCCGTTCGAACCTTTAGACGATGGCGGTGATCACTGCTGGTTTTCAGATACGGACGTAACAAACCAAAACCAATGGCAAACACAATGGGAGAAGCTTGGCGGAGACCCGTTTATTGGGATTGTTATTGACCCTCAGACATCGCAGAAGAATAGAGCCATGCATTTTGGCGCGTTTAGAAATTATCCAAATGAATGGAAAAATCCAATTCCAAACCAGTGCCCTGATGGTCAAATAATTGCAAATGATAATGAGAGGAGAAAAAAGTGGGGATCAGCTTGGAGATCATATTATCGGCTTCAGGTTTCATATTTTACAAATACGCAATCGCAGGATATGTTTTCGTGGATGACAAAAGATGTGAAGTGGATAAAAGATATTTGCCCCTCAGCCTTCGCAGATCATCAAATAAATACAAAAGTACTCATAAAGGATCTACATGATCTAGCCAACAATATTCAGGACCAAGGAAGCTCAAATTTCCCAGCATCAGGTGGCATCCATCAAACGTCTAGCATCTTGAGTTCACAAAAAGCAATTCGTACTTCGAAGGATGGTGGCTCTACAAAGGGTGATTCTCCATTTGATGCCACAAAACAAAGATCATGCCATTTAGCAGTAAATGCAATCGCCCAGGAACTAAGACGTGTAGCAAATAAATCAATATTTGGAACTAATTTAGAAGTTAAATCCACGAAATGATCGTAGAATATGGTTGGTACACATTATTTGTAAGAAAAGAGCATCCATAGATTTACAATGTTTGATACTTCTTTGTACCATCAATATCACCATTTCTTCGGATGAAGTTATCAAACCGTATAACTTTACATTTCAATTTTTCGTCGCGGTGTGAAACAACAAGTATCAGAGATCCTGAGTACTCTAGATTTATTGTATAATTCGTTTGTTGATTCTTCCAGAATATCTCAATCGGAACTTTTAATCTGTCCATACTGTTTCTCTGGGCAAAGTCGTTACTTGACTTTCTAATACTAGCATCGAAATGCGTAGATTTAATCTCTGCAACAAAAATGTACAGCGACGAGCGAATCTCGTTTACCCAATATTTGAATGGTAACATGTTATACTTTGACTTCTTGGATAGTCTAATTAGTGGACACCAATTCAATTTCTTTTCTACTACTTGAATATCAGCAAAGCTCAAATTTTGTAGTTCAACAACTTTTCTATTATAGTTGGCCAAGCGCATTGGGGGTACAGTGCCAGGTTCTTTTGGGGAGCGGAGTAATATTATTGGAACTTTTTGCTGAACAATAACCAACAATTTCTCTACAGTGGATAAAGATAGCCATTCGCAATCCACAATTATGCCACAAAAATCAATGAAGGTATGTTCGTTCTGCAAACGTAGCAAGCTGCAGCTAGAGTTTCCATTATTAGTACGTGATATCGCACTACACAATTTAAGGGATTCTTCCGATATCCATAAGGGATGATATCCTTCAGCTACCTGAGGAATCTTGAATATTTTATGATTAGCCGCATCATTTTTTGCAGAAACCTCGTTCATCAAAAGGTCGCTGTGTCTACACAAAATAGCAATTGAGCCCTGATAAGGCCTTCTTTTGTACATTGCACGGCAGATTGTAGTAATATAAGTATTCAATGACGATATAGCTTCACGTTTTTCTACCATTCTGCTGTTCTGCGGAGAACATATATTTTTTGGCCCATTTATCATGTGCTCGTGTACCGCATGATCGAGACTAACGATGCTTGCACCATTGCATATACATTCATCCACTGCCCTTTTTATTTTTACCATTTTTTCCATCAATCCTGTGTTGGAGTCAAAATCATTGTAATGCCTGACTTCATTATTTCCTGATATGTGTTTCTTCGTAACTTTGGGAAGATATATTTCTGCAATTACTTGTAAGCTAGGATTCATCATTGATGCAGATGCTGCCAACCTCAGTGATTCCATTCTCTCAGAATCCTGGCATCCAACTCGATTATGATAGAAATGAGATTTTGAGTAAATATCCATTGCGTTAGTCAAGAAACTCAAGCAAGAATTGACACACAACAATTTCTTTATCCTGCAAACATCAAAAAATGTACCATAGTATGAATGTATAAGTCTTCGAGATAGAAAATGTAACACATCATATTTCACTTCAAGGGTTAATTTGTTGAATTCATGATTTTTTACATATTTCGTAAGGCTATATCCGTAATTGGTTTTGAACTGTTCCCACAATGAACTATTCCAAACCACTGCACCGTCTGCAGTGATAACATCGCGAGAAATCGGGGCACAAGCTATAAAAGATGTTGCCTCTGTGCTCATTTTTTTTTGAGCAACTTAAAAGGGAATCTAGCAGATCATGTGTGAAGGACGACACTGCTAACGGGTTTAATGGATCAACAAGTTTTTGATTTACATTGCTCTCCGCCACTTCAATTATTTGGGTGTGTAATTGCGTAAGGCTAAATATGGAGTCACAGTTCTCAGACTTGCTACTATTTTCACTGGGATCGTCTCTTTCAGTGCCACAAACAAAGCATTTTTCTGCATCGCCTTTATTCACTTGCGCACAATTGAGACAAACAAAAGAATTTTCCCGCTTCAGATTTTGAATAACAGGAGGCGACACAATCGTTTGCGTATCATTGGACTTTTCCTCTTTATTGAGACACACGACAAATCTACGTACAAGATCACATATTATTTCATCATTATTCGGATTATCATCCTCGTTTACATTGGGTTCTAGTTTTTCTTGCTCGTCGTTGTCAAGATTCTTCATTCGTTTACGAACAAATTTCTTTTCTGCTCCGGACAGCAAAGGAACGACAGAGGGGTCAATTGCATATTCTGTTTCCATAAAAATGTTTGTTGCAAGTGACAAAATGCTGTCTTGCGCATTGCTATTGCGAGATGGAACACCTTCCGAGACAATTTCTTGTTCTATCTTCTTTTTTTGCATCAACGCAGAAGTAATAAAGACTCTGAGCAGCATGTTTGAATGAGGCAATACACCGTCTTTGCCGTTTTCGCCGTATGCTTTCTTGGATTCAACAAGTAGCTCAAAAATATCTCCGACACTAAAGCTAGAAAACGCCTCACGCAGCCCCTCAATTACTTGTTCAGATGGAGTTCCAATGCAATAACTTATGGGTTCTTCCTCATCAGTACCCTCTCCGTACGTACTTGCAACAAAAGTTAGGTTGTTCTCATCACTTTGTGCATCCCATCCGTACGCTACAACATGGAATTTTACAATATCACCGTCAAGGAGTTTACGATTCTCTGATTTAATGCTAGCTGCACTCTCGTCATCGTTATCGGCATGCGCTGTGTCATTTGATTGCAAATGACTGCATGCCCAACCAATCTGCGTGAGTTTATCATATAAATCGAAATTTTCTCCCAGCTGAAATTCATCTAAATGAACGCGTAAAAACTTTTCAGCTTCTATGCATTTGTCTTTATTTGCACAAACATGCTCAGAAGGCACATTCAGCGCATCATGGCCATCTTTTTTTTCTCCTTTTACTCCATTACCACTGATTGGCGCGGTAATCAAGGAAGGTGACCACCAGTCAAGGCTGATGCTCTTCATTGCATCCTCTTCTGATATACAAGCGCCACCAAAAAAAGGTTTTATATCATAGAAAAAATCACACGTCATTTTAAGTTCTAGTGCTCTATCTAAGCAGTAACCTATGAGTGCCGACCATTCTTTGAAAAACTTGTATCTATCCCCGAAGGAACGGTATGCCAAGGAAATATAAACTCCACCGTATCCTTTAAATCTAAAATCGTTTAGTTGCTCATTGATTACTCGTTTTGTAAGGTCAGCTGAGCTGTACCAAGTCCACTTCACCTTTGGCTTCGACAGTTCCCACAAAGTCTCTTCAGTTGGCGCCGTGCTTATTCCGCCACTAGGATCCTTACTTGATGAGCGGTTGCCCATTCAGTCAAGAAATATATGCACCTTCGATATTATTGTGATATCAAGACAAGAATAGGGGCATTGGAGCCGCTTCTGTTGGACATTCTACGAAGTTCAGCTTTCCAGAACATTGTACATATATTAATGTTGGTCGCTGGAACTGATGCCTTAAAGTCCAAGCAATTTTTTTTTTCGAAGCGTAGTATGTTCCGCAACGTCAGGAATAAGCACATCGACTGCTCCATCAACTTTCAGTCCATAATATTCTGTGCAGCCAAGGGGATTTATTTGGTATGAGTACGCAAACTGCACGAGGAGCCAATCGATGCCCATTTGAGCGGAACTCTGCTTGTTCCTCACTGAACGCGAAGGGCGAGATGATTTCATCCGACCGTGAGACTTATCGCACCAAGAAGAGCACGCATGCCCCATATGCATCATGCATATGTACACTCCTCCCGAAAAAAAAATGTCATTCATCATCATTAATTGTTCAATCATCAATCAATCAACCGTTCATTTGTCTTCCATTATTAATTTCCATTTGCAAATGTTTGCCGTTGTTGTTGTTGTTGTTAAGAGCAAACAAAGCGCATTTTGCGCATCTAGCTCATTTTGCATGTATGCACAGCTGTACAGACATACATCATGTTGTCCTTAATAAGCTTTTATCCAGTAAAATTGTAGATCCGAGTGTCCTAAATTAACTAGTTAACTTAGCTGATAGTTTTTCGCAAGTGCACGGATACCCTTATAAGCCTTAACGCAGCTTACTAGCAACAACACTCTCGCGCAAAAAAAAAAAAAAAAAAAACATGTTGGGCTTTTCCCTGCCTGCACAAAAATATCTAGCTTGTATTCGAATAGGTAAAACATGCTCACGATGCTTGAGGATTCCGTTTATGAATATAAACACAGGTCTCTTTCTTGCTGCTTTCTTTTGTTTTCCCCCTTTAATTTAACATGGATCAAATACCAACAAAAACAACAACAACAAAAAAAACAAAAAAAAGCCATTTTCCAAGAACGCTCGAAATATACGCACGATATGTTACTGATTTCTTATATGCAGGTATTCCGCACGCATTTATTCAGCGGTGGTAGTACGTACTAGTGCATACGAGTGCTTGATGGTGTTAACGTGTGCTTGATGGTAAGTACAGTTGTTAACATGTCATATCCGCGTGCATCGCGCAAATATCACACGACGAAGAGCGAAGCGAGCGTACGCGCACGTGTGCGGTGGACAGCATGGAGCAAGGCTGCTTCAGTTCCAACAACAACAAAAAAAAAAACACGGGGGGAAGGGTGGGGTTCGCTCGTTGCTGGCCCTGAACTGATTGTAGCCCCCTCATGAGCTCAAGGGAACCATTGCAAAAAGGAAGGACTTTGTCATATAGTTAGTTATTCGAATGACTAAAAACGAATGATGTGTTAAGTTTTCTCCGAAGGAGACCAGGGCGTTTTACGCGTTCCAAAAACCCACGAGGAGGATGCCCTCTAGAGTAATTAGAAGTATGTTTCCGTTTACCCCTCTTCATGATTCTGTTGAGATGCACGCGCATACTGAGTAGCTATGGAGTTTAACGAGTGCATTTACGTGGAACCATGTTTCGTGGATTTCGAACCGTTTCCTCTTTTTCTAGCCTTTTAGCTATTTATTATTCGAGTATTGGTAATCCACTCACGCCGCATCTTTTTTTTTTTTTTTTGTTTGTTACCAAACCCAACCAACAAACGAACGAACGAACGAACAAACGAACAAAAGAACGAACAAAAACCCCACTTTTTTTCTGTTAGAAGTACTGCAGCAGCTTACTGATGATGAATGAACCCAGCCAGGCTCAGAACCACACACAAATAATTAATCGTGCATGTTTGCGCGAACATGTGTACGCACTCACTCACGCACGCACGCACACGAAATGTGCACAACAATAATTCGTTCTCAACCCCACCAAACAGTTAATATTTGCATCGCACTGCGCAGAGTGCCGCTCTCTGACCCTTTGCAACGACAGTATTAGCAAACATTGCCTTAGCTGCGCCCTTGAAAAAACTTCAGAGAGAGAGAGAGCACAATAGTAAGTTTACCCTGCCATAAAACAACAAGAGTAAAATGAACGAAGTATGTTTGGTTTTATGCACTTTAACCGAGTGCAGTTGCTTGCTTCAAATGAAGGTCGATATAGATTTTGACAAACTTTGCATCAATGTAATTCTTTGTAGGAAAGATTGAGAGAATGCAATGAAGCTTTTGCATTTTTTCAAGAACCCAACTCGAAAGGGGAGGTATTTCAGACTATGGATATACATGCGTCGTTGCACTCACCAATTCACAGAACATAACTAACGTTTCAACGAAATATCACAATGACATTTTAATCAGGCTACTTCGCGATATTTAAATACCGACATGCTCGAAGTTGCTATGCGCTCCCTTGGACTGAAGCCGCCTACTTCCCGCGACTGGCGCCATTTTTCCCAGATGCATGAGTTCAAGGTGAAAAGTTGATACCTGGATTGAACTTGCAACTTCGTTTTTTTCAGCTGTTTTTGAATAACCTTGAATTTTCTTATTTTTTTGTTTTTTGCAGCATGTGAACGAAATTGGTAAAGGAAGAATCAGTTGGAACGACTTTCTATTTATTGTAAGCAAGAAGACTGAAGACAGAGACACACCAGCTGATCTTTTATCCGCTTTTGAAATTTTTGATACCAACGTAAGCTCGTCAAATTATTTTTACAAAGGCAAACCGTAAATTGTCTCACATTATCAATATTTCTACACATGCTTGCTTTTAGCATAATGGTTTTATCCCCCGATCCGAACTCAAGCACATGATGGAATCTCTCGGCCAAAAACTCTCTCCAACAGAAATCGAAGAGATGTTGATGGAAGCCGACTCAAAAGGGACAGGTCAAATTAATTATAAGGAATTCATCAATGTTATAATGTCTGAATAATGATTACTAGTTTACAGTATCATTTGGTAGTATAGAGGTTACAGTTTATTGAATAGTAGGCATAATGCAAATGCTTATCCACTCAACGGAGAGTCGCTTAGATTAGATAATGTTCTTTTTAGCCTTGTTTTCAATTTTTTCCCCAATTTTTTGATCTTCTGTTCAAGAGGTACATCTCTTCTATAATTTGCTACTACTGCACGAGTGTGCGGTACTTCAACAGTTAGCAAGAATATAATATGTAGACCTTGAGATGCAACAGATAATAACAGCAATGTCCAGCTTTGTACCAGTACGGCAACACCGTAGTAGAACATGAAACCAAAAAGAGCTGTGGGATTGTTCAGGTATCTATAAATTCCCATGTAACTTAATTTTTTTTTTTTCTGGAAGAAAAAATCTCCATAAAACCAGCCATAATCACCAAGTATATCATATGAGCCTTCCAAACTCCAGTAACTAAGCCCAAAAAGAAGCATTGCTGCACAGACTGTAAAGGTAAGATATTGCACCGAGGAAGACGTTATGTTGTTCCATTCAGAGTTCAATTCATACGCAGCAAGGACCATAAAAGACATGAAAACACCTGCGCTCAATAAGTTATTCAGCCTTATCCACACATGAAAAGATTGCTGAGCGCCAAATCCTTTCTTTGCATAATGTTTCGTCCAATATTGATATTTATTTTGAAGATGCAAAACCACACCAAGAATTAGCGCCTGTGCAACACGCCAAAATAATGCATGCAACACGAAGAATGGCGCCTTTAATTTACCTGAGTTACAGTTGCCCCATGCTATTTTCTGAGAATTCCCATAGGTTACATTGGTATAGCACCACAGATCGATGTGATTTTTTGCTGTGCATGAGAAATATTTTGCACCTTGATACTCAAAAGGAAATGCGCAAGGCGCACCATTGGCAGTGCCGCCCGTTGTCAAAAGAGTCTCCCTAAACGACACACCAGCATAAGAGAAACCCATTATTAAAAGAGCAACTGCAAGCCTGGAGAAATCTCGGAATATATCAAACTTGAAAGAGAAGAAGAAAACATTCTCAATGGTTTTCACTTTATTTTTCGGATCGCTTGAGCCGTATATCTTATCCATATGAGGGCTTTCGACCGCCACTAAAAAGAACATCTGAAGCATGTGTGCAAATGCAGCTACTCCAAATACCATGTATGACCTTGAGAGCAGTGCAACGCCATACTTCCATGCATATCCAACAGAATACATTGGATGCGGGAACACCTCAAAAATGCCATTGAAGTTAAGCTCTTTTGATCTCTTCACCATGAAGAAAAAATCTCCCCAATACCAAGCGTATTGACCAATCACTTTATGAGAAGCGATTTTTGCGTACGTGCTGGATGCAACAAGTACAATCCCTGCAATTGGTATCAAGGTATCCAAAATGCAATCCATGTAATAGCTTAGATCGTCGTTAGAATCAATCGTGTAAAGGTTGGAATTGGTTCCTGCTTTCATGTAATAATGGTAACCAACCAGGAGAAACCCAATAACATCACTGCACAAGATAGTTGTTGCTACCTGACGAAACATTATCCAGGCAACTAGCTCGGGAGGATTCGTGCTCGCGTCTTCTATGTCCATGTTAACAGACGCCCCGACGAGCTTTTCCACCAGCCACCTTCTCAGAGGCTTTTCCTTCAAATTCGTTGAAAAGCTGGTGATTGCTTTTTTGTCACTTTGCCATTTCAGCAAAAGGCCTAAAGTTATGTTGTACATAATCCTCCAAAAGACAAAGTTAGCTATGATGGAGCCGGAAGAAAAGTATTGTTGAACCCATTGAAGGTTATCATAAAATGGAGCACCAGGTGTATTGCCAAGGGTGATGGTCACCGCAAACGCTAGAGATAGTACGGTGAGAAATACAGAGAGGTCCCAATATTTGATATTTAGGAAGACTTTTACCGTGTCTGGAAGATCTGGTACGACAAAAGTACCATCCCCGCTTTCATAAATACCTACTATCTCACATTCATCAGCGGAAGATCTCTTATCGAAAGCTTTGATAGGCTTTCCTTGTTCGTCCCTCTTTTTAGATTCTTTCAGGATAGTTCCATTTCCAACGATCCTACCTGATCTTGTGCGCACCATTTTAGTAGATATTGACGAATTTGGTTGCAATTAGATTTTAAGGAACGAGCAAGTAAGACAACTTTGGATGATCCTAACTTTTAATTGGAAACCTATCTAGATTTATGGGATGATCCAACACGCACAAACACACAGACTTGAACAACAACAACAACAACGACGACGACGACGACAATACAAGAGTCGTTGGCGAGAAAAGGAGAATGTGTACAAAAATTGTAGGAAAGATATTTCAAGAGCATTTGTCTTTGTCTGGAAAGCGCACATGCACCGACATGCATGTACATGGTTTATTGTAAAATTATTAGTAATTATTAAAATTTTACCACCGCGGAGGAGCGTCTGGCCACACGAACCAAACCACCGGTTTTACGTACAGTACGTACTCCCAGGCCAGGGTGAATACCACCACGATTAGTGATTTCTGACTCCTTTTCCATTTAAAATGATCCAAAAGCCCCACATTATCTATCTCTAGTGAATGCACTAACTAATGAAACGGATGGGACGACAACGAAAATCGAGACAGCGGCGTGTAAAGGTTACACGCTTACTACAATGCAGAGTTCAGGTAACCTGTACGAACGGGTGATCAAATGAAGGTCAAAACACACCAAAAATACATATATATGAGAACCATCTGCATTGTTGCGTGTCATCCCTGAGAAGGGGCCACACCCACACGATTTGTGGCTCTCCCATTAAAAAGCCTCAAGTATCTACAGCGAATACACTTATCATCTTTTAAAGTGACGATAGACATTTGAAACAGATGGGACAACAAAAATCGAGACAGCGGTGTGTAAAGGTTATACGCTTATTACAACGTAACGTGCAGGTAACCTGTACGAATGGGTGATCAAATCCGAGCCAAAACTCAGTCAAAATAAAAAAGTATTAGAACCATCTCGATTTTTGCGTGTCATCCTTGCGCAGGGGCCATGCTAATCTTCTCTGTATCGTTCCAATTTTAACGGATGAGACCCCGAAGGGTCTTCCAAAATCTTAGCGGAGAAAAAAAGGTATATATAGAATGTAAAAAAAATTAGCAAAATATATCGATTTATGGCATGAAGCGGACTCGCCAACATAACGTAAATATCCACTAAGAACCTGGATGGGGAAAGGGCCAGTGCCAAATCTCGAGAGAAAGTCGTGAAAATTATGCGTGCTTTCTTCGTAGACCGGCAGCATATTTTCAACGTTCTTCTTTCAAATGCAGCAGGTTTGCAAAGTTGCACCTTTTTTTTTGTGTACACATGTTCACAACTTGTGAGGCACTCATTGTGTCATCATATTATTGTTGGCGACATGGTGGAATGTGCCCTCAGCGTCTACATATTCCGTCTCCCCGTGTTTTTTTCCATCTGCAGAGAGGGTCTTATGTGTACTCGCTCCCTGATCGTGTTGCTTGGTCAACAGTGAAACGTTGCACATACTTTTTACCAGAAATAAGGGTTCTTTGAAGCGAAGAGTTAAAATTTGAAAGACAACCCAAACTTATTCAGAATATGTAGTAAAATTTCATGAAGTTGTAGCATTCGGCAGTTTGTACCAAATCAAACTATCTCCATCGGCCATATAGCCACCGCCACATAGCCCAAAGATAGTCTAAATGAGGCGAAATAGGTTTAAAAAAAAAAAAGGCCCTCAAAGAAGTTATGGAATTCGTAAACCTGCATATCGGCACCCAACTTTAAAAAAGACCTCTTTGAAAGTAAAAAATACCACATTAGAGATTAAATCAAAATATGTTAAGGTTTACCAAATGTCAGAGGACGAAATATACAACAGAGTGCTTCGGTGGAGTATGGACTGGATCAAAAAGCCTTTGTGGAGCGCTTCAGAGGAAAAATACCTAAAAAGATCCTCCGTAGAAGAAAAGAACAAAATATTTTCTAACAAAGATAATTATATAAAATTTCACAAGACTTTACTATTTGAGGAGCTACGAGCATCAATCGAACAGAAAATAGACGGTGCCGAATCACGAAAAACAGGGTACAACGCAACTATCGACCATATTAGGCAGACCAATGTGCTCGACTCAAATCGCATGTTTAAACCTATGACTGTACGATTTAAGGTAAAGCTAGATGGGAGAAACATTAGAGGGATGTTCAAACGTAATGATGTATATTTGGTACGGTTGCACAATAATAGTAAGGGCTGTCGCGTGGAGGCACATGGAGTGCGAGAGCAAAATTTTTTTGCAGTTGTCACCCAAATGAATGCAAACACTGATGAACATGGGAGAGAATGGGCATACATAAGAATGCACTTTCGGTCCCACGCTTTACATGTATTGACTGGACATGACACAAGATCCGATTTCACAAATGGTAGAATCTGGAGGCAGCATAGTATCCGATTTTTTCGGCTTGATGTTGCTGGGAATTTATCGACTATTACGAGACAGTTTTTCGGAATCAACTCACTTGGAGATAAATGGTTGCCACTTCTTTTAGGAGATGCAGTTGTTACCGATATGCTTAAATCGAATGATACTCAGTTTACTCAAACCTCTGCTGAACTGCAATTACCTAAGCATAGTCAAAGTGTTCTACACCGTTACTATAACAAATCCCAATTTGAAGCAATTCAAGCTGCAACATCTTCTAGATCTATGTGCACCTTAATAAAAGGTCCTCCTGGAACCGGCAAAACGCGTACAATTCTTGGAATTGCACACGTAGCATTGTTTCACCAGTATCGGTCTAGAACTGGTGCACCAACGACAGAACTTCGCTCATTTCAATTAAATGAATTCCGTCGTTATAACTGCCGAGGAAAAGTTCCACCAAATACACTTGTGAGCCCAAGACCATACGGCCGTGTTCTTATCACTGCTCCAAGTAATGCGGCATGTGACGAAATTTCTCTTCGAATATTGAGAAGGGGTATCCTTGATGGATTTGGTAGGCCGACGAAAGATATCAAATTTGTGCGTGTTGGCGAAATGCTAGCAATGAACAAAATAGTAGCAAAGCATTGCTCATTAGAAAGTCTACGTAAAAAAAGCGTAAATTCGTCTTTTCAATTAAAAGATGCTGACATTATTTGCTGCACACTTAGTAGTTGTGGGAGATCTGATCTGCATGAAGCAGGAAATTTCACAATTGCTATAGTTGATGAGTCGACTCAAGCAACAGAGAGTGATGTACTCCTGCTCATGACACTTGGTTTTCAAAAGCTGGTTTTAGTGGGTGATGATAAGCAGCTGCGCCCCACAATTATATCGTCTGTAGCTGCTACTACCGGATTGAATATAAGCTTGTTTGAGAGACTCATGCATGTGAAGAAGCCGCACATGCTGACAATGCAATACAGAATGCACCCAAAAATAAGTCTTTTTCCTTCTTTGATGTTTTATGAAAACAAATTAGCAAATGCTTGCTGTGTTGAGGAAATTGAATCCAAATTTCTGTATAGCCATTCTATCTTTCAACCTTTTGTATTCTTTGATGTATACAATAGACTAGGCGAAAAAAAAGCGGTTATAGATGGAAAAGTTTCAATTATTAATGCAGCAGAGGCGAAATTCGCTGTTGAAATATTGAAATTTTATATGTACGAAGTTGAGAAAGCATGTTCTTTTTCAAAAGAACTTGCAAATAAATTTGGTATAATCACTCCATACTCTGCTCAGGTGAAGCATATCAAGAAAGTCTTTGCGGAAGAATTTCCTAAAGGATCTGTTTGTCCAGTAGTTGCTAGTGTAGATAGTTTTCAAGGAAGCGAGAAAGACTTCATTATACTATCTTGCGTCAGATCCAATTGCGAGCATGCAATTGGTTTCCTATCAAATGATTCCCGCATGAATGTTGCAATCACTCGTGCCAAACGTGGGTTATGGGTACTTGGATGCTCTCAAACTTTAATTGGAGGTGGTAGCAACACGTGGAAAGCGTTTATTGCTTATTCTAAAGATAAAGGGGTATTTATCAACGCAAAAGAGCGAACATTTATACAACTGATGCGAGAAAAAGGAATAGAATGCTCATTTCCTTCAAAGATTGATACTGAGGTCAAAAATCCACATAAATCACTCGCGAAAAACAAGCATATGGAAACATTAGCCAATGCTAAGTTTCATACAGCAAAGGCCAATCACAAAGGCAGCAAAATTCCAGATGTATCTCGCCAATTTGCAAAATACTTAAAAAGATTTCAGGACTGTCAAAAAATGTCTCACAGAAAATGTAATTCCTCACCGGAAAATATTGAATTTTGTGAAGGTATAGTTTCTGCTCAAATTTTACTGGAGATCATTTTAGATATCGATAGGTGCACCTCATCGCGCGCGCAAGATATAATCTGGGTTCTGAGGCAAGAAAGTGGAAAGAAAATTTTTCAGTATATTAAGATTCTGAGATCGTATAGCGATGCACGGGTTCGCAGTGCAGCGGTAGATCTGGTGAAATCATGGAAGAGGGAGGTAAGACTGCGCCTTACTTCTAAAAGAACAGGCTTACTTTCAAAAAATAGGAGTCAGGATATTGACAATACATCACAAAAAAAGGTCTATGTAAATAAGAGAGTAATTCTTGATCCGACAAAAAAATCAAAGGGATACAAAAAAGTACACGTTCAGTCATCTCGACTTAAAGATTCAGCAGAATGCAATTTTAAGACAAGCAATAGTGATAAAATTGAAGACATTCAGAGGGTGCCTAGCAGTCGGGGAGTATGCATTGGTGTGCGTAGACGGCAAGGAGCAGTCCATATAAGACCGACGCAGAAAAGAAGAAGACTCATGAAAAGAACCACAAAATGAATATTTGAAGCAATAAGTAAGCCTGCGAAACGGTATGTCCAAAAGCACTGTTTATCTAAACTATTCTATTTCTATTGACCAATTCTATGAACACGTGCATATATGCACCTATTATTTGAATCTTTGTTCAGGCAAAGCCACAATAAACAAATCGTGTGATTCTTTGCTCAATCTACATCGATAATGTTATTTATTTCATATTCGTTGACTGGCTGTACGCAGGAATTTAATCTCAGCTGGTGAAATACATTTTGAATTTTTTTCGTTTTTCTTTCTTGTTTAGTTTCTTCTTCGTCCTGCGATTCAAGGGACATGCTTCTTGATAATTTCAAATTTCTATTACTATTACCGTCTTTTTCTGAATCATCCTCATCTTCGCTGGTCAATATTTCTATCTTAATGCTAGCATTGGAGTCAGTGCGATAAAAAGATCCAAACTCGTTATTTTTGGTAGTTAAGAATGGTGCATTGCCTGATCCATCATTTAAATTCATATTTTGCCCTGGACAAGTCAACAGCTTTCCAGGACATTCGACGGGAGGTTTATAAAGCACCAATGACTTTGAATTTTGAGGAACAATTACAAAGTTTGGAGGCAAAGTGGGGCCAATCGTCTTCTGTCTAACAACAATGTCAGTGCATTTGCTATTCGTTGTCGCACGATTTGTAGCCAGTCTCATTCTCTTCAATCGACTCGTTGCTGAGCAGAAATCATTTTGCATTGACATTGTTTGCACCTTCCTTTTAAGGGGGGATATATGTGCATAGTTAGAATCATTTTTTTCAAAGAATTGATTCTTGAAACTTTGATTATTTTGTTCAAAGTTGTGGTCAACTCTTCTTTTTTTTCGGATACTTGAGTCGTTTAAAAATGGGTTTTCTACTGCACCATATTTTCCTGTAATGTTGCCTTTCCCGGAAAAGATATCTGTATTACGGAGGTTGGAGCTTTTGCACGCGTTTCTACTTCTTTTTCTTGCAAAATTTGAGCGTTGTGACTCTATACTATTGATGTTAGACTTATTTCCCCACAACCTTGTTTGGTTTTTCGCAAAAATATTTGAGGTATGATTACTATTGAAATTCAATCCAAACAAAGATGCATCTGGATTCTTTGACTGATTTGAAAAAAGGTTTTGTTTCTCGTTATTTTTGGCGGATGGTGTAAACATCTTGAAAATCTGACGTTCCTGCACCTCACGCAGTTGACGCTGTCTTTGAATTTGTCACGTGGACAATAAACACATTTTGTTTTTTTTTTTTTTTTTTTTTTTTTTTTTATTTTTTTTTTTTTTTTTTTTTGGAAAGAGAGTTTTTCTGAAAAGAGTTTTTTTGAGTTTTTTTTCTCAGCATTTCGAATAGGTAAGATTAGGTGTCGTGGTGTCCCACTGCACTGGTGTGGCTTTATTAGGCTGAAACTTAACTCCTTCTAAATGGGGCAAATTCAAGAAATCAATTCAAGCCTCTGGAATTCCGGAATGAATGGACGGATATAGATATTCAGGGATTTTACAAATTTGAACAGGAAATATGACCTCTCCTCTTCTATTTTTTCACTGTGGTTCTTTCTTTTTGCACTCTCGGAAGGGAAAGAGAAAGGGAATTCAGACAAGAAGGTGAGGCAGGCCAAGAGCAAGGGAAATCGCGTCTGCTCATCCCACGAAAAACAGGGATAAAACAGTAAGCGCTTTACGCTTTCCATGCGATATTATTGAGGGGCGGGCAACAAATGGTACACGTTTGACTCAAAAAAATCCCGATGAACACAATATGGGTATTCTTCTAATTATTTTGTGCGATCAGTCCTCTCTCTTGAGCAGATGCATTGCGCCTTTTGCAGTTGTGAACATTATTCCGCTCATAATGAAAATGAATGTATCGATTTTTGACTTTTAAATAGATTGGAAACGTTGGGCCTTGTGTTACAGAGGTTGACCTTGCGGGGCTATTTACACTATATGGTAACTGCAAGGTGGATCTGAAGTCTGGATATGGGTTTGTAGGTACTAATCACACGATTTTTTGTGCGCCCTTATGTTGAAACATCATTTTGCGTTGACTGAATGACATCGAAATACATGCACTGTTTTATTGTCAACTTAGAATTCGAAAACCCAGAGTGTGCGAATAGGGCACTTCAAGGGCTGGGGGGAGCACCAGTCAACGGTTTGAGGTTAAAACTCCGTTGGAAGAAAAAAGCGCAGCAATCAAAAGGCGCAGGCTCCAGTTTAAAGTATAAACACAAAGTAAACATTCGCAGTAGGTGCATGTGGATGCATGACGACGGTAATTGTAATGCAGAGACAATCAAAAGGCACCTTTTATCTTACGGATGTAAAAACGTGTGCTCATGGAAAAAATGCTCTTTTGTTGAATTTTATAATCCAATTGGCGCTGCGATATTTGTCGCAAACAATAATATTGCGCGACGAAACAAAGATCAGATGTTTTTTTCCAAAATTAGATATTTTGAGGTGCCGGCGATCGATGATCATATTTGGGATACTTGCATGAATAATGAAACTAGGCGAGTGGTTCATGTGACCAGAATCGAAAAAGGCATAAGCGAAGATGAACTAAGAAAAATTTTGTCAAAAGGAATTACCGAGCCAAGCATAATCGGCTATTCTTTTAAATCTTTTCCGCGTCATGCGTTTGTCATTTTTCAAAAATCGTCAGAGTCTGAAAAATGCATATCACTTCACCATCGAAAGTACCTTCGAAGACGGGGAAGAACGAAATGTAGAATCAAATATCTGGTGCCACAAACGATGCGGAAATATTGCAAGGCTGCATTTCCGATGAAATTTGAAAATGTTACTCGAGAGGAAGAGGAGTATTGGCAAGAATACTCAGAATCATCCTCGGAGAGTTCAAGTGAGTCTTCATCACAAAGTGATTCTTCAGACAAAGAAGATTATAGGAAAAAACCTCGCTCGAGGGAACAAAAGCGCAAACACAATTACTCCACAAAAACGAGCCAGCGCAATCGAAACAGCCGTAGCCGAAGCCGTAGTCGTAGTCGCAGCCGCAGTCGAAGCAGGAGTTCATCATCTGATGGAAGTGATGATCAGGATGTAAAAAGATTAAAAGCGGAGCTACATAAATTTAAAAGTCGCCTAAAAAATTCCGAAGAAGAAAATAGAAATGCTAGAGTAGAGATGGCACGTTGGAAAGGAAAGGCAACTGAATTAGAAGACCAAAATGCATCCCTTTCATTGATGCTCAATATTGAAAAAAATAGAGCCGAGAGTATATCCCAATTGTATATGAAAGAAGTAGTGAAGATAAAAGACAAATCTGCAGATAGCAATGGTGAAGATTATTCGAATCGTAGGATGATAGCATCTTTGCCAACATCGTATGAGGATAGGCATATGAGGCAAATGTTTACCTATTTTGGGGAATGCGTCTTCAAGCGCATGCCAAATAACTCATCTGAAACTATTCTCGTTGAATATTCAAATCAAGAGAATTGTGCAGAAGCAGTGTCCAAAATCGACGGTGGCTCTCTTGAGAATGGCTATCGTATGAAGGCAAAATTTTGGAAGGATTATAAGACGATGTCTTTTCAAAAGATCATAGAAATGGAGAATGTGCAACTTGTTTTTCCGAATCAGTAGCGTCTACCAATCGGTCTGAACAAGATCCATTAAAGATATTACGAATAATGGCAGGTTGGATAACAATATTACTTCTTACTAATTAGATATGTAGACAAAATGGGTTAGACAGCTTCATCTAAATTTCTAAGTGCTGTATCTTGAAACTTCACATTAAAGAAACCATGCGCGTATGCACATCAAACATAACTTTTCTTTCATCATGCAGGCGCCGATTTGCTTCTATGACCTCATCTTCTTCTATTGCCATTCCACTTTGCTCTTTAAGTAATGAGATAAGCTTACCCATACTAAGTTTTCTTATATTATTTTCTTGTTTCTCTCTTTTTAAAATATCCGCAATTGCAGTCTGTAACATTTCAATATTTTCTCTTGTGCTTGTACTTTGACCGGTTGTAATCATATCCATATCTATTCGACCTGTTCTTGGATCAGTTGCTGCTTTCTGGGTTGCTACATTGATTAAGCGTATCGCTTCGTTAACATTTTCAACTGTGACGAAGTCGTTAGAAAGCAATTTAGCATGAGCCTCACTAAGCCTTATCAGTGACTCAAGCTGTCTTGGAGTAGCCGTGACAATTTTTTTGGAGCTTCCTTGATAACCGATCCTTCTGAGGTCCAAATATCCTTTTCGCAAAGCTTCGGCAGCCTCTTTTGTGATTTGCGGACGCTTTACTTCTTTTACATAACTTAGGTAATGAGATACTTCCTCGATTGTGTATTTCGCTTCTGGGCGCTCATTGTCTCTATCACAAAAATACAAAGATACAAGATGGCGTGCTAACCTTCTATCTGTGGAAGGATTTGGCTTGTCAAGTATTAAAAAAATCAAATCGAAACGCGACAGTAAACTTGGAGGTAGCCTAAGATTTTGAACCACAGAAAGGTTAGGATTATAGCGACTTTCGACAGGATTTGCAGAAGCTAGAATAGACGTACGGGCATTCAGTGTACAAATAATTCCAGCCTTTGCAATACTTATCGTTTGCTGTTCCATAACTTCGTGAAGAACCGATCTGGTAGAATCACTCATTTTATCAAATTCATCAATGCAACATATTCCTCGATCACTGAGAACAAGTGCCCCACTTTCAAGAACTAATTCTTTTGTCTCTGGATCTTTCATGATGTATGCTGTGAGACCCACAGCACTTGAGCCTTTTCCAGACGTGTATATACCTCGAGGAACAAGCTTGTTCACATAACCAAGTAATTGAGACTTACTTGTTCCTGGGTCTCCACAAAGTAATGTATTGATTTCTCCCCGACATTTCCCAGAGCCGAACAACTTATTTACACCACCAACAATTTGACACAAAATTCCCTTTTTAACATCTTCCATTTCCCAAATAGATGGCGCGACGCTGTTGACTAAATTGCGATATATGTCAGGATCGCTGGACATTTCATTTATACGTTTCATGCGCTCTTCTCGAATGCTGAATATATCATTGCCCTCTTCAAATTTTGTATGATATTCATCGTTTTGATCTGTGTTCGCATTATCAAGACGTATGCGTCTATCGTCAGCCTTTTTGAAATGCAGCACATCAATATAAGTACGATACACGGACTTCAGCGTTCTTCTTTTTGGATTCACTTTCATCGGCACTGCCCGAAATATACCAGTTACTTCAAGTTTATCCCCAGGTCTTGCAACATCCACAAGTTCGTCAAAAGTGTATAACGTGATTGTCGCTGGTGTTTCACCCTCTGGAATTGAATCTGGCGTTTCCTGAAGCTTTACCATTTGCTTATCAGTGAAAAGGCACATGTTATGAACAATTTCCATACTATATTTAGTCCTACACTGAGGGCAGCTTGTTGGCTCTTCAATTCTTCCCCTATCCACAAAAACTTCTTTCACAGAATGACAAGAAGTACATTTAAAGTGGGCCTGCTTCAAATCCGGTATTATTCCACTAGATCGAATTATCATGCCTTTAATTGAGATGAGATGATCGATATCCATTGGGTCGAGGTCCCTCATTTTCTTACCCTCTCGAAGGTTAAAAGTTCGCACCTGTATGCGTCTATCTTGGTAAATCTCTTTTGCATCTTCGATGAGTTTGTCAATTTCCTCATTGACAATCAAATCCATAATGGGAATAATTTCTTGCGGATAGCGAACGAGCAAGTTGTAAAGCTCTTTTGTTTCCTCAAAAGAGTAGAGATGGGCACAATCTATGTTTAGATTGTATCTACGGTCTTGATGCAACTCGATGAGACACCTGAGATAGTAAGGGGTATCACTGTTTGGCTCCTTGTATTCATTCAAGAACTGCCGGAATGATCTCATAGCCTCATGAACAGAAACACGTGTTCCCCAGATGACAGCATTTTCAAGGTTCTGTCCGCCATATGAAGAAGAACCAATGGTAGAACCTCCAAAGCGTGAACTTCCATTTCTTGCACTGTTCCTCACGCTACCTGGTGTATCAAATGAGGCGTGCGATCTAACACTTGAAGGGGTCCCAGGTGTCCTCGGGGCACTCAGTGGTGTGTCCTCCACAGCATTCAGTCTTCTTTGATTCAAAACAGGGGTTGTTGGTACAAAGGGACTTCTCTGGTTTGAAGCGTTTGCATTATTTTCAACTTGACCTGTTCCTACAGTGTCCAGGTTCATTGATCGGCGCACCTTATTTTCGGAAGATGGTGTGGTTGGCACATACCCAAAGCCATCACTGGTTGGAGTTCTTGGTGTTGTCATGGGTCTCTCTTCATTCATAGGGTTATCACGTTGGCCATTAACGCCGCTCGTAGGTGTGCCTGGAGTTGCTGGGACATACATGTCTCCTTGATAGTTGTCATGCGTAGGTGTCTTAGGGATATCATCATCACTCATATTGTCAAAAATCTACACTCAACACAGAATCCTCTTAATACGAATTAATCGTCTGTCTATTGCGTTATCTTTTCTCAGAAAGCAGTGCTTATTTTGAAGAGTTACGAGAAGAGGTTGATAGTAACTGGACAACTTAGAGATATCCTGCCTTGCTTGATGGGCTTTCCCACTTTTCAGAAAACCATAGTTTTTCTAATTTTAACTGACGAGGCAGAATTTCGCGAATAACATAATGTGGTTGCGAGGGCAGGTATTAAGTATTCAGTAAATGGGAGCGCGTGAGTTGAATTAAATAATTAGGAACACGAAACATCAAAACACAATGTTACAATAAACGTAGTGACAATCAATCATCAATCCGTACGCGAAAAAAATACAACAAATAAACAACAAAAAATGCGACACCAAAAAATTAAAAAATCAAAATTTGATTGAAAAAATCAAAAAAAAAAAAATCTGTATTTGGCGCGTCAATTCGGGAATTGTGTTTGACTAGAGAATATGAGTGGTACTTTCGCGTATGCGAGGATAATCCCGTCTATATAATTTCACGCATGACTAAAGAAAAGCTCATGTAAAAGTTCCCACACAAAATCACGTTTACTAGCATTTTGAAATAGTACACGTCGTAGCCTATGGGCGTTGCCTTGCAAACATTGCAAACAAAAAACAAGTTTCGCGCGTTTGAAAACCTGAGTGGCAACCTCGTCCCAAGATTTTTGAAGGGGCTCATTCACGGTTCAAGATGGTGGCATGCAGACAAGCGTTCACGCGCGCGTCATTTCTATGTGATAGCTGACATGCTAGTAATTTTCCAGGAAAAAGGAAATCGCAGATCCCAGCAGCCCGGGAGATCTACCTCGTCAATTCGCCTTCCCACACGTGCACACAGCCCCTTTTGGGTTGCTAGGTTGGGAAGAAGGCCATTATGGGATCTTGAGCAAGCTTGAGGAGGAGGCCTCGAGGAAGACCAGCTTGACAAAGCTTGTAAAGCTTGTAAAACCCTGCGGCTGGGCTTTGCAGTGTTTTGCAGCATAATTTTATTCAAATTATAATATTAATGCAGAAGATATTGATAAAATTTTTACCACATATTAAATATATGGCACTTGCCCTCTACTACTAGAGGATTTGATAAACAACTTTTCACCCCAATGATTGAATCATACATACGATCGCCACGAATCCTCTTTTTTCAAACCAAACAAACTGTGACACTTTTAAGTTTTTTTTTTTTGCTTTTTGCTAAAAATTTGAGAAGTTTTTGTGAACGGTTTGGTTCTCGTTCCAATAAAAAAAATTATTGCTTTGAGAAGATCTTTCTGTTGTTATGTACGGGCGAGGTGTGGCTTAACTTAACTCCACTTTAACTTCCAAAAAAGACCCTGACTCATGCAAAAGGGACACACATACACACGCACAAATGTCCGAGCAACGATGCTCCTCACTACGCTGCATCTACTCTACCTTAGGAAAGCAGGTGCAACTGATGCACCTTCATCCAGCACGGACTGCGGTTTGCAACCATGGAGACCTGGAGGATCCCGTAAGAGCGCGTACCGCAAAATTGACACTCAGACACCCGGTGATTGCTGCAGCGCCTGCGCAAGTGATTCCAAGTGCGATTATTTCACCGTGAACACCACACAAACTACCAGTGGCTGCCACCTAAAGCAATTTGAAAACGGGGATAGAAAAATCAAATACAACAAATGCAAGGTTTGTTACACATCTGCGACTTCAGGCCCTTCTCCTGCGCCAACTCCGGCCCCGATGCCCAAAGACAAGAGGAATATACTATACATTGTTGTCGACGATTTAAGAAATGAGCTTGGCTTCACAAATAACAGAAAAGGTCTGGTAACTCCAAATATTGACGCGTTGGCTGCCAAAGGTATGATTTTTGACAGAAGCTATATACAACAGGGAGTATGCTCTCCTAGTCGCAATAGCTTCTTATCTGGCCGTCGTCCCGACACAACAAAAATCTGGAACTTTGAGCAAAGTTTTCGTGACTATCTGGGGGATAATGTTAGTTCATGGCCCGGCGCTTTCAAAAATGCAGGGTGGATAACATCTGGAATGGTGATATTTTTTCATAAAATTTAACATGTTCATAATCAACTTGAATTTTCTCTTCCCTCGCGTTTGGATCATAATCTTCTTCCGATATCTTAATGTTTCTGTCGCTATCTCTTTTAGGGAAAAGTGTATCATCCAGGTCACCCAAAAAATGATGACGGCTCACTTTCATGGAGTCTCGACTTCGCGCCTTACATGCATGCAAAAAACTATACAGGGAAAATACTAAAAGGGGCACCAGACGACGACTATCAAGATGGACAGGTAACATCAGCTGCCCTCGAGCGCATTGATCAATGGGTGGATGCAAAAAAGAAGGCAATGGGTGATTTTCGCCCGTTTTTTATCGCTGTTGGCTTGGTCAGTAGATATCCTTTTCTCCATTCTTATCTTTTCTAATGCTTGCTTCAAAGAAGGTTGTGTTAATTCACAATCACTCACGTCATTTTTCTTTGTTTCTATTAAAAGCACAAGCCTCACATTCCATGGGTCATGCCTCAGCGCTTCTTGGATCAACAGGTTGCTGTTGACCAGATCGACACCGCAAAGCGGGACGTACCCCCTGAAAATTATTGTAATGTGTCGCTCTACATATGTGATAGTATTTACAAATTGTTGCCTTGGGATCCAGCACCTAAAGCTGATCAGCAAGATCATCGCCGAAAATATCGCGCAGCGGTTACCTGGACAGATTACAACGTTGGTAAATTGCTTCGAAAACTTGATGACCAGAATTTGACCTCCTCAACCATGGTAATATTTCATGGTGACCACGGCTGGCACCTAGGTAACGATTTGAGTCATTATGCATAAAAATAGACATGTTTACTAGTTTCCCATGTTTAATTGTTTCCATTTATCTTTTGAAATTAATTCTATGATACTCAATTTTTTGTTGAACATGTAATAGGTGAGCAAGGAGGTTGGTGCAAACAGAGCAATTTCGATCTTGTTGCCCGTGTTCCTCTCATTATTTATGTTCCATGGATTAGTGCTTCTCATGGTGCGAGAACCAAAGCTTTGGTAGAAATTGTTGACCTATTCCCCACCACTTTGGAACTTCTTGGACTGAATTCAAGCGAACATGTGCATGATTTTGAATCGCTTGAGGGAACCTCGTTTGCTCCGCTGATTGCGAATCCTTCTATTCCGGTTTCAAAATGGAAAAACGCAACATTCACACAATATCCCAGATGCACGAGTGGAAAGGATCTTGAACCATGGGAATACCCTACAAAAAACCCGTGCACAACGATAGACTCATCGAAATTTTCTGTCATGGGATATTCAATTAGAAGCGATCGATGGAGGTACACGCTATGGTTAAAATGGGATGGTAAAAAGCGCCAAATTGCGGGCTGGCACGCAGGTAATGTAGTTGGAGAAGAATTATACGACCACGAAGGTGACGATGGAATGGACACAGATGCATTTGAAAATGAAAACGTTGCAGCTGACAATCCCGGTATTTGCGCAATTCATAAGTCTGCCCTTATTGCTGGGTGGAAAGCCGCAAAGCCTGCGATCTAAAAAAAAAAAATACGAAGATTGGAACATTTATGAGTGGATTCTCTTTCATCACAATCACTGGATGGCTGATCCAATGTATTTTTAGTTGTAGATACTAAAATTTTATCTGTCTACTTAGCTATGCATGTACATATGTATGTATACTAAAA
>JACLAD010010160.1_pt1 | contig 29497 bp, 31 predicted proteins | sample 8027901 | NCBI WGS metagenome assembly JACLAD01 (sample SAMN15725071, study PRJNA655200) | protist metagenome | isolation source: fluorescence activated cell sorting (FACS) single amplified genomes of... | place: Spain: Blaines Bay Microbial Observatory, Mediterranean Sea | collected 2016-07-05 | reverse complement strand
TTGTATTTTAACTGACAGTGAAAAGGTGGTTGTACGATAACAACAATACTATGTGTAACCGAAGCATATGCCTGTGTCCCACAATTTAGAAAACCCCTATTTAATTGGAGAATCAGAGGAGCTGTTTTTATCTAAATACTGCTCTAGCCCAGCTCGTGTTACATACAATGTTGGCTGGACAGGTTCATCGGATGGGTCTTCTTTAGATGTAGTAGAAATGCTTAGTGGGTTAGGTGGTCGCAGCTCTATCTCCTCAGTTTCACCAGAACCATCCTGATCAGTCACTCTCAAACCTTTCAAATCGTAATTGCCTTTTTTCAAGCGGAGGTGCAACTGCTCTTTAGAATGATCTGTCAGCTTTGCACAAACCGGCATCTCCGTCTTACCAGATCTTTCACCTAAACCGAGCCAAGAAGAAGCTGCAACAGCATCGGTATCTTTGTCCAACTGCTCCTTCTTAGAAACTTTTGGACAGTACATCCAAACCTCTTCACTATGCAGCACCACTTCCGCTTTGCTCAAGCCTGTTTGCCTAACAGCTTCAAGCAAAGTCAGATATGTATCTCCTAATTCAAAATGGTTCATATGCACCTAGCCCTATTTTGAGCTCCAAACGCAATTTAATTGGTCTAGCCGCTCAATTTGTTCTAAAGATAGTTTAGCTCGTCGAGATCTGATGGTCGATACCCATTGGCCAAGCCGATATCTAGCTGTTGTTTGATATTTCTTGGGGACAAGTGCATGCCCATTTTCTTCTACATAAACCTCTAAGACTCTACATCTATGCTACCAAGCCTCTAGATCGTTGACCATCGCTTCAATTAATACCCGACCGTAATGTGGGTCTACGAAGGTGCGTCCATAGTAGATTTTTTGAAACGATTGCGTTGATATGCTCTAGAATGGGGAAGTTCAAGATATTTGAACGGATCCAAATTCTTTCGCATGCGAATCTCTTGAACATAGTAGTGGTAACGGATTAATATTATTCGAGAGAAGGAATAAAAAGTAACATTTTATCTAGATCAAATCTTCTTTGCGAATCGGCAATCGCCTAACCCTTTTTCCAGTCGCGGCAAATACTGCATTAGCTATAGCTGGACCGACTAGGGGTGTTCCTACTTCACCAATACCTCCGGAAATCTCATTATTATTAATCAGATGAAAATCTATTCGAGGTGTATCTTTTAGCCTAATCATTTTGTAATTATCGTAATTATTTTGAATTATTTTCCCATCTTTAATGTTGATTTCGCTCTTTGTAGCCGCTGTAAGACCCCAAATTATTCCACTGTGTACTTGTTGTTTCACAATGTTTGGATTATTCACAAAGCCGCAATCCAGAACACAGGTAATTCTATGAATGCTAATTTCATTTTTTAAGTCGATAGAAATTTCAAAAATATGTGCTTGTATCGTATTCAAATAATTACCATATGCGACGCCTTGATAATGGCTGGGTGAGACCTTACGCCAGTTTGAAAGCTCACGAGATTTTTGTAGAACATTTATGGCCCTGGGGCTGTGTCTTAATAATTTTATTCTGAAATCTATACTATCAGATTTACTATAATATGCTATTTCGTCGATCATACTTTCTATAGAGAATAAATTTGCGCTCGCACCAATCCCCCGCCAAAAAGCAAAATTAATTGGAATTTCAGATGGAACATATTCTACTTTAATATTTGGTATGTTGTAGTTATGAATTGTACTATCTGTTAATGGTGACGGTTGTTGAGGCATACCCTCCATTGCAGCCCAATCATATCCATCTTCTGAAATCCAGGGGGGGAAATAATATCCTAACGCATCAGCAAATTTTTTCGAAGCTGAAGGACTTGTAACCTTAACTTTAAGTGCAGTTGGCATCCCATCTGCACTTAACGCTACACTTAATTTATTTAAAGATGGAGGTAATAAATAACCAGTAGCCATCTCAGCTTCTCGGCTCCAAGTAATTTGAACAGGTTTACCAATTACTTTAGAAGCTAATATAGGCGGTATAACCATATCAATTTCACCTTTTCTACCAAAACTCCCCCCCAGATATGTAGTATTTACTTTGATTTTATTTGCTGGTAAGCCAGTTATCTGCATTGCAGCATACAGTGGATTATCTTGAAACTGTACTGGTCCCCAAAATTCACAGCTAAATTCAGATACACTTGCTGTAGCTGTAAGGGTTTCAAGAGCAGCGTGAGCTTGCATTCCCATACTATAAGTTTGACTTAATATTTTGGAAGAATCTTTCATCTTTTTCTCTATTTTGCCAATAAAACCGTCCGAAGTAATCCCAGGTTTCAGCGAATCTTCCTCTAATTTTTTTTCTATTATCTGATCATCAAGATCAGATAACCCTTCTTCTGTCTCAAATTCTAATAGGTTTGCAGCCTCCATTGCTATCCAAGTTGATTTTGCAATGACAATCACCTGCCTTTCTAGAGGAATAACCGAAATAAATCCTGATAATTTCTTCGCCTGCTTTTCATCTACATTAATTATCTTACTACCTAATACAGGTGGGTTCACAACAGTCCCGTAGAGCATTCCTGGTACTCTCACATCTGCACCGTATATCGCTTTACCATTGATTTTTATCTTCGTATCCCATCTTTTTATTGGTTTTCCGATCAATTTAAAATTACTATTTTTAGTCTTAACTATTTTTGGTACATCTAGTTTTGAAGCCTGGTCACAAAGCATTCCGTAACTTATCTCTCTATTGTTGTAAGTATTTACAACTGATATACCATTGACGTAAATATGTTTTCTTTCAATTTTCCAATGTTGAGACGCAGCCGTCAAAAGCATTTCTCTTGCGGTGGCTCCAACATTTTGAAAATAGGTTCCCCATGCTTTAAGGGAAGTACTCGCACCAGTCCCTTGAACTTGCAATTTTTCATCTGTAAATTTTGATAAAATTGGATTTTTAAAGTTAGGATGTAAGATGGTTTCAATATGTTCAACCTGGTCAATGTCCATCTCTAACTCTTCTAAAGCACACATCGCTAGTGAAGTGTAGATTCCTTGCCCCATCTCGACGACAGGCATTCCAATTCTAATTTTACCCCCATTCGTCATTTGTAAAAAGGATCCTAGTTGGTTTCTTGAATCTCTCTCGTTTGCAGAAACTGGAATTTCAGAGCCTAATATTAATCCAGATGCGAGTAGTGAAGAATTTTTGAGGAAATTTCGGCGACTTATTTTAACTATCTTCATTTTTCCTTTGTGTTTTTCTTAATTTCCAGAATGAAAGTCATTTTTCAGTTGATATGTTACAGTAAAAAATATTCGTTATTTTCTAATCGACATTCATATAACCAAGGTCAGGAAGAAACTGTGGTAGTTCTTTTGTACCCTATACTAATGTACATTGTGACACCAATGTTTCCCCCATCCAACAGTATCGAGATAGACACACAAAGGCAACCATCCCCAGGTAAAATTGACCATATCGACTGAAACTTGTTTTTAAGTGGGTGAAACCATCTCTTGAGCCTGTGGGACTTATTTTGCCATCGGTTTTCACAGAATACATGCTTGCCATGTGGCAGAGCTTCCATTGCAATCTGATGATGTAAATCATCTGGGGAACCTACAATGACAGCATCTAAATCATCGGATTGAATAAGCTCTCTGTAATCCGTGTAAATCTTATTGATGCCATGTTTCTTGGCGACCTCTGCAGCTCGATTGAATCGCCTACCACAAACTGACAAAAGCTCCGCTATTACAGAGAGGAAATTTGCTGATTTTGGTGTTAGATTTATTGGTCCACAAAGTTAGAACTACACACAATTAAACTGAATTGAACAGATGTATTCATATCTACGGCTCTTGTCCTAACATCTCATCCAGCACCCTCTGGGTTCGATCTGCAATCCCTCTTTGAGCAGATTCCAAAAATCGTGCATAGCGTCTTGTCATCGGGGAGCCGGGGGCATGTCCAAGTTGATGAGCGACTTCAGCTAAAGTGGCTCCATTGGATAACATCATCGAGGCAATCGTGTCTCGTAAGCAATAGTTGAGATGGAACTAACTCAGTGTACCGGCAGATTTCAGCAAATGGTTAAGGAATGAACAATAAAATTCTACCTGTATCTACAAATTAGATCGGCATGACAGGTTTTATCTCCATATTCTCCATCCGCCCTTTAATCTGGAGTGCCAGATACTTGGAGTAGAAACGCGATAGATGAAGATTCCCGCCGTGAAACCAGAGATTCGATTGTTTCGTTGGCTTCCAAAGATTTCGTAACTCCCCCTCCCAGGGGCCTGGATCTCCTTTGATTCCAGAACCAATCCCCCAAAATCGTCCAACCTTTTCGGCAGTTTGCTTTGAGATCAGCTTTTCGATAACCTTGTCCATCGAGTGATAGCCAATTGCAAAGAAGATTACATCAGCTGCCAACTTACTACCGTCATCGAAGTAGAGAGTTTCTTCATCTACCCGTTCAAGGGAAACTCCTGTCTTCAGCTTAATCTTCTTCTGGATGATCAATTCCGATGCCCCTACATCTATGTAGCAGCCGGAAGCAGTCCTCAAATTTCTTAACAAAAGCCCAGAATTGTCCTCTCCAAAATCAAACTGGAAACCGACTGCATCAAGCTGGTCATAAAAATATTGGTCATGATCGTACATCTGCCTGCTGACTTTTCTATGTTCATCTGGAAGTAACTTGAATGGTGTGGAGGCAAACAAGAGATCTGCCTTTTCTGTAGTAATTCCTTTCCTCAAAGCCTGCTCCGAATATAATTCTCCGAAACCATATTCTAGCAAAGTCTCTGATTTGATGACGATGCTTGATGAACGCTGAACCATGGTTACTGACTTTGCTCCACATTCCCATAGGTCCTGACAAATGTCGTGAGCGGAAGTTGCAGCTCCAACTACTACGCAGCGCTTGTCTTTGAAATTACGTCCATCCTGGTATTGACTCGAGTGGAAGATCTGGCCCTTGAACTGCTTTTTACCCTTAATTGGGACACGCTTTGGTGGACCATAGGCTCCTGTAGTGAAAACGAGTTGCGTGGGTTTTAGAATCAGCTTCTTTCCTTTACGAATTACATTGACTTCCCACTCCTGCTTGGCCTCATCAAAGTTTGCCTTAGTGCACCTACTTTCTGTCCAATAGTTGAGCTCCATCACCTTTGAATACATTTCAAGCCAATCACCCATCTTGTCCCTAGGTGTGAAAATTGGCCAATCATCCGGAAAGGGTATGTAAGGAAAATGGTCGTACCAAACAGGATCATGCAGAGTCAGGAAGCGGTAACGGTTGCGCCAGGAGTCACCAGCTCGTTTGTTTTTCTCCAGTACAATTGTCGGAACTCCCAACTTCTTAAGTCGGGTAGCCAACATAATGCCAGCCTGACCTCCACCAACAACCAGACAATATGGTTGTTCGGAATACCCCATGGCCTGCTCTTCTGCCTGTCTCTCTTCGTGCCAAATTCGTCGATTCTTGTGAGCACCATGTAGCGTTCCATTAATTCTCTTATCGCCGAGTTTCTCTTCGTGTCCGAATAGTTCTTCCAAGGTGGTCAAGAGAGTCCAAGCTTTGCCATCAATTAGACGCACATAGCCTTTACCTCTCCCAATACCACTGCTCAGGTCCAAAAAGCACTCCACTACTCCCCCAGTTCGCTTTACATCATAATAACCTTCGATCCGCAGGGGCAAAGCAACCTTGTTTTGTTTTATTGCACCCAATACCTCTTGCTGCATTTCAAAGGTGTTCAGGCTCCACGAGATGCAGAGGATATCCCGCCAGAAAAATTCCTTTTGAAACAGACTGTCCAGATCAATATTCATTAAATTGGTAAATGAAGCGTTAAATTGTTCAATCCAATGCTCAACGGCTTTATTTTTCATGCTGCAATCCTACGGATTAGTGGAATGGCTGATCTTGATATTTTTCTGGAGTCAACACAATTTTGGCGCTGGTAGTAAAATTAAAATAGATGCAAAAATTCTAAACTTGAAAAACTTAAGATAATTGACTTCTACACTCTGCTTCTCAAACCATTGAAATCAGAGTTTGATAATCAACCAAAAATTTTACAAATCAAACAGAATAAAAACCTTACTTTGCAAGGAAAAAGCCTCTAAATATAAAGATAATCTCGAAAAAAAACAATTAAATAAAAATTTTAATGAATTTTAAGAAAATGAATTCTTCAACCACAAAAAATTCTTGACAGATAGACTAATAATAGCGATAAAAGCTCTTTTATTCTTTCTCAGGAGATTAGTATGAAAAGAAGAGATTTTTTGAAAAAAGGGACATCTCTCGCAAGCTTGGCTGTTGCTAGCAGTTTAAGTTTTAGTAAAAAGGCAAGTGCTGGCGCGCATGCTAAACAAATAAATGTTTTGACCGTTGGAGATCCCTGGGACATGGCTTTACAAAACTCTTTGAAAATTTTTGAAGAGAAAACGGGGATCAAAGTAAATTTGGAATCGTTGGGTTACCCAGCTTTACAGGCTAGATTAGTAAATTCATTTTTGACGAAGACATCTGACGCAGATGTAATTGCTGTAGACCAAATGTGGATCAGCCAATATGCGGACAATGGATGGATTCGAAGTCTAGACGATTTCATATCACAGGACTCAGACACGGACCTTAACGATTTTTTACCAGAAGTTTTGTACTCATTATCAACGTGGCGGGGAAATATTTGGACTCTCCCTGTTGCAGCGTACGGCCAAGGGATTATGTACAGAACTGACGTGTTTGAAGAATTAGGCCTTAATCGATTACCTAAAAGCACTAAAGAAGCTAGCAACTGGACTTGGGAGGAGTATTTTAAACTTGTTGCCAAAGTAAATGGAACTAAGTTCAAAGGAAAAGATTTCTACGGTACAACTCTGATTGGCCAGCAGCCCGTACCAGTCGTACACATGTACACGCAACTAGCAGCAAGTTATGGTGTAAAATGGTTTGAAAAGTTTCCTCGTGCACCTTGGAACTTCAATACGACAATAAACAGTGAACAAAATGTATCTGCGTTGAAAGATTGGATAAAACTATATGAAATGTCACCGCCGGAAGCAATCAATTACTTATGGTTTGATGCAGGCACAAGATTCTCCGGACCAGCAGATATAGGGATGTTCTTCCATTGGACTCCTTATTTTTATTTAATTAATAATGATGGATATTTGACTGGAAAACCGTCTTCTATCGTAGGTAATGTTGAAACCGCGGTGTTGCCAACAAAAGATGCCGGCGGAGAGCAGACTGTTAGTCTGGGTGGTTGGTCACTTGGAATGCCTTCAACTTCAAGTAATCAGGATGAAGCTTGGCAATTTATTAAATTCGCAACAAGTAGTGAAGGTCAGAAGGCGATGGGCAAGGTAAACAAAGCAGGATATCAATTTGCTGATTTCAGTAGAAAATCTCTCTACGAAGATAAAGAATTAAATAAGTTGTATCCATTCCTAGACACACAATTGGAAATGATGCTGCTTGGCAATGGGAAAATAGTAAGACCTCCAGCACCGATTTATACATCTCTAGAGGGTGTGTATGGCTTACATTTAAATAAGGCAATGGCGAAAACTATGTCACCAGAGGATGCTCTCCAAAGTACAGAAGCGCTTTTCAACACGATCTTGAGTGGTAATCAATATGTACCAGAATATAATCTTGAAAGCTTTGATGATACATTGGAAAGTACCAAAAAATTGATTAATAGATTAACCTAAGCATAGGCGGCGCGCGACTACGCGCGCCTACCACCAATGAATATAAAATCGTGAGACTGTACCCACTTCTACTAATTTCCCCTTCAGTAATACTTTTACTTTCCCTCATAATCTACCCTCTATACTTTTCGCTGGTAAACAGTTTTTACTTTTGGAATCTTCAAACTAGCCCGACACCAATGTTTTTTAATGGTTTTGGGAACTATAGAATGGTTTTCGAGGTAACCCCATTTGTCGAATCATTTAACAATACAATTTTATTAGCATTCTTAGGTACTTCATTACAATTCATATTTGGAATGCTAATCGCGCTTATTCTGTTTACACATTTGCCAGGTGTAAATTTCGTCAGAATAATCTTAATAATGCCAGTAACAATTGCGCCTATAGTCGTCGGTTTCTTATTCAGATATTTGTATGAACCCCAAGGTGGACTATTAATTTGGTTGGCAGGATTAGTAAACATAAGTCTACCAAAAGCAGGTCTCTTAGGTGATCCTTCTACCTCGCTGTTAGCTATAGGCTTAGCAGATTCTTGGCAGTGGACACCCTTCTTTGCGATAATTTTGTATGCAGGATTACTTGCTTTGCCAAGTGATATTATTGAAGCAGCAAAAGTTGATGGAGCGAATAGATTACAAGTATTTTTTTACATACAATTACCATTATTGAAAAACATCTCTGCGTTTTTGATAATGATCAGATTCATGCAACTCTTCAATTCATTTGATTTAGTTTACGTTTTAACGAATGGTGGTCCAGGAACATCTTCACGTACTTTAAGTTACAACCTTTATCAAGAAGGTTTGGTAAATTATAATATTGGAACGACAGCAGCTATGACTTGGGTAATGGTTTTAATTGTAACAATAATAATTAACGTCTTTATATTAATTGTTTATCGGAAAAGCTGAGAAAAATGGAGATTTTTAAAAAATCAATCCTCTATTTTATATTGGGTATAATTATTTTGGTTTTCATTGGACCAATTATCTGGTTTTTTTTGCTTTCAATAAGGCACCCAAGTGAAACCTACACAATACCACCTGAATTTTTGTTTACGCCAGATTTGAGTTCCTTTCATAAAACATTTATCGATCCTGGGCATAACTTGAAGCAACTTGGAAATAGCCTTATTGTTTCTAGTGGAGCTACGCTAATGGGACTATTTCTTTCTTTGCCATCAGCTTATGCATTGTCACGCTATGATCTAAGAGCAAAAAACTTTATCTTGCTGTGGTATACAAGTTTATTGATGGCACCGCCGGTTATTTTTGTCATTCCTTATTTTATTCTTATGACCAAAATAGGATGGTCTGGAACTTATCAGTCAATGATAGTTATTTTACAAACTATAACTGTTCCATTTTCTATCTGGCTTCTTAAAAGCTTTATCGATGAAACGCCTTATGAACTTGAGGAATCCGCTATGATCGACGGTGCATCACGATTTCAAGCATTTTGGAGAATTACTCTCCCCTTGAGTCTTCCAGGGATAATTGTAACAAGTTTGTTCACTTTTGTACTTGCATGGAATAACGTTCTTTTCCCACTGATATTAAGTAAACAACAAACAGCTACTTTACCTGTAGGAACAATAAGTTTTTTTGCATCAACTGGTGTCTACTGGAATCAGATTGCAGCTACTGCTGTAATTGCGATGATTCCACCTATTCTTATTTTCCTGTGTTTGGGGAAATATGTTGTCAGGGGACTAACTTTTGGAGCTCTGAAAGGGTAGTATGAACAAAAAGAATTTCGCAGTTATTGGCTGCGGTCTTGTGGGCAGTCGATGGCATTCACACGTTTATCATGCGCTTCCGCAATGCAACCTTAAAGCTGTATGCGATTTGGATATTAATTCAGCTAAAAAAACAGCGTCTATGTATCATGTGCCGAAGTACACTGGAGATTATTTAGATATTGCTAATGATGATGAAATCGATGCTGTTTCAATAGCGACGCCAGATCACCTGCATAAGGAAATTGCCTTATCTTGTATAAACGCAGGCAAGCACATTTTAGTGGAAAAGCCTTTAGCTAAAAAATCCCAAGAATCAAAGCAAATTTTGGAAGCTTCACGTGAAAAGAATACAATTCTTGCAGTTGATTTCCATAATCGTGTTAACCCCAATTTCATCAATGCTAAACAAATTATTGATAGTGGGAAAATTGGTGAAATTCAATATATGAACGCAAAATTAAATAATTCTTTGAACGTTCCAAAGACAATGCTTAAGTGGAGTAATAACTCGTCACCGTTATGGTTTTTAGGCTCTCATACATTAGATCTTGGGAGGTGGCTCGCTAATTCTGAAATAGAAAGTGTTTATTCGGTTTCCCAAAATAAAATATTGAAAACTGCTGGTATCAATTCTCCTGACTTTTATTTAAGCACTATAAATTTTATAAATGGTTCTTATATGGTTATGGAAAATGCATGGATTCTTCCCAACTCTGAGCCCGTTGTTTTTAATTTCAAATTCGAAATAGTTGGCTCAGATGGTACAATTTACATTAATTCATCAGACCATAGATCAGTGCAAGTATTTGAGAGTCAAAATCATTATTTACCAGATATAATTGCAGGTGAATCTTTCAATGATGAAGTAACAGGACCTGAAGCTAACCATGTATCCAGAATTAGTGGTTTCGTTTATGAGTCAATTGCTAGATTTGCAGACGCTGTTTGCTACAAGACTGATCCTTTAGCTAATGGTAGGGATGGTCATGCAGTTACACATGGACTAGAATCCATTGAGAAATCTGCCTCCACTTTTCAACCTGTGCTATTATGAATCAAATTTCATCTAAATACATCTGTTTCACAAAACCTTTATCTGTCACAGTTAGAGAAGAATTAGTAGAAAAGCCTTTGTCTGGTGAATTACTCTGCAAAGCTAGAAAATCATTGATTAGTATTGGAACTGAACTACATTGCCTTAAAGGTAAGTTTCAGGAGGGTACTAATTGGTTCGATTGGGTTAAATATCCATTTCGCCCCGGTTACAGCATGGTTAGCGAAATTATTGATAAGGGTTCTGATACAAATGGTTTCGAAATCGGGGATTTTATTGCTACCTACGATTTTCATCAACAGTACTTCAAAATCAATTTAAATCAGACTAAGCGCAACGATATTCCTACTGGGCTTGGCGTATATAAAATGGATGTTGGATTGCCGATTGAGTTTGGAACTTTCAGGAGTCTTGCATGCACTGCGCAGAATGCATTTAGACGCTCCAATTATCAACTTGGTGAGTCTGTTGCTGTCGTTGGCCTTGGACTCCTTGGTCAATTACTTTTACAGTACTGTTCCATTGCTGGTGCTAGCCCGATCGTAGCTATTGATCCCTCTGAAAAAAGAACATCAATAGCTGCTAAGGCAAATCATGTCTTTTGCATTTCCAAAAAAATTGAATCTTCTGTTCAACAAGCTATCGAGTCAAATGATGGCAATGGTTTCGATATTGTTTTTGACGCTACCGGTAGTGCTGAGTGTTTATCCCCTTCAACAGAATTACTTAGAAGATTTGGTAGACTCGTACTTATCGGTGATACTCCTACCCCCCAACTTCAAAGTCTAGGTCCCAAGATCGTCTACAATTCGCTTTCAATTAGTGGAATTCATGGATATGCAGTACCGGAATATTCTAACGAATTTACACCTTGGAATATTCAAAAAATGTCTGATTTATTCTACAAATATGTTTTGAATAAAAAAATGTTTTTGAATGATTTAATAACAAGTAGCATTTCAGTTGATGAGTCAGCACAAAAGTATTTAGATTTAGTTTATAATAGAACAGACGATGTCGGTGTTATCGTTGACTGGTAGAATAATCTTTAGTAGGCACTAAAAATTGTCTTTTAGAGAGTTGTTCCATTTTGGAATGAGAAGTATAATATTACTGCTGAAGCACGAAGATTTATAGACTCTTCGTTTTCAAATTCATTTTTCCAATGTTGATATCCTTGGGTGATTTTAACAATGACAAGTAATTTCATGTGAGATTTTCCTCTTTCAACAGAAGTTAATTCTGACAGAACAACTCGTGCAACTAAGAACTTGCAACAAGTTTAGCTAAATAGAGTGAATGCTCGGCTCCATACATTTCTGCCATTTCCTGTAATGCTGGGTCAGACATATATTGTTGCTGTAGTTCCGGATCAAAAACACCTGCACACACTATTGCAGTATAGTCATCAACCTTACCGATCATCACATCTCGCATGAACATTTGAGTCATCTCTGCATCTTCGTCCGTTCCCTGCTTCCACTCTTCAAAAGTAGATTTACTAAGTTTGTTGACAGCCATAAAGTTTGCCATATCTCCTCATTGTCTGATCTCAGTTCGTTGAACTCGTAGAGAAAGCAATTTTGCATTACTTGATATCAATAAAATCATGGCAAATCAGCAAGTAAAGTTATCTACAAAACCAAAATTTTAGACCAACGGACTATTAATCCGTAGCATAATGAAGAAAAATACAGATATCTACTGAGATACTAGCCAATAAATACGATCATTTTCCAAAATCGTAGCAAAAATATCGTAATTACTTCTTGATATGGCCCTGAAATAAGACCTTTGCTCTTGTTTATGTGTCTACACCTCAACTTGAAAAAGTAGTGGCGCCAAAGCACGCAGGCGGAATTTGTTGATAAGACCAAGTATCCTGCAGGTGCTCTAAAGTCATCCAAGTGGGTAACGGTTTTTGATATGGGTAAGGGTACAAAGTGACACCCCACCCCTCTACGTTATTGAGTATAGCCACAGCCTAGTTTTCGATAAATTAGTTCGACAAAATAAATCGTTGACTGTTGATTCTTAGACTTTGTTTCAGTTATCTCTCTCTGGGAAATAGATTTTGGGCTACTCTCCCCTTCTTCTCTGTCTCAAATACTTTTCTTATTTTTCTCAGGGACAGCGGACGAAGTTGCTGTAAGATGTAGAGAGCAAATCGACAAGCCCCAGCAACAGGAGAGAGAATGACTAGAACAGAAGCTTTCGATAAAGCTTGGAGAATCGCCTTTAAAGAAAAGGACTTCTCTCTCGTCGATGAAATTTATCATCCAGAATATGCTGCTTATGATGACAGAACAGGTATTGATGTAAATTTGGAGGCAGATAAAACAGTTGTTTTGACTCTTAAGGAAACCATCACATTTGGCCCGCCGCAGACTGTATCTGAGAATGAAGAAATTTTAGAAGTACATCGATTTGCTAACTACAAGGGTACAGAGATATTTGTCTCAGTTACTTCAAAGATCACCTACAAAGACGGAAAAATAATTACTCAGAGCACCAAAAGAGAAGCGCTTAACTATGATCCCAGCGAGGGGCAGGACTGGAACTGGGAAGATTACGAGTGATCTACAAATAAGCAGCCGGTTGGCTACACCATCGCAGGACTCAAAGTACAGACGACAGCACAAGGAAAGAAAATGACGAAAGTAGAAGCCTATGAGAGGGCATGGGATCTGGCAATGAAGGGTGATTTTTCATTGGTTGATCAGATCTATCACCCAGATTATAAATCCTTTGATTTAAGAACAGGCATTTATGCAAATCTTGAAGATGATAAAGTTATTGTTTCTACATTGGATGAAGATGCTGTGACCAGTTCTATGGAAGTAATTTTTGAACACGATAATTTTATGTGCTTTATAGCTTACCAAAAAGTATTGGATCCTGAACCAAGATTTAGAGCCTTCATGACAGCAATTAATTATCAGGATGGACTAATTCTCAATCAGAAAACTACTGTGGAGGAATTAGATTACGATCCAAGCGAACATCTTGACTGGAACTGGGAAGATAACGAGTAGGGTTTCCTGCAAGGCAAGCAGGCGGCGCCAACTGACACCCCACCCCCATACGTTATTGAGTATAGCCACGGCCTAATTTTCGATAAATTAGTTCGACAAAATAATAGATAAAAAAGGCTCTGGGGTTACCCATTCCGGCTCTTTAAATATATCTACTTTGCTAACAGCTACACCTTGCGCAAAGTAACCACAGGGCTACGTCCAGTTTCCTGAAAAACACTGATCAGACCAGCTTCTTCCAAGCTTCTAAGTGCTCGCTGTTTTACACCACGGGATATATGAAACTTATCTAATAGTTCCTTTGGGAGTGTAACAGAGTCTTTGCCACACCAGACAGATCTGAAGTGCAGGAGAATACTCACCATTAGTGCCGGTAACCCAAGCTGAGCAGCCTTTTCGATCCATATCAATTGTATTTGTGGGTGAAGAAAGAATTTTGATTCCTGTCTCAGGGACACTACCTCAAGTTGAGGATTCTTGTATGCTACTTTCTTCTCTCTAATGGGTACCATAATATTATAAATAGATATTCTAATAGAGGAACCGGGTGCACACTGGCGTGCAGGTTGCCCCGGCTCTAGCTACTCCGTAACTGACTCTGGAAGCAGGCTCATCACTCGATCCCAAAAAGGACTTCCACGTTCTTCATCTCGATACCGATCGGGGTAGCGGTAGATGTCTGCGTCAGTCGTCAACTCAAAATCTCCCAGCACCTGTCTTGAAGCCTCACGCATTAACTCCTGTGCTTGTTGGACTCTGTTATCAAGCTCATCCAGAGGGGCTTCGATCAGCACTGCATCATGTACCGGAGCACAGACCCTGATTCCAGCCTCTGTCATGCAGCAACAAGCCAGTCGGAGGATTTCCGCACCATTGGCCAGCATTGGAAAATTTGCCAGCCAAAGACTGTCCAGAGATGACTTTCACCTGAGCACCAAAGTTCTGCGATAGGGCGAACTGGCTGAAGTCTGTCGGTTGGCTAGCATCAGTTATTACTTTACTCATGGGAGGACTCCTCCGTTTCACGGGATACAGTATAATAGATCAACTATTGAAAGAATTGATTAACCCCACAATTTAATTCCCCCACCGTATCCCCCATCAACTTTCAGAATTTACAGGGTAATCTGGAGTAGTTGACTTTTTTCAGCGGAATCATTCAACCCTCTTCTAAACACATTTCAGGGTAACTACTTTATGTATCGAAGGGCGGCCCCTTAGGTGGCCATGGGGACTCAGTGACTTTCAAACAACACTAGGAATAGTTTTGAGGTGACAGGTCATATATTCCTTCAGTGATTTCGGCGACACGAGCTCCAAGCACGCTGAAGTCTCCTGATATCCCGACCCTCTAGCGCTGGACTTTTGAGGGCGGCACGGAGTCCTGCGCATTGAGCAGCGATGTCGGTCGTTTCAGAGAGGATTGAACCATTCCGGATTCGCTTTACACAAACGAAATTAAAAGCAGATCCCCTCAAAATCTTGATCATTTCAAAACAAAATCTTCACAATTTTTTTATTAATACTCACAAGTTAATGTTCAGTTTCTTAATCCTAAATTTTAATCCGAAAGAGAGAGGTCTCAATGAAAGTATTAATTAGACGTATCTTACTGGCGTCCCTTGCAGTGACGATGGTCGTGGGAGTGACGGCCGCGCCGGCCGTGGGGGCCGATGTAACGCTAAAAATGTGGTCGGGCGGATTTGTAAAGGAAGGCCAGCGAGCCATTCGCGAGGTGATCAGCGAGTTTGAAGCAGCAAATCCCGGAATCAAAATCGACTACACTGCATGGGCGTGGGACAAGTATCGCGCGCAGCTTGCCAACACCGCCACTCTGGGCGACGCGCCAGATTTGTGGGTCGACAGTTTCCTCAAGCGCTGGAAGGACGCCGGCATCACACGCGATAACGCCGATCTTTACGCCAAGTTGCCGCCTGAAGAAGTTGCTGCCTACTTGCAGCAGACGATCGAAATCCAGAAGGCAAGCACCGGTCTCCTGAGCTTCCCGTTCGTGGGTTACGTTTGGGCCGTCGGATACAACAAGGAGATCTTTGCGGAGCGAGGGATAGATCCGCCGACCGGGCCGATCAGATTGGATCAGCTCAAAGAGCTTTCCAAACAGCTGACCTTCGACCGCGAAGGCGACGGCAAAATCGATGTTTATGGCTTCGCCCTCCTCGGCGGTCGTCTGTCGAGCCACATATTCAACATGGTCTTCAGCAAACGCGGTGGGCAATGGGTCGATCTGGAGAGCAATCTTATCATCGATCAGCATCGCGACGAATTCATCGAAGCGTTGGTGTACATGCGGGAGTTGGCCGAATACACCCCGGGCGGCGCGACCGCGGCTGCCGGCCGGACATATAACAGCACCCGCGCGCTGTTCGCCAAAGAACGCGTTGCCATGACCGTCGATCATTCTGAACTGTGCGCATCGGTGAAAGCTCTTGCACCGGAAGTTGCGAAGAAGTGCCGTATGATGCAAGTCGAATTCGGCTTTATCGCTTTGGACGGTTTGATCATCGGGAAAACCGATCATGTCGACGAAGCGTTCGAGTTCGTCAAATTCGTTACGTCACGCGATAAACTGGTGCAGCTCAATCAAGCTCTGGGCTTGGTCACGCCGCGCACCGATGTCGCGGATCACCCGCTGGTTTCTAAGAACGAAGTTGAGGTGACCCTGGTCGAGCAGCTCGCGCTGCCGGTCAATGCGATTCACCCAGGCGGCTTGCTCACCCAATATGGTGAGTTGCGCCCGGAGGTGTGGAATGCCGTCGCCGAGGTGCTGCTGGGGGGGGACCCCGGTGAAGCCGCCGATAAGGCGATCAAGAACATGTATAATACGTTTAAGAAATAAGCCGCTGAAGCAACCCAAGACCCGGGCCGGGGGCCGGGTCTTAATGGAAAGGGAGTGTCGATCGGTGACGGATATTGCGCAGAAAAGCACACAGCAGCGGGTACAGCCCACGCCTGTCGGTCAGGAAACCCGATTTGCGCAAGCGATCATTGCTCCTGCAGCGGTGATTGTCATCGTCGTGATGATACTCCCGATCTTCGCCAACATCTATATCAGCTTCTACTCGATCTCTTGGGGCGAAGACTGGCGTTTCGCTGGTGTCAATAATTTTGAAATCCTGGCCAATGAACCTTTGTTCTACATCGGCCTCACCAATACGTTCATTTGGATTTTGGTGGTCACCACCGGCACGATTATTCTCGCCTTCCTGACCGCGGCGCTTCTGAACAGCGATATCAAAGGGAAGCAGTTTATCATTTTCTTGTTGCTGGTCCCCTGGGTCATGCCGATCCCGGTCAGTGCAGTGGGCTGGGCGTGGATCTATGATGGCGATTTCGGCATCCTGAACTACGTCCTCGCCGATGTTTTGGGCTTTGAAAGCGCGCGAGGCTGGTTTTGGACAGGCCATCCTGACACCTCCTTCACTGCCGTGATGATCACTGAGATTTGGCGCAAATTCCCCTTCTACTCCATCATCACGCTCGCGGCGATGCAGACCATTCCCAAGACGCTCTATGAAGCGGCCGAGATGGATGGCGCAGGGCCGGTCGCCCGGTTCTTCCATGTCACGCTTCCGGGTTTGAAGCCGGTTTTCGTGATCGTCATCCTCTTGAACCTGATCTGGACGTTCCAAGCCTTCCCGATGATCTACCTGCTGACCAATGGCGGCCCGCTGCACAGCTCCGAAGTCATGGGAACGCTGATCTACTACCTGTCCTTTGAGGCCTTAAAGTTCGATCTCGCGGCGGCCATGGGCACAGTCACAATCGGCCTGCTTCTGATCATTACGGTCATCTACATCCAATTCCAAAGAATCATGGCAAAGCAAAGATGAAGCACGCCGCGCAGAGATATACTGGGCTTTTTGCCATCCTTTTGTTCAGCCTGTTCCCGGTCTATTGGATCATCTCGTTCTCGGTGCGGGAGCTGACAGAACTCCTGAAGTCTCCGCCCTCGCTCTGGCCCGAAACCATCACTTTCGAAGGCTTCGTGACGCTGTTCGAATTTGTCGATATGACCGGGTATATCTTGAATACCCTGTTGGTCAGTCTCTCAGCCACGCTGATTACGATCGTCGTCGCAACAATGGGCGGTTATGCGCTGGCGCGGATCACGTTTTGGGGGCGGGACGCCATCGGTCTAATGATGCTGTCATCGCAGATGATCCCGACCATTCTGCTGGTCGTGCCCCTAGCGCTGATCATGAAGTTTTTGGGGCTGCTCGACTCGCATTTTGGGCTGGTATTTGCGCTGGTCGGCATCACGATCCCGGTTGGCACCTGGATGATGAAAGGCTTTACCGAGACGATTCCGCGTGAGTTGGAAGAAGCCGCGGTGCTCGATGGTTGCGAGCCGTGGGAAGTGCCCGTGCGCGTGGTCCTGCCGTTGATCGTTCCGGGGATTGTTACCGTGGGCATGTATACCTTCATCCTGGCCTGGGGTGAGTTCGTCTTTTCGTTAACTCTGCTGCGGACGGAAGAAACGCGCACGCTGCCCGCAGCGATTGCGACCAATTTCAGCCGAACAGACATCGACTATGGTGTGCTGATGCCCATGGCCGTCACCTATATGGTGCCGGCGCTTCTTGTGATGTCGCTGTTTCAGCGGCAGCTTACCCGCAGCATCGCTGAAGGCGCCCTGAAGGGCTGAAACAGAAAGAGTATCACGATGGCAAGAATTCAGTTCGACAAGATTAGCAAGCAGTTTGGGGATGTAGCGGTCATTAACGATCAGAGCCTGACGATTGAAAGTGGCGAGCTTCTGGTGCTTCTCGGTCCTTCGGGCTGCGGCAAGAGCACCATGCTGCGGATGATTGCTGGGTTGGAGACGCCGACCAGCGGTGAGATCTGGATTGATGGTGTGGTGGTCAACAATGTCCGGCCCAAGGATCGCGACATTGCGATGGTCTTCCAGAACTACGCGCTTTATCCCGACAAGACGGTTTATGACAATCTCGCCTTTGCGCTGCGCCGCCGGGGCACAGCGCGTGGCGATCGGCCGGGCGGTCATCCGCCGCCCCAAAGCGTTTTTGTTCGATGAGCCGCTGAGCAATCTCGACGCTAAGCTGCGCGTTCAGACCAGAACCGAGATCGCGCGGCTGCACCAGCAGTTCGAAGGTACCACGATCTATGTCACCCATGATCAGGCCGAGGCGATGACGCTGGCTGACCGGATTGTGGTGCTCAATGCCGGCGAGATCATGCAGGTCGGCTCGCCGGCCGAGATTTATGGCGCGCCGAAGAACCTGTTCGTGGCGGGCTTCGTCGGCAGCCCGGAGATGAACTACTTCGAGATCCAGCTTGAAGGACGCGATGGCCAGCCGCATCTGGTGCATCCGAATTTTGCCGTGCCCATCGACGCCGCGCTCGAAAGCCGGCTCTCAGCGGCACCGGAAGGGCGCATCACGTTGGGCGCACGGCCTGAAAGCATGCGGCTCAACGGGGCGGCTGAGCATGACCCAGACAGCATTGTGCTTTCCGCCGCTTTCGATGTGGTTGAGGAGCTAGGCCCAGTGACCTATCTGCAAGGCCGCGCCGGGGAAATCCCCGTCACTGTTGCCGTGGAGTCCGGAGCACAGCCTGCCTTGGCAATCGCCATGCCTCTCTCGGCCCGGTTTGCTGACCTGCACTTTTTCGCCTCGTATAACGGGTTGCGGCTGTGATCCTTCGCACCCCAGCTTTAGTGCATGGCGCTATATATTTAAACTATTAACAGTGTGACAAAATGAAGATTATACACATAACGGACACACATCTCTCGAGAACACATCCTGTTTTTCACTTAAACTGGTTTTTTCTCTCGGAAAAGATCGCGTCCATAAAACCAGACTTGGTAGTTCATACGGGCGATGCTGCATTATATGATCCTGATAAATTAGAGGATCTAGAGTTTGCGAAGACTTGCTTAGATAATCTTAAGGTCGACTATATCATAGTGCCAGGCAACCATGATATTGGTGACAATGACATTTTAGCAGATGGGTTAAAACATAAACCAAAAGTTTGCTCTGAGATAAGGCGAGAAAGATGGAAAAGTGTTTTCGGTGATGATTTTTGGATGCGCACCTTCGGCGATTATCAATTTCTTGGTTTGAACACGCAGCTAATCGGTTCTGGTCTCGAAGCAGAGCATCAACAAAAGGAAATGATAGACAAAGCTATGGATAGTGATGCCAGTGAGAGATCGAACACCATAGTAGTGTTACATAAACCGCTCTATACGCAAGAAGAAGGGGCGGTCTATTCGCAAGCTTACTCGGCAGGAGCTGAACTTTGGTCAATACCCGAAGCAGAAAGCCTAATGTTAGAAGAAAAGTTTACAAAAAATAAATTGAACTTAATGTTATCAGGGCATCTTCATCGATATAAAGTTATTGACAAAGACGGTTTAACGCGAATTTGGGGTCCAGCATCATCATTTGTTGTTAACGACCCACGACTTATACCCGTGCAAGCTCTTGTTCAAGTTGGATTTGTTGTTGTTGAACTTTCTAGTGGCTCATATCCAAAAATCGAATTTTGTACGGATTTGAGGTGTATCGATATGGATATTGCCAACTGGCTAGGACATGAAGGTCCTGGGTTTGAAGGCATACTTGGTGCCAACTTTCCAATGCAACTAAAGTAAGTTAGCTCCTATGCCAGAGAAAGTTTTGTTTATTTTTGTGGTTAATACTGTCAATACTGGAAACTCATGACTTTTTTAAATCCTCCTAATCCCATTAATCGCAACGGTCTTACGCATTTTTTAAACCTACGACAGTCGCCCTCATAACCCGAAGGTCGCAGGTTCAAATCCTGCCCCCGCCACCACACTTTTCCTCAGTAAAATCAGTACCTAGGCACCCATCTGTTTCCCTGCTAGAAACACCTATATTTTTCTGTCCCCACCACTATCCCCACCTGCTCGGTAGTAATCCTGTCTCCGAATCCATATTTAAAAAGTTAAATTATCGACTTTTCAATATCTCCAAACTCGCATCATCACACATACAACGGTCTTAACCCCTTTTGATAGACTGTAAACCCCTCTTCCTAACAAATTCAACCGTGGAACTCGACTAAAACGGCTAAAGATAATTTTAACAAATGGGGGTGTCTCCACAGGTGTTTGAAAATCAAAATGTTTTGGGCTGTCTGTTTGTACTTCCGAATAAGTATTTCAGTTTCCCCACTCCACCAAAGTCTCCACATCAGTTACCGAATTCAACGAATGTGACACGACGGCTAGTTTAATTTTATTAAAAGAAATGACCTAGAACCTGCTATAAATTCATATAAATAATGTATTTATGATTTTTTCTTGGATCTTAGGAATTTCTGATGGTTTATACAGATGGGCAATTCCTAGTACAATGAAAGGAAAATACAGATTAATTTAGCTGATCAACTGGATCTGAAAATGATGTAATGTCAAAAGTTGAAAATATTGTGGACAGTGAATTGAGATATTGTTCATTAGGATCCCAGATTTTAATTCTTGCAGAGTAATTTTTGCATTGTTGTAAACCCGTTTCTCCAAAACCAATGTAGGATTCAGAGAGGTTACCTATATAGCTCTTAGACTGACCAGGCCCAATTGTATAGGATCCACAGGATGTACCAAAATATGCTGAGGACGATGTAACACTTGCACAAGTATTTATCGTAAGATTTGATGAATTATTTCTCATTTGAACTTCCATGTAATGAGAATCGCCGGTGTAAACCCTGCATCTCACTCGGTAGTCTAAAAAACTGTAAGCGTCAATTGGCACCGTTTTCCAAGAAGAAAATAGTTCGCCATACGAAGAATAGTCAATATTAGATGAATCGCCACCAGATTCCACTCCACAGATGGAGTATTCATAAGAACCACTAAAAGTACCATTGGTGCAGAGTCTTGTTTCACTGCTACAGCTACTTCCAAAAGGTACTGATGATGTCTGATAAGCTGCTACTGAGCTGCCGCTTATAATTGTTTGTCCATTGAAAGTGCATGGCGATATTATCTCGACACTACAATTCGGTTGATCGTAAGAGCCACTAAGTATCCCATTCGTACATAGTTTAACTTCACTTTTACAGCTACTTCCAGAAGGCACTGACGAACTTTGGTAGGCTACCACAACCCTCCCATCATTCATTTCTTGACCGTTGAAACTGCAACTCTTCGGTTGTTCCACCAGACAGTTGTCAAACAAATAACTTCCGCTCAATACCCCGTTCAGACAACTTCTCACTTGGGAACTGCAGGAACTTCCTGCAGGTACTGAATCTGTAAAATAAGCAGTCGCAAAACTGCCATGGGGCACACTTGCTCCACCAAAAGTACAACTCGAAGGCTCTGCTACTTGACAGGCTTGGAACGGATAGGTCCCACCTAAGGCCCCGTTGGAGCAGAAGCGCTGCTCTGACAAGCAATTTTGATCAAATGGAACCGTCGAGCTTTGGTAAGTTGTTACACTGGTCCCGTTGGCAATTGAGTTTCCATTAAGTTGACAGTCATTAGCCTCTTCTACCTCGCAGTTGGTGTAGGCATATGAACCACTAAGTTGGCCACTGTTGCAGAATCGGGTTTGAGATGAGCAGAACTGCCCAGCAGTTACACTGGCCGACTGGTAGGCGGTAACTGTCCCGCCATGAGGGACGGTGCCTCCAGCAAAATTACAGCTCAACTCGGCTGTCGTGGAAGGTTGATTCTCAGGCACATTATTCGAAGTTACTGCTACAAACCCAGGTACCAACAGGCGGATGCCATCTTGAGTACCAATACTACCGGGACGACCTTCTGTAGCCAAGCTGGTGTGAAGATGATTGATTGCCTCATCGGCATCTACAATTGGCCTTTTGAGAATGTTCTCAATGAAAGGATTAGTCCTCAGTTGGAACTCATTGATTGGAATATCGAAGTCAAAAGTCTGTGGGTCTAGCATTGTCCGAGTATTTGGGCTGATGCTGATGCCGTTGGCAGGATCACCGTCTTGGTCAAGTGACTGCAGCAGGCGGGTGATATTGATGACTCTTCGGTCTGCAGTATTATTAGTTCCAGCCAGTTCTACAGGCGTAATTACATTACTACCGTCTGCTTTACCGAGAACTGTATTACCAAGAGAGAAAGTAACTTGGTCTCCGCTACGATATTGAAAATGCCCATCCGCATTTGTCATACCCGAGAGGTTAGAAGAAGTGTTGTAAGTCACTCCCCCAACCGCGCTATCGAGAAGAGTTCCGGTCAGTGCGGAAGCATTTTGATTAGTATTATTGGCTCCACTCGATCCCGAAGAAGATGAGCCACCATCTTCACCACCACTTAGGCCACCACCAATCAGGGCAATAGCTGCGGCACCACCAGCGGCAATACCTGCAACTGGTCCTGTTTCAAAACCTCCTTCCTGCTCTGTCGCACATTCCTCTTCATCAGGTGTGCAGGCAACAGGTACAGGCTCACCACAACCAATAAAAAACAGAGATACACAAAGATAAATAATCCCGTGAAAAAACTTTTGTTTCATATCTTTTACTCTGCCATCCGTTTCAGCACCTGCCTGGCGGGTTGATTCCCTTTGGCAGCCGCCTGACGATAAAGCTCACGGGCTTTGGCTTGATTTTCCCGAACACCGTAGCCTTTGCGATATAGACTACCTAAGTTAAACAATGCCATTGCCTCACCCTGAGCGGCTGCTCGCTCATACCACTCTATTGCCAGCTGTAGATCCTTTTCCACGCCTTTGCCCATTTGATACAGATAACCCAACATCGTCTGTGCCTTGGGATGGTTTCCTTCAGCTGCCTGCTTATACCAACCTAGACCAATGTTTTCATTCTTTTCGACATTGAGTCCTTTACGGTAAACTTGTGCTAGTTCGTATTGAATTGCGGCTGGCTGCTTGGCAAAGAAAGTTCGTAATTCACTTTGCTTTTCACCCCTATCATACTTGCTCAACAGTTCTCCAGCTTCAGCACTTTTATCTTCTGAAAGGAATCGAGCAATTACAGGAAAATCTTTGTTGGGTGGATTGATCCGCTGCTTAGCTTGCTTGGCTTGCTCCTCCAAATCCGATTCAACCTGCTCCAATTCCGAAACCTTTGACTGTTCTCTTTCCCAGTACTGCAACCGATTATTAGCCATTGACCTGAGGTTCGCATCATCTGATGACAAAGGATTTTCCTCGCGCCAGTTTTGCAGAAACCTTTTCCACGATTCGATCTTCAAGCCAATACCCGAATCCTTTGTTTCAATTTTGAGGACTTTATCAAAATCCTTTTGCATTTGGCTTTGCCAGTTGAGCCATTTAATTTCGGTTTTTTGCTGCTCTGTATTTTCTTGAAGCTGAGGTTCTGCGGTTGATGAGGAGACTAGCTGCTGGCTAGGAGTGACGAAATAGAAATCACCAGTTAATGAAGAAGAATCCCAAGGGACTTGCCGATCATTGCTTGCCTGCTGCACATCAATCCGTACTCGCTTAAAGACTTCTTCCAATTTGAGATTTGGGACCACCATGTGTTTCAAAAGGCTTGATGTGAAGAGACCATTTGCCCCTTCTCCATCAGCAGCTACTTGACCGGGAGCCGTAGCATAGGAAATGAAAGAACCTGTTGGCGCGTTTACCTGAGCTAATCCTTGATTTGCACTGCGGAAACTTTGGGGAAATGGGTTATTTCGACAGGCATCTAGGATGACCAAGTTCATACTATTGTCTGCTTCTTCCATCTGTCCTAGAAGTTTACCAACAGGCACTGCGTCATAGCGGACATCAGCAGCGGTCTGTGGAATGATATCTACTGGTAGCAAGTAATTCTCACCCTGAACCTGTACCCCATGCCCGGCATAGTAAAATAGGCCTATTCCTTTTTTTCTTCTGAGATTATTCCCGAAATTGTTTATCGCCTGCTCCATCTGGCGCTGGTTCGCATCAAGCAATGTTTTAACTTCAAAACCCAAGCGCTTCAGAGTTTTAGCGATTTCCTTGGCATCGTTGGCCGGATTACGGAGTGGGGAGGTGTGTTCGTAAGCGGAATTGCCGATGACTAAGGCTTGCTTGTTAGAAGGACTAGGAATCTGGTCGACAGGACGGATGGCGCGTTGCTGGGCAGCAGCCGGCAGGATGAACAGGGAAAAATAGCAGAGTAGCCAAACAAGAGTTCGCCCAAACATACTTTCTCCAAAAAGAAACCTTTGAGGGAATAGATGCGATTAGGGACAATTCGGGCAAGCTACTTCTGAACAACTATGCTGTCAAGCCTCAGGATGATTTATGGGGCTTTAGTGATCTGCTGTATCTTTCTGAGGCTCGCTCCAAAAGTTAACCTGATTAGGTGAGGGATAATGTTTTTTCACCAAAAGCTCTGAGATCTCCACTATTGATCACAACATACTAGTCGCGGAAGGGTTTTGCTTTAGCATACAAACCCGCTCTACAGCGATTCTGAGCACTCACAGGGCTATGTTTAGTTTCTCTTGGCCTGCTATGTTTTCTTAGTACAAAAATAGTTCATTTGTTAATGGTAAGTGCTTTAGTTTCCTACTGTGTTGCAAGGCCCTACATTAGCTACTGCAACTGAAAGAAGTGACTTGGTAGCTAATGCGATAATCATTTACAGAGACCGCCCATACTCCCTAGCAAATTAAGGTAAATAATATATTTATTATTTCGACTGCAATATGAAAGTTGCTGAAAGTTTATATGGACTTGTTGGGAGTAAAATCTTAGACCATCGGATACTTAATCCGTAGCATAATGAAATAAAATTTCTATAAATACGAGGACACAAGCCAATAAATACGATCATTTTCCAAAATAGTCGCAAAAATATCGTAATGACTTCTTAATATGGTCCTGAAACATGGCCTTTGCTCTTGTTTGTGTGTCTACACTTCAACTCTAAAAATTAGTGGTGCCAAAGCATGCAGGTGGAATTTAATGATAAGATCAATTACCCTGCAGTTGCTCTAAAATCATCCAAGTGGGTAATGGTTTTTGAAAGCTGAGAGGGTACAAAGTGACACCCCGCCCCTCTACGTTATTGAGTACAGCCTCACCCTAATTTCCGATAAATTAGTTCGACAAAATAAATCGTTGGCTGTTGATTCTTAGACTTTGTTTCCGTTATCTCTCTCAGGCAAATAGATTTTGGGGGAATATCCTTTGACTCTCTGTCTAAAATACTTTTCTCATAATTTTCAGAGAAATTAGGCAGAGTTGCTGTAAGATATGGAAAGTAAATCCAGAAAATCCAGCAACAGGAGAGAGAATGAATAGAACAGAAGCTTTTGAAAAGGCGTGGAGACTTGGAGTAAGTAAGAAAGATTTCTCATTGGTGGATGAAATTTATCATCCTGACTACAAAGCTGTGGATGTTATTACGGGTGTTGAGGTCAATCTTGAGGATGATAAAGCTCAGATTATTGCTTTTGATAAAGAAATTACGGTTGGACCCTACAAGACGCTTTCTGAAAATGAGAATTTCCTGAAAGTAAAAAATTTTGCCAGATTCAAGAATGAAGAAATTTTTTTTTCAGGTGTAACGTCTATTACTTACAAAGAAGGAAAGATCATTACTCAGCAAACAACGATGGAAGATTTAGATTATGATCCAAGTGAAGGTCAAGACTGGAACTGGGAAGACTACGAGTTGTAAGTAAGCAGTTGAGGGGCTATACCGCTATAGAAGTTGAATTACGGAAAGCAGTGTTAGGAGCGAAAATGAATAAAGTAGAAACATACCAGAAAGCCTGGAGTCTCGCGCTGAAAGGCGATTTCGCATTGGTAGATCAAATCTATCATCCAGAGTACAGATCATTTGATTTGAGAACTGGTATCTATACAAATATTGATGACGACAAAGTTATTGTTACGACAGAAAACGAAGAGATTTTCACAAGTTATCCTGAAGTTATCTATGAAAATGATGATTTCCTATGCATTATTGCGTATCAAAAAGTTGCTGATCCAGAGCCTAGATTCAGATCATTTATTACAGCAATAAACTATAAAGACGGCCAAATTCTCAATCAGAAAACCACAGTACAAGAATTAGATTTTGATCCTAGTGAACACCTTGACTGGAACTGGGAAGATTATGAGTAGCGCTTTGTGCAAGGCAAGCAGGTGGTACAAAGTGAAATCCCACCCCTATACGTTATTGAGTACAGCCTCACCCTAATTTTCGATAAATTAGTTCGACAAAATAATAGATGAAAAAGGCTCTGGGGTTACCCATTCCGGCTCTTTAAATGTAGCTACTTTGCCAACAGTTACACCTTGCGCAAAGTGATCAAAGGACTACGTCCAGTTTCTTGGACAATACTCACCAGACCAGCCTCCTCCAAGCTTCTAAGGGCTCGCTGTTTCACACCACGGGATATGTGAAACTTGTCCAGTAATTCTTTTGGGAGTGTAACAGAGTCCCTACCACTCCAGACAGATCTGAAGTGTAGGAGCATACCCACCATTATTGCCTGTATCCCAAGCTGAGCAGCCTTTTCTATCCATAACATCTCTATTTTAGGATGCAGAAAGAACTTAGCTGCTTGCTTTGATGTACTTTCAGCAAGTTTAGGATGCTTATAGGCTAATCTCTTCTCTTCAATAGGTAACATAATATTAATGACAATAAATAGAATAATAGACGGACCGGGTGCACGCCAGTGTGCAGGTAGGTGCTCATCAGTGTGCAGGTAGGTGCTCACCAGTGTGCAGGTTATCTGACGCTAATCCATGATAAGTAGGTTCTTTGGAAGCAGACCCATTACCTTGTCCCAAAATGCTCCTCCACGTTCTTCATCTCGGTACCGCTCAGGGTAGCGGTAGACATCTGAATCAGTAGTTAACTCAAAACCACCGAGTACCTGTCTAGAAGCTTCGCGCATCAACTCCTGTGATTCTTTGACTCTGGCCTCAAGTTCTTCCAATGGTGCTTCAATTAGAACAGCATCATGCACCGGAGCACAGACTCTGATCCCCGCTTCGGTCATCAGGATGCATGCGATTCTGAGCATCTCTGCACCATTGGCCTGCATCGGGAAGTTGGCTAAACTTCTGGCATTAATCTTCCCAGCCACTTGAATCTGCCAACCAAAGACTGTCCACAGCTTTTTGTGCAAAAGAGCGTAGTCGACATTGCCATCAGACCACTGCCAGAATATTTGGAAAGCCTCTCGGTGTTTGCGCAGTAAGTCTTTGGCAACAATCACAGGCTGCTGGATTCTCTCTGCTAACGACTCTGCCCCCATTCCATAGTTCACTGCCAACACAGTTTGCTTATAGAGCGCCCTCTGCTGTGAATGGGACTGCTTCGTTGCATCAGGCGGAACTGCTCCAGCCAGCTTGGCAAACTCCAAATAAGGGTCTCCCGAAGCATAGGCCTGCTGCATTACCTGATCACCAGAAAGTGCTGCAGCAATTCCAAACTCCTGCTGGGACCAGTCGATGTAAGCAATGCCCCAGCCTTCAGCAGGTTTGATCAGACTGCGTAACCAGACAGAAGAGCCAAAGATGAACTTGTTGCTACTCGGCTGATTCCTTCCAGTTTTACCTCCAAAAGCACTGAGCATTGTCCGATTGCGTCCATCAGCACCAACCTCAAACTTGGTCAGGCGCATTTGCCCCAGTGAATGTCTGAGTTCTCTTAAAGGAGATAGGTTGGTATGTACTTTGGCCATCACTCGAAAGGTGTCATCTTTGAGGTCTAGGTTCCCACTCGGTAGTCTGAGCCAAGCAATCTGGTTTCTAAGGAGATATCTGGCGAAGAACTCTGTTTTAAAAGTTCTACCTTCATAGACTCCAAAATCTTTATCTATTTCTGCGATCAGGTCGTCTTGGATGAACTCCCAGTTCGCTCGAAGTCTCTCAAGCAACCTAAGATCAACTGGAGACCCAACAAACTGCATTCTGGCTACCGCCTTCATGTAGTGACCCCGAATGAGTGCATGATCTATTGGGATCTTTGGAGCCATCTCTGGCAACAGAGCAACCAGTGCATCTACATCCGTCTGGCAGTAGTCTAGTAAAGCAACTTGTTCTTCAGCACTATAAGGCCCCCCACGAAGGGCCAGCTGGATCATCTCCGCTTTCTCGACGAAAGAGATATGGGCCAGGCCATATGCGGTGAGAGCACCCAGTAGCCCATTACCTGCAGGTAAAGGAAGTCCATTGGTCAGGCAGCGGAATTCACAGAAGAGGTCTAGTAGAGAGTTTGGTAAGTCCCAGTCAAAAGCGAGATGACAACCCATCTCAGCTGAGGCGTAGTAAGCAATGTAGAGGCTATTTTCTCCTAAAGGAAAAGGGCATGCCGGCTTAGCTACACCATCCAGCCAAAGACGCTCCAGTCGCCCGCTATAGTACTCACGGGCAACCATGCATCTTAGTTCTGGTGTCAGATTTGAGCTTTGACCAAACTCAAAGTCTACACACCAGATCTGCTGGAAGCGCTTCCCTTGCAGGAAGTTCAGGTTTCTCCGAGCAACTGCTTGAGAACAAAGTGATCAGGCCTTTTGATTTTCTTTTGTTTGAAGGCGATGTCAAAGATCTCGTTCATCGATAATTCAGGCCACTTTGGCTCATCCGTTATTCCTTCCGCTGAATAAAGTTCGTTAGCTCCGAGACTCATATTGGACTGGACGCGAGTCCATTCAAGTTCGGCGTTCTTAGCTGCCTCCATAGCAGTTAGGTGCCAAGCATTTAGTCGCTCTGGATCCGGCAGCCTGAGGGGCCAAACAAAAACTACTCCTTGCCTGTCTACTCCAACAACAAGCTTAAAAGGCTTTACAAAATCAGCCAATTGATCAGCAAGGGACTCTGAAACAAGGTAGTAGTCACCACTACTGTCTCCATATTTTAACAACCACATATCCTGCTTATAGTTTGGATGAATCCGGAACCATTGGGTATTTTTGGGTTTGTAGACCGGAACTTTGGTGAGTCTTTTGGTAACCCTCAATTGAGACCCAAAGT
>JACLAD010000014.1_pt1 | contig 29506 bp, 21 predicted proteins | sample 8027901 | NCBI WGS metagenome assembly JACLAD01 (sample SAMN15725071, study PRJNA655200) | protist metagenome | isolation source: fluorescence activated cell sorting (FACS) single amplified genomes of... | place: Spain: Blaines Bay Microbial Observatory, Mediterranean Sea | collected 2016-07-05 | reverse complement strand
GAAGTTTTATAGAATTTTGTGGAATGTAAATAAGTAATTAGTTGTAATTTAAGCCAGTCGTAGTTTTTGTTCCCACGTCAAATGTAAATTCAATCAAAGTGCATCGAATTCCAAGAAATCTAATTCACAAATCAAGGTGTTTGCTAAATAATTCCACACGTTTAAAATAACAATCACGTCTAGGAAATTAGTCAGTACGTACTAATGACTAAAATAATGTTTGCTAATCTAATGCAAAAAGCGTTGTAATGTAATGTGCTTTCGCGTTTCTTACCCCCACCACTTTCTACTTTCGCCTAACTCAAAATTTAAAAACGTTTTTCAAACTAATTTACAAACATTAACAAACCCAAATGCGTTTTTCAACATTTTTCAAAAAACAAACAAAACAAGACTGATGACACTAACAAATTGAAATTGATCAATAGTATAGTGACAACCAACGACAACGTTTTACTCAACCAAAAGGGTCACCTCTCAAGACACAAACGAAAATTTGTTTTTAGTAAACCAACTAACCAACCAATATATACCTATTTTCCAACAGGTCAAGTGAGGAGTAAACATACTAAAAAATAAAAATACAAAACAAAATGAAGGTCCTAAAGGGTTTGATTACTATTGGAGTGCCTTTTACTCAGGTCTTTGCGAGCACGCCGCATGAGCTTCACATCCAGCGCATGCGCGAGCTACAAGTACTAAAACAAAAACCAAATCGTACTTCTCAGGAACAACGCAAGTTGGATGTTTTACTCGAAAAAGAACAACGCGCGCAAGAATATCATCGCAGGCAGAAAGAAATTACTAAGTCTGCTCAGGAAGAAAGGAAACGTACAAAACAACGTTATTATGAAGGATTACATCATGGCCATGGCAAGATTACTTCGTTAGAGCCATCAGATGGGGGAGGATTTCAGGAGGTTGGTAGAAAGTTCCCGTATGATCCTGACCCACCCACAACGTACCACAAATAATCACGAAAACAGCATGATATTCTCTTATATACATGCTTTGTAAACGATTTCCCATTAAAGGTATATTTTTTGTATTTTTCAAAATTTGTTTTCTAGTTTCGAGAGATTGGAAGACGTTGCGAGCAAGGTTCTCAAGTTGAAGAAAACCGAGCGAGCCTTTCATATCCCGCATTTTTCTGTCAAACTCAAAGACGAGTTTTTTGACACCCATTTTTCCATTAAGGACATCGACTATTTCAAGAATGAACTAGATCCCGAAATTGACGCGTACGTCTTTTAAAAAATCAAAACACATACTCAAAAGCATGTTGACTATTCGATGTCGATATTTTTACGTACAATATGCATGGTTTTTGTTAAATATTAATGTTTTTAGAAATTTCGATTGGCAGATCAAACAAGTTGATCAGAGAAAGTTTTCTGATGCCAAGGATGGGGATACTTTTACCATCACGTTAGTACAGGTTCGTGAACGTGTTCCTACGCAACGTCGTTTACGTAATGCTGGCAAGAAAGTTATCAAGAACAAGAAGAATACACCGTGGTATAGTGTAGACCTTGGCGTGGGGGTGATTGTAAAAAATGGTAGTAAGTTGTACGCCGAACGTACGGACTCCACCGCGGCGCGTATAGCCCTATCCCTAATTGGCCAAGTCTTTGACAAAACCTCTTTCAACCATTCTATAAGTCTACACCAAACGAAGGAAATAAAGCGGTTTAGGGTCAATATATTAGTAGATCATAGAGGGCGGGTGCAATCTCCTAGCCAATATGCTTTTTGGATCAACGCTGAAGATGTGGTCTTCCTGCATGCACGTACCGAATGTGAAGAAAACTTCCACGTCAAAAATTCTTTACCTCTCAAGATTTTGAAAAGCATTGATGGCTGTAAGTCTGGCACGCCAGTGTTGGTGGACAAGTACAACTACAAAAACGACGAATACATTGTGTTTTTAAGGAATCTCGTCATCAACATGCAAAGCGTCAGCAAACAAGACATCGACAATTTTTCTTTCGAATTTATTGAAAGCGACAACGGAAACAACAACACTACCACTAGAAATTTAGCGTTTTCTGCCAATGATTCAAATGTAGCGTACAACGCTGAGGAAAGTGAATTTTTTAATTTGGAAAGTATTACCACTACCAAAAATGGCAAGGAAAAGGTTATTCAGATTGACGAATTGCGTCAACATGTAGCCAACCCTACAATGTCCGAAAGATTTTTCTCCATGTTTTCTATTTTTGCCAAGAGACAAGAAAATCTTAACGACCCAAAAGTTGTTGATGCACGCCTTACCACCGCTATTATCAAAAAGTTGAAAGGCCTTGTTGGTAAAGGGCACATGGACGTAAAATTACATTTTGCCCTTACTTCTCTACCTTCTGACCAAGAAGACATTGTTAGATTATTTCCAAAAGAAAGCTGTACTAGTGTAAGTATAAAGACTAGAAATCTTATGCCCTGGGGACGAGAATCGTGGCCTCAAAATTACATGCATGTGGATTCTTCGGAAAATTTTGGTAAGATTACAAAACCATTTTTGGATCTTACGGCTGATGTGAATCGTATCAGAGAAGAAATGGAGGTCAGGAATCTTGAAGATCCCAACAAAACGTTTGTAGTACTTGAAGTTTTGCAAAGACAATTTTTGGGGGATATACAAAGATGGTTTAAGCTCGAGGAAAAAAGCTTATATGAGAAAAAGCAAGAAGAGCAAAAGACTGCAGAACGGAAGAAACGAATTGAATTGCGTGGGCAAAATGAATTGGCTTTTCAAGAACGTCGAAAACAATCAAAGGAAAAGCGGGACAAGCGAAACAGGGATGTGATAACTATTCAATCCTTGGCGAGGCGCCTCAACGCTAAACATAAAGGACACGGCCAAGACAACAAGCAATTGTCATCAAGCACTACTACCACTACCACTACGAAGTTAGAGTTAGATTTCTTGACGCAGGAATTTTACGACTCCGCCGCCCAAACTTCCCACCAATATTACACCCCCCAAATGGACGAACTCGGCACCCTCGACCTTGTGTACACCTTCTTCAAAAGCTTCAATAAACAATTGAAAACTACGAATTTAGATTTTCAAGGGGCTGTTGTCAGATTTATACACAATCTTGTGGTATTCAAGAATGCTCTACTACTAATGAAACATCATGTAAAAACGATTATCAATAATCACGAACACAGGGATCGATTTTTGAAGTTGGTAGACCTTGGAAGCATTCATCGTCTACAGCAACACCTCACCGGCGCTACCAAATTTACGGCCTCCACACCCGAAACACTGGCTCGTGGTGATTTTGACATTTTCTACACGGATGTCAAGAATCCTGCGCCGAAGCATATTGATTCTGTACAATGGAAGGATATTCAGCAAACATTAACTAATTTTGAAAAGAAGTCTAAGGTAGATGTTGTAAAGTTGATGGAAGAGGAGGTACAAGGGGAGACGTCGTTTGTTCAATCGTCAATAGTAAATTGGTTGTTTGGTTATTCCGATACTACCCTGCCCGTACTAGAACGTCAACCAAGCCACCAAACCATCCAAGGAAAACGCGCAGGTTTACCCAACGGCCGTTTTTTCAAGCTAGACAACACCTGCTGGTTAAATTCTATTTTACAAAGTTTGATTACGGCATGCGGCGATCAGTTATTGCAAAACCTAAATGAAGTTGAAAAAGACCTCCAAATCATGGACGTAAGTGAAATGGAAATTGATGATGAAACGAAAGCAACCATCCGTCAAAGAAACCGCCACAAGAATTTTGTATCCTCCCTACATAATCTTTTGCGATACTACGCAGCCAATGACACTACAAGGAAAAGAAAAAGGGACGAGGAAGAAATTCTAGCTATTCTGAAACAGGCTGTGAAGGATAGTTTTGAATTGGCCAGTCCATTTTTGCGTGAGGTTGAATTGGATGGGATGATTGTTCAACGCGAGGAACGTAATTGCCAACAGGATGCAAGTGAAGGTTTTAACAAAATTATTGCCATGTGTGATCAATTAGGCTTAAAACAGATTGTTGGCATCATGAGTGGAGAAGAAACGGTTACTATGTCTTGTGATCAACCTTCATGCGGCTGGTCTTCTTCCTCAACAATCCCTTTTATTAACCTACCTATTCCTATTATGATTGATGAAAATAACATCAATAGGATTTTTACATTACAAAATTGCGTGGATGGGTATGTAAACCCAGCATTAATGGAAGAACACAAGTGTTCCGGTAGCGATCATTTTGGCCTTTCTGAAGGCCATACCTCAAAAACTAGTCTATTTACACAAACCCCAGAAGTATTAGTTTTTACATTGGGAAGATTTTCTTTTGGCCAACGTGCCACAAAGAATACTACGCCTGTCAAAAAGCTAACTGACATACTAACAGTCAAGCGGTATACATACGAAGGGGAAAGTAAAGTCCAAAAAGAAGATTTTTATGAACTAGCGGCTGTTATCGTACATAATGGTAATAGCGCTAACAGTGGACATTACGTTGCATATACAAGAAATGTAGGGTATGGTAAATGGCTACTCTACGATGATAACAAAAGTGTAAAAGAATTTTCAGAATTGCCTAAGGAAGTAGAAAAGCTGGGCTATATGTTCTTTTTTAGGAAGCTGACGAGACATGAAGATTCACCACCGGCTCAACCATTAGCACTACCACCACCAGCAACAACAACAACAAGTACAACAACTCAACAGAAGAACTCAACAACCAGAACAACAGCTCAATCAAGTTCGGAGTCGAGTTCTAGTTCAAGTTCTATGATACAAACTGACGTGACTACCTCACAAGAAAGTACAAGCGATGAAGATGCTATTTTCTGTCGGGATAATACGTATTCTGGTGAGGTTTTGTTGCAACAAGAGACAAACATCAAGTACGTACTGTCGCCTAATGTAGTTGTGACTAACGAAATTTTAGATTGGTATTATCGTTATGGAAGTACTTTACATTTTCAACAAGTGCTTGAAAAGTATGGCAAAAATACGAATATGTACCATATCCCGCAAGATGATAAGGATAATAAGAACGTGCATTTTGTACAACATTTGATGATGAAGACTATTACCAGCAAAGATCAATTTGCTATTACGAAAATGGAAACGATGTTGAAGCAGGGTTATGCGTATTTACTAAGAGAAAATATGATTAACGTGGTGTTTCATGATTGCGTTCGCAATGTCGGCAATGCCGACGCTAACCTCAGGATCTTGAAGTTGTTATGGCATTACGGTGCCACGCTCGTCTACAGCTCACACACATGGGACAAGCCGGCGTTGGATAATTTCCTCGTTGAAGAAGTCGCCCCTGCTTGGAACCAAGATTTTAATGCTGTTTCTTCTGACGAACGAGAAGTAAACACACATCAAGAACCATCATGGTGGAGGAAAATATTCTGTTTTGATTGGCTTGGCAGGAAGTCTAAACGCAAGCCAACATTTTTTTAAAGTATTTTAATGAATTCGCTTTTCAAAGTAAGTTTTTAAGAATTCAAGTTTGAATTCCATGGTTAAACTAAATTTACCAAGATGTTTTGACTAACAATCTTCTTTGAACATTTATTGAATGGTCGGTATTCACGAGTGATTTGTTGTTTTTGCGTGTGCGTAGTATTTGAATTCACAATAAAAAGAGTGCGAGTTGGATTTTCAAAATGAAATAAATGCAGAGAGTTCCTGTTCATCAATATGTACGTATGTCTGAGTGAATTTTATGTCAAAAAATGACCATATGCAAAATGATGACAATGAAACAAAATGTTTGTTGTTGGCAAAATGAAATATCAAGCATGAAAAAAGTATCAAGCGCATCTCAAGTTTTTTTTGAAAACCGAAAATCATGTACATTTATTGTAGATAAACAAATCAAGCAATAACTACTAAACAAAAATTGTTTTACCACAAAGTACAAAATGTGCCCTCCTGTCAAAAAATGTAAAATTTATAAGTGAACAAAAAAAGCTGGTAAAGTAAAAGTACTTACTACCTTTAAATCACCGTCAAAAACTGACGTTTTTTATATCCGAACCGTAAATTGTTGCCGAAATATTTTGTTGTTCCACATTTTCATTTCCCACAAACCAAAACACTTCAACATATATAACAGCGTTTTCACAAGTCTTTCACAAGTCTACAAAACAATATCTACAAATTAATACTGTCAAAGTAAGTTTACAAACAGTTGAAAAACACAAATAAAACCATGGTGAAGATCAAAAACACAATGATGCTGATGTCAAGCGCGAATGCCGTCTACGTACACATCGGCCAATACACTCCTACGGCAGGTCCGACACATTTTCAAAAATTTACAACAAGAAAGTTTTTGATACGCAAATTCGAAATTCACAAAACGCTAACATACCAAAAACATTTTTTCTCTGTACGTTTTGCATGATTTTGTTTATTTTTTAATTTTTGTATACAGAAGAAATTTCGCAAAAACAAGATGAAGATGGGAGTAGTGATGACATGTCGGGTGACTCCTTGGATCTCGACTTCGAGTATTTCTAAAATTTTAAAAAAATTATTTTTTTCTGCATCAAACAAACGTTTTTGTTCTACGAAAAAATGTTTTTTTGTATGTTTTTGTTTTGATGTAAGGTTGCCGACGTTGACGCGTCAAGTTGCCGAAGGCCAACAGCAATTTCTATATAGCCCCGCCATGTCTAAATATTGGCATGAGGTTCAGGAGAATCGGGAATGGCTTACCTCGAAAGTAATTCTTAACAAATTTGTTAGTATACAGCATGTTTTCCATACATTTGTATGTTTTTGTTTTCAATTTGTGATTTGTTTTGTGTTGGAAATGTTGTTGAAATGTTAATAGCGGTTGGCGATCAACGGAAAATTCATGACGCGTGTCGAATACCAAAAAATGTTTGGGGATGCTTGGATGTATTTTCAATTTTAACGCAAAAGGTTCATGGCCAAAACATCAAATACATACGTAGATTTGAATGTATTTTAATTTTGTTTTTGGTTGATTTTGGTAAATAGGCATTTTTGGATGCAGTCTGCGGACGAGCCAAGGATGGACACGTCGACAGAATTGCTTTATACAAAACAGGAATTCATGTTCATGTACGGGAGTTATGAGCGTTTTGAGCAGAGCCCTAAGGAGAGCGAAGTTAGGTGGATGAATTTTGCCCATCGCGTTGGTAATTTGTTTACATCCACAAAATGTCAAATTGAATTTACAAAACAATACAAAACTAGCATATTTGTTAATGCGAAATTTGTTGGTATGTTTTTTTTTGTATATACCAGCGCCAGATGGATGGGCCTACCCGAAGTATATTTTCTTCCTGAAATACAAGGGTCTGAACGAATGGGAGCGTGCCACCCCCGCGGACAATTTTGTCTGGAAGGATCAAATGAGCCGTAGGGGAAGTTTTAATGAGGTCAGTAAGAAACGTCGGAGGATTTCTATGCCCATGGAGCCCTTCGTACCTAATCTGCAACCCTTCAACATGCCCATGCGAGCTGGTCAGCAAAATATTCCAGAATCGTCTTCCGCCGAACCTGGCCTCCGCTCTTGTGGATTCGATAACGTTCGCCCTTGTTTTGTAGTATAAAAACATACATCTACAAACAACAACACATCTACAAACAACAACGTTTAATGCTAATGCAAAAAATGCCAATGCCTGCTACGATCTAGACACCAACAAAAGTTTTGTTGTCAATTATATAATTATATTATTTTATCAAGTAATTACCAATTACCATTAGTCAAACGCTTAAAATGATGAGATTTTCTAAAAAAACAATTTGTTGTCGTAGTAGATAGCTACGTGATTGTTATTACATCAGCTAAGAATTTATAAAGCCCAGGTGCGTTCCAATTTGTATAATAAGGTACAAGCCATACGTTGGTTTTTGCGCAGTTTTGCAAGGATTTCAATAGATATTTTGAGGAGTTTCCATCGCTATTGCAAATTACATTTGTTAAGTGTGTTGTCCACTGTAAGTATCGTTGTGACGAAAAATACCAACGTAAACCGATTTCGAATTCTGTTCAATGTGTAAAATTGTAAGTAGAAGCAGACTCATTCAGATTTGTGCGTGTGGATTTTTTATTGATCGAATTCAAGTATGCGTCTACCGAGGTTCATGGTTTTAATTCTAAAATCAGAATTCTAAATTTGGACCGTTGACAAATAATGTGCGACACGGCCAATATACGTGTGAATCCAAACATTTTCCTGCATATTAATATTGTAATACACCATCGTGGCTCATTTCAAAATTTGAACAGTAAAACGTTTTCAAGCTGCAAACAAGCCGTAACATAAACAGACGAATTAACAATCTCCAAACTTTTGAGTTTCACAACAAATTAAACAACCCATCAACACCAAATTTGTTCTTAAAAAACAGTACGAACTAAAGTACACCGTTCTTACAATTTCACACGATAACCCTCTTTGTTATTGTCATTTCTTTCACTATCAACAACAAAAACAAGTAAGAGGAACACATTTGAAAAGATCAGATTCTTAGAAAAAAAAGTCAGGAAGATACCGGATAGAAATTTGTCACTATGCAGGCTTTGATGGTCTCCGCTGCCAGCGTACTTTTTTTCCTACATTCAAACTTTTCAAGTTGTAAAACCCGTTTAAACAAAATGTTCATTAAGAAAAATGTGTGTATTAACGATTGAAAATCAAAAAATATATGTTGATGTGTCGCAGAGTGTCTGTCCCTATACAACAGCTAATTCCTTTGAACTAATAATTACTAACATAATCACCTAGTAACATATATCAAAAAATATACATACTTATATACACTAAGCTATTCTACGGTTTTGACTTTTTGTAGTCGCAAAAGTTAAAACAAAATATTCAAATTATTCGAGATATTTGAACAGTTTGAAGTTACAAACTGAAAATATATTATATAATCAGCCAGCATATTGTATTACGATTTTATACGTATAGTTACCAAGTGAGTGATTTGCAAGATTTGTACAGAGTGAGTAAACAATTCATTACTAAATTTATATTGTAAATTAAGGTCTTCGGCGCGACAAGTGCTGTTCACATTATGACTGCTAGCAGCCTCAATCGCCATGGAAACACGGACCATAAAACATACGAAATCCAATCGGTGCCCGAATGGTACGTTTTACTTTACAAAACATACGAAAACATTTAACGCAAAAAACTTTTTTGTTGTAAGTACTAATATTTTTAACGTTTTTGTTGTTTTCAATGTTAGGGTTGGGTTGCGACCGAAGACAGACATGGGCCCAGAAGTCAAGGCCATGATGGAAAAAATCAGGGTTTGCAAATTTTACTAAAAAATATAAAAAACGTTTGAAAATAAATGAATTTGTTGAGAAAAAATAGTTTTTGATGACAATCTTATACATTTTTTGTGTTTTTAAAATTTGGCATTTAGGAGGATCAGCACCAGGCCTACCGCCAGTTTTTCAATTTGCTCCTACGCAAGGTAATCACATTTTTAAATTTTTTCTTTAAGATATCCACAAATCAACGTTTTTGGTTTGTTTTTGATGTTTTTGTGCAGTTTGAATATGTTTTTGTCGTAAAAAAGGCGGATTTGTTAGACAGTCAAAATGAGAAGGAGGAGGACACGCCTTTGTGGGATGAGTGGGAGCGGGCTATGAACCCGGTTGACCCTACTACTTATAAGTACTGTTTTTTACTCGAAATAATCAATCTGTACGTAAACAATGCAAAGTTGAGGTTTGTGTTGTGTGTGTTGGCGACGGACCATAGCAGACGGTAACCTTGTATGATCAAACAGCTAGCTCCCTGGCCAAGCGTTGCGAGAAATACTAAATTGACTCTAGCTCTATGCAGTTCAGTCCTTACAAAAGAGGTCTACAAAAGAGTTCTTTGGGTGTAAACAAGTGCTGGCGCGGCGGGCGTTTTTCCAATTCAATTTCCTGCAGAAGCATTCATTGGCCAGACAAGTCTGTTGGCAATTTTATCTGTTTGACAACACGTCATTCGTCCTTTCGTTGTTGATATTCACAAATCTAAAACAAGCCGCGTCGTCTCCCTAGCCATGTGGGTGATCCGAATCTGCGACATGGGCACCACCCCGATCAAGATCCGCACCCTCAAAAAAATCTTGGTAATTGCCTTTTGAACGTCATTCAAAATGAAAAATTCACAAGAAAGGTTGTTTCAAGCTTTTTTATGTTGTTGTTTTATAATGTTTCAGGAGACCAACACCCTCAAGCCGTTGATCAGTAAGTTGAAGGCCTTCAATCCTCAGAACAAGGCGGGCAAGGTGGTCATGTTGCTGAACATGCTCCTCAAGGACCCGCTGAGCCCGGAGGTACATTTTACTCATTATTTTTGCAGATTGTGGTTTCAATATGTAGGTTTGTGCAGTGTCGACGTATATTTTCGTGCAGTGCCGGTAATAAAGCAAACGCAGGGTTCATGCAAAACAGTGCATCCGTTACATTTGCGCAGGTAATATCGTTTCCGACGTGATGAACTTTGGGTACCTACGCTTGTTCGCTTGGTATTGTCGCGCAGGTGTGTGCGCAACTGAAGAGGATTGCGATCACTGCTACATTTGTAAATAGCTTGGCCATTTCGCGCTTGGTTGCCCTGAGTTCTGATCCCGCTCATGGCTTCCACACGTCCCATGCGACACTGGGGTGGTGATTCGGAAAGCTCCCCTCCGGCCAAGTCCCTGGGAGGATCTTAACTTACTAGTTTGGAAAGAAAAATATTATGGCCTGGCGATTCCTTCCACTACTAACGAGGATTCGATTTGGGCTCGCGAAGGGCCCTGCTTTACTGGCGCGCGCTGCGTTTTCCAAAACAAATTGAAGAAGCCTGATAAAATAAAACGGTCAACACCTCATCGCACTCAAAAGAACGATTTTAGTTTTCTTTACCCCGTGCCTTTCATACAAACATAAAACCAGGAGCAACAGCACGCTATGGAGACTGTCCACTTCGACACCTCCAAATCCGAATGGCTCTTACCCCCTCGCGGTACAATTTACAAAATTCAAAAACAACAAAGAAAACAAATTAAATCATATACATTTTGTTTAACAATCATTATATTTTGTGTGTTTTTGCATGATTTTGTGTAGTTCCCACGCCAAAAGATGATGCCGGCAAATTGGACAAGGATAACGTCTACCTCATCCAAGCCAACAAGCGCCGCAGCCAGCAGGGCCTGCCCCCTCTGGTATTGACAAAAAATCAAAACCTCAAATCTTACATAAAAACAACAATATTCTTTTAAAAAAACATATTTTTTTATGTTTTTTGTATAGATTTTTCAATTTTTAAATGTTTTGTCAAACTTTTTCACAAAAGGAGGGTAAGGTTGAATCCGAGACGACTTCAGGTGACAGCGATGATGAGTGGTTCAAACTTGATGAGGACATCGCCGTGATTTTTAATAAAAAACATTGACAAAACATTTATTTTTGTACAAATTTGATTGTTTCTTTCTTGTTTTTAAATGATTTTTGAACTTTTTGTAAATGTCCAGAATTTTCAGAGCGACCCCAATTCCGAGCAGAGAAGCATCCTGGCGAGTATCTTCGGCGGATGGTGGAACTAGGATAGCAACGCTTCTTAGTTTCTAATATTTTATAAGCCTACCAAAAACATTAAAAACAGCATACAAATATTAAAAATGTACATAAAAAATTAGCAGCGAGTAGATCTTAGTATAAGCGAATCACGCGACTAAGAGATTTTGTCATTTTGAAAGAAAAGTACAAACTAAAAACTATAATCTAAAATTATATAGCATATGGTACAGATAAAACATTGATTTTGAGACGACAAAATCAATGCGACATTAAAATGAGTAAAGTTGAAATTCATACAGTATTTTATAATTTATGCGTAATTGTATGCGGTGCATGGTGCGGCAAACCTTTTTTAAGGTTGCATCATAGTACAAAAAACATTATTGTTAGTCGATTTCAAATGAGAATGATAATGTTCATTCAAAATGTAAAGCCTTGATTTTCTTACAGATAGCCTTGAGATCGTGTGGAAAGTTACTCAATTTTTTAAAACATTATATCATAGTTGAAACTTGATTCTAATATCACTATTTGGAATGATTGCTAAGAACGAGCCACGGCACAGGCTGTGGCTCTACAAACGCTTCTTCGATTGTTTTGAGAAGAACCTGTTACACAAAAGAAAAACATCGTAAACTAACATAACAAAACAAGGTGTATTGAATATGATTTAAATACGTGCATGTACTGGATCGCTTTCCAATGTCGCACAGAACAACCAAAACAACTAGATTCAAATCAGTTTTCTATCATCATATCATCCAATTGTTGTATGGTCTTCTTGTAGTTATTGATTATCCCCGTTGTAATAGCCCAAAATTTGTTGTAGATAAAACTAATGAAATTGTAGTGTAGTTTGGTGATTTGCGTTCCACGATGTGTGTATTTGTTCCCGGCCAAAACGTCTCTACCTTTTGAAATCAAACATGATAAACCGCCAACCATTTTTTTGAAACGACCGACAACATTTTTCAAAAAAAAATAACCACAGTAAACCAAGAACAAGAAATTGGTAATAGAATCACAATTGACAACCGCTATTCAACAAAAACCTTATAGTAATTACATACAACAAAATGGCGGCAATGTGGAAGAAAATAGTGTTTATCGTGTGTAGTACCAAGGCAAGTCCGCTTACTCTTGATACGGCGTATGATCCCTTGGCTACGTCCTTCGTGCAAATGTACTCCACACCTCGAATTCCGTTGGTCGATCCCCAGCCAAGTGCGCCGGAAGTAAATTTAGACGCGAGCCAAGAATTAGGAGAGGTCATTGAAAATCAAGTAGATAAAGTGCACGAACAAGAAGTTGGACCAATGAGCCCCAGGCGTCGATTTCTCACGCTGTTTTTCCCTCTATGGTACCCTTGCAGCAAAATAAAAACCACGCAACGTAGTGTAGAAATTGTTGACAAGTGAACGAACAAAAACGTACAGACCATTTTTGCCATCCCAAAAAAACATCTTTTCAATCAAATCCTTTCCCAATTGATTTCAAATACAGGCAAGTAATTATTTACCACTAATTATATATTTTGTGTTGAAAAAAAGGTACCCTATCTGCGTGGTGCTTTGTGGTTTCATGCAGCTGAAGGAATCTGCGAAGGATCAATGGGATTGGTCTGCGGAAAAATGTTCTAAACCAAATCAAAAAAATCAATGGGATTGTTTTTATGGATGTATTGGGTTTTTGATTTTTCTTCTATTCATCCCGTACGTGTTCGTCCTTGGAATTTTCCAAGGGCTGCTTATGTGGCCACGCATTATTATAGAGACGGATTGTCGGGTTGATTACTATTTCGGGCCGGCTTTATATTTATGTGGGCTGGCACCGGATCTCCCCCATCTCTTTGATGATCCCCAGGGTTTAAGACATACTGATGCCAGATCCAATATCGAAGGGCCCTCAGAGAGCCTGTCCATCCAGGAGGCAATTGTGACTATTATTCCAGTAGTTTCTGCGGACCGCGTGTCTGTCGTCGAAGCAGACAGAATTTCAGAAACTCACGAGTCGGCGACCCCTTATCGTCAGATGATGAAAAGATAATCTTGTCTAGTAGTGTAACATCACAATGTAACAATACAATATTGTAAAATAATTGAAAATACAAGTACCAATACCTACATGTTAATGTTAACATCGTTGCTGTTTTGTTTTAATTTGTTGTAAATTGTATTGATGCATGTAGTAGTAGTGCGATGTGTAAGACAACAATTTGCGTCAAAATAATCACCTATGTAATCTCTCCCCCATGTGTGATGAAAAAAAATCCCCTGTGCAGTTTTGACAAAATCATGGTAAAAAGAAAGCGTATACGATCAAACTTTTAAACAGCGTAAAAGATGTCTGGCAACGAAGAAGAGTCCCCGGGCATCCCGCCCCCAAAATTTGACGGCTGGGTTCGCGTTGGTACAAACTCAAAAACAAAACATACAAAAAAAACTTAAAAGTACAAGTTTTGCTTGTATTTTTGTATGTAAATTATATGTTTTTGCAATTCAGAAGGTGATCAAGAAGAAAGTAGCGCAGTGGTGAATAGTTTGATAGATACAGAACATCAGCCTGCCGCTAGTAGTAGTACCGAGGAGGTCAAAAAGGATAACAACGATGTCTTATCTGTTAATGTACTGTTAGCGTTAATGCCGGATGCTTCAAAAAGTAAACCCAAACCTAGTCCTTCGAGTAGCAGCAGTCGAAAACCAATGCCGCCAAAAAAGGAAAATGGTACTGCTAGTAGCAAAGGTCTTAGTAAAAAAGTACACGTACGGAGAAATATGAAGTTGAAACAAGCATTAAGGCAAGGGAAAGTACCGCCTTCGAGCGAACTCTTCACACCACCAAGTACACCCCCACCGGTGAGAGATCCTAAATTACTACAGGAATTAGAAAAACGTGAAAGGGACAAACGCTCCTCTAGCCCGCCAAGAAAGCCTAATACCAGATCTAGATTTCGTTCTCATAGTCCTTTAGGCAAGGGGGTACGACAAGATGCTACAGAAGAGGAAAAAGGGTTGTTGACACATTTTGATGATTTATCTAGGTTTGAGGAATTTCAGATGACTATCCTTGGGCCCAGCAGAGGTGGGGCCCGACAGTGTGCGCAAGACTTACTCGCTAGGTTGAATGAGGAGTTGAAAGTCGTACGCGGTGCCAACATCGAGCAGGAAAATCCTATCGAGTACATACATTTGCTTCAACATTTTTTGTTTTTATGCAAAAGTTAAGTTCAAACATTTTTTTGGTATGGTTTAGAGCGTTGACCCGCGACCGAAAAGAATCCGTACGACTGACTGTAGACAACTTAAGCGGGATATTTCAACGTGACCTCATGCAATGGCCTACGTGCTATTCTCACCCCCACATACACATATCACCAAACCTTGACATCTAACAACTTATAACATTCAAAATTTTGTAAATTACATTATTTTTGTTGAAAAACATGTATCTACTAGGGAAGATAAGTTCGGGGAGATGATGTCATTCGGTACAAAGCGTTCGTCAGCAACAGGTTCGAGTTCCGTCTCACTAGGTAGGGGTTCTGCATCTCTAGGAAAGTCTAGGGGGAGTAATAAACCTTCTTTTGGTAGGTCAAAAACACGTATGTCCATGGACATAGGCGGTATCGGTAAAAGAGAATCTAATCTAACTATTGTAAAAAGAGAGCCTTTTGAAGAAAAAAGTTTGAAAGAAACTAAGGCTACGATGCAAGAGGCTGCGGTTATAGACGCTGTTTTTTGCGCAGCGGTAGTAGATCTGTCAACAGAATGTAGGCAACGTTCTGCACTACTAGCTACAATAAGAAGATTGCAGTTGACGCAAGTCACACGCCTACAAGATTTAGTAACAGGTGTTTGTAAGGAATGTATCAAGATTCGAGAAAATTGTAGAGCACAGGTCAATGCGTTAAAACAAAAAGCACCTACTGATCACGAAGCGATTATTGCAAGTCTGAAGGAAGAATTGCGTATTTCTAGAAACGAAGCTGTTGACAACAGAAAGGAGGCAGATCAACTATCTCAACAAGTTGTTGATTTAGAAGAGCAGATTTCTACGCATGAAACTACGATCAGCGAGTTGCATGAACAGATAGAGGACGTGAAAATTTCTAATAAGTCATTGCAAGAAAGGGTAGAAAGGAGGGAGAATGGATTAGAGCGGGCGACAAGTCCTATGTACCATTTTAGCGCCTTTCCCTTACATCCTGATGGCGAACCACCGCCATTTGGGTTACAACTTCCTGAAAGTCATTTTGCATACCAACAACTAGCTTTGCCAGCCATGCCAAGAAGGAATAGGCGGGGTTCTACACCAAACGTAGGAGAGAATTTAAATGTTGGTAATGCCATGATGCCGAGGCGGTCTGTTACTGACAGGATGGGGGCTAGCTCGTCTGTGGAATTATTGTCTCTTTCACCTAGGCAAGAAGCTACAGCGCCGTCACATAATAGGGACAGAAGGGTTAGTTTACAAGTTAATACCATGCATATTAACCAAGGGAGGAGGTCTTCTAGAGGTAGTATAAGGAAGATGTCGATAAGTGGAGGTGAAAGTGCGGCTAGCTCGGTTTCACCACGTTCTCCCATGTCGCCTGTGATGATCACTACTCCAACAGTACATTTTCATTCTTTTACAAAATTTTTCGTACGTTTTTATCTTTTTGTACACAGTACAAAAGTATAGTTTTTTGTTGGTTTGGTAACGTTTTGTTAAGTTGCAGTTGGTGCCGCCAGGCAGGCGGATGTCGCGGGCGCAGTCCCCGCGAGGATCCATGGGGTTTATTTCCGAGGAAGAGGGCGGGCGGCGGCATAGTCGTAGGGAGAGTTACGATAATTTCGATGTTTCTCCGTTGTTTTTCCTTACACACCACCACACACCACCATACCACACATCTAAAAATCGATTTGAATTGCATACAAATTTCGTTCACAAATTTTCAGGGTGTCGACTTCTGGAGGAGGTTATAATACTGGATTGACAGGTCAAACATCCATGCCAATATTATCTCAAGCAAGTCCTTCGTTACAACTTCCAAAAGCAACTATGGATAGGGTTCATCGCATGGCCGAGGCACGTCGACGCCGTTCTTCTTTAAAACATACGTCCCAGGGGGAGGTGTTGTTAGATAATCAAGGGCAGGGACAACGAAAATCTGTGAAAACAGTCGTCAGCCTACCATTAGCTGTCTTGCTACAATCACACACATACACATGGAGCAAACATTTTTTTGTCAAATTCAAAGTGTTGAATAAAGATTTGTAAAAGTTTGTTTTTTGCTGTGTTTTAGGGTGTGCAGATGGCCATGGAGTCCGGGGGGTCGAGAAGGCCAAGTGCGTACCGCCGTCCCTCCATCGAAGGTTTAGACCATAGTGCAAGCATGACAAGTGTAAATGATGATAGAACTTCTATGTCCAGTGCTAGGAGGGCTTCGCATATACGATCTAGCATACGCAGAGCTAGCCAAGACATGTCCGAACCTGATGCAAGTATGTCTGCAGTAGTGACCTCAGTTCCTGCCCTAGTACCTTTTCTCGATTTCGGCGATCTTGGCCAAGTACCTGGTGCAGGGGATAGCCTAAGAGCTGCAAAAGGCCAATTAGAAAAGCATCTTGCCTTATGTCAGAAGGACCATCAGACGGAGAAGGATAAGAATGTGGAAATGCAGGCGTTAGTTGATCAATTTTTGTCAACGTTTTTGACATGGACTAAAGGCTTACATAGTAGTCTACTTGGAGCGCAATCACTAGTTGTACACAATGAGGTACATGCGAGTGAGGTACTTTGTGATCTTATTGAATGGCTAGCTACAAAGTCTTGTGCAGATTGGAATGTCGCCCTACCACCTGGAGAACTTGCCACGGGAAGTATGGACCTTGCAGTAGCAAGAGCAAACGCTCGAAACAATGGAGGTGGTTTTAAACGTGTTTTAGAAAGTTTTGATACTAGGTTCCAAGCGTTTTTGTCAAGGCCGAGGCATCAAGACCTTGATATAGAACAATTACGTCAGCAGTTTAAAGACACCGTAACAGAATTGGAAAATCGGCAAAAGGAGGTAGGGGCGGCGCAAGATCAAGCAGAAACCGCAAAGAAAACGCTACAAAGAGCACTCACGCAAGGTAAACTAGCTGTAAAGATGGATGCCGTCACGCAAACTGACGAACTACAATACATCCCACAGGTACATCAGGTCCAGCAACAACTACCCCCTGCGATTTCAATTTCCTCTCATAGCCCACAAAAACGTGCTAGTACTAGTGCTAATACCCACAACACCACGTTTAACAACAATGTTGCTAACACCAATATGGGTAGTAGTACTAAGCCGATGAATGCTCAAAGGGTGCTTGCAGAAAATACAAGCGGACCGAGTAGTCCAAGGTCGAATGCCACGCCACAAAGTCCGGTAAACAAAAACAATTTCGCTATGGCCGCTCGGGCTGCTCATAGGAAGAGTCGAGAGTCACTCAAAATTTCCAAGGACGACAGTGAAGGTCAAGATACGAACGATATTCTTGCAGAAAACAATACCAATACTGGTCTTGCCTTACCCCAAAACACCTTAAATGGCGAGGCTAGTATGAACCTCCCGACCTCTTCCAAAAAGGAACGCGTCTCCGCCATTCCTACAACTAACAATCTTGAAACTAACAACCTCGACAGTCCTAGTAATAATAATACAAATGGTAGTGCTTCTATGGGTTTTAAAGGCGTAGGAGCCGTAAGGAAGAGCTCCAGTGAGGCACCTAGTTCAGGCAAGACTGTCCCTCCAGTTGGCGCATTTGGCGCAGGGCTACCTGACGCCCCCACAGGACCTGTTCTCAAACCAGGCTTAAAATCACGACCACAACCTATAGCAACAAGTAATTTTTCCACCCCCGCGCAGGATATTTTCTTCAATACTAGTAGTAATGGGAAAAGCAATGACGCTACTGTGAGTAACAATACTGCTCATGTAGATAGTACACCTCAAGTTACTAGTTCCAGCATACATCAAGGTCAGAGTCAACAAGAATCTAACACCACTCGAGAAAGTGCCGTTAAAAGGAATTTGGTTGAAGATATGCCTGGTAATAGTTACTTTGATGCTGCTTTGGCATTGCAAAACTTTAATAACACCAATTTTGAACAAGAACAACAAGAGCAAGAGGAGGAAGCGGTCGAGGTAGAATCACAAGCAGACACGCTCAAAACTGACACCTCTTCTGAAAACGTAATTGAAACTTCATTTACACTCACCACAACGTTTTTTGGTATTTTTGTATTGTATTATTGCATGTTTTTGTTGTGAAATTAGCGAAGACGGGCGACGTTGTATTTGCATTCGCAGATGGCAGATGCGGGAGATATTAGCACCGCTAATAATCTAGCGGCTGTTATCCAGGATGACCATGCGATGAGAATGTTATGTTCACCTTTCGTACAAAACATTGATTTTAGCGCCATCCCCGTACCATCCACTGCTGGGCAAGACGGCGGCCCAGTGGGATTTGAATTTGGTGAGGATAAAATGATAGCCCTGCGCCCCTTACACATTTTACTAGGTGAAATTCTTGACAAGTTGCAGGTGGAACATTTCAACTATTCGCAACCACCAACAGAAAAGCCGCGACAACCTCACGTATCCATATGGGAGCATTTGAGAAGAAGGCATGGCATCAGGAGAGTTGTTATGCAGAAGGCTTGGCAGTACGTTTTTACAAAAAATCACATTATTTTCGTGCTATTACAGTGAATTTTGTAACAAAATGTTTGAGATTTTGTTATTTTGTATTTTGTTATTTTTTATGTCACAGGTTTGTGGAGTCCCTAATGCAACATAGGGAGGATTCTTTAGTCCGGCTTTTCACGGATTTTCTTGACGGCACGCGTGATCTCAGCGAATTGTTGTTTTTGCTCTATTTGTATTCTTTATTATTTATTTAATAATATTAAAATGTTTACATGCAAACTACAGCAAACATTTTTTTTGGTGAGCAAACATTTTTTTGATGATTTTCTAGGAGGGAGTTGAAGAGTGTCCATTTTAGGAGGACTTCCCAAATGAGCGGCATACAATTTTCTCAGGCTGTACGCATTGAAACACAATCATTAATATTGCATACATTTTTGTGGTTTTGTATTGGTTTTTGTAATAAATGTGTGTAGAAATCGTTGATAGATGCGATATTCGGAGATCTACCAAGGGCACATCAGTTCTGTGTAGATGATTTAACGGCTTGTGCTGATGGCTCGAATGTTTTTGAAGTTGGCGTTTGGTAATTCATTTCTACAAAACACATACAAAGCAATACATTTTTGGTGATTTTGTACATTGAATGATCATTTTCCTTTCAAATTTGTAGGTACAGATGTATGTTAGAAGGATGGAGGGTGGCGGCGATGATTCTGAATAATCAACCTTCCAGACAGAACCCCAAAGCTCAACAACCGTATTCCAACTATTGACATTCATTTGTTTGTACAAATTTGATCATTTTTATTTTTTATACGTTTTTGTTGTCAAAAAATATTAGCGGAAGGTTGCCGTCGAAGTACCCATGGAGCGCTGTGAGTACTGCCTTTATCCGCGCCGACATGCACGCCACGTATTTTTCATAATCTTCTAAAAATTCTTATTTTCATATCATGTTTTTGGTTGTAATAATACAATTTAAAAAGTTGTAAGCTTATAGCAAACATCTTTTCTGTAAAAATATGTAAGGCGGAAGATGGTGCTATCAAGGCATCAACTGCGCAAGGCCTTCTCATCCCCACCTCTCGGCTTGTCTGACATGAACGTACAGCTGTTGTTAGACGGTGTAGGAGAACATACTAGTATCGGTGAAATGGCATTCAGACTTGTACAACATGGTGAAAACCTTGCACATGGCAGTTATTTAGCAAATCGTACTTTAGACGAAGCTGAGAATAGTATTCGTGTTGTGGAAAATGCACTCAATGCTATAGAACATCCTGTTGCGGCGTACCTTACAAAGTTACTACATTCTAATAACCCTGCGGAGTTACATATGGGATTTAGAGTACGCGAGGCGTTATATACTGTAAAAAGTGCGATACAGAAGGTGAGGGCGCAGACGAAGTTGTTCTCGGGGGAGGCTGCGGAGGCTGTTTGTAGATTTCGCATGTTACTTATGATGCTCATGGCCCATCAGGTATATCTCAAAAAAATGTTTGCTTTTGACAACTTTTGTCGAGTAAAACAGAAACTGTCCAGAAAATATTTTTGTTTGTTTTGTGATGAAAAATAAGGCGGATCTGCATAGGGCCAATGGTCTTTTCCATGCGAAGATGTTTGATGAGGAGTTCCGCACGAGTATCAGGTCTGTAAAGCGTGCCTGGGAGTTGGCTGCGACGAAAGCGCCGGATTGCTGTAGTAAGGATGGCGCTGGTTTGGCGTTGCGGTCCGGCCAGGAGTATGGCAACTAATCCCCTTTCATCAGACACAGAATTTGCCAATATCCTGACCATTTTCGTCGGACTAGTTTGTTTTAGCTTGAGTGATTGTGTTTGATATAGCTATAGTGCTTTTTGTAGGATCTAGCCATAGTTTTAGTTGTACACGTGTCAAGAAAACAAATTGGTGGGTGTGTGCACGTGTTGGTCTAACAAAAACATTTGAAATTCTTTGATGCGTGTTCTCTGGTCGGTCCACCCTGTTCTTTCTACCAACATTTTTTCAACAAAAATTTAAACAAAAAACAGTAAAATACAGACTGCAGTTGTAAAAAGTAAACAAAACGAATATAGAATCAGTCAAGTTCGGTCTGCATCTGCGTCAAGACAAGACAATCGCAAATAACCTCTGCAATGAAACTAGTTCTAGTACTATTTTTGACTTCTGTGAAGCTAGGCGGGTCTGTGGCTGTTCAAGCTTTCAGTAATGTTAGAAATTATAAGGTGCACAAACCACCTGGCGCAAAGGCGGTGGCCGTAAAACCATTTCCTAAGGCGGAGGACTTGACCAAGAAATCTCAAGGATTTACTTCCTTTTTTCGATCAGCTGGTCCACCTGTTCCTCGTGGAGATAGGCTATACGGATACTACGACGTAGATTTCTTTAACGAAGAACTTGACGTAGAGTTCAACGGTGATCGACCTTTGGAGCAGCAGCATTCAATGGTGCTCTTCGTGCAACAAAACCCTGACGGCCACATAGATCGAGATTATAAGGTAGTGGCCGAACTAATACAACGATGTTTGGACGAAGACCAGCCTTTTTTCCGAAACAAAGTGTCTTTTGATTTTACAAAAGATAAACAACCATATTCTTTTGTTCATTTTGCAGCGACAAAATGCAGTAAAGAAGTAGTAGATTACGCTCTTAGCCACCGTAAAGGCAGTGATCTAAAGAATGTACTCAGCAGGCCAACTAAATTTGGTTGGACCTTAGTTCATTACGTATCTAAAAATAGCAATGTGGCGTCTGTGAGGTATATCTTTGAATTCCTAGTAGTCAACGACCAGGAGCAGCTGATTTACCAATTAACAAAAGATAAACGGTCTGTGGCACACATTGCTGCTATGCACAGCGAATCTACTGAAACAATTCAATACATTTTTGAATTTCTATCAGAACATGGAAGAAAAGATCTCATTTTTCAACCCCCACTATCTACGCTAAATTTCAATCAATGTGTTGTGCACGGTGTCTCATCTCGGTGCAATCTAGAGGAGGTAAAGTATGTTTTTGAATTTGTCCTAGAGCATTGGGGAAAGGATCCGTTTTACGAAAAAGCGATCGCTACTGCGGGTTACGTAGGATTTCAAGATGGTACAGTTGCTCATACCGTTGTCTGGGGTTCTCATCATGGTGAGGATTCCATGAAGCGGTTGCAGGTGGTAAATTATGTTTTCGAATTCCTAGTGCGCCATGAAATGGAGGATCTGATTTACCAAATCACTTCTGACAAAAGGAGCATCGTTGTGCGTAAGAAAGATGCCGTCGTCAGTCCCGGCTACCTTGATTGTACCCAAACCATTGCTCATATTGCTGCAGCAAGTGAAAACTTAGAGGTATTGACTCATGTGTTTGAGTTTCTAGTAAAGCATGAGCGGGAGGAACTGATTTACTATACTGATCAGTCAGGTTGGACAGTGGCTGTCGCGGCAGCAGATCAGATGACAAATGCACCAGAAACTAAAAACGATACGGAGCTGCAGAAGTATTCGCGTTTTTTCCTAGAGCCGACAAAGTATGTGTTCGAGTGTCTAGCCCAACGAGGGAAATGGGATTTGATTGACGAGTCGTATAAAGCTATACTTGATAATGCCAAGGTTTTCCTTCATGGGCTCGAAGAAGATTATGTCCTCACGCAATTGTTTGTTCCTTATATATCAGATTTTCTAGTAAAACATGGGAAGGAAGATTTATTGGCTCTGCAGGATGCAGTTGGATGGACCATGTTTCATTATGCCGTCATGCACTATCAGGGCGAAGGAAGGGTACGGCAAAGTCACAAAATTGAAAAAATAAAATTGTGCTGTGGAAATCAAAATTTGTAAATGTATGCTGGAATTGATGGTTTTGATTCTCAACTTTTACAATTAAATTTGTTTTTTTACGTAGATTAAGAAAGGTTTTCGGGTGCGTGTAGACGGCGTACAGAGCCCAGACAAGACGTTTGTCAATGGCAAAGAAGGTACGGTCAAAAGAGGTAGCTCAACAGACGACAGATGGCTCGTAGAATTAGACGATCGCATGGAGATGCCCGGGGGGTATTACGTTCATCCCAGCGAGATTGTCGTTCTTCCTGGTCAGGTGAGTTATTCTTTTCTGTCAAAGACTCAAAACACAATTTTTTTGGTTTCTTTTGAAAACAATCCGTTCTTGTCTGTAGGTCTCTCCGTCTTCATCTCATAACCAAGAATTTCTCAGTGATCTGCTCCTCAAAAGCAACAGAAGCGACTCATCCAACCATTCTGATAGTATTTCAGATTTCCTAGACAGACCAGAGAATAATGATGGTATGACGGTGTCGCATTTTGCTGCTTTGCTTGACCGAAAAGTGGTTCTTCAATTTTTAGATCGTTTTGGTGCAGATTTCAACATTTTAAACCGTTGGGGTAATTCGCCACTGTACTACGCAAGTACCAACTGGCGCTGTGAGGACGTCACCTTATATCTCCGCAACCACAATATGGTAGATCAATCCTTTCCTTCTCGTACAGAAGCTTTGAAAACCGATTTGGGAAACCTAATTGAAAGTGCGTCAGAATGGCTACGCCCGAAGCCCAAATCTCTTACCCCCAATGCTACAGAGAACGATCATCAACTGGATACATCATGGCGTGATTACATCAAGGAGAAGGCCAAACAGAACTGGCAAGCTCTCAATCCTAGCTATGCAAGCCGTGCTCCAGGTGCCGACGACACCTCTAGCATGTCTAGTTACTGCGTCAGCACGAACAACAGTAATACAAGCATTAATTTTCACCAAAAGTTGAAAGCATTAATGGGCGGTTCTTTGAAAAGTATACCTGAAAGCTCGACCAGTTCTTGCCAGGAGTCGGTTTCAGGCATCAGCGTCGCGATTTCTGACACTAGCAAGTTCTCAGACGACACTAGCATGTACGCGGAATCCATCAAAAGTAGCGGTTTGAGTAGTGCCGACGACAAGTCTGTGATTTCTGATGGCGGTCCGGTATCATCGGGTTATGCCGCTAGTTCTATCATCAGTTCTGCAGCTTCCTCCTCTGTAGTCAGCGAGCTATCCCAGTAGTAATAACTACTAATCAAATTATCAATCAATTAAAAAAAACATAAAAAAGGAAATAATTACACAGCCGTACCTCGCAAAAAAAACAAAAAAAAAACAGGGCTGAAAAAAGAGAGGTACAAAAAACATTTTTGACCGTCTGGGGTCGCGATACCAGGCGAAGGATAGGTAGCCGTTTTTACCTCATCAACCATGCAACGATAGCTCACAAAAAAAATCAAAAAAAAAACGTTGCGAACATTATAAAAGAGCTACAATTTTGTACAAAAACATCGCAAGGCAGCTTGCTGTCAAATCCAAGTAGAAAAGCGACTGCGGGCGCTATCAAGATGACCCGCATACAATTCTGGATAACGTTTCCTCACAGAATTGTACATGTCTAGCATAACAGCATCATGCGAGGCCAATCAATAATTGAACAATTTTGAAAGGCACTACCAAGTGCAATTAACAATATCAATAAATGCGAAATTCTACAAAAAAAAAACTAAAAGTATGCAATAATTCGAATAATATTCTGTGGTCGCCAGTTTCACGACCGTAAGATTTTGAAGTAGAAATGAATATAACACAAAACAGAAACTATGAATTTTGATGGGAACAACTGGTGGAATTGAATGTCCACCTGTTGCCTGGTCTCGGCGTTTTGACCTCACTTTTGTGACCAGCGCTGAAGAAAACCATTCCCTAATTTAAAATGTACAAAATGTTCGTAGACAATGTTATAATCCATTCCATTTCGTGTCGTCAAAAAAAACGTGTATTTGTATATGTCACGCAGGGCAGTAGAATGATGATGCTATCTTTGTAAGTGATTACGTGTGAAGTTTGTAAGCAGTATTTCGTAGTTTCCATGTGTGCAAATCGTTTCAAACAAAATGTATCCAAAAACATTTTCGCCAAATCTACAAAACACAAATTGGTTCACAAATCCACAAATCCGATCCATAATCCAAAACATACATAACAATCTCCATCGTTTTTCTCACCAATCACCATAAAACCGAATCGACAAAAAAATGCTTCCAATACAAAAAATATTTTTCTTTTGACAATCTAAATACATACAATCGACGTCAATGTAATCGACCAAAAATTGACAACAACATAATCAATACAAATTGAAATTGAACAAATTACAAATGCGGAAAAATGAATCGATGGGGGCGACAAATCTAGCAAATAAACAATCTGTGGAACGGGGTGGTAACATTAACAACAAGCCGAAACCAGCTGACAACAAATCGTATTCAACTAACAGTACAAATCGTAACAAAAGTAAACGCTAAATCGACGATGAAACGCGGACTAGATGGAGGCACGGCTGGCGGCGGCGGCAAGCGTTTGTATTCTTAAACCTCAGCAACACAAATTGTTCAATCGTTTTTTTTTCTTTGCAAAATCGTTTTTTCAATACAAAATGTAAATATTTTGGGCAAAAAGAATCGAAAAGAATCGTTTCCAGCAAAAGAACCGAGAACTAATCGGCGAATCGTAATACATCGAATCGACTCGTTTCATTCTCTCTGATGCCTCTTTTGTTGTTGTTCAACAAATCAATGTTTGTTTTCTAAAAACATTCTACACACATTTTTTAATTTTTAATTTTAGATTTTTACATATTGTAAAAAGCAATCCAATGTGTTGATGCATCCGACAGATTTCTCCCTCATACATAAATAAGATATTTACTCATATTTTCCTATGTCTATCGCGAACGATTTCAGTTTAAACAAAATAATTAAACGCTAAAATCACGCATACAACACGATTTTTTATATGTGTTGTCACGTTCTTGTTTAAATGTTTTGTTTTTTATGTACATTAGCGCATGGAATGAGTTCACTGAAAACGGAGAGGAGTGGGAGCCACCAACTGATTGCCGCACTGCCTTCCGCGATACTAGGTAAAATACAAAAAAACATTTAGAAACAAGTAAAAACCCATTCAATTTGTTGTCAAACATTTTTTTATTTCTAATTACCTTTTTGATTTTTGTTGCTGTCAAAAAAATACAAGTGTGACGTGCCATTTTTTCAAAATTGCCGCCGTGGGTCCTTTCGCGTCCGCCGTACTTTTTTATACTAGAAAACAAGCATATTACACACATCAAAAAAGTTTTACAAACATACAAAAATATTTTGTCGTTTTTAATTTCTGTTTTTGTAAAATTTGTACATTAGTGTATTGGGCATAATGGCGCCAAAATCAAGGAGATGCAGGAGGATGTCGGGGAGGGCAGTATCATCAAGATCTCAAAACGAAAAAACTTTTTTCCTGGCACCGAGTACTTACAAAATCAACAAATCAACACGTTTTCACGTACAAATCATACAATTTTTTGTATCAAACAATTTTTGATTTTTTTAAAATTTTTTGTTTACTAAAATTTGTAACAGGTCGCAAGTGGTGATGTGCGGTGCGAGTAGTGCCGAAAATTTGCGGTCGTTGATTCAACGCGTCATGAACGAATATGCGGAATTGATGAAAGAAACCGCGACCAGTAAGGAAAACGTCCTACAAGTTATAGTTTGTACCGAGGCTGCAAAAGGTATTATTGGCAAGAAGGGAGAAATAATTTGTGGCATCAAGCAAGAGACAGGTTGCCATTTACAGGTGGAGAAACGAAAGGTCGACCTTGGGAACAACATTACGGAACAGGCCGTCACCATAACAGTACATACATTTTACACTACAAAACACACAAAATATTATTTAACAAAAAACAAATTTCGAAATTTGCAATTGTCGATTATTGAAATCGAAGTTTTGTCTTTATTTTTTGCGTTTTAAAAATTTTGTAGGGTACGATAGATGGGATCACAGATGCGGTGAATCATATCAATGAAATAGTTCAGTCGTTTCGCGATGAAAAGTGGTATATCCATTGGGCTACTACATGGCGGGTTACAGATCCTATTAGAGCGTTGAAAGGTAAGGGGAAGGGTAGTAATGATGTACAGGTACCGCAGAGCAACGCCGGGGAGGATTGGTGGCAGGATACATCTGTATTTTTTCAACGTCACAACAAAACTTTCTTGTGCAAAAGTTTTTTGATGATCAACAATTTTGATTTTGTGTAAAAAATGCGTATTTAGCAGTGGGATAGCAATGGATCCCCACCCCTAGGAGGAAACCTGGCAACCATGAGAGAAATGTTTAAGAAAGTCATGGGTGGGAATCAGAACAAAAATAATTTGGTTGACATGGGGCCGCTTAACGAAGTACATTTCATACTATAAAACACATATTTCTACAAAAATTATAAAAATCGTTTTACACATTTTTGTTCTGAGAATTGTTGATTCATTTTTTTACTTTTTATTTTGCGTAAAATCAAAATTTTGTAAGATGGCAGAATTGGTGCAGGAGATAAATCAAGAATGTCCCGAAACGTTCACCACCCCTATGGCTATAGAGGTAATTTTACTTTTTTGTCTATAAGATTTGAAATTTTGGAAATCGCGATTTACAAATCACACCAACACAAAAAATATCTTGTCAACTTTTTGTATTAGTTTTTTATTCAAATTTTTGTTGAATAGGTTACATTGCAGAGACCGATGATTGGTGCTGTTTTAGGGAGGTCGGGGCAAACTATTAACATGATAGAAAACGTCACAGGTGCTAAGTTGCATTTGAGTCAGCCTTCAGGAGAGGGTGATGAAATGCAACGAACTCTCACAATAACGGGCAAACCATCTAGTGTATATGCTGGGCATATGTTGGCTATGTCTAGGGTATTGCTACAAATTAGAGAATCGCAAATCCACAACGCACAGCAAGGTACCTTCATACTTACAAATTAATTTTCTCGTACACAAAAATTTTTTATTTTATTTTTATTTTTTTCAATTTTTTGTTTTAAAAATTTCAATACAGCGGCAAGTACCATGACGAGTAACATGGTGTTCCCGAATGCCATGGGCGCTATCTGCATGCCGGGTGAAAATTTAAAAGCTAAAATTTGTATACGAAACGTTTTTTTGATGTCGAAACAATGTATTTTTGATGTTTTTGTACGTAAAAAAAAGGTCAACAGCAAATGGGGGACATACCATCTGAGATGAAAGACATGTTTGCAAAGGTAAAAGGAGTTAAAACTAAAAACGTCAATCAAAAAAAAACTAGTCATCCATTTCAAACTTTTTGTACGTGCACACTTTTTATTTTCATCTTCAATTTTTCTGTTTGTAAAATTTTTGACGAGATGATGGGTATGCAACAGCCAATGCAACAAAACAAGGGGAAGGGCAACAACAATAACAACAACAATTGGGGCTGATGAGCAAAAATAAAATATAAAATGGTTTTGAATTTTTGTAAAAATGATTTTGAAAGTTCGTGCCTCTCAGAATTTTCGTAATATGCCTAAATACACCGAGCAAACAAGTGGTATGTGAAAATGCAGATTATTATAAACTGTCAATGCGCGATTTATTTTTAAGATTGCTCATTCATACCTATGCTGTAAAATGTAAGAAGCTGAGAAACGTTTGTAGTGAGGTCGTTGTTGTGAGTGTCAGAAAGAATGTAGACTAGAAAAGTGTTATCAGAAATTTGTAAAAAAGGAACAAAAACCATTGGAATTTATGTGTGTTATCATGCGTATCAAAAATTTTCTATCTTCATTACCCAACCAAAAAAAACATCTTCTCTTGAAAAATTGTTTACAAAAATTATTGACCCCATCACAATTTTCAAAAAACTGTTTTCATTTTTGCGATATGGTCGTCCACCAGGAATTAACAAACCTACCTATAATTCGTACGTTCTTAAACATTTTTCAAAACATTCAAAACCAAATTTTCAATTTTAATTTGTGAATAATCTTTTTGTGAAATTTTCAATTTTGTTGTAAGGTGAAGTAAGAGAACCCCTCTATATTTACGTACATTTTTCGACAACCACAACATGTTCAAGCTATCTTCATCCGTACTTGCCATCGGCGCTACGGCTATGGAGATGACAACAACGGGCGGCAAAAACGCTCATGACAAGGGCCACGGCAAAGCCGTGTGGGAAGCCGTCCCGTGCAAATGCTACGCCGAGTAAAAAATAAAAATCAACACAAAAAAAACGTAATCGTTGAAAACAGTTTCGTACCGGTTTCAATATTTTTTTGTTATTTTTTTTAAAAAAATGTTAGCTACTATTATTGGAACAAGCAGACGGGCTTGACCCAGTGGGAAAAACCAGCTGGCGTAATTTTTTATAGCAACCAAAAAATAAAAAATTTACAAA
>JACLAD010000013.1_pt1 | contig 29512 bp, 18 predicted proteins | sample 8027901 | NCBI WGS metagenome assembly JACLAD01 (sample SAMN15725071, study PRJNA655200) | protist metagenome | isolation source: fluorescence activated cell sorting (FACS) single amplified genomes of... | place: Spain: Blaines Bay Microbial Observatory, Mediterranean Sea | collected 2016-07-05 | reverse complement strand
GATCGTTTTTGTTCAAAAAGTTTTTGTTTTGTGTAAAAATAGATTTGATGGAAAGCTGTCAGTGGGAGTTAGACTCGATTCAGGCAAGTTGGTCATTTTCGAGGAAGATAACCTCATGTTGTGGAAGGGTGCAAGAGTCATTCCTCACCCCGTCACTACCACGGAAGCTGCTGAACCACCTGTACATACACAAAAACATAGTAATCTAGCATTTATTTTGACGTTTGTCTTTGTTTCGTAACGCAAGTTGTTGTTTTGTATTTTGAACTTTGTCAAGGTGCAGAAATCGGAGGTTGCCGAGATATGGAGTAACTGGCAGAAGCACATGCCCAAGCCGAAAACTGTATTTTTAACAAACATTTTTTAAAACTGTATACAAAAGTTTATATGATATTTGTTGTGATTTTGCATTTTGATTTGATAAAGGGAAAGTTGCAGCCGTACGCTTTTGTGCCCGGTGGCGCCAATCCCCAACCTAACCCTGCTCCTGTCCAGGTACATTTTTACATCACCAATCTACATACAACAATAGCGGATGTACATGTTTTGAATATTTTGTATTGCAAACATTTTTTTAGAAGGGAGTGACGCACCATGGTTTCGCGCCGATCCCATCTCTCGGCTCAAACCCCCAGGCTCAGATTTCCGTATTTTCAAAAAATGTTTGTTTTCACAATCAATTTGTTCACTAAAAAACAATGAAAAACGTTTGTTTTTGTATGTAAGCATGGGCATCATGGCATCGCGAATCTGGCACCGCATCGTGGCCATCACAACCACACACCTCATGGTCATGGTATCATAACGTTCTCAACCAATCAAACATTTTTTGGCATAGTTTCAATGCTTCATGTGTATGAATTGTATTTGTTTTGTTCAACCAGGTGGGAATGCGGGTTTAGGCAGACATGTGGGACACCATGCTCACGCCGTCCCCGCCCGGCGACATTAAGCAATTTTTCATAATTTTTGGATTTTTTTATGTTTCCTAATTAATTAACTGCAATGCAAAACTTATTTTCACAGCATACGTCTCCTCAACAAGCAATTAACAGCATCATTTTTGTAGTATTAGATTAGTAAACTTACCTTTCGACTTACAACTTGACTTTTTTCATTTACCACATTCGGCGTTGCATTTGTATGAAGATGTTTGTTGTAGTTTTATATGTATAATGTTGCGTGGTTCAAATTCATAATTCTGTTCACACTTTCATGCATCATCAATCATTATCAATGCCATCATCAAATAAAAGAACAAGTTTGAAAAAGTTTAAAGATATCTTTCTGCGGCAAGTACAAACTAACATGTAAGACGTAAAAGTAGGATTATTGTTCAGTAAATAAGTTAGAAATCAATCAACGAATATGCCGAGTCCGAAAACTTTCACGACGGGAAGCTCAGGAAGGGGCTCGAGGCCAGAAACTGTGTTTCCGGAAGGCCGCCGGGCCATACATGAAGGCAGCAGCGATATGAGGTATACATCGTACTCAGTTTGTCAAACTTTCAACAAGATGCTTGCCTATTTATGCCTATCGTTGAAAATATTTGTCTTTTTTTAAAATATAATGTAGTCCGATACGGCGGCAGTCGATGTTTAGGCGGTGCGCGTCGAGTCCTGAGTTTCATAAGGTACTCTCACTCATCAAGTAATCATCTTGTTTAGATTGTTTGTGCATGGTGTAGTGAAATTGCTGTTTGGATGACTGTCGCTTCAGTGGTCGAACGGTGATGGTACGATGTATTTCTGTTTCCAAGGGTTGTGGTACAGTTTGAGATGTGCCCGAGGTGTTTTCGTCCCAGCGCTCAGAAGGGCCGCCGTCTATTTGGTTTTCGTATGGAATCCGATCTATTGGTCACCATCTGCACACCTCGCAACTCTGGGTTTTCTAAGTAAACAATATGTAGGAGACAGCAGACTAGCGACGGTGAGTTATCGTGGCTGACTTCCTACAATGAATGGCCCCGCGCGTTTCCAAAATCTTTGCAGTTGCAAATACTCATTCCCGGTTCCTTTTCCTGCGGTCAACAAAACGACATCTTTCTTCGTACATTCTTACAATTTCGTACCTGCCCAAGCCCGAAAACCTCGCAGGCCTCGACGAGACAGACCCGCCTCGCCGCTTCATGTATCTATCAATTCCTTATAATAACAAAAAATGTTTGCGTTGGGAGCAAACATTTTTCCACAAATTTTCATCAAGATTCAATTTTACGTTGTTTTTGTAGGTTTGCGACCGCCAGTGAACCAACAGACAACGACGATGGCACGCCGGACGAATACGGTTTTAGGTATTTTTTCAATGTGAAATGAAAACTAACAAGCAAACATTTTTCTTGACCAAACATTTTTTTGTTGTCAGTAATGTTATAAATGTATGTTATATAAAACAGGCGCGCAACTAGTCATCCAGATTTCAGAGGCCTCAAGCGACGTGCCAGGTCACATGACCCAGGTCACCATTCTTTTTCTGATATCAAGGAAATAGGTTTAGCATTGAAAGATCTGTCTAAGAAAAGGCGGGTTAGTTATCCTGTAATGTTTCTGCTTGGCATGGTTCTTATGTTCCTACTGGTGGTTAGATTTAATCTTGTGCCGAGTATTACCCAACCTATACATAAAACCATAGAAACGACGCTAGATTCAGAAACGCTAGATAATTTGAGGAAGCTTTTACCAAAGTTAAATGAGACAAATTGGAATATGCCGGATGTGGCGGGATTTTCGGACTTTTTGCAGAATGTTACCATGCCGACGAATCCATTCGCTACGCCTTCTGATAAGCATACTGAGTCTAGGGGTACGATCATTTGTGTGCTTTCAACACATACAGCAAGGCTGCTTTGGTCTGTGAATGTTTTTTGTGTCTGTTTTGGTCTTATTCAAATCGATTGGTTTGTAGGAAATCAAAGTAGATGAAGTTCCCAAACCATTAGAAGAAGAAAGCACATTTGGTTTTGCGTTTTCAAGAGGTGCACGACGATGTTTTAGCAACGATCCTTCAAATTTCGGATGGCGTCGTTGAGATTCTCAAGACGCGTACCTGCATCTGCGTAACAACCCACGAAACTCGCAAGTATGGTCCAGGGGCTTCTTGGCGTGCGCGGGCGCGTTTTTCCAATTTAATTTCTCAGCGCAATTTCACGAGCGGATGAACATATATTGCCCGCGAGACAGTCCCCTCAATTTTTTCTTCATTCGTGTGTTTCGTAAACCGAAGTCGGCCAGGCAATGTGGAACCAAGGCTACCGAGCCAAGAACCCTATCGTCATGATCCCGGGCATCATCACTTCTCATTTAGGTATTCTATTTTGAATGACAAAATGCAGAAAAACAAACACAAAACGTATGCAAATGTTGATGTTTCGTTTTTTCATTTATAGAATTGTGGGCCGGTGAGGAGTGCGCCAAGAAATATTTCCGCCAGCGCATGTGGGGCTCTACTACTATGCTTCAAGTATTTTACAAAACAACAAAAAACTCAAAATTCAATGAAAATTGTGTATCAAATGGTTGGATTTTGTGGATATTGTAGAGTATGATGACGGATATCAACTGCTGGGCGAGGCACATGTCCCTCAACAGCACCACCGGACTCGACCCTTTCATGCAAGTAGGAAACGTATCCGACTAGCAAAAAATTTACACAAAACAAACACAAAATCGTAAAAAAGTACACATTTGGAATCATTTTGTTTTGTAAATGTTTTAGAATTGTAATGGCTGTAACAAAACGATACGAGTACGGCCGAGTCAGGGATTTGAGGCGACGGACTTCTTCATTGGCGGTCTTTGGGTATGGGCCCCTATTATTGAAGCGTACTTTTTTCTTTAATTACAAGCAATTTGTCCTTTAGTACGTCAAATAATGCTTGTTTTCTTGTGTATAGGTTGTCCGAGATAGGATATGATATCAACAACATGCATATGGCGAGTTACGATTGGCGGCTATCATTCAAAGATCTAGAGCGACGAGATAGGTTTTGGACAAGGTTGAGGTTTCAGATCGAGGCCTTGGTGCAGATGAATCATGCGCGGGCTGTGATCCTTGCTCATTCCATGGGGTACGTCAATGATTGTTTGTCGATGTTCGATCAGAATTGTTTGGTTTGTTGTTGTGTATTTTATGGTGTCAGAGCGTGTCGTAGGCGTATCAAAAGAGCACAAGATGCAGATGTCGATATGGAGGAAACGGTCGTGCTGCAGCTGCGTAGCCAGTCCACTCGCAGTCAGTTCCCAGCCCGACTCACTTCGATTCACTGCCATGAGGCGCGCGGTTGGGCGTTTTCCAATTCTTTTTCAGAATGCACAAAGCCAATCGGTACCTCCCACCTGGGTCAACTACCATCCCTATGTTCCCTTTGCTGATTGATTTGTCATTTAAAATAACGAGCGGCCCCGCCTGGAATTTTTTCCTCCATTGGGTTACTGAAAACGTCCACCGCAACTGGGTCAACGACCACATCAAAGTACTTACATATTCCACATAAGCCATCACAAAACACAAAAAACGATTTTTGTTTTGCAGGAATTTTCGTTTTTTTTTTTACAGGATACGGTTTATATAGCGGCACCTCTAACCGGCGTACCAAAAACACTACACGCCCTCGTAGCAGGCGAGACCAGAGAATTTCAAGAAATAGGCGGTGGTTTTGCAATTATTACAAACTCCTTGATGGCTAGACAGCATAGGGCTAATCTTTGGCGGTCTTGGGGAAGTATGTTCGAAATGCTCCCCGTTGGCGGAGAGGACGTATGGCAGCATGCCCCTGTTAAGAAGTTGAATAACAAATCTCTTACGCATGAGGAAGCTTTTAACATTTTACGCGGGGAATCTGAGGAAGAACTACCTGAGGACATCAGGAGAATGAAAGACTGGCTTTTCACCGTACTTTCTACATCTTACAAAATTTCGTACGAAAGATTTTTCAAGTAAATGACTTTGTAAACATGTTTGATGTAAGGGTTGGCCAAGGGTAGAAGCTTTCGAGCAAGAAAAACATATGAAAGATAAAAAAGATGCTAGTGTCTATTGGTCCAACTCTATGGCTTCACCGTTGCCGTTTGCACCTGAGATGTCAGTACGCTATTTTACAATAACTAACGTTCCAACCAACAACATCTACGAACAAAAAATACAACCGTATGAAAGTTAGTAGCATATTTTTGTTTATGTAAAATTGTAATGCTAGTTGTGGGCCATATACGGAATGGGTATAAAAACTGAGATATCGACAGATTTCGTATCTTCAGACGCTGAAAATGAACCTGATTTTTTGCCTGTTAGCGGTATCTAACAAAAACCAAAACAACAAACAAAAAAACATTTTCCGCACAATAGTTACAAATCTTATCTTTTGTAATTTTTGTTGTTGTTGAAAATAGGTACGTACGTGACAGGTGATGGGGATGGGAGTGTCCCGATCCAGTCCCTCGGCTACATGTGCGCTCATGGCTGGAAGGACAAAAGTAGGAATAGGGCTAGTATTCCATGTACCATTAGGGAGTATGCCCATGAGAAGAGCGGAGGCAACGCACCAAGGTAACAACAACCTACATCAAAATAATACTTTCAAACGTTTTTAGTTTGACTCAACGTCGGTACTTACATGTTTGGTATTTTTGTGTGGAAATTATTTTTGTGTAGGATTTTTGATCGTGGTGGGAAAGGGCAAGCAAATCATGTAGATATTCTAGGGAACCCAGAACTTATTGAGGACATCATAAAAATCGCTGTTGGACAAAAGGAAATCACGTCTTAACGAAAACACGCGCTTAGACGATACAGAATTTTTTTTTATCGCACGAAATTTTCAATTTTGCATTGCAGGTGGGTGATGGGGTTGAGCAGCGGATCCATTCTAAGATTTTAGAGATGACACCGGGCTGGTGGAAAAAGGAGAAAAAAGATAAGAAGAAAGAGAAGAAGAAAAAAAAGGAGAAGGGTTCTGAATGCGCGGACGGTGGCTGCGAAGACGCGCCAAAGCCAAAGAAGCAGAAAATACCCGTCGAGGAGCTGTGACCGACAGGGAGCATATACATATACACCACCTTTGAGCAACCATACGGAATTTTGTTTGTTCCCATTGATGCCATGTTGACAGCGCATTCGTGTAATGTTGTTTGGTAGATAAGTAGTATCCTCGCTGCTGTTGCAGTGTCTGAGTGTTCCAAATGATTTCCTTTTGTTGATTTTTGTTCCAAATGATTTTCTTTTGTTGATTTTTGTATCTTTTTTCCTAGCCTCGTTGAACTAGTAATGAAACTAATTGATTTTTTATCAAATGCGCACTGACGAAGATGTTGCTTGTTGTCCGTGTTGCAGGTATGATTGTGTCAAAATGAATCTCGTTTTGTTCGTTTTGAGTTGACATCGTCAAGTTGTTTTGTTTCCCGTATAGTGAAAAGTACAGTAATCTTCGACTAGATATGTCAGGTTGTTTTCTTCTGTTTTCTTCTTGAAGACAGAAAGTTTAGAAAAGTTCACGATTAGCTATTTTTTGTTTGAACGTTCAGTAAAATAATTCAATAAAAGCACATAAATTTTAAAGCCTAGTCCTAATACAAAATGTTCCGCAAACAGATTGTGTACATTTAAAATTTCCGCAACTAAATTGTAGATTCTAAAAAGTAATTTCCTTAAATCCCTACTAAACAACCGAGTGCGTGATGAAATAATGCGTAAAACTAAACCAGAACACGTGAAGTGCGTAAACCAAAAATAATCACTAATTCCCTTGTCCTAATTGTTTAACCCCATTTCGAAAGTGCTAGTTTCAATCGAATTTTATTAGTCCAGAACAATCCGAATTGAATTCAGCAACTATTGTTCGAGCGTTTCTAATCTAAGTTCAATCCGTAGAACAATGCAATGCCATGGTTGACATTTGCCATGTTTTTTCAGATGTTTTGAATTTGTGGTTTTTGTCTACCCCTACCCACCACATAACAATTGCCATCGCGTTCAAAATTTGTTCGCAGGAACCAAAACAATTTTTACTATTATCACAAAACTACTAAACTCTTACCTCAATTGATCATTAACATTTAGGCGACACACAAAATACAACTTGCAAAAGTAGCCAACAAAACCTCTTTATAATACAAATTTGTTGTTGCAAACATAGCACACAAATTCTTGAAGTTACAAATACTACTACCCGCCAACCAGCAGTATACAAACACAAAATCTTACAACACGAATTCGGAATTTACAACAAGGCAAATTAGTTTTTCAGAAATTTGTCAAGCAAACAGAAATTATCAAACCATGCTAGTAACGAGTTTAGTTTTTCTAGGGCAAGGCGTAACGTCCACATGGTGTCTAGCTATACGCTCTGATGATGCGCAGCCGGCCGGGCCTGGCTCAGACGAATGGGCTTGCAACGTCTGCACCTTTCACAATCCGCTCAGCAGCGACCGTGTAAGTTCATTGACATTTTTTCGTGAACGTTGTATAGCATACGTCTGTACTATAGATTTTTTTTATTGAATTTGTCTTTTGTCATTTTTTCAGTGTCAACTCTGCGAAAACCCGCGGCATGTGAGCATTGCGAACAGCACCCGCAACGTCGTTGGCGAGGAGTACATTTCATTTTTCAAAAATTCAAAGCCATTTTGTTTGTTTTCCTTACAGGATTCAGCATTCTTACAGTGTTTTTAAATTTTTGTTAATAGTTCGTCAAATGAATCCGTGGATGGGGACCACAACGCTAAAAAGGATGATCTCCCGCACGGCGAGTACGTCGAGGGTGAGTTCGGCGACGAGAGCGACATCACTGAAGAGTAATGCCACTTTCACATTCATGGTCAAACAACATTTCTAATATTGCAATATTTTTTTAACGCACGATTGTTTAGATTTTTTATGAAGCAAGAAAAAAAATTGAATTTTGTGTGTGTTTTCCAAAGGGATACATTCGCAGTGTTCGATGTAATTGATCCGTTGCCAGCAAATCGCGTCTACAATCTAAACCATCTTCAGACGATGCTCAAAAAAGAAGAACCGAATGCAGTCACGGGGAGGCGTCGGAGTTCGTCGGTCCCTGGTTTAACGCGGCAGGACAGCGGAGAATCCAATCTGGATATTTCAGAAAACAGGTTAGCAAACAATATTCACAATTCACCATTTAGTGTAAATGTTGACATTCATGTTTCGTAATATTGTGTATTTGTTGTATACAGCAACCCGACTGATTCCATGGCACAAGACTCGTGTTTTGATGAGAGCGATGACATGGACTCCGTCGAATCTGTCGAAGATGAACCTGTCCCCGCGGAACCTGTCCCCGCGGCCAATGTCAGGAAGGCCGGGCAATTTGCACCAACAACCGCGCGGGCCAAGATCGTCATGGCCATGACAAAAGGCGATTCTGAAACTGCTTTTCACATACTTGAGAAGACAAAAAATGTCGATATCAACTCCAAGATTGATAAGGATGGCAACACTATACTTATGCGGGCTGTTCGAATGAATGAAGCGGCGATTTTCCAACAAGCACTAACGGCCCCGGGCGTCGACGTTAATCGTCGTAATAATGAAGGGAAAACTGCTGTCTTCATCGCTGTTGAGATGCGGGGTCGCGAGAAGCTTCTGTCGAATTTACTTGAACACAAAGACATCGACCCGAACATACTAGCATACAACCATGAATCTCCTTTGTCACATGCATTCCGGCATCAGAAGGTGCCCGCTATCGACTCACTTCTTGCGTGCCCAAGCATCAATGTCAACCAAAAGCATCTGAACGACGAAACTGTGCTTATGCATCTGGTTGGCAAATATCACGGACCAACCATCCAAAAGTTACTAGACCATCCTAAAATCGACATCAACGCAAAGAATAGTAACGACGAGACGGTTTTGATTCTCGCGGCAGGTGCGAACGACTATCGGTTTGTGAAAAGACTCGTGGCGGCAGATGCGGACATAAATATTCAATCGCAAGGGGGTGAAACAGCGTTGATGGAGGTTGGAAATCTTACATTGACGCACAGGAACGCATCGAAGTTTGATGCAATGCTTAAAACTATGAGGGCTTTGCTCAAGGCCGAACACCTAGACATCAACATCGAGGATGACGAAGGGAATTCCGTACTCCGTCGGACAATTGAAGCAGATGATGACTTTGCATTCAGCATTCTACTTTCCCAAAAAGACATCATCGTTGATGAACGCACAAAAAATGAATGGCTTCATAGTCGGGAGCCAGACAACGTGAAGACGCATCTTTTGCAACAACATGAAGCTTTGTCGAAAGCTCAGATTGTCATCTTGCATAAGAATGATCCGTCGTATCCTGCTGACGAATTGATGCGGGTGTTGGACGCCGCCGTATGTCTTGACCGCAAGGACATAGTGAAGAAACTTGCCGACTCACCCATCTTGAAATCCCCTGATCTACACCCAGCTGTGCAACTTGCCATCGACAAGGCTTACGCGCATGATTACCATTATACTTTCTTGATGAAAATGGTCGTGGGTGGACAAAAGGCAATGCTCAAGTTACTTTTGAAAATCCCATGCATTCAAAACAATCTGAACCAACAGGTCCGCACAAGAAAGATTGATGACGCTGGTGACCATGAAAAAGGCTGCACTTGCCTCATGCTCGCGGTGAAACATAACAAACCAGAAATCGTGAAAATGCTATTGGAAAACGAGCATGTAGAGATTGATAAAGTCGACGACAAGGGGAGAACCGCTCTCATGCATTCTGTGTATTGTGGTGATGCAACCATTGTCCAAGCCCTACTCGCGCACGACAAGATCAACCCCAAGTTCATGAACAATAGCGGGCGCACCGCTATCGACATGGCAGTACAAGGTTATAGGCGTCAGGTCAACGACGGACGTAAAGTTTGTCTCGATGTTCTGAAGGAGCTCATCGTGTTCATGGACCTCCAAGACAAGACCAAAGTAGAGTTTGAAATATTCAAGGACTCTGTTGAACAAGTGGCCGGCCAAAATCAGCGCGTGTCCCTCCGGACTTCTCGAGAAAACCCCCTCGCCAACCTCGTCCAACTGGACGACATCGATTCGGCCAAGTTGCTCGTCGCGGGGATCAACAAGAACGTCTCCGTAAGTTTCGATGGCGAGCGAGGTGTGGACGTCGGAGGTCTCAAGAGAGATTGGGTCACCGCTGTTAGCAACGCTTTTGTGGCAGGCGGCTATCTGCAGGGTTTCAAGGGCGATTCCAAATTCTATCCCATGCCAGTTCCGCAAAAGAACCGACCCCTGACCGATGACGATTTCAACGACTTCCGCCTCTTTGGAAAATTCTCTGCTATTGCTTTTCTACTTGAAGCACCCTTGACCTTCAATTTCTGTAGTATTTTCTACAAATACATATTGCAAGGCGACGAAGCTTTCAACGCCATCGATATAAATGAACTTGTCGACTTCGGCAAGATCTCTGGCGTGACCACATTCAAGAAAGGCGATAAAATCGAATTTTTGAAAGGCCATGAATTAGGGAACAGTAACGTGCCTCAGTATGGTGTTATTATGGCCAGAAAGAAATCCGGTCACTATACAGTGCGACCTCTCATTGAAAATGTCTACGCAGATGATGAAAAGGGCAAGGCAGTTCTTCACAAAGGCATCGACCCAAAATATTTCACCATCGCTACTCCTTCTGGAGAGGTTTACGCTCCGCCGACAAATCTCGAATACATCCAACATAATAACGAAGCAGTTTATCAGGGGTTGAATCAGTCCGGCCCAGACGTTATGAATATTCCTACGATGGAAGAATCTGTTGAAATGAAAGACGGTAGCACGCAAAGTGTGAATTTACTCACGGACGAGATTTTAGTTTCCTCCAACCAGCGAAAGATCAATGTTGGCATGTTTGACGCTTCGGAATACTTTAACGAGGATTATGAACTTATTGGCGAGAACGTCCACAAGTTGAATCAGAAGATCATTGCGCACAACAATGAAGTTGCCAAGAGCATCGGACAAGATGAAGTACCGTTCGAAGATGTTGTAGAAACCAAGATCTCAGATTTTGAAACGTTGTTGAACCATTTGCACAGAGACGTTGCGGAAAGTCAAGTGTGGTTGAGACTCATGAGTGGGGATCACAAATGTGTTTTGACGAATCACCTTGACAATCGTGGCAACGAAGAAATGCCCGGTCAAGGGATGCAATTTCTATGCCCAACTCCTGAGAAAGAGTATCGTTTAGCAATCACGGACGGTTTTTTCTTTTTTGAAGAGGGGAATGATTTTGACATTCTGCAACCACAAGCTGATGGCTGGGCCGGTAACATGGAATTAGGAGATGAAGTCGTCTTTTCTGAATACCAATTCTTTCACAAGACCACATCTAATTTGGCCGACTACAACCAAGAAATCCAACGGCGACAACGAACGTATTTCATCGACCACCACAAATTTTGTAAAAAGCAACGCAGGGACACAATCAATGCCAACATTGAATCCTACAGCGATGTTGTCAAATGCAACGAAAAGAAGTTAAAGGACTATTTCGAAGCCGCGGATGAATGGGAGGTACGTACCCTAATGCCATTGTAAAGTTGTTTTTCATTTTAGTATGTTTTCTTCTTCAATGCCTAAGGTTCATATCTGTTTGCATAGGTACCTTTCGAAGACATCGCCGATCTTGAAAACTACATACAAGATCAAAAGTTTATCTTGTACAGGAAAGATTGGGGCGGCGATTATGCTAAAATCAAAACTACAAACGAAACTGACCAAAAAACGGAAACGGCAATCGTCGTCTCCAAGGAAGAGGATGAAGATGTCATCACGATCAAACTCGTCTCCAAGGAAGAGGATGAAGACGTCATCACGATCAAAACGGAGCGTTCCCTCGAGCCGTTTCGCAAGGTATTTCAATATTTTTTATTCAAAAACCTGGCAAATTTCAAAACGTACACGGGTGTTACATCCCATTTTAATTCCTGCGAAGTGTCTTTTAAAGTACTGTATCAAAATGTTTTTCATGTTTTTGGAATAATTATTTTGGTATTACAACAGGTTCCCAAATGGGTGTATGTACAAGCGGCGGGCAAACCTCCTCCTACTTTTGAAGAGATCAAACAAGATCACAACATAATGCATTCGTACCAAGACGATATTGCCCCATATCAAGAGGGCAAATTAGACTATTATATCATAGTCAAAAACGAAATTCCACATGCGAATGATACCAAAAAATACCACGAAGCTATTGATAAGATTGAGGAGGCCAACAACCGATGCATCCGAAAGGCAAAAGAAGCAGAAGACAAGAAAAAAAAGAAAGAAGCGAAGAAGTACAGGGACCGCATCAAAAATCTCAACTTGCAAAAGATAAAACCGGACCCACCGAAACAAACGTACGAACGGTTGTTACAGATCCACGATGATCGTACTTGGAAACTTACCGAAATTAGTCAAAGTGTAGTCAAACCGACGATTGATATGAGCAAGCCAGATGCCGAGAAGTTCGCACAAATGTCAGAGCATATACAAGAGTTCAATGACAAGAGAGATAAGAAAAAGCACATGGATTATCCCATCCCTCCCCTGAATCACGACAATGGTGAAGCCTTGACGCTGGATGAAATGGCTGCTTGGCTCAACGATGGACATTCGCGTAGCGATCCCAAGGAGAAGTTCGTGCGCAAACACCTACGAGAATTGCTGAAACCATTCGACAAAGAAATCCCTGAAGATGTCGATAAAGATTACAAAAAACTTGTGAAACACCTTATGGACCATCTCAAGCCAGAGGCTTCGTCTTCTCCTTGCGCGTCTTTTTCTTCTACGACCACAGTAGAAATTCCGAAGATAGCAGAAGAATACCGTAAAATGAAAGCAGAAACGCCCAAGCTAAAATACGCCCTTGATGATAAAAAAGAGTCACGTGTCAAGCATAATAAGAAAACTAAAAAAAAGATTGAAGAACATATCAAAAAGCTAAAGAAGTTAACCAAGCCGGTTGATGATCTGTTGCGAAAAAGTGCGGAAGCGTCAACAACTTATACGTTCATTCTCACAGCTCCTCCCGGACATTGTTTAGAGAATGACGTTGGTATTTTAACGCCGGAAAATTCGCAGGAATACAGTAGGAAAATGATCATGGTCAATACTAAGATGTTCCATGAGAAGCAGCTCGAAGCCTTCCGCAATGGTTTTTACGAAATCATCCCTCAAGGTAACATGAAAATCACAATCATTCTCAAAGTTTTGTATGTTTGACAAATATAATGATGAATTTACTTTGTTTTGTTGTATCAATTTTGCAAAACAGAACATTTAAGATTTTTCCAGCATGATACATTCGAGATGGTCTTGTCCGGGTATTCCCACATCGATTACCAACAAATCATTAAGAGCTTTCGGTATAGTGGCTACACTGCGAAGGATCCGCAGATGGTATGGTTACACGCGATCTTGGAGAAATGGGGGAAGGAAAAACAGGACGGACAGAAAAAGTTTGAGAAAAGGAATTTGAGTTTTAAGTTTTTAACGAAATTATAGCAAGTAGATGGCTTAAAATCGTTTTGACGATGTCTATTAAGAATTAATGTTCTTTGCCTTCTACGACATTTTTGTACGTATCACTACAGGTTGGGATTCTTCCTAAGTTTTGTGACAGCGAGTGGGCGCATCCCCGCGAAGAACAATTTTGCCATTGGCATCTCAAGAGACAACACGCGTGACCTCGATCGGTATTTCTTCCGTTAAATACGTCAAATTATTTGGTATTTTGCACGTTTTCGAAGTTTTTCAATGTATGTTTTTAACATTTTTGATTTAATGATGTTCATGTTGATGTTCAATGTGTAGGTTGCCGTCCGCAGCGACGTGTTCGTTCAAGCTGATGTTGCCCGCCTACGTTGCCAAACAAGTGAAGCAGCATGATGAAAAAGGACGGGTACCTACTAACACTAAATCTTTCACAACGTCTTTTTATCATTGTTTTGTTGTACTAATGATTTAATTTTTGTTTTGTTTCGTATAACAGCACGTAAAGTACGTCAAGATGAGTGGCCAGGAGATCATGGAAAAAAAGTTGACGCAAGCAATAGATCCATCCGGCTATTTCTTCGCACAAGCATAAGCACATTATGAATTTTTGAAAGCAGTTTCGTTGTTCAAGCATGCGTAATCCATTATTGAAAACGAATCGTATAATAATTTTTTATTGAATATTAGTCAAAAACGTTTATAAGAGAAAGAGCAGCAATTTAGATGAATTCGACAAAGCAATGCAAGATTGTGACGTCTATAGTTTGAATTCGACGTCTTGATGTCAGGATATCTTGATATCCAGATGATATCAGCGCAATAAATAGATTGATGAGTTTTGATACGAGTCCCATCCTTCCCATTGGCGCAAGGCAGCTGTCACCGTATGTCGTATCCCGTACCGAGTGTGCTTGTGCGTATGCTGAGTTTGCGATGTTTGTAAGAACGCGAAAGTTTCGTTCCACAACAGAGAGAGTTTGCAAAAAATTATGTTTCTAGCTTCTTGTTGTCAGAAAAAATGCACACATGTCGTGCCCCTGAAAATCCATTGTTCGCGACCGTTTCCGATATGTTTGTCAAACGTTTTGTCTCAAGAACAGTTCCCTTGAGAATTTTTAGCAAAAAGAAGAAAAGAAAGCTTAGTTTTAAGTGTTTGAACCTAGAAAAAAAGTTGATTCAGTTTCACGTTGAATTTTTTTGAACACGTAGATTAGGTCTAGTCAATTGTGTGTCTGTTTACGCCAAGAAAAAAAATCTTTCCACGCCTAGTAGATTTTGATTTTTTAGTTTTTAATAATTCGTACGTAAAAAAAGGTTTTCCAAAACAAGCCCATCTGAAGATGGTGTTTCGCTTGTGTGTCAAGTCAGCAACAGCACAAATTCGTGTTGGGCGTCGTGATTTTTTGATTTTTTTAACTACCGTTTTTGTTTCTTTACGTTCAAAAAACAACGTTTTCACCGCTACCACTCAAACCATCCAACGTTTTCCAACCAATTTCTGATCCATCGTTTTTTTTTCTGAACAAAATCCTTTTCTACCATTGCCCATTACCCAAAACATTTTTTACAAATTAAATCAACACAATTATGTACGAATAATTAGATTGCTAGAAGAAACGATTTAACGTTTTGCCATCCTATCCCAGTACACAATACTACAAAGAGTACTACTATCAGCACTACAAATTGTACAAAAACAAATAATTCTGCTCTACATCTACAAACCAAAAATAGAGTGCAGATCGCGTACATTACAACAGACAAAAAGTCGATACAGTTGAACAAAACAAAAACTAAAAGGTATTGTAAGAGTTTAATCTTGCAGTACACATTGCCATACACATTTATCTGTCTACGTTCTATTACAAACTCACAAAGTATAAAAACAAAAGATTCAGTAAAATTTGAAAATAAGAAAGTACGAACGTCAAGCTTTTAAAAAAAGTCAAGTAAAAAATAAAAATGATGCCGAAATTATTGATTTTTTCTATGCTCGAAGTGGCACATGGTCTACATTCTTCGACAATTCAGAAGAGGTCTGTTCTTTCACGTGGACTTCCAGAAGACGTCGAGGATTTTTCTCACGGCCATGGCAATGATCAGAGGCCACAGAAATTCAGTGACATCACATCCATCACTTCGTCTCTCGATGACGACGAAGACGGCAACGTCGTCCATTCTGCTCGTACGTTTTTTCAAATTCATTAAGCAAAAATTTTACATGCTTTTGTATGCTGAATCATATTGAAAATAATGTTTTGTTTGTAAATTTGTATAGCTGAAAAATCTGCACCCACGTCTTGTTTTGCCTGCCTCTCCGGATCCGTCCCCAAGTTCACGATTCTCGCTGACCAATCCGTACGTTTCTTACCCTCAACAACAAATTCAACAAAAAAACGTATCAAACACCCGTTGCATCAACATTTTTTTTTTGTAATTTCAAATGTAGGTATTTCAAGACGACAAGCTAACGTTTCAAGCGTTTTTGGTTAGAGATCGTAAAGGCAACGAGTTTGCCGTTCTGCAACAAGCCCGTCCCGAAGAGTTCCTTTACGGAAGTGGAGAAGACGCTTTGCGCAATTTTCCTATGGATGACATTGCTAAGTCGGACATCTTTAAGGGGTATCGTTTTGACACTGCGCCTCACGCCTACAGGTTCAATAGCCATTCCGTGCTGAAAAGATATCGCAATCAAGAAAATGTATCGTTTCTGAAAGACGTATGGTGTGCCCTTGGTGATGCAGGATTTGAAAAAAACTGCGCAAAACCTATCTGGGTCTTCAAGATCTCCTTTGCCGTGGATTTCCATGTTCATGCCGGCCCTTCTAAGGTTAACGGTAAGAATTTGTATTTGCTCCAAGACAAAAACGACCTTTCCAAAACCAATTACTGCGCCGTTGAATATTTGCCGGAATCTCAAAAGAGTGGTACGTTCGACGAAAACGCTGTGGTCATGGACATCATCAACCATTATAATGTTGAAAGTGCCACGCCTGTTACGCAAGATTTTGACGAAGCCGCAAGAGAACAAAAATCCGTGAAAGCCGTTATCAAACGTGGCTTTCATTTGTACAAGCTCGGCAAGTCTGTCATCAACAAAACCCCACGCGTCTCTCTGTCTCCATCTGGAAGTTCTATCTCGACGATGGACTCTCTTGCGGAAACAGGTAGTGTCATCCGAGGTTGGGATACTTACCAGCAAGCAGAAATGTCCACCGCATTGAAAGAAGTTCATGACTGGTCCAAGAACGATGCTTTTCAATGGTATTTCATGGAGAAGGGCGATGAGAAGTTTATCGTTTTTGAACAAGCAAAAGGAAGGTACTTACCCGGTAATTTTGAGATGTTCATCAAAATGGCCTTTGCTCTTCGCAAGGAGAATTTGTTTTTCCAGGGAGAGGGGAGAAGGCAAGGTCGTTTCGCTTCAGCCCCCGCATACCCCATTGTCAGCAAATCGTACATTCAAAAAGTTGACAAACCTGTTGTTAACAAGAAACAAGCACCAATGCCTGTTCTGACCTATACTCACGAAAATGGCAAGGCGGTCAGATACGTCGACAAAAAGACTGGCGATTACGTCAATTTTGTCGATATTGAAACGCCCTTGCGTGTTGAAAAAATCCCAAGCTCTAAGTCAACCACCCAGCTTTCTAAATTTAAAGAACAAGACGTATTGTACCGAAATGAAAAATTCAATCGAAAGAAACGAAGCAAGTCGCTTGTAAAGGAGATATGTGAAAACAAAGAAAGCCATTTTGAAAATGAAAAAATCAAGTCTTCTTCTCGTATCAACCTGTCAAAGACCTTGAAGAAAGTCAAACAGCGAGCAAAATCTGCTGGCGTCAAGCAGGCTCACCATTCTTCTTCACCTCGTGCTGTGCAACCGGCTACCCATCAAGAAACTGTGTTGAATCCTATACATGACACGTCTTTTCTTCAACCTACACAGGATTCCGAAATGGATCCGGTCATTGCACAAATCAAAAAAGCGCTTCACCCCGAGAACCCGCGGGACAGCGCTAGCATATGGGTGCTTCCTTTGATTGAGATTGACCCAGGTAAACGTACACCTGAGGAATGGAGAGAAGACAGCAAAACCATTTATTTGGGTGGCGTGTACAAGCGCAAACCAAACTAACCAACATTTTGTAATCATGATTTACAATACTACTGCTAAAAACGTCGTCGATTATTTACAGTTAAGTAAGACGCAAACACGTTGTTTGGAGCCCCCTTTTTGAAATATCTTTAGGTTAAATCGTAAAATTTAAACATCCATTTTTTGTTTTTTCTGATTCATGCCGCATGTCGCGCAGCGTGTAATTGCTGTATTTTCTCACGTTCAAAATTGAAAACCATCCTTTGCCGTGTAAATATGTCTGTTGTAATCAGTAAGTCGCTGGGGTTTTGTAGTAGTATGTGTCTGCAACATAGCGTAAGAATTGTGTGCGTGTGAAATTCAAAAATTCATGGAAGAAATTTGTATGTTTGTATGTGTCGTGCGTCATTCTATTCTATCGTCTATCAAATTGTCACAATCACACTTTTGCGTTTTTCAGCAATAGATTGATTTACTATTACAAGTGCATTTGAAGTTTTTCATTCATTCCAACGATGGTCCAGTTTTCGCAGGTAGTAGCCGTTGAGAACGTACAGCGAGATAGCGCTAGCTCCAAGGATTCCTCTAGTTACGATCGTTCCTCTGTCTCTAGCCGGTACGCTAAAAAACTTCCAGACTACACAAATTCATATTTTTTGCTATTTTTATGTAAGAATTTGTATATTTATGTTTGGGTTGTTTTACAGATGGGGAGGGACGCGGCACTCAGTAGCCACGTTCTTTGAAAATTTCGAATTCTCAGACCCGCGCTGGCTGTTGCTCCCGGGCATATCTGCTTACGTTTTGGCTGTATTTTTGATATTTTTGGCATACTGCCAGGTACTACAAAATTTTATCAACTCAATGTTGAATTTTTTTGTCATTTACAAGAAAGTTCACAAAACAATTGCAACATGTTTGTTTTTTGTATGTTTTATAGGGAATAGAAACGAAAGCGATCACCATCGATATTATGGCCGGAGATGTTAAGGAAGCTGCTAGACAAGTTTGGCAAGTACAATTTTCTACACAACAACAATTATTTTTTTCAGTTTTCAAAGCATTATTTTCGTCATAGAAAATTTTTGTGTTGTTGTTTTGTCAAGCCTGAGACAGCCACGCCATGTTGGAGGTTTGGGTCGTACGAACACGGCATCGAATGGGATGTATGCATGCCTGTCTACGCTCTTGCGTTTTGTTTTTCTATCATGGGTGTTGGTACCGCTGTCATGGGTACTATTTCATTATTGCGCTACCGGGCATTGACAAAATTCTTCGACGAACGCTGCCGAGGTAGTACAAGATCCATAGGTAATCTTTGTGAGGTCTTACAGCGAGAGTCCGTGATCCCATCCACCCCTGCGTCTGCTATGTCGTCCAATCCTGCCTCGAGGTTGTCAAGGATGATAGAGTCAAGCGCCGTCGTACAAACTGTCCAAAAACATGAAAGATATCAGACCTTCCGGAAGGTGGCTATGTCTTTTGGTTTTGGTGGAAAGAATTTTTGGTACCGAGCAACTCTATCATTCCTAGTCGATATCATTTTGCAAATCATCCGCGCTTTTGTTATTGACCAATCCCTAGCCAAAATTTCGGCTGGCAGTACGATATCGCAAACCATCCTTATGATGATCCATACATGGCTGTTTGTATACGCATACTATACCAGATCTGAAACATTGTACTTTTTCAGCGCATTCTTACTTGAAATCGGTTATCTGATTGTACGACTGTCGTTACAAGGACCCCTTTCAATGGCGGCATCTAGTTTTGTTGATTTTCTTACCCTAGCAATTCCATTGTTTTTGACGGCCAAAGAAGTTGTAGAAATAAGCGATTTCATTTTGAACTACAACACTAAGCATAAGTACAGAAGCGGTAAGCGGTCGAGGTTTTGTAAATTTTGTATGGTGGCAGTTAGTTTTGTAACTGCCGTTCTTGGCGTTACGGTCATCGGTCTTTGTATATACAAGGAATTTATCCAAGGTCGGAGAAAAGAAATTGAGTTTAACGAAATTACTGCACGTAGATGGTGTTGGAGAGTATAAATCGCATGTAATTTCGCGAAAATCGCAATTTTTTTCTATAACGGTCATTTTTTTGATTTAGTTAAAATCGGTTAGGCATGAAAAAAATTTCGAATCGCAATCTCAAAATCGTGTCAGCGCATCGCAACGCAAATCGATTGACCTTCACCGTTACAAAATTTCGAAAAAGTTTTTGAAATTTCGTTTTGAAAGTCGTAAACCCTAAAAACTGACCTTAAACCCTAAAACGAAATCCGTAAACCCTAAAACAAAATCCGTAAACCCTAAAATGAAAGCTTCAAAAACGTCAAAATCTTTTTTTTGCGTTGTTTTTCCGTTTTCTCCTACGAAATTTTGAATTTCACACTACAGGTTGTCCCAGTGTAGAACCAAAAATCATAGAACCTCATCTGCGTGAACAATTTGTCGAAGAAGGTAAGTACGAATTTGGACCTATTCATGAGTTACAATTTGGTGTCTCACGCGAGACGCTATGCGTTGCTTGGGTTTTTAACCTTTACCTCTCTCCAGGATGCAGTTGTTACTATTTGTTGTTAAGGCCTTTAAGACATAGTGCCGAGAATGGTGATATTACAAAATGGGAAACTTGCGACAGTCAAACGTGGGGTAACGAAAAGTCTATCAAACCTTTGCTTCCGTATATTGAAGACGTACGTTTTTTATATTTTGAACAATCCTACCTGGGATGTGCGCTAAACGACATGAATCTTGACCTCATCGGTTCTTGGGAGTACCTACGTGTAATTCGGCTGGTTGGCGACAACGTCACTGCTTTTCCTGATTCTTGGCAACATCTTACAAGTCTTGTATCAATTGAACTACAAATGAGTAGAATGAACACTTTTGACAAGGATATGGTATCGAATTGGCCCTTACTTGAATCATTGGTGTGCAAATGGTGCCCACATCTTACAAATCTTTCTGGGTTACGTGATGCATCCTTACCAAGGCTTACCGAAGTTGAGGTTCACGGAGCACACGAATGTACGTCCTTAAACAAAGGAAGGGAGACGAGGGTTATCTGTGTAGGCTACGACGCCACACAACAGTGCCCAGGAATCCCGGAATGGTACCTGCGAGGTACATCCATTCTTTTCATAAAAACCAAATTGTACTAACACACAATTTTTTCACAAAAGTCGCTCATATCTTTGCATAAATGCATGATTATATGATATTTTGTATGGTAATCAGGTTTTGTAGACGCGACGTCAAAGACGCAAACCACAGCGTGTACAAAACCCGCTTGTTCCACCATGCTTGCCTTTTTTTCTGAAGTCGATACTAATAATGATGGGGTTTTGAGTACTACGGAAGTTGGTATAATGAATACTATTAGGGGTTGGCAGATGTACCTAAACGTTTTTGACGCATACGAACTCGAACGTTGGAACAATTCTGCTGGCTGGACCCCTACTTGGGATTCTGATCAGTTAGCATGTTTCACAGAAAAGACACTATCAGCTGTACCGCAGAATTTGGCAGTAAACACATCCAATTACGATACCAACGATGGATGGCCAATGGCTGGCTTCATGGCGGGAAGAAGGTACACCACATGTAGTCAGTGCCCAGAATATAAACAGGAGTATGAAACACGCTACCAAAACTACCTCGACATCAAAGCTAGCAGGTACCTTTTCTACCACTATACAACGTGTTTTCAAATTTCATACACCTTTGTATGTACTTTTGTGTGTAATGATACAATGATAAAGCGATGCTATGTCAGAAGAATGCCGCGAGGTGGTTAGTTCGGGGGTTAGTTTCGACGAGCTCGCGGATTCTTGTGCCAACGTTGCCGAAAACAGTATTTTTCACGCATCTAAGAGTTCAAAAAAGTTTGTTGTTGTACAAAACATTTTTTTTCTTTGAAACAGGTTGTGTAGGGTTGTGTGACGGTGCTATTATGTATGCGTCTTATGGAGATCAAAACAACGACCTCATGTTTTCATTTGACGAAATCGCCAATATTGGCACAGCCCTAGGCATTTATTCTCTTACCCTACCAGCTTTTCCTGACTGCTTACGGTACGTTTTTTCTTACAGTTAAAATGTGGACTTGAAAATTGAAACGAGATTTTTTTTTGAATGTTTTGTTGTTCATTCACAAAATCAGGACGCATGCGAAGGTGTGTATCGACCTCGCGAATCACACTATGGTATCCCCAAGAATGCTGCTCGTACTCGGTATGACCACATTTCGTGAACCCATCATAAGTGGTTGTACTGAATGCCAATCTTTTCAGGACTATATGAACCGTTGACAATTCTCCCCTGTAACACGATTCCCAAAATTCTATTTGTCCCTTTGTGTTGTAATGTTTCTACATTCAAAACTATTCCTATTCACTAGGATGTAAGAATTCCGACAACGTACAACGTATGAACACAATAATGTATATTCAATCGAAAACCAAACGTTGCCACGGTGCATAAAAGCTGTAAGCTATTAGTTCTTATGTACAGTGTTTCGAATCTTTTGACAAACATTACAATCATCCAAAAACAAGTTTGTATTTACATTTGTAGTCGGTCTGTCGGTGTTGGTTTCCAATTTCCTGTTTGATTATATGCAGTTTTTGTTTTGTTAACAAAAGTTTTTTAAGTACAACGCCATGTCGATAGGATTCACCAAGAATTTGAAATTGCAGGTATTGCAACTCACAGAACAAAACGCCTTATTCCAATCCCGCTTACACAGCGTTGAAAGCCTAGTTGACAGACAAAAAAATACGATAGAGGACTTGACGAATTCAAAATCTAGCCTTGAGGAATCCCACGCCGATTTGCTAAAATTCAAAAACGATTACAACAATAACATCATTGAAAAAGACGAAATTATAAAAAAATTGCAAGAAGAAGTTGAAAAGTTACAAAATGAAATAAGCAGTTTGCAATCTACACATGAAGAAAAAGTTAATAAAATCAGTAGTTTAAGCGGTAAATTGGAAAGTACAGAAAAGGAGTTGGAACTGTCTAGAAATTTGGTGTCTGATTTAACGAATGAAATAGCCAACGTCAAAAACCTTCGCCAACAGGATGTGATACAAAATGACAAACTAGTAACCAAGCATATAGCTTTAGAAGGCACTGTGAAAAAATTAGAAAGGAGAATTTTCAAGGAGCAGGCCCTAGCTGTGAGTGTCAATACCACGGCAAAACCAATAGTTATCGACAAGAACGAAGAGTACACCTAACCCTCACAACATTCTAATTTTACAATCTGAAACTGTAAATCAGAAACAGTGTTTAGTTTTTTTATTGGCTTTTGTTTTTTGGTGTGGTCAAGGTTGTTCAAAACATTTTGCACGCAGCCTGCGCGGGGGGATGTCCTATACAGCGATAATATAGTACGCATTGAGTATCTTGAGGATATCGTCTCCAGCATCTCTAGGGGTTGTCAGGCAAAGTACAATTTTCAAAATTGTAGATTGAAATCAGAAAACCACAATCACAAACATGTTTTGTAACTTGTTTATGCGTGTAATTTTGTTTGTATCACAAGGTTGTCGGTGTCATGTAAGCATGTGGGAAATCTGACGTTTTCAGATGCTCAAGTAGATATCCTGTTACCGAATACGATCCAAGATGGCGAGCTTGATGTTAAGGTTTCTGCACCTCATCCGTACATACTTTATTCTTGGAACAAATATTACATCACGAAACACAATGAAAACGGTTTGTTTTGATACATTTTATATGTTTTTTGTTTGTAAACAAGATTCATACCGGCGATAGGAAATGTGGCGTCGACCTCAGCGCATGTGGAAGTCTGCGAACTGTTCCGCGGACCTCTACTTGGCATGGTGCATTGACCAAACAATTTTGAAAACGTATGGTTCAAGTAAAAATTTTTATGTTGTAATGTTAGGTAAGAGTAGTGATGCCAGACGGAACGAGTCATTCTGTGGATTTTCGGATACCCTTGTTTTTGACGAAATTTCTCCTACCTACCTGCATCAATTCTGACCAGTATTTACTATCCAACGTGTCTTCCAACACAAATTGTTTGATGTGTAGTGTTTGTCTTGTTGTAAACAAGGTTTTACAAGTTGTGGAGGCCGGTAGAGAAGCAAGACGAATTCGCAGACTGCAATCTTTCCGTTGTCGAACTTGTATAAGAAAACATTTTTTGGTTCTATAAAACATATGCAAAGTAGATTGTTTTTTAATGTGTATTTGAATTTTGTGTGATGGTATAGGATTGGAATGTCACCAGAGATACGAAGTCGTTGGCGGATTTGATCACGTACGGTGGTGCGTTTCATCTAGTTTCCTGCGAGGAAAGCACATGCCAAGGTATTGAGGAGGATGTTGAGAGTGGTGTGGTGACAGTTTGTGCTGCAGCGATTTTACCAAGGCATGGCTCTATACCACGCGATTTGCGTTGTTTACTACGTTGCGTCCAAGTTGGCAAGACGGGGTATGTGGCTGATTCTGTTCTAGCAAAGGTAGAGGTGAAAACGGATGCTATCGGGTTTGGGAATGTTGTTCTTGATGCTTTGATACCGTTGCTTGGCAAGCGTATCGACTATTCTATGCTTGGTAGCTGAAACAGATGCACACCATCATTTTTGTAACATACGATATGAAACATGTTGAGAATGCGTAAGTCGTCGTTTTGTGAATAACAATATCTGTATTGTCCCCTGTAAATTTGTGTGCGATTATTTGTGTATATGTGACTAAATCAAAATTGCCAATGCGTGATTGTCTGTATGCAGATGAACTATAACCGCAGAACATAACGCTTTCACAACACAAAGAATTATTTACAAGATTTAAAACAACAGCATTAGTTTAACCTTCAAGAAAGAAAATAGATTTTACTATTTTAGTGTAGCCATGCCGTCCGGCCAGATAGGAGATGGGCATAAGCCAGAGATCGATACGCAAAAGATCGCCAGGCTAGAGCAGCAAATTACGGAGCTTGTCCATGCGGTATCCATTTCTTGTTTCCATCTAATTGCATGCAAAGTTGTTTTCAAAAACAATTTAAACGTTTTTTTTAACAATTGTTTAAACGTTAGAATGGTCAATTGAGGGCGCAACTAGAGGAAGCTGGTATCGTTCCCTGGCAACCGAATCAAAATGCTAGCACTGATACAATCGATGGCTCAGATGGTTCAGATTCTTGCGAAGAGGTATCTGATGACAGCGAAGAAACGTGGCAGCAGGATTTCCTTCTAGCAGTCCAAAACAATGATAAGTCTCGTGTCAAATCTGTTCTAGATGAAAAACCATACCTTGTCAATTATCGTGTCCCTCGGCCTCCAGGCTCATACCCATTGGGCGTCCACCAACCACCTTTTGTACGCGCCATGAACAAGATGCATTTGAAAATGGCTGATATCATGCTGGGTTATTATGAGCATCTTCAGCTAGATACGACTATAGTAGAGTATTTAGCACGGGAGTTTTGGAACTATCACAGGGATCAACCAGATATTCCGCCAGGCAATAGTTTCAGGAAGATCACAGAGCACTTTTCGGATAGAAAACGACAGGCATATCGTAGGCGTTACTTAGATGTTCTTGAAAAGCTTGTGCATGCTGAGAAGAAAGTATGCCGCAGTCGATGCATAGCAACAGCCATGGTCAAACAACATCTGCTAGAAAGAAAAGGTTTACCGGAGGAAGTAGTGTTGAAGATTATCGCAATGAGTCCGGTTGTCCCATCGCTGGCTTTCTTTAACGAAAAAGTTGCATCGGAGACCGAATTTGATTGGATCGAAGACCCTATTTTAGACCTCTACCATTGCAAGCAGGATCGATCAATGTTGAATGTATTGAACGGTTTAAGAGATTTAGACGGGCGTTTCCGAAATATTTTCGATGAAAGTGAACGACGCAACATACTTGATAGCCAAATTGAACATTGCCGCATAAATGGATTTGTGACGCGTCCTTGTGAAGATCCTAAAGATGAAAAGCAACCACTATTCACAGGCAGAGTACTAGAGGAAGAAATGGAGAGACAAGAGGGGGAAGATACAGAGGATGAAGAAGCACGAATTGCGGTAGAAATCAAGCGGCTTCATCAACACGGAGGTTATAGCAGGCTCGATGGCAATATTATTCATCGTCCACAAAGATTGATTGCTTGGAATCCTAGCTATGAGGCTAGATGAATATCTCATGCATGTCAAAATCTAACAAAAACTATTTCAAACTCTTCGTAGCCTCTGTATGAATCCAATCACACACCCTTACACCCCCAGAGTAATTCCAACAAGACCATCACCGAATTCCATCCACCCAATTTACGCATCTTGCAAAGCGTATCGACTATTCTATGAAAGACAGCTGAATAGCAGATACACAACACTATTTTTTTCCCGCTGAGTCATTTGAACCATTCCAAATGTTTGGAAAGTTGATGTAAGTAAAGATTGTGGTTGTGTGCATGTGACATAAAAATTTTGTATGCGTAAATGTCTGTCGGCAGATGAACTATAACAGCAAAAATTAACGTAAAAACAACAAATTGGTATTGATAAAACAAAACGTAAACACAGAGCCATGCCCACAGCCATGCCGTCAAAAAAGATGCGTCTTGAACAGGAAGAACAGGAGGAAACGAACGATCAGAAAATCCTTCGGCTAGAACAAGAGGTAATCATAAATTTTCATTCACACTTAAGAATGAAATTTTTTTTATTGTCTGTAATGTAACTTGTTGAATTTTATTTTTCATTTTGAAAAATGTGTGATAGAATCTGAAATTTAAGTCGTACGTGCGGGATTTGGAGATTGCTTCAGGGGTAGATATCAACGAACATATAGAGAGGACATACGAAAGGAGCATTATCCTTGCAGTTCAGAATAATGATGCGGTACATCTGAAAGCAATGCTAGATAACAGACCTGAAACGGCTAGGTTTACGACGGTCACGGACGGCCCCATTGGTATGTACCCGTTGATGGTAATGGCAGGTAGACGTGGGCATTACCAATTACTTGAGGCTATGCTCAATCATTATGACCATCTCGATCTAACTCTGCGCGATGACCAGGACCATAGCCTACTCGAATTTCTGGTCAGCATGGAGTCTCCCGAGTCAGCGCGGGACCGTCTTGCATTTTACAATATCATACGAAACGTAGTGGATTGTGAGATTGCAGCCTGTCGTGATCGATGCCGAGCAAGCGCAATAGCTCAGATGCATCTATTACGCTTGATCCCAGAAAAAGCAATCGTCAACAATATTATGGGTATGTGCCCTCCGGTACCAAATTTAACTTTTACCAAAGGCCCGGGATTACGTTTCTACGGCGACGTTCCTGATGCTCAACAAGACAAGCTGAACACCGATGTTGAGAAATTAGAAAATCGTTTGTTTGATGTCTTCCTGGATTTACAAAAACAGCTTGAGGATGAGTATTTGGACTTTCCATATTGGGAAAATGAGGTGCATGTGTCGTGGTTCCATGAGTTTACAGAGGAGGAGTGGGAACGTGAGTATGGCCGAGACGATGTGGAGGATGCAGAATTGCCAAGCCCCCGTCGAAACGCCGCTCGAAGATATCGAGAGCATCGTCGGAAATTGGCAAGGTGGAGTTAGTTTCAATTCTAATATTACGTTTAAATTTGAATCGTTGAAGATTAGCATGTTTTGTTGATTGTCATTTTGAAGCTATGTTGCGAGTAGTCAGATATGTGAAGTAGTTAGTGAAGAACGTGTTTTTATTGAAAAAAGAAAGTGCCGGAATTGTATATAATTAAAAGATTAAATATAAGTTTGTTATGCGTGCTTGCGGTGTACCCCTATTTCATCCCCTCTATTCCAAAAGTAAAAACACATTCAATTTACAAGTTACAACATTTTCGATTTACATTTTTTCCAGTGGTAGAAAGCGAGTAACCATGCACGAAAACAACAACTACGGAGCCCTCACGGCTAATCATCAGCGGTAATCATTTTTTGAATACATAAATTTTTTATACGCAATCGTTTTGTGTTTGAACATTTTCCATTGTTTTTATAGGGTACGAGAGACCGTCGAGAAACATGACAAACTCTTTGGCGACCACGTCCCTAAAATCTGGCGCTCGTACGATTCACAATTACATTTTCATAACGTTTAACTGTTAGACAACATGTTATCCACAGTACCAATGCGTCTATTATGTATGTTTTAAGGTTGATGAAGGCGAGAAAGATCGCAGAGTCTAAGGGACTTCCCGTACCAGAACTCAAGCTCGAGAAACCCTCAAGTCTCTGGTTTTGTGGGCGGAACGAAGACGATGCCGCACGACGAGTCACCCGCCGTTTTTGGAAGGTACGGTTTACCATCTGTACAAACCAAAACTGTTGTTGAAACGTTTTTCAATTTTTTTAGGTTGAAGGGTCAGAGCTGCCGGAAAAGAAAATCCTCGACCAAGCGCTGTTCCAGAAAGACGACAAATCCCGCTCTGCAACACAGGTTTGACATTACAACCTCAACAAAGCATCATTTTTCACAACATGTTCTTACAGTAATTTTTCTGTACTTGCTGTTGTCACAGATGAATTTGGATATGCAATACAACCTCCGAGAGAAGTTCCCACAAGTCGTGCCACAATCCCGAGCGTCCAACATATCGACTTATGAGCGGGCGCTTGAAAACATGGGCGGTATTTTTTTTCTTCGATCAAAACTATGTATTTTTGAAAGTATTTCTGTACATGTTTTCGTATTTTTTGTGTTTGTATTTTTTTTCAGGAGTACAAGGGTACATGAAAGCGCGAATGAAAGTCATGATGCATAAGCGATACAAAGAACCCGCGTCAACGCTACAAGAGTACATTTTTACGTTTCTTTATTAGTGTAACAGCACCACGAAACATTTGTTTTTTACGGTTCATGATGTTTTTGTGTTTAGGTTGGGATGGGGAGCTGAGAAGGGCAGACCGAAACCTGATATCAAGGGATCTAACGGCGCGCTGCAACGTGACTCCTACCGACCAACTCTCTTCGAGCTTAAGGTACCATTCAACCGTTTTTGTAAGTACCGTAGCCATTTTGGCTCAAGGTAGCCGTTGGGTCTTGCGTTCGCGCAACCCTTTTTTCATTTCGTTGTAGCCTTCATTTTTGTTCGTTGACTAAGGCTGGCCGAGAGGACCAGGTTATGCGGACGTTCAAGGTGCACTAAGACATTTTCCATACATTTTCCAACATACAAAAAATCTACCAAGTTTACCAAAATTTACAATCTACGCTTTAGACCAACATTTTTCACCTACCTTTCCAAAAATATAACAACAATTACAAAGTTACCATGGTCTAGATAATCGACACTTTCATTCGTAGGTTGATTGGTCGCGACGGAAGTTTTGCTGTCTAAGTGACATTTTGTGAGAAGTTCCAAGTGGAATCAACATGTAAAAAAACGTCGTGCGTGAGACTAAGTTTTTAAAGTGAAGAAGTTGGAAAAATGGAAGGATGAAGTAGATAGTCAAAGTTGTTGATATGTCATTGAAGTAACAATATGTACGTATATGTTTGTAAAAGAAACGTTTGTGACTGTATGGAAAAAAAACAATTAATTCTTGAATTCTCCCTCCCCAATCCCTTTCATCTTGTGTTAGTTACAAACCCGAATGTCAAATGTCTTTTTTTTTTCAAAACTTTTCCCACAATAAATACCCATACCAAAACAACAAAATGTTTTTTAAATTTTTAACTTGTAAATAAACATTAATTCAAACGTTCAAATGTTATTCGATAACATTGTTTGCATATTTCTTTTCTTTTGTTTTCACAATTCATTTAAATAATTATCATAAAATGTATTACATTTTTGTGTTTTGCAATGCAGCGCTGACAATGAACAATCCATTATCTTTTCCATATTTTTTGCTAATATTTTTCATTTTTGTTGTGGAACTAG
>JACLAD010009761.1_pt1 | contig 29565 bp, 27 predicted proteins | sample 8027901 | NCBI WGS metagenome assembly JACLAD01 (sample SAMN15725071, study PRJNA655200) | protist metagenome | isolation source: fluorescence activated cell sorting (FACS) single amplified genomes of... | place: Spain: Blaines Bay Microbial Observatory, Mediterranean Sea | collected 2016-07-05 | reverse complement strand
AATACTATGGCAAGCAAGGCATGTTGCATAAAATCATATTGGAGGGCTTCCCACATAAGCTGCTGCGTATTAAGTTGAACTAGGAGGCAGCTGCAAGAGTGGTCATTTCTGGCAGGGGACAATGGTGGTCCACGTCAGAACCACACATCACGTGGAGTGCGAGATCTGTGATCTCAGGTTTGGGATGGTAGTGAAGGAAGTGATTCACAGTCGCCACAGACTTGGCAATGTGTGGCACCAAGCCAAGGTCGTGAGTACTGACTAAAACAGTAGTGTTTTCGTTAACTCGATGTAGGAGATCATAAAGTTTTGTCTTAGATTGAAGGTCCAAATTAGCTGAGGGTTCATCCAACAGCAGAAGCCTTGGTTTAGACATCATTGCACGGGCAATCAAGACCCGCTGGCGCTCCCCGCCTGATAAAGCCTGCCAACTCCTATTCTTGAAATCAGAAAGACCTACTTCCTCCAAAACCTGATTGGACCTCTCCTTAACGTCTTTTGAGAAACCCCAGCCCCAGCGCCGGCTTTCATCACTGCCCAGGGCAACAACATCGCCTACCTTAATGGGGAAATGATGGTTTGATTTCGAATTCTGAGGAACATACCCAACAAGATCTGTACGTAGCTGGTGATGTTGTCCGCTAATCAGCACCTTACCTTGCAAAGGCTTCAGGAGTCCTAAAATCAGACGGAACAGCGTTGATTTTCCACCACCATTGGGCCCTATCACTGCAACAAGATCCCTTTCGGGGATTTGTAAGTTGATATTTTCTAGAACAATTTTCTCTGGTTCATAGGCAAATATTAAATTTAAAACTTCAACTTCACTCATATATTTTTCGTTTAGTTTTCAACAATTCGATTGGTGGCTTTTCTTAGAGAGTCATGCCAGTTTGCAGCAAGAGGGTCCAGTTCAAATATTTTTCCTCCAAGACTATCCGCCATTGTTTTTGCCATCCGAGAAGATCGTTGTGGTTGCACCCAAATATTTCGAATCCCCATATTTTGTGCTTCTTTCAATTCTTTTATCAATTCCGCTGGACTAGGCTCTTTACCCTCTAACTCTATAGAAAATTGCTGCAATCCATATTCTTTGGCAAAATACCCCCAGGCAGGGTGAAACACTAAGAACCCTTTTGGATTTCGAGACTTTGCTAGTTTTTCTTTGATTTCTTGATCTAATTCTTTAACCTCTGAGGAAAACTTTAGAAAGTTAGACCTGAGACTCTCACTATTGTTTGGCATTATTTCTAATAAATGGTTTAGGACCTGTTCTCCCATTTTTTGAACATTTGATGGTGCTAGCCAGATATGAGGATCCAGAGAAGTTCCTAATTGGCCTTCTTCATCGTGATGACCTTCTTCATCGTGATGACCTTCTTCATCGTGATGACCTTCTTCATCGTGATGGCCTTCCTCATCGTGATGGCCTTCCTCATCGTGATGGTGGTGAGCTTCCATTTCTATCCGCTCAATTCCCCTTGAGATTGTCATGACCTTCATCGAAGGGTTCAAATTCACTAACCTATCCAACCAAATTTCCTCAGCTGCAATTCCACCAAGTTTAAAATAAACATTTACGTCCAACATTTCACGCATTTTAGACGGCTTCGGTGCAAAGGTATGGAGGTCCTGTCCTGCAGGCACAAGATGCACAACTTCAACTAAATCACCACCTATTGAACTCACAAAATTTTCAATCGGTGGTATTGTCACCGCAACTCGTATTTTCTGATCAGCAAATAAGTTTGGACTGTTTGCGATCAAAGCAAGATAAGTCATCAAAACAAAAAATCGATTCATGTCAGCTCTCAATAATTTTTGAAAGTTAGTTGCAAAAAAAATAATATTATGCCAATTTTTAATGAGATTTGCAATTCAGTTGCGTTTGTTATCGTCAACATGAAAGTTTTACAACTATGAAGTATTGTTTTGCTTACATATTTATTTTTTTCACATTCTTGATTGAATGCTACGCACAAAGTTCGTTAGAGGCCCACATTCATGGGGAAGCCAAGTTAAACATTGTTTTTGAGGGTCCTGAATTACTTATTGAGTTGAAGAGCCCTTCTTACAATTTGGTAGGCTTTGAACACGCCCCGAAAACGAACAATCAACTTGAATTGGTGGAAAATACCATTTCATTGCTTAAAAATTTTAAAAATGTTGCTGATACTTCTTCCGAGGCAAATTGCAAGATTGCTGACGCATCAGTATCCACAAGCATGAGAGGAATTCATGAGGACGAACATCATGAGGACGAACATCATGAGGACGAACATCAACATTCAGCGAAAGAAATTCACTCAGAATTTTCTGCGACCTACTCTCTCATATGTAACAAACCAGAAAATCTAAAATCAATTCAGTTAGAACTTTTCAGCACTTTCGAACTAATGGAAGAAATAGCAGTTCAGATGATAATACAAGGAAAACAGGGATTTGCAGAGTTGAACCCAGATAATCCAAACTTAAAACTTTAGCAATTTCAAACACTAATTTTTCAAACTTTTGGCAAGTGAAAATCTTTCAGGATATTCGCCAGATCATCATTTTCCCTCGGTAATTAATTTTATTAGGAAAAGTTGTCAAAAAACCTCACAGAACCATTAGCAGAAACGAAGAAAAAGCCTACCAGAGGGGAAGCTGAGGGTGCAGTTCGCACTTTGATAGAATGGTCAGGAGAAGATCCAGATAGAGACGGTCTTTTAGGTACACCAGATCGCGTGGTCAGAGCTTACAAAGAATTCTTTGCTGGATACAATGAAGACCCTCAATCGTTGCTGGCAAAAACGTTTGAAAATATATCTGGTTACGATGAGTTAATTGTTCTCAAAAATATTCGACTTGAATCTCACTGCGAGCATCACATCGTTCCAATTATTGGCAAAGCTCATATCGGCTATCTTCCAAATGAAAGAGTCGTTGGTATTTCTAAGTTGGTACGTCTGGTAGATATCTTTGCTAAACGAATGCAGATTCAGGAGGCACTCACATCCCAAATCGCAGATACAATCCAAGAAATACTAAAGCCAAAAGGAGTTGGTGTTGTTATCGAGGCCGCTCATCAATGTATGACAACCCGCGGCGTTCAAAAATCAGATGTGAGCATGGTGACTATGCGTACCCACGGGTCGTTTCGTAATGATACCCAAACCCGCAGAGAATTCATGGCCATGATTAATCTTGAATATCATTAAATGATTTATATCCTTACGTAGTTATTTTATAACATAACATAACAAATTAAGTAGGATATGAAAAATGGGTCGAAAAAATAGATGGAGCGTTGCCGTACTGGAAATTTTGCAAACCAGTGAACAACCAATGTCAGCTTACGAAATTCTGGGAAAACTGAGGGATAAAAATCCTAAAATTGCTCCCCCAACAATCTACCGAACACTTTCTGATTTGGTTGAAAGAGGGCGTGCGCACCGGCTTGAATCACTAAATGCCTATATTGCCTGCAAAACCGACAAACATGATGAAAGTGCTGTAATAACAATTTGTGATGATTGTGGAGTTGTAAGTGAGCATATCGACACAGGCGTACTTGACGCGCTTTCAGCGGTCATTGCCAATTCGGGTTTTGCCCCTTCACGTCATGTAATCGAACTGCAAGGAGTCTGTGAAAATTGCGGCCATGAACAAAACTAAAATCAAACATGATTAGTAGGAAGTTTCGATTGCTCACAACCGGGGCCAGTTTGAGATTAGCAGTTGCTTTATTGTTGATTGTAGCCTTGTGGGGTGGCTTTTTCTGGGCAACTACCAACCCTGTGGGGTTCTAGTGCACGCTCTTCGGTTCAACAACCTTACTCTGGGATATGATCATCAACCCGCTATCCATCGGCTAGATACTGAAATTGCTGCTGGAAGTTTGACTGCTGTAGTGGGGCCCAACGGTGCTGGAAAATCGACGCTGCTTAAGGGTGTGATCGGGACGCTCGTTCCTATGGAAGGAAGTTTGGGTTTAGGCTCGTTCAGCCGGGAAAATATAGCTTATCTGCCGCAGCAATCCGATATCGATCGCACATTCCCAATTACAGTAATTGACCTTGTTGCAATGGGCTTGTGGAGAGAAATTGGCCCATTCGGCTGGCTCAGCGCAGCACAACAAAGCCTTGTCGAAAAGGCAATTGCTGCTGTGGGACTATCTGGCTTCGAATCCAGAATCATTGGTGCCCTTTCAGGTGGTCAGATGCAGCGTGTTCTCTTTGCAAGACTGCTTCTCCAAGATACACAATTGGTATTATTAGATGAGCCTTTCAACGCTATCGATACCCGTACAATGACTGACTTACTCAAGATTATCACACGCTGGCATGGAGAAGGGCGGACAATTCTGGCTGTAATGCACAATCATGATACAGTTCGTACTCATTTTCCACAAACGCTGATGATAGCACGTGAACTGGTAGCCCACGGACCGACAGAAAGTGTTTTAACTGCAGAAAACCAATTCCGTGCTCGACAGATGTGTGAAGCTTGTGCCGGACCACCCCATGTTTGCGAACGAAGTGTAGCATGATTTGGGATACAATATTTCAACCCTTTGCAGAATTTGGATTTATGCGTCGAGCACTTCTCGGTTGTATAGCCATTTCTGTTGGAGCGACGCCCGTAGGAACCTTCCTTATGCTGCGTCGGATGAGTTTAACAGGTGATGCGATGGCTCACGCAATTTTGCCTGGGGCAGCCGTAGGATTTCTCGTTTTTGGTCTTTCTCTAATACCTATGACTATCGGAGGTTTAACAGCTGGACTTCTGGTTGCGTTACTATCTGGATTTGTAACTCGCATGACAATTCTCCGTGAAGATGCCAGTTTGGCAGCATTCTACTTGATTTCGCTGGCGATTGGAGTGCTGATTGTTTCGACGCGTGGAAGTAATGTAGACCTAATGCATGTACTCTTCGGTACTGTTTTAGCGCTTGACGATGCAACGTTGATCTTACTCTGCTCAATCTCAAGTTTCTCACTAGTAACACTCTCTTTATTATTTCGACCTCTAGTTTTGGAATGCGCTGATCCGCAGTTTTTTCGTTCAGTAAGCGGACTTAGCGCAATCACCCATTTCACCTTTCTTTTACTGGTAGTGCTGAATCTTGTAGGAGGCTTCCACGCTATTGGGACACTCATGGCTGTAGGTGTAATGATTCTCCCCGCAACTTCAGCACGTTTTTGGGCTATCAGCATTGGTGGCATGATTGCGACTGCAGTTGCTATTGCCATGATTTCAAGCCTAATTGGGCTGTTGCTTTCTTTCTATTACATTTTGCCGTCTGGGCCTGCAATCATTCTCGTCAACGGGATTGTCTACGGATTGTCGGTTTTTCTTGGTCCAATCGGCGGACTACTCACCCAAACAATAAATCAACAACAACTTAAAATCTAAAAAGGAAAATAGATGCCTTCTCGAAGAGTTTTAATAAAGTCTGCTATCGCCCTGCTTACTTTGCTGACAGCTAGCCCAATAGCAGTCCAGGCTGCTAATCCCGCACCTGTTGTAGCGACTTTTTCCATTCTGGGAGACATGGTTGAGCGCATCGGTGGTGAGCATGTAGCTGTCACAACGCTAGTGGGTCCGGATGGAGATGCCCATGTCTATCAACCAACAACGGCTGACGCACGAGCAATGGCTGAGGCTCAGGTCCTGATTGAAAATGGTCTTGAGTTTGAGGGATGGCTGGACCGCCTAGTCAATGCTTCAAACTTTGACGGCATACGTGTGGTCGCAACCAACGGAATCAAGCCAATTCCTTTCGAAGAAAGGGAGGGGCATCACGATGACGAGGGGCATCACGATGACGAGGGGCATCACGATGACGAGGGGCACGGTCATAACCATGGCACTTTTGATCCGCACGCATGGCACAGTCTTCGTGCTGCAGTTACATATGTTAACAACATCACTACTTCACTAGCCCAAAACGATCCTTCGAACGCTTCTGTATTTTATCTCAACCGTGAAGCTTATGTTGCTGAGATTGAAGCCCTCGATGAAGAGATTCAACGGATGGTTGATACTCTCCCAAGCGATCACAGAATTGTAATAACGAGTCATGACGCTTTACATTATTTTGGCCAGGCATATGGGCTCAAATTTCTTGCACCTCAGGGACTTAGTACAGAATCAGAAGCCTCTGCAAAGCAGGTTGCAGGTCTGATTAAGCAGATACGAAAAGGGGGGATCAAAGCTGTTTTTGTAGAGAACATTGCTGATTCGCGTCTAATCGAGCAGATTGCCAACGAAACAGGAGCCAACATCGGAGGTAAACTTTATTCAGACGCACTTTCTGGAACGGATGGGCCTGCGTCTACTTACCTAAAAATGTTACGCCACAACAGTACAACTATTGTAAGTGCATTAGGTGATTGAGTTAAGTCTTATTGTAACGCTGTAATTACTTTACTTCGATATATCTGAAATATTTGGGCTTACATAAAAAAGTTTTTAAATGCGATCAGAATTGTTGTAATCACAGCACTCAAACACTTTTAGAATTTGTAGAAGAGCAACCTCTGAGTGGTGAGCGTCCATTTAATACGATCTGTTGGAAAACCAAATATATTACTGTAACAGCATCATTGCCACAAGCTGGTGCCCCTCAAAGTGAGGCTGACAATGGAGCTACTTCTTCAATCTAGAACCAAACCCAACCTTGACCAGATACGAAAGATTAAAGCTACACTACGCCAAGCTCTGAAGCTCTCCGGGGAAGATACAATCACCGTTACTGAATTAGCCTGCTTAGAGGAAGATTGTGCACCCTTAGAAACCGTGATTGGCCTTCTTCGGGATGACCATCCACAAATTCAGCACAAGATCCACAAACCAACAAACTCCATTGATACCCACGATCTCAAAGAAGTTTGCAAAGCTTGGGGATTTGATTCTGCTGATATGGCTTTTATAACTTTTGACAAGGAGACTTGAATGAATAGTCCAAGCAAAGTCCCAGTAACTATTCTGACCGGATTCCTCGGTTCAGGTAAGACTACACTGCTCAACCGAATCCTTAGCGAAGAGCATGGAAAGCGCATAGCGGTGATCGAAAACGAATATGGGGAGGTTGGTATCGACCAAGCCCTGGTCATCAACGCCGATGAAGAAATATTCGAAATGTCAAACGGGTGCATCTGCTGCACAGTCCGTGGCGACCTTATTCGCGTGCTTGGGAATCTCATGAAGCGTAGAGATAAGTTTGATTACATACTTCTCGAGACCACTGGCCTCGCTGATCCAGGACCAGTTGCACAAACCTTCTTTATGGATGATGAGATCGCTTCTGAATTTTCACTTGACGGTATAGTCACTCTGGTCGATGCGCACCACATTAACCAACAACTGGGCCGAAGCCAGGAGAGTACTGAACAGATTGCCTTCGCTGATGTAATCTTGCTCAACAAGACCGATCTAGTAAAAGCCGAAGAACTTGATGAACTTGAAACGAGGCTGCGAGAAATGAATCGGCTCGCTCGAGTGCATCGCTGTGAGCGGGCGAACGTAGCGATTTCAACAGTATTGAATCTTGAGGCTTTCAACTTAAACCAAGTACTTGCGGACCACCCTACGTTTTTAGAGCCTGAGTACCCATTTGAATGGACGGGAGTTTATGCTCTATCGCCTGGCAGCTATGAATTAAGCTTGGATGATGGTCCAGACCCGACCATGTCTTTAGTAATGTTAGAAAGACTGGATCCTAACGAAGAAGCATTGCAACAAGGTGCTGAATGGTGTGTGAGGCGCTACGCAGAACCAGCCTCTAATATATCTCCTGGTAATATCGTTCCAATTGACCAGCATGTTGAGCTACAGCTACAGATTTCAGGTCAAAAAAGTTTTGCAATCGAAATTGACAAGCAAACATCGCTGGCACTTTTCGCTCAGCATACCGCTGAAGAATTTAATCTTCGCCTGTGTGCTTCAGATAATGCTGAAGTACTTCCAGTTTTAGAAAGAACTTGGGTTGCACAGCATGAACATGACGATGAAGTAGGCTCAGTAGCAATAGAGGTTGACGGTGATATTAACCCCAACAAGTTAAATGCTTGGCTTGGAAAACTTCTTCGGGAAAAAGGCATAGATATTTTTCGAATGAAGGGATTCTTAAGCATTGCAGGTGAATCTCAACGCTTTGTGTTTCAGGGTGTTCACATGCTTTTCGACGGACAACCTGATCGTCCTTGGGGAAATGAACCACGGCACAACCAGCTCGTCTTTATCGGACGAAATTTGGATGGAAATACCATGAAGAGAGAGTTTGAGGCATGCCTAAACTAGTTAAAAATAAGGCGCGTGGTGTGCTCCAAAATGGCTTCTTTGCTACTGTAGATGACTATCCTATTGCGGGAGGGTGGGGGCTGAATGGAAAACTCTTTGCCGTTGGTGATGCAAGTGGTTCTGTTCAGGCCTTTGATGGAACATCCGGGCGGAAAATTTGGAAAAATTCCGAAGCTCACGTCGGAGGGATCATGAGTATGTCAGTCTCCTCCAATGGGAAGCAGCTCGCTAGCGTCGGGCAGGATGGGCAACTCGCACTCTGGGACTTTGCAGATGGGCAACTGCAACATCGAACTGAAATTGGAAGCGGTTGGGTCGAGCATGTGGCCTGGTCTAAAAGTGGCAACCACCTTGCGGTATCCTCAGGAAGAGTAGTCACTATTCTGTCATCATCTGGTGAAAAAATTTGGTCTTCAGAAAACCATCCCAGCACTGTTAGTGCTCTTGAATGGGTGACAGACCAGGAGCTCAGTACTACCTGCTACGGCCGTGTAACTTTTTTTAATACATCGTCAGGTAAGGAGAATGAACGTCTTGAATGGCAGGGGTCTTTAGTTTCACTCGCTCTGAGTCCTGACGGAAATGTTGTGGCCTGTGGCAGTCAGGATAAATCTGTTCACTTCTGGCGAAGGTCGAACGGACAGGATTCTATGATGTCGGGCTATCCTTGGAAGCCGTCAGAGTTAGCCTTCAGTCATGATAGTATCCTGCTTGCTACTGGTGGAGGTGAAGATATTACAGTTTGGAGCTTCGAAGGGAGTGGGCCTGAGGGAACAACACCGGGGGTGTTAGAGTTTCACAAGGCACCCATCAGTTCACTTGCTTTCTCACATCATCAAAGACACCTGGCATCTGGTTGCCGCGAAGGTGGGGTTGTAGTTTGGTCATTAGGAAGACGTGGTGGTGGACATGCACTGGGGGGAGCGCCAATTAATGGCTCTGTAGAAAACGTCTATTGGAGACCAGATTGCCGTAGTTTAGCCGCAATTGACTCCGAGGGAGGGATCACAGTTTGGCGAGTTAAGAAAATCTGAGGATTCGTTTGTCAAAGTGGTAACACAGTTAATTTAATTCTCTCTAAATTTAATTGATAACTAAGCCGTGATGATTCGATATCAATTATTTACATACTATTTTGCCAAATTTATTTTTCAGGATTCCAGGTTGAGTATTATTTGAGAATGCATTTCATGCGATTTGGCTGGCGACACTTTCGACTTTTCTAATTTCTTGAAGCCAAATTCAAAAAAAATATTAACTTCACCAATCTCTAAAAGCTTAGGTGTAGTGACAATGCTTTTACCACCCAATGATGTCGCAAATTCAAGGGCGCTTCTCAATAACTGATACTCAAATTCCCTTCCTCGTTGATCATAATGAAGAAAAAAATATTTGATTTCTGCATTTTCTTCAGTTGACCAAACTAAAAAGATCGATCCTCGGATTTGCCCCTCTTGCTCCAATACCCATATTTTTTCTCGAGGTCCTTTTCCAAGAGCAAAGTTCGTCAAAATTTTAGCAAATTCATATTCAAATGGTTCTGCTGATCCAAATTTTTGATGAATAATCAGTCCATAGAGTTGGATTAATCCCCCTAGATCACCAGGTTTAAGTTTGTCTCTGATGACAAAGCCCCCAGTTCCTGAACCACCATGTGTCGTTGATTCAGCAGAATCAAACACCAGTCTTTTCCCAAAACTCAAAGCCGCATCTTCTCCGTATCCAATCTTTCTATAAAAATGCTGGGCAATAAAATTTGAATAACGAAGCTGCAAATTCACTTTTGGACAGCCAAGTTTTTGAAGGCCATTCTCCGCCGCCTCAACCAATTTTTTACCGATTCCTTGACGTTGAAAGTTTGGTAAAACTCCTAGGTAATTCATCCAACCGCGATGACCATCGTACCCGGCCATGATGCTGCCAACTAGCCTGTCCTTTTCGAAAGCAACCAAAAGGAGATCCGGTTGAAAACTTAATTTTCGCTGGATGTCCTTTTCAGGGTTATTCCATGACCGTGTAAGTCCGCATTCAAGCCACAAATCAATAAGTTGCTGGTGTTCGTTGGATTTAATCGGCCTAATTTCAATATCAAGTTTAGCTGCTGAATCCAAGTTGAACCTCAACCAAGTTGACTAAACATCTATAGTTTTGAGACTTAGTTGCCAGCATCTCGCTCATAAACCTCTACTTCCATTCCGGTCAGAAAAAATCCCCCTTCAGGTGCATAGTTCAGGTTGTCGGTATTGGGTAACTCGCTGACATCGATCTGTAGTTGACCAGTGACCCAAACAGCATCAAATAATTTTTCTACGTCAACAGGTTCATGCATTTTCACATAAATTACTTGGTTAGGTGGTGGTGGTGGTACATGGATACACATTCCATAGACAGGTACCAATAAAAATTCTTCCAATGTCTCGAAGTCACCTCCAAAATCACCTAGCAATGGCACAACATATCCTGGCACTCTAATTAATTTCCCCTCTATGTATTGCAGTTTCGGAGGAATAATTTTTCGGTGATAGTCATATTGAACTAAATCACGCCAAGAAACCTCAATTATAGGAGCATTAGGTTTGACTAGATAATCAAACAATAATTTTTTTATATCAAATCCGTAGCAAACTGATCCTGTAAATACTGAGATTACCAATAATAAAATCAATCTTCTAAGAAAGAGGGGGCAACTTATTGACATTTCATCAATTCTCTAATCACGCTTTAGAGAGCAAGCCATCATGAAGGGAAATCATGTAAGCCCGCCAAGCAGGGAAAAAGCTCATTAACATACCACAAGTCATGATCAATAAAACAAATACGAATTCTTTCCTCCCTGGCCATTCAAGAAGAATCTGTAAGCCTAATTGATCTTGTACAATAGGGCTTACAGCAATCAATCCGATGTACTGAAAGACAAATCCTAGACAAACTCCTACAAAGCAGAGTATTGTCGCCTCGATCCACAATAGATAGAAAACAGTTAAGGGGCCTGCACCAACTGAACGCAAGATAGCCATTTCCCTTCTACGCTCGTTCATCGTTGCCAGCAGAAGACTGATTAAGCTCGTCAAACTGGACAAAATCACAAATGCACTAACTGACATCAAAGTTTTCTCAAAAATTCCCATAATTTGCCAAAGCTTTTGCATCGTCACACCAGGCAAAATTGCTGAAAGAGGTTCCTTCTCATAGGCGTTGATTTCTCTTTGTACTCGAAAAGTATGCATTTTGGAGGTAAGCCTGACTAAAAATGCTGTGATACTCTTTGGTTGCAGTTCAGATAAATTTATTGTCTCTGGGTTGGCAGTTTCTGTTGATGGAAATCCGTCTTCCCAGCCAATGTGAATTGCTTCAATCGCCTCCAGGCTTACATGGATGGTTTGGTCAACTGGCGTTCCAGTTGGTTTCAATATACCAACTACTTGGAATGGTTGGTCATCATGTTCAAAAAGAGCAGCACTGCCGGCTCCATGTGCAATGACAATTTGTTGATTCAGCCGATACCCAAGTTTCTCGGCAACCACAGACCCAATCACCGCGTCATAAAGCCCACCAAAAAACTTTCCAGCCTGGAGTTTTATTTTACGATTATTACTGTATTTGTAGTGTTTCCAATAGTCTGAAGTGGTGCCCAAAACTCTAAACCCTTTATGGGAATCTCCGAGTGATAAAGGTATAGCCCACTCAACTCTCTCATCTCTAGTCCACTCAAGATAACTTTGCCATCGCAAATTATTCGTTGCCTCACCAAGTCGGAAAACCGAATACAATAATATCGGAATAGCATCGCCACGAGCCCCCACTACCAGATCAATTCCAGATACCGTCTGTAAAAAGCTATTGCGCATGCTCTTTCTAAGTTGTTCGATACCGAGCAACAGCGCTACACTGATGGCGATGGCAAAAATTGTTAAAAAGGCTGTGCCCCTTCTACTTAAGATGCTCAACCAAGCTAATTTGAACAGCATGTCCAGTTCCTAACTGAAAAGGTCAATTCAAGACTCGTTCGCTTGATTCAAAACACCGAGATCAATGACCTGATCAAATTGAGCCGATAAGGACGTATCGTGGCTTACCATGATCAAGGTGGTCTGGTTTTTTAAGCACTCACGAAATATTAGTCTCAAAAAAGCCAGTCGATTTTCAGGATCAAGTGCTGAAGTTGGTTCATCTGCCAAAATCAGTTTTGGATTTCCAATAAGTGCTCTCGCGGCTGCAACTCTCTGTTGTTGTCCTACACTTAGTTTCTGAGTTGCCAGATGAGAAAACTTGTCAGGTTCCAAACCAAGGAGATTGAGTAATCGGCAAGCCTCGTCTTTCAAACTAGACTCAGTATTCCCTGCATTTTGATAGCGTAATTTGCTGAATCGACAGGGGAGAAGAACATTTTCGATAAGATTGAGGTAAGGGATCAAATTGAACTGCTGGAAAAGAAAACCGATGTGGTCCACTCGAAAGGCATCGCTTTTTTTGCTGCTTAACTTCGTCAGGTCTTCACTGAGGACAACCGCTTGCCCTGAGGTGGGTAATACAATTCCTGCTAACAGAGACAAGAGGGTTGTTTTTCCGCAGCCGCTCGGTCCTTGAATCAGAGTTCTACTGTTTTCGGGAATATTTAAATACGCAATTTTGAGAGTTGAGATCGTTGATGCGGGCCAAGTGAAATTAAGATCTCTGACAAATACAGCGTTCTTCTTCACAATTCGCTGGGAGGAGGTAGATCGGCAGGAGTAAGAGACAGTGTATCGTCAAACTTTTGAAGATACACTGTGAAAGGGGGATCGCGATGCGGCTTCCAAGCCGCGAGTTTCAGCGCGGTGGCGCTGGACGTCTTGGGCGCTCTTCACGAGGTCGAGCCTCGTTTACCCTGACAGCGCGTCCATTGATGGGTTGCTCGTTAAGTCCCCGAATGGCAGCTTCGGCCTCAGAATCTTCCTGCATTTCCACGAAACCAAATCCTTTGGAACGGCCGGTCATGCGATCCATGATAATTGAGACTTTGTCTACTTCACCAAATTGACCAAAAGCATCTCGCAATTGTTCTTCGGTGACACTATAAGCCAGATTTCCCACGTATATATTCACGTTTATTTCTCTCGAAAGACGACCTGTTGCGTCCATTTGTTGAGTGACTCCAGGCCTGAATCCCACAACATGAAGCATCCCACATGGGATGCCAAGCCCACCTGCACCTTACCGACTACCATCAAACTCTAAAGCTTGCTGCAATCGAAACCCGGTCCGTGTTGCCTTTCCCGCATAGCAAGTTCTCCCTTGGAAAACCAGCGAGACGGTTTAGGGAACGCTACTTGGCTTAGCCCAGTAACTCCAGAAGCACCAACCCAAAACAAATTACCCTTGCCCTCAAACAGTAGATCTTATTCCACAGGAACTGATGCGTTTTAGGGGACGATTCAGCGAGGTGGACTTATCAAACGGTGTGAGGACCCTTGAAATCTGCGTCAGAAAACTGCTCGTTGAGCGGAATTCTGTTGAAATGGCTGGATATCCAGCAGGTTAAGAAATTTTATACACTTAGGACTAAAAAAAACAAGAAAGATCGAATGACAGTGATTCATATTAACCAAATTTAAAAAAATTAGCATGTACTAATAAAATTTATTTGCATTTATTAAAATATTTTATTAGTCTCTTCAAATCTCCTTGCTTCAACATTTTTCTCGAGAAGCAATTTTTCCTTTTAAAGGATATTTTATTCAGGAGTCTACAATGAAATTTCTCAAAATTTGCTTCATGAGCTTTTTTATTCTATTTCCCATGATTTTATCTGCAGAGGTAAATGTTTACTCCCACAGACAATCTTTTCTAGTAAAACATCTGTTCGAAAAGTTCTCAGAACAGACAGGGATTGAGGTGAACACAATTTTTGCTTCAAAGGGCTTAATTCAAAAAATACTAATGGAGGGTAGGAATTCTCCCGCGGATTTACTTCTGACCTCCAATTCAACAAGATTGGTTGAAGCTCAAGAATTGGGCCTGACTCAGTCAATTCAGGATCCAATTTTAGAAGAAGCGGTCCCCTCGACATTCAGAGATCCTGCGGGAAATTGGTTTGGCTTAACAATCCGGGCTCGCCTTATCTATGCATCGAAGGAGAGAGTTCAAGAAAACGACATAACGTACGAGGAACTGACTTCCTCAAAATGGAATCGTCGGATCTGCTCACGAAGTGGTAAGAACGATTACAATATTGATTTAATCGCCTCCATGGTTGCTCATCACGGATTAGAAGAAACCAAATTATGGCTCAAAGGCGTGAAAAAAAATTTGGCTCGTCGGCCCCAGGGGAATGACCGAGCACAAGTGAAAGCCATCTATGTGGGACAGTGTGATATTTCACTAGGGAATAGCTATTATTTTGGAGCAATGATGACTGATCCAGAGCAGCAAGAGTGGGCAAGGAGCGTTAAACTATTATTTCCTAATCAAGAAAATCGAGGAACCCATGTAAATATCAGTGGCATGGCCCTCACAAAATATGCTCCAAACCAAGAGGATGCGATCAAGCTAATGCGTTTTTTAGTGAGTGAGGAAGCACAAAAAATTTATGCCGAAGTAAATTATGAGTTTCCGGTCCGACAAGGAGTGGCTCTTTCTCCACTGTTAAAACCATATGAGGGTTTCATCTCAGATAAGATACCGCTCATTGATTTTATTCAGTATCGAAGAGATGCTTCAATTTTGGTAGATCAGGTGGGATTCGACGAGTGAAAGAAGACTTAGTAATTCAACAGAATTCAATACTGAATTTTGTTTTTAAAATCATAACGATCTCAGATACGAAAAAAGTTTGGCAATTCCTCAGTCTGTTGATCCTAGTCTTTTTGTCAGTTCCCATTGCATCAATTGTATTCATTAGCCTTGGTCAGTCTGGCGATCTATGGGGACACTTATTTGATACAGTTTTACCAAGATATATTCTGACTACTCTTTGGCTGATGATAGGTTCTGTCATTGGCGCATCCATCATCGGAGTCAGTACTGCTTGGGTAACATCTGTTTATGATTTCAAGGGAAAAACTCTACTCAGTACATTATTGACGCTACCTTTAGCCATGCCTGCCTATCTAATGGCTTATGTTTGGACAGATCTCTTGGAGTATGCTGGTCCATTTCAAAATTCACTTCGTAGTTTTTTCCTTTTGAAAAGTTCTCAGGATTACTGGTTTCCTGAGATTCGGTCGCTTGGTGGAGCCATATTTCTTTTCAGTTTTGTGCTGTACCCATACATATTTTTTTTGGCGCGGACAGCTTTCCTAAATCATGCACTGAAGACGCTTCGTATTGGTAAAATGCTTGGCCAGTCGACGTCACATGTCCTAATGACTGCAACTATCCCACTAGCAAGACCAGCAATAATCGTAGGGGCTTCTTTAGTGCTAATGGAAGTTATTGCAGACTATGGAACTGTCAGTTTTTTTGGGATCAACACCCTCAGCAAGGGTGTATTTGATTTATGGCTAAATATGAACGATCTGGCTGCTGCCTCTCAGCTTTCTCTAATTGTTCTTTTTTTTGTTTTTGTCCTTCTTGGATCAGAACGATGGAGCCGCAGAACCCAGAGATTCTCCTTAAAGCCTTTGGATAATAGTTCGCAAAAAAAAGTGCTTAGTTGGCAAATGACTCTTTTGGTTTGGTTAGGCTGTGCTGTTCCAATTGCGATTGGATTCGTAATTCCCGTGATTACTCTTTTCAGCAAATCAATACTCAGCAAAAACACCTGGGAAATCCAGAAGCTTTGGGTAATTGTTCAACAGACAGTTTCACTTGCATTGATAGCATCTTTCGCTGCCTGTTTGGTAGCAATATTAATAGGCTTTGGAGTAAGGCTTCAGCGAGGGTCTAGCACAAAGTGGGTGGCTCAGTTTGGGTCGATCAGCTATGCTTTTCCGGGCACAATTCTCGCGCTCGGAGTTCTTTGGCCACTGAGTTCAATCGACAATGCGATTGATCTTCTAATGAGGGAATGGTTTGGGATTTCAAGCGGTTTATTATTCTCCGGGACAGCCTTTGCTTTGGTTGCTGCATACGTGATTCGATTTCTCGCAGTAGCATACGGCTCAGTTGATAGCGGCTTTCAGGCAATTCCAAAAGCGATGGACAAGCTACCAAGGCTTCTCGGAAAAGAGCTTCGCTTTACGCTAGTTTCTATTCATCTACCTTTACTGAAATCGAGTTTAATGACAGCAAGCCTGATTGTGTTTGTTGAGGTCATGAAAGAACTCCCTGCAACACTAATTCTGAGGCCTTTCGGGGTAGAGACCTTAGCAACCCACGTCTATCAATATGCTTCCAGTGAACAATTTGCTGCGGCTTCCCCAGCTGCTTTATTGATCGTCTTAGTTGGAGTTTGGCCCGTGTTGGTGATTAATCGTGTTTTCTCAAAAAACCGATAAGGCCAATTTTATTGTAATTGAGCAAGATAAGCCTCAATTTGCAAAGCCGTTTTTTTCGAAAGATCTCTGTATTGTTCTAAACCTTTGACTTCAGGATGCGCAGCAACCTCCTGATAGTGCTGAAGGGCGTCAGGAAATTGTTCAAGCGTATGGTAGAGAGCGGCTAATTGATAATGTACTAGGACAAACCATTGGGTATTTTTTGGGACGGGGCGGGCAACCAAGGACTCCAATCTCTGAATTGCACTATCGGTTCTGCCTACTGATCCGTCCATTTTGGCTAGCTCATAAACTGCAGCTATTTCTTCCTGACTTGCTCCCCCTTGATCTACCTTTTCCCACCAAATTCTTGCAGATTCAGGGTTTTCTAAAACAGTAGAGTAGTATGTCGCGATTTCAGAAGCAGAATTTTTCTTAACCTGTGGATCCTTAGATTTCTCATATCTTTGTGAATAAAACTCCACAAGTTCGGTGTAATTCCTTTGTTGCTGCAAGATTGACGAGACGCGGCCCACAGCCTGAGCTTCCAAAGTCAGATCAGCAGCGTTTTCAAGAACCTTTCGATAGGAAACCAGTGCACCCGAATCATCACCAATCTGCTCTTTCAAAGAGCCTTGCTGAATCAGAGCTTCAGCTGTTTCTGCACTTTCAGGATCTACTTTGCGCTGTAGATCCCAAGTGGCTAAAGCCTCTTTCCAATTTTGTTGTCCAATTTCAGCTTGGCGCCAAAGTATTACCCAATCGACAGAGGCTTCAGCACCTTGTTTCTCCAGAAGAGGCTTAAGCTCTTTACTAACATTTTTCCAATCTTGCTGATCAAGATAATTTTGGATGCGCACCCCGAAAAGATACTGATCAATCTGTTCAACTTGTTGAGTTGCAAGCTTCTGATACTCTTTATTTTGATCTGTTGATTTTGCTTTAACAACTGCCTCATAGTATTTCTGAGCCTCAGACCACTTTTCCAACTGTTGATGATCAGCTCCCAGTTGATAATTTGCAATAACTGCATAAACAGAATTCGGATCAGGTTTTCGCTTCAAGAGCTCCTTCAGCGTCTCAGAAGCTTTAGTGATATCTCCTTTCTTACGAGCTTGATTCGACTTCTCCATCAATGCTGCAAGGTCAGCATCACTATTGCCTCCCTTGTCCAACTCTGCTAACCACTTCTGGGCTTTTGAATCATCCTTCAATGAATTCTGTGCGTAGTAAACAATTACCTCTGCACAAGCCTGCTTTGCTTCTTTGGATTTCAGTTGCGGACAGGTTTTTTCATAAAGCCCTACGAGTTCTTTCACCTGCTTCGTTTCCTCAAAAGCTGGTCTAGCCTCATCAAGCAACTTTAGTCTTTCACTGTGGCTGTTTTTCGGTTGTGCGTTTATTGCTGCCTTGTATAGATCTGCAGCTGGCTGCCAACCTTGGAGTTGTCTTGTCGCCCGGGCTCGAATCAAAAGCGCTTCGGCAGTATTCGTACGCTTCTTATCTTCTTGCTCTAAGAGTTGATAGGCACGCAAGACACCTTTCCAATTTTGCTGCTTAATTTCGGACTGAAGCAGCATTGAAAAATTTGATTCATCAAGCTTGATAGTACCAGCCAGTTGCTCCTTTCTAATCAAATAAGATAAACCCGCCCAATCTGCTTTTTTCTCCAACTCAATCAACTTGTCTGTGACAGCTATTTGCTGAAGTGATTTCCACTGTCGCAGGGCGGCCTGCTTCAGCTCATTATATTCTTTGGGAGAATCGGCCTGGGCTACCAATAGAAATGATTGAGCCGCATCTTGATTCCGCTTGGATTGAAGGTGCAATTGTCCCAATCGGTAGTGCGCAAGTGTAAACCATGAGCTATTTTCAGCCGGATTACGCATGAGAATTTTCTGGAGAGCTTCTAATTCGATTTTTGAATTTTTCTCTGTTTTTGCTTGTTCTACCTGCCTCCACATTGCCTGCAGCTCAACTTCAGAATTGCCACCCTTATCTAGCTTAGCTAGCCAGAATTTTTCATTGGCCCAGTCTTTCTTTTCAGCTGCTTCATTTGCAAATTTCTGAGCTAAGCTTAATTGTGCTTCAGGTGGTGTCTGTTGATAAACGAGGCTTTGCCAACGATTTTTTTCTTTTGAGTCCTTATGTCTATCTGCAATATATAGGGCCCAATTCACCTTATCGTTTGGTTCAGCCAATTCGTAGGCTTTTGAGTAAAATTCAAGGGCCTTCTGGGCCTGTTTTGCAGACTCTGCAGCTTGACCTCTGGCTTGGTAGTCAAAGATAGTTTTGACAGAGTTGGGATCAGTACTTTCCAATTGATCATAAACAGCCAACACCTCTGACCATCTCTTTTGCTCTTTCTCAGCCTCAAGCCAGGAGCGCAACAAATTCACGTCTGGTTGGAGGGTCCCATCTTTTAAACCCTGCTTGGTCAGTTTGCTAACTAGTGGCCAATCTTTCTTGTCAATTGCATTCGCTAACTCTTGGGTTCCAAGATATTTTCGCAGTCCCAAAACTTGTGAGTCCACATAAGTCTTAACTTCAGGATCAAGATTTTTTGGATCAACCCGTTGAACTGATTGGTAGTATTTTAATGCTTCAGGCCATTTCTCTCTATCTTGATTCCAATCACCCAACCGTAGATATACTGGAACAAAATTCTTAGAAGAAATCTTTAAATCAGAGGATGTAGCTGGCTGCAAAACCTGTATGGCCTGAGCTTTATTTCCTTCCTGATTTAAAAGATCTGCTAAGCGCAATCTAGCCTGAACAGAAGTATCACCCGCATTGAGGTTCCCCATTTTAAGCAGCCACTCTCGCTCTAAATGCGAATCCTTACTTTGTTCACGTGCCCAATAGAGCATCAGGCCAGCGAGTTGCTTTTTAGACTCCAAATCACTTATTTTCTTAAATTCTGATGCAACCAGTTTGGGAAATTCTGATTTGATCTCACGAGGATCCCTCTCAAAAACGTTTTGCAACCTACCGATTACCCACATTCTTTTCTGACTATCTTTTGTGGGTAATTTGGCAAGTGCCTGCTCGTAATACGCTCTTGCTTTGACCCACCCACCAAGTTTTTCTGCAGCTTCACCCTGAGCCAAAAGAGCATCTACTTTTTCAGCTTCTTCAGGCAAGGTTGTTTGTAGACGCCCATAAAGCTCAAGAACTTTTGACCAGTTTTGCTGTTTGGTCTCAGCTTGAACCCAAATTCCAAAAATCTCTTTATTGAAAGGCAGATTTCCAAGCCTCTCTTGTTCAGAGATAAACTTACTCACTTGCTTCCAATTTTCATCATTCAACAAATTTTGTAGTTCTTGTTTGGCAATCACAGAATCCACTGAACGCAACATCTGCTGAGCATCGGTTGCCAAGTCAGAGTCTTGCTGCTGATTAGCAACCTGCTCTAAGTATGGTCTTGAAGCACTCCATTCTTTTCGATTCTGATGCAAAACTCCCAACTGGAAAGGAATTTGCCAAAAAAAGCTGCTGCTCGAGGGCACAGGCCGTTTTTCCAAATCTTTCAATCGATTCAACGCGGTATCTAAATCTTTATCTTTACGATCTATATCGATCAACAACATGGATGCCCGAAGGTCAGTATCATCAATACCCCCTAAGTCGGCGCGTTGTAACCATTCTGATGCTAGCTTCTTATTTTGCAGTTTATCCAAACCTATTAGACCGGCCTTCAGAGCGTACTGTTGACGAAATTTCGGAGATTTCTCTTGGGCATATAGCTCTTCATAAATTTTCATTTGTTTCTTAAAGTCATCTCCATTTTCGTATAGAACCGCTAGGCGATTGGAAATCGCTGCAAACCGTTCATCTCCAGCCCCCATCTTTTTGATAGCACGCTCATAAAAAGTGATCGCTTGTTTCTGTCGATTCAGACTCTCATTTGCCTCTGCCTGCCAGATCAAGTCTGCTGCACTTTCAAATTTGTTGGATTCTTTTCGTTGTAGCTCATTGTATAGGTTTAGTATGCCCGACCAGTCTTTTTGATTTTGTAACGCTCCAACCCAGACATTTAACAAACGATCATCGACCTCAACAAGACCACCTTCCCGGTTTTGACGAATGAGATTATCAACTCCTCTCCAGTCTTGTTGTTGCTGAAGCTGAACAATGTCTTCTCGAAATTGTTGGTTTCGTAAAGCGTTGAATCGAAGTTTTGAGTTTTCGAGCAGTTCTTGCTGCTCTTGATCTGTAGGAGTGGTGTTTAGAACTCTTTCATAGCGAACAAGAGCTCCTGGAACATCATTTAATTGATCATAATGAATGGCTGACTGGTAGCTTCCTTGAAAACGCAAACTTGGCTCTACCTCCTGCTGCGCAAGACGCTCCCAAATCGGAAGTGCTAACAAAGGTTGATCAGTTTTCTGATAAATACTTGCTCGCAAAACTGCAGCCCTCAGATCATTTGGGGTGTCGCTACCAGTATCGGCTTCTGCCAACCACGGCAATGCCTGGTCAGGTTGCTGAAGATCAATCGCTAGAACCTCTCCAAGTTGTAGTGCATAGTTTCGATACAACAGTGAATTTTCTGGAAGTAAAGCTAATAGGTGAACTTTGTAGAGTGGTGGGATCTTCTGTGGTTGCTTGCTAGAAAGGTAGATCTCCGAAAGGCGTCGCACCAATTGTTCTCTTGGAGGTTCGGCATTGTCTGGAAGAAGATAAAGTGCCTGCTCAAGCAGTATTATTTCAGTTTGTGGATTTCCAATCCTCCTTTCTGCATCTGCCCATTGAAGGAGATGATTCAGAGTTTTGCGAACAGCGCTTTCGGGCTGCTGATCCCACTTAACATATGCTTTTTGCAGTCCGACCCAATCCTCTTCAATGCGAAGTGTCTCCACCCAAGTCTGCCAATCTTGATCCCGCAATAGAGAAGTCGACTGAGTTGAAGCCCATTCAAATAGTGCAAGTTGTGCAGAGGTGTCCTGAATTTGTTGATTCGCAACCAACATTCCTCTAAAGGAACTTTCCTGATAGTCGGGATCTTCAAGCAATGTTTCAAAGTCCGTTCTAGCCAACCCCCATTGCTTTTCCTGTAGAAAGCAAGATCCCCTCTGCCAAATCAAACGTTTAGCTTCGGGGATTGAAGAAGAATCCGGGATGGGTGCCAGTTCACTGAGGAGTTCAAGGCAGCGTTTTTCCTCATACTGCCTATTGGCCAATTCTTGTAGGAATCGAAGCTGGGTGTTTCTTTGGAACGATTCATTGTTGTAGGCATCTCGCAGAATTTGTTCTGCGTTCGGTTTATTGCCCAAAGCATCATATTGCTGAACCAACATTGTCCAAAAGCCTGGTTCTTGTCGGTATCGCTCCTGACTTTGTAATGGCAATAACTGTTCGAGAGCTAACTTTGGTTCGTTTTGCCGGGCGTATAGCATTCCGAGTTCATAATGGGCTTCTTGCTGAAAGGCGTCATCTTTAGTTTTCAGGTATCTCTGGTAAGCAGTAACCGCTTGTTGAGGTTGGTCAATTGACTGGTATAGCTGACCAAGCCGAAAGGCGGCAAGTGGACGATAGTTTCTATCATTCGTTGCAAGATACTTTTCGTAACGGGGAACAGTTTCTTTGACAAATGCCGGATCAAGAGTGCCACTGTTTGAACTTTCTTCCAGTTGCTCTGCAGCGCGTTGGAAAGCCACCTCTCCCCACCAAAATGTGGCTTGAGCTCGATTTTCTGGAGGCAGATCTAATCTCGAGGTCGCGTATTCTCCGTAGCGTTGTTCTGCCTGAAGCCAATTATTCTGACTTTGATGAATTGTTGCTACACGGTATCGAATATCTTCGGTTTCTTTAGATGGTTCTGCTGATTCAAGATAGTTTTCCCAAAATGGGAGAGCTTCGTTAAATTGTTTGTTTTGGTAGAGGGTGTAACCTGCCTGATAGTTAGAAATTTGTGATTCTTTTTCTGTCAGGCTATGTTGAAGAGCTTCTTGATGATACTTCGCAATTCGGGGAGCCAGATCGCTAGCTTGAGTGGAAGCGTTTTTCTCCTGGTAGCGGAGCATTCTTTGAAATAGTGCTTGGCCCATTAAATTTCTTGCGGGACCATAAAGACTGGAAGAGGAAGGAATCGATGAGAGGGTCTCTTCAGCTACCTGAGGACGATCAAAGCGAAAATGAATCTTGCCAAGCTGAAGGCGAGCAAAGTCTCCTTCAACATCGTTTGGATTTTCCTGAAGCCACTCTTCCAAAAGAATTTGAGCTTGAGGCCAATAGCTTTCACCCATTTGAAGAAGGACTTCGCCCTCTAATTTCATGGCGACAAAGCGAAATTCGCCCTGAGGTTTGCTGGCACGGTAGCATTGAAGATAATCGCGGGCACTTGTCAACAGCCCGTCTTCGATCATCTTCTCAGCGAAGGCAAATTGTTTTTTTTCATTAAGGCCGTCGGGCAATCCGCAGGCGGCAGAGGCCAATCCTGGCAAGGAAACCAAAACGCCCAGCCACAGGACCTTCCATTGAGGTGGCCAGTTCATCGGGTACCTGATTTTGGTAGGTTATTGATCATTGAGGAAGATCAGGTCAAACTGCAAATCTAAGACCGATCTTCTCGATTTTTGCTCCACAAAACAGAAACGATCGACTTTGCCAAAATCTTTGGGAGCCTTTCGGTGGGATTAATTCTGAAAATAATTTTAGCAATCCTTTAAAAGAATGCCAACCTGATGCAATCAGAAATTAGAAGAAGTAGCCGAGTAGTTCGTATTGGTAACGTTTTGGTTGGTGGCCAAGAGCCCATTCGTATTCAGTCCATGTTGACCAGTGACACCTGCGATTTGCCAAAAGTTATTGAAGAAATGGAGGGATTAGTTCAAGCAGGCTGTGAAATTATCCGAATCACAGTCCCAAATCATAAATCTGTGGAGGCACTTCCGAAAATAAGAGAATTAATGGTCAATCGAGGGATCAATACACCTTTGGTTGCTGATATTCATTTCAATCCTCAACTAGCAGTAACTGCAGCCGAATTTGTGGAGAAGGTCCGAATTAATCCTGGTAACTATGCTGACAAGAAAAGATTTGAAATAAGGGAATATTCCGAAGCTCAATACCAAGATGAGTTGCACCGATTAGAAGAAAAACTCCTCCCGTTAATTAAGCAACTTCAGAAATATGACAGGAGTCTCAGGATCGGCACTAATCATGGTTCCCTGTCAGATCGTGTGATGAACCGATTTGGCGATACCCCGGAAGGTATGGCTGAATCTGCGATGGAATTTTTACGAATACTAGAAAAATATCAATATTTTGAGACTGTCATCTCGATGAAAGCATCGAACCCCATCGTGATGAGAGCAGCCTATCAAGAAATTGTCAGAAAAATGGATCTTGAAAGGATGAATTACCCATTACATCTAGGTGTTACAGAAGCTGGAAACGGGATTGATGGGAGGGTGAAAAGTGCCTTGGGAATTGGCTCTCTTCTGTTAGATGGGATTGGTGATACGATCAGAGTTTCCCTGACTGAACCAGCAGCACATGAAATTCCCGCCGCAAAAAGCATTTTGAACGGGATCAAAAAGTTCACACGAAAAGCTGTACCCACCCAATTTAAAAGACAGCCAAAGATCATCTCTAATGAGATAGAAATTGATGGGATTAATCTAGGTGGAAAATCTCCGCTCCGCCTTATGGGTATTTCTGATTTTGTTTTGGAGGACTTTCCCTTGGAACCATTCGATAAGGTTTGGAATCAAAACCAATGGGAATCAGAAATTCTTCCCAATCTCTACTCATTTGATTCTAGGAACCCAAACACTCGCAATAAAGCAATCCTTGTTGGAAGCGAGGAGCTAAATATTGATAGAATCCGTGAATTCAGAGAGATTTCAGATACTAACGGATTAAAGCCCGTTTTCCTCGTAAAATTAGCTCTGACTGAAGATGAGGATGAACTGATGGGCTTGGCTGCGAACTTGGGGACCCTGATTCTTGAAAATGCGGTGCATGGTCTAATTGTACCTACCACAAATCAAAATGACCCTACGCTTGAGATGATCCTTTCATTGCTCCAGGCTGCTAGGGTGAAAACATTTAAAGCTGATTTCATTTCATGTCCATCTTGTGGTCGAACTCACTTTGACCTTCAGACAGCAACAGCGAAGATCAAAATGAAAACAGAGCACCTTAGGGGTGTCAAAATTGGGATAATGGGATGTGTGGTGAATGGGCCCGGTGAAATGGCTGATGCCGATTTCGGGTATGTTGGCTCTGGATTTGGAAAGATCAGTTTGTATAGGGGACAGAACTGTGTACGAAAAAATATTCCAGAGGAAAAAGCAGTGGATTATTTAATTGAACTAATTCAAGAGCACGGAATGTGGCAGGATCAACCAGAGACGAATTAGAAATTTTGATGTTAGAGTGTTATGAGAAATCTATGAAGAAATTTCATGAACTTCCAACCAAATCAGAGAATTCGCTGTAGATCTGGAGCGGATCCATCAACTTCCTTTAATTCTTTCGCAGTCCATCAATGACAAAATACGCTTGCAAGGGGTAGCGGTTATGCCGGAATGTACGGCCACTCCAGTTATTGTATCCCTCTACAAATTCTCTTAACCACACCATCTTATTAGCGCTTTTGGAAAGTTTTGGGCTTTCTTGGGAATCTGCATAGACCTCTAGATCAGCTTCCAAAAAATTTCTTTCTTGGTGATCCAAAAGCCTCTGATTCAAAGCAATTCCGTCCAGTCTCATTAATTTTTCTCAGTTAATTCCAGTTTATTCATTTGGAACAAATACATGATTTATTCGGGTCAAGTATATAAATTTTGTACTTCTTGTTCAGATTTGAGCCTGTGCAAGACTTTTATTTGCTTCTTAATCATTAGTGTTTTTTTATGAAAATATTTATCTACTTTAATAAATAAGCGCTTTAATTGCAAATAATTCTTTAAAGAATTTTTAAAATAATTTTGTAGAACAGGCTCTCTTATCTCCAGCAGATCGTCCAGAGCCAATTCTGATCCATGCCCCAATAACCTATTGTCGTCTCCATCGAATATTTTTTTTCAGATGGGAATTTCCAGTGGGCGGTCCATTTACTTGATTCCCATTTCAGGGACACGTTTTTAAATCGCAGGAGATCTCTAGGAATTCTCCTAAAGAAGCATTTATATAATGATTCTTTTGCTGAGAAGGTCAGCAGCAGTCTGATGGCTTGATTTTCCAGGTGTAGAGAACGTAAATCCTCAGATTCCTCATGAGTACAAATATGACTTTCCATTCTTAGATCTATTATTCGGTTCGCTTTTTCTAAATCAACACCCAAGCCAAGAATTGGTGGACTAACACCAACCACCGCAAGAGCTAAACCAGAAGAATGCGATAGGCTGCCTGTTATACCTGCTGGCCAAACCGGAGCTTTTGTTAGTGGGTCTCTTTCAATCCAAGCCGGCACATTTCCCAAGGAGCCCAATGCGTCTTTAACTGCTAAGCGACCAAGCAGATATTCTTGGTTTCTATTCTGAGAGAGACCAAAATTTACTTCAGGAAGTTTTTCGGGAGGGAGATTGTTGAGTTGAGGAAGAGAGGTGGTTACGTATCTACAACGGAAAGACTGGTTTGCCAGCAGTTCAGAAAGCGAATTGAAGTCCAACAGTTGTTAATGTTCCTGTATAATCTTTTTCTGTATCGACAGAATCAACACCCGGTTCTATCGTGGACCAGGAATTTCCAGAATCTATTTTGGAAGAAACTTTTATGGCGTGAATGCCAAGGTGAAATTCGATAAAATTCCAAAACGGTAAGCCCACTCTTGTAAAGCCTTCAACCACCGGTTTTGAAACTGAGGGTTTATTCCCATATCCTGTTAAAGAAGATTCTACCTTCACTTCTCCAATACCAGCACCTAGGGAGACTGCTACCACAGGGAAAGGGATATTGAAGAAAATATTATAAGAAGTGATGGTAACATCACTGTTCAACTGAACACTTGCAGAAACATCCACCGATTCTTCTTTGAATTTCACCTGAGTATACCCAAAATTCGGGACAAACCCAATTGGGTGGATAATCCCTACTGTACCTCCGGTCACTTTATCAGGTGCCACTGTGTAGTCTACAGCGGTATCCACGCTGAACCCAAAGAATTGGGCTTGTGCGGTCCCTGCACCAAATCCAATGAAAAGGAGTGCGACTAAGATTTTAATTTTAGCTATCAGCTTCAATTCAATACTCAAAAACCAATTTTTATACCTGCCGTCCAGACTGTGCCCGATGGATCTCTTTCATATTCAAACCCACCACTCGGATTTTTGACTTCCACCTTGTTTGCATTAATAACCTGGTAGCCAACGTGGACATCGAAAAGTGGGAGGATCGGGTAGCCTAGTGTTGCAAAAAAACTTGTTGCTGCTGAATCATCCGCTGTTAATTTGGTTCCATTACTCAACTCACCCTCTCCAGTAACCATCCCAACCCCGGCTCCCAAAGCAATATTAATTACTGGAACTGGAAGATTCACAAACACACTAGCTATTTGATAAGTATCTTTAGAATCAACAGGATCGCTTGAGTAGGATACTTCATAGGACTCATATGCTATTCCCAGCGGGAGTATGAACATACTCAGACCTACGCGAGCGCCTGAAATTGAATCTGGAGTGTCTGCACCCTCTTGGGTTGGGCTGAAGGAAAGAGGTATGTCTGCATGCACCGACAGCAAGTCTGCTTTTGCTGGAACTGTCCACAACATCAGGGCTAGCATCAGTGGTAAAGACGTTAAAAACTTTCTCATCAATTATCTAATTACAAAGCTACTGTTTCTGAGGTGGGATTCGTTTTCCAATCATCAAACTTTCCCATGGGTCTTGTGAAAGTGAACTCCAACGGTTCAATCACTAGTGCATTCCAAGTGTCTTCAAGGCTTCCTGAAATTAGGGCAAATGGGCTTGCTACAACAAATATAGCACTTGAGACAACTGTTAAACCCACTCCCAAGATTCTCACTGGGACATCAACCATGATTGCTGTTGAAGAAGGTGGATCATTCTTCGTTAATGCAAAGCAATTAAAGCTCACTGATGCAAGAAGCAGACTAATAATGAGAGTTTTACGCCAATGTAAAGCCATCATGCATTTACTCAGTTATCTTGAAACAACCGAATACCGGAGCGTGGTCTGAGGGTTTAGCTTTGGAACGATTTTCAAGATCAATGTAGCTCTGGGTAGCTTGTTCAAGTAAATCCCCAGACGACAAGACATGATCAATTCTCATCCCATCATTCCTTTCAAACCCTCTGGTCCGGTAATCCCACCAACTATAATGACCAGACTCCTTATTAAATTTCCTAAACACATCGTGCAATCCTAGAGCCAGAAGATGTTGGAATGCCACTCTTTCCTCTGGTCTGAAACTAACCATGTCCTTCATTGCAACAGGATCGGGAACATCAATTTCTTTGGGAGCAATATTTAAATCACCCAGGACGATTATTTTTTCGCTTGGATAGTCTGACAATTCAGTAGTCAACTGTTTTAGAAATTCTAGTTTGTAGGTGAATTTTTCTGAAGTTACTGATTGTCCTTGGGGTAGATATACGTTGATGAACCAGATCCCTCTCAATTGAATGCTGATCAAACGGCAGTTTTCAGGATCGAAGCCATTTTGGAAACCAATTCGAATCTGATCTGGAACCTCTTTGGATAGGAATGCAACCCCGTTATAGCTTTTTTGACCACTGAATACAGAATGATATCCAGCTTGCTGAAGATCAAAAATTGGGAAATTAACATCCTCCACCTTTGTCTCCTGCAATGCCACTAAATCTGGCTGCTTTTCAGTCAACCAGTCCAAAAGCAACTCCAGACGACTTCGGATCGAATTTATGTTCCAGGTAACAACGGTAAACTCTTTTTCTTTTTCAGATGTTGTATCGGAGATTTGTAGAATGTCATCTTGGAGGAGACACGAGTCGGGTTTGTAGATGACAATTTGGCTTGGTGAATCAGTTTTTCCCCACGTGCGGTTGACGGTGAGAGAACCTTTTCGCCAAGCCTCATAGAGTGCGGAGAGAGCGGATGGATTCCTTAACGTATTTTGAACTTCTTGAACCTTTTTGGGCTCTTTCAACAAAGAATTAAGTGACTCACTCACTCTTCGCTGACTTCGGTTTTAGTTTCGGATGCATCGAGAGCTTGCAAAACTGTGATGTTTTCACGAATTCTCTTCTCATTTTTTTTCAAATTATCTTTGTTAGCCGTATGCTTATTTTTTCGAATGGCTTTGGTTCGTTTTTTTGGTGACATCGATACTCCTAATTTGAAGGCGCTTAGTAAATTATCCCTCGATCAGCGTTGATTCATTGGGACATAGGTTCTGGCGTTTTCGCCAATGTAAATCTGTCTCGGTCTAGCAATTCTGGTTTGAGAATCCTCGTGCATCTCCTTCCACTGTGCGATCCACCCTGGAATGCGTCCCAAGGCAAACATCACCGTAAACATATTACTCGGAAGACCAATCGCCCGGTAGATAATACCGCTATAGAAATCAATGTTTGGATAAAGTTTTCTTTCGACAAAATAGCTGTCAGACAAAGCCCGCTCTTCCAGTCTTTTGGCAATTTCAAGTAGCGGATCTTGCACACCGAGCTTGCTCAAAATTCGATCACAATGTTCCTTAATAATTTTGGCCCTAGGATCATAGTTTTTGTAAACTCTGTGGCCAAAACCCATCAATCGGAAGGAGTCATTTGGGTCCTTGGCTCGCTTCACAAAGCTATCAATATCTCCACCCTGCTCATGAATTTGCATTAACATATCAAGAACTTGTTGGTTTGCCCCTCCGTGTAATGGACCCCATAATGCTAAAATACCTGAGGCAACGGAAGCATAGACATTAGCCTGACTTGATCCCACA
>JACLAD010006646.1_pt1 | contig 29604 bp, 21 predicted proteins | sample 8027901 | NCBI WGS metagenome assembly JACLAD01 (sample SAMN15725071, study PRJNA655200) | protist metagenome | isolation source: fluorescence activated cell sorting (FACS) single amplified genomes of... | place: Spain: Blaines Bay Microbial Observatory, Mediterranean Sea | collected 2016-07-05 | reverse complement strand
GGCAGTATTTCTTCCGAAGATCTTCTTCAAATAAAGCAAAAGTAATTTCAAATTTCCGCGATTAAATTTATCTTTGCAGCGTGAAATTTCTTGCCGTCATATTATCGGTTTATTTCCTGGCACTAAACTTAGTACCTTGCGATGATGCTCCTGTTCCTCAACAGGAAACTGCAGAATATGAACAGCTGAAGCAGGTAGAGCAGCATGCTCCCGCAGCGGCAGATGACTGCACGCCTTTTTGCCAGTGTCACTGCTGTCACGTTCACGTGGTAAATATGGATGTTCAAAAGTTTGAAGCCATTGATCTTGCCATTTCTACTTTAATTATTCAGAAAGGGGAAAAATCTGGGGAAGAAATTCCCGATTTCCACTTTCAGCCGCCCCGCGTTTAATTCAGTTTAGAGGATAGTTACGTCCTCTTGTTAAGGCTCTTTAGCCAATCTTCATTTTTTAAACTGAATTAAATTCAACTTTTTATGATCAACAGGATCATTGACTTTTCAGTCAATAATAAATTCATTATTGGTCTTTTGACCCTGGTGCTTATTGGTGCCGGCATCTGGAGCATGATACAGGTTCCGGTAGATGCCCAGCCCGATATCACAAACAACCAGGTGCAGGTGATCACGCAGGCGCCAAACCTGGGAACCGAAGATATTGAGCAGTTCGTCACCTATCCCGTGGAAGTAGCCATGAGCAACCTGCCCGGAGTGACAGAAATTCGTTCGGTTTCCCGCTTCGGACTTTCAGTAGTTACCATCGTTTTTGAGGACGACCTGGGAACATATCTTCCCAGGCAGCTGGTAGGTGAAAAACTGAATGCCGTAAAAGAGGATATTCCCGAAGGTTTTGGCCAGCCTTCCATGGGACCAATTTCAACCGGACTTGGTGAAATATACCAGTATACCCTTGAGGTAGAGGAGGAGTACCAGGACCAATATTCTCCCACAGAACTGCGTACCATTCAGGACTGGATCGTGCGCCGGCAAATGGCCATGGTGCCCGGTGTCGTTGAGGTCAATGGCGTGGGCGGAAAGATCAAGCAGTACGAAGTCGCCATAGATCCCGATGAACTTAAGGCAATTGGCCTTAGTATTTCTGATGTTTTTACGGCTTTGGAAAACAACAACCAGAATACGGGCGGCGCCTACATTGAAAAGAACCACCAGGCGAATTTCATTCGCGGCGAAGGACTCGCCCGAAGTGTAGAAGACCTTGAAAAGATCGTGGTGACAAATTACAACGGAATTCCTGTCACCATTGATGATGTTGCCGAGGTGAGGATTGGTAGTTCAGTACGATATGGCGCCCTCACGAAAAACGGACAGGGTGAAGCCGTCGGCGGAATGGTGATGATGTTAAAAGGGGCAAATTCTAACGAGGTTATTGAAAATGTAAAGGAGAGGATCACTCAGATCCAGAAATCCCTGCCCGAAGGTGTTTCCATAAAGCCATTTCTGGATCGCAGTGAACTCATAAGCAGTACGACTTCCACCGTTACCAGTAATCTTCTGGAAGGTGGTTTGATCGTTATTTTTGTACTGGTACTGCTGCTTGGAAACTGGCGCGGCGGACTCATTGTGGCGTCGACGATCCCGCTTTCCCTGCTGTTCGCTTTCATTTTGATGAACGTGTTCGATGTATGGGCGAATCTTATGAGCCTTGGAGCCATTGACTTCGGAATCATCGTTGATGGTGCAGTGATCATCGTGGAAAGCACGGTATTCATTATTCACCAGCGTATGCAGAAAAGAAAGCAGGAGCTTGGCCGAAGGGAGAAAGATGAAATTGCTGCATCTTCAGCAAAAAAGATGATGAATTCTGCCTTTTTTGGACAGCTAATCATTCTCATTGTTTTTCTACCTATTCTTGCGCTGGAAGGGGTGGAAGGAAAAATGTTCAAGCCAATGGCACTTACTTTCATCTTCGCCATGCTGGGAGCAATGATCCTGTGTCTCACTTATGTGCCCATGATCTCTGCCTTATTTCTGAAGGAACCAAGGAATTCGAAAAAATCTTACGGTGATAAATTTATTGGCTGGCTTCAGAAGAAATACGAACCTTTGCTGAACAGATCTCTCAAAAAGGGCAAAATCGTGCTTGGTTTTGCAATCGGACTTTTCGCGCTTGCGGTTTTCATGTTCACCCGAATGGGAGGAGAGTTCATTCCGCAGCTAGACGAGGGAGACATTGCTTTTCACGTCATTTTAAGACCCGGAAGCTCGCTCGATGAAGGCATCGCGACTTCCACTAAAATAGAAAAGCTGCTGCTGGACGAATTTCCTGAAATTGAACAGGTGGTGACCCGCTTTGGGGTTTCAGATGTACCCACAGATCCTATGCCGATGGACCTGGGCGATAGTTTTATCATTCTAAAAGATAAATCTGAATGGACTTCTGCAGAAACAAAAGATGAATTGATCGAGAAGATCAAGGAAACCATCAGCATCATTCCCGGCGTAAGTTATGAATTTACCCAACCGGTGGAAATGCGGTTCAACGAACTTTTAACCGGGGTTCGGGAAGATGTGGCGGTGAAACTTTACGGTGAAGACCTGGAAATGCTGGCGAGCAAAGCGCGGGAGATGGGAACTATCATTTCGACTGTAGATGGTGTGGCCGATATGAAAGTAGAAGCTACCGCCGGCCTGCCGCAGATCACTGTTAACTACAACCGGAATAAAACCGCGCAGTACGGTTTGCAGATCAAGGAGCTCAATGCCCTCGTTCAGTCGGCTTTTGCGGGAGGAGAAGCGGGAGTGATCTTTGAAGGAGAAAAAAGGTTTGACCTTGTAGTAAGGCTGCAGGAGGAACAGCGCACGAGTATTGAAAATATCCGAAATCTATATGTCACTTTACCATCGGGGGTGCAGGTACCGTTAAAGGAGGTGGCAGAGATCAGTTATCAGCCCGGGCCAATGCAAATAAGCCGGGACAACACGAACCGCCGCACCTATGTTGGAGTGAACATTCGGGATCGTGATGTGAAATCTGTGGTAGAGGATATTCAGGATAAGCTGGACGCGCAGCTGGAGCTTCCGCCGGGATATTATATCCGCTACGGTGGGGCTTTTGAGAATTTTGAAAGGGCAAACGATCGCCTGCAAGTGGTGGTACCTATCGCGCTGCTTCTCATTTTCATTCTGATTTATTTCGCGCTGAAATCTTTCCGGCAAACCACGATGATCTACGTGGCTATTCCGCTGGCAGCGATTGGCGGAATTTATTCCCTGTGGCTGCGGGACATGCCGTTCAGTATTTCTGCAGGAGTTGGTTTTATTGTGCTTTTTGGGGTAGCAGTGCTTAACGGGCTGGTACTCATCAGCGGCTTTAATGAGCTGAAGGAGGAAGGAGTTTCTAATATTGATGAGCGCATTTCCCGCGGAACAAAACGTCGTATCAGGCCTATTTTATTAACGGCTTTGACCGATGTCCTCGGATTTTTACCTATGGCTATTTCAAGCTCTGCGGGTGCCGAAGTACAGCGGCCTCTGGCGACGGTGGTGATTGGCGGTCTGCTTACCTCAACGCTCTTAACTTTATTTATCCTGCCAATACTTTACCGCTGGGTAGAAAACAGAAAATCAAATCAAATGATAAACAGAAAAATGGTGGCCGGGATTGCTGTTACAGGTTTCCTTCTTATGGCTCCATCGGGGATCCAGGCACAGGAAATTCAGGAAAATTATTCTGAATTAAGTCAGCAGGAGGCGGTGGAACTGGCCTTAAAAAATTACCCCTTGCTGCGAAATAAAGAACTGCAGGTGGAACAGCAGGAAGCCGGCAGGATCGCTGCCTGGGATCTTGGAGAAACAAAAGTTTTTACCAGCGGCGAAGAACTCAAAGATGGAGTTGGCATTTATACCAAAGTCGGCTTTCAGCAGCAGGGAATTGATCTTTTTGGGATTCTTCCGAAGAAAAAATTAAGCAAAGAACGTGTGGTATTCACCAAAGCTGCCTTAAGTCTCTCGCAGCTTGAAGTGGAAAGGGAAGTGAAGAAGGCCTGGAGTGAAGCTTTTGCCGCCAAGCAAAAAACTGCTCTTTTTGAAGAACTGGATTCTCTCTACGGAAAAATGCAGGAGGCCGTCGATCTTCGGTTTGAAGTGGAAGCCATTTCCCGGCTCGAAATGTTGACCGCCAAAAATAAGGTGAACGAGATTGGCATTGAAAAAGAGCAGGTGAAGATCGATTTTCTCATAGCCCTTCAAAAACTGAACCTTTGGTTGGGCGGTGATCAGCTTTACAGCGTTGCCGGTCAACCCAATGCTGAAATTTCGGCCGAAGAACTACTCCAAAATGAGCTTTCTGAAGCACATCCTCAACTTCAGATTTCGAATCAAAGGATCGCCGTTGCCGCTGCTCAGTATTCTGCGGAAAAAGCAGATTTCCTGCCAGATTTTAACGTGCAGTACGGGTTTCAGGAGGTGAATGGAGGATCGGGATTTTACAGCTACCAGGCAGGAATTTCGATCCCGCTGTTGTCCGGCTCAGAATATGCCGATGCTAAAGTGGCTAAAATAGCCCGTGAAATGGCCGTTCAGGAAGCAGAATTTGAAAAAAAGCAGCTTGAAACGGCATTTTTGACTGCTCTTGAAGCATATGAGAAATGGAAATCTTCCTGGGAATTTTACCGCGATGAAGTGCTGCCGTTGCTGGAAGAACAGCGGCGCGGTTCACTGCTGGCCTTTAATGAAGGCGCGATAGAATACGTGGCCTTTATTCAGAATATGGACAACGCGGTCCAATCTGAGTTAAAAGCGCTGGAAGCCTATAAAAACTACCAATTTGCACTGGCCGAAGTGCAGTTTTACCTAAACGAAAATTAAAGATATGAAACTCTCAAAAATAGCATTTTTATTCCTTTTTCCGGTTTTTGCGGCTTGTAATGAGCAGCAAAACGAAACCACTCCGGAAGCAGAACCATCAGGGGAAACAGAAGGAACTCCTGTACAGGAAGCCATGTTCTCGCAGCAGCAATATGACGCGCTGGATATGAAGATCGACACACTTGGCACCCGCCTTATGAGTGGCTTTGTGGAGGCCAACGGGGAACTGGAAGTGCCGCCGCAAAGTGAAGCCACGGTAACGCCGGTAATTGGCGGGAATGTTGCCGAAATTGAAGTAATAGAAGGAGATCATGTGGAGAAAGGTCATGTGCTGGCCTACATCAAACATCCCGATATTATAAAAGTGCAGACAGATTATATAAACGCGGTGAATGAACTGAAGTTCCAGGAGAAGGAATACAGCAGGCAGGAGCGATTGTATGAAGCAGGAGTGGGTTCCGGGGAAACCTTTCAGCGTTCCGAAGCAGCAGTCGAGAGTGCCAGGGGCCGCGTCTCAGGTCTTGAAGCTCAGTTGCAACAGCTTAATGTAAATGCTGCAAACGTGAGGAACGGGAACATTGCAACCCGTGTTCCGGTTCTAAGTCCAATCGAGGGTGCGGTACAGTCGGTGAATGTGAAAACAGGCCAGTTTGTGCAGGCGCAAACCAACATGTTCGAGATCATCAATACGCATCATGTGCACGTGGATCTTATGGTCTTTGAACAAGATGTTGCAAAAGTAAAAGAGGGGCAAAAAGTGTATTTTACGGTGGCATCACTGCCTGGAACCGAATTAACAGCTGAGATCCTTTCGGTTGGTAAGAATTTTGAGCAGGAACCAAAAGCCGTGCATGTGCACGCCGAGATCAATAACCGTCCCGAAAATCTTGTGCCGGGAATGTATGTGCGCGGGAGAATTGCCGTGGATAACAACCAGAGCATCGCTTTACCCCAATCGGCTATTGCAAAAGATGGAGATAAATATTATGCTTTTACTGCGGAAGAGGAGGGAGATGCCTGGAGTTTTAAACCTGTAGAAGTAATTCCCGGGACCGAAGAAGGCGACTGGACAAGTATTAGCTTGCTGCAGGAGGTTGCTGAAGATGCCAGGTTTGCGTATAATAATGCCTATTACCTCATGGCCGAAATGCAGAAAGGCGAGGGCGGCGGTCATCATCATTAATCAGAATTAAAAATCTACTTTTATGGAAACCGGGACAGAAAACATGACCAGTCAAAGATCCAGAAAGTTGTTGCATTACGCTTTGATCTTAAGTGCGATCACCGTTGGCTACAACGTCATAGAAGGAGTAGTATCGGTATTTTTTGGCGCCAGTGATGAAACGCTGGCCCTGTTTGGCTTTGGGCTGGACAGCTTTGCAGAAGTGCTTTCAGGCGTTGGCATCGCTCATATGATCTTTCGTATGAAGGGAAACGCAGTTAAAGAACGGGATAAATTTGAAATTACCGCTTTAAAGATCACGGGAACTGCTTTGTATATTTTAACCGCCGGACTTGTAACTGGTGCCGTGATCGCCATTTTTAACAGGTCTGAACCCGATACTACGGTCGCGGGGATTGTCATAGCAGCGATCTCCATCCTCACCATGTACTTCCTTTACCGGCAAAAGATGAAAGTTGGAAATGAGCTGGATAGTAAGCCTATTATTTCGGATGCGAAATGTACCAAAACCTGTTTCTATCTGTCTTTTATTCTGCTGGCTTCCAGCTTGATCTATGAGGTATGGGAAATTCCGTACATCGATGCCATTGGTAGCCTTGGAATTGCCTGGTACGCCTGGAAAGAGGGCAAAGAAGCTTTTGAGAATGCAAAGTCCAGGAGCCTTTCCTGTTCAAGCGATTGTTGTTAAAAAGAGCGGCTTTTCTTCGGAAGGTCTTCCGGAGAAATTCTCTCTTAAAGCACATTTTTAGATAACCTGCAGAAATTGGAATACCCTTTCTGAATACCTGAAACAGAAACAGTTTCAAAAGTTGATTTTTTAATTTTAGGATTAAAATTTAGAAAACCGGGTAGTCAAAAAGGGTATTTTTTTATCTTCTTTTTGCTGGATGCACAGTCACTGCTCGCTGTTTTCAACCTCTGTCACCTGTGTTTGTGTACCGGCCGGTGCCAGTTCGGGCTGCGCCTGTACCAATAGATTTTGGTCACTGGCCTGTACCACTTTAAACATCTCTTTTACCTTCGGCGAGAAATTTTCCCAGAGCTCAAAAACTTCTTTCTTGCTCTTTATGACCATTTGTACAGTACCCTGGTCTATTTTGGTGCTAACATCCTTGACTCCTTTCATTTCTTTCAGCTCATTGAATACAAGAGAAAGTTTCTCATCTCCAAATTCGAGTCCGGCGAAAGCAATGACCGTTTCTTTTTTATTCTTTCCGCTACCAAAGAAGCTTCCAAAAGTGTCTTTTAAGGTGTTAACGGTGTTTTGAGTACTTTTAAGGGTAGTATCGAGCGCCATTGCCTGCTCATTCATTTCAGCTGCTTCAGCATTGGCTTTTCTTACATCTTCTGCCTGACCAAAAGCATGAAAGCTAAAGAGCAGTACTCCTACTAATAAACTGTTCTTGATGATTTTCATAATCTATGGATTTTACGGGTTCAACGAATCGAAGAGAGGAGCTGGTAATTTTCTAAAGCGGGGGAGTGAAGCCTAAAAATAAAAATCTTATTTCCCTGGTACTAATACTCTTTATTTACTGCGTCTTTTTATTATTTTAATGTAAAGGATCAATTATTTGTTGAAAAAGTCTTAATTTAATGATCTCCCTAAAATTTCTCTTTCCCCTGTAGGAGAATAAGTTACCCTCACGGGTAAATGATTCAGAAGAAGTCATTTCTGAAAACCCTGCTTGTATTGTTTAAGTAGTGCATGCAGTGATAGAAAAATTTTTTTGAAACACTTTTTCTATGATTAGGGCAATCATTATAGATGACGAAGTACCATCCATTGACCGGTTAAAGAGCTTTATGAAAAGCAGTGACCCACCCCTTGAGCTGATTGGAAGCTTTGGCAGGATCAATGAAGCTATAAAAAGATTGGACGATCTTCATGTAGATGTCATATTTGTGGATATTGAAGTAGGGGAAGAAAATGGTTTTGATTTTCTGAAAAAATTGAAAAAAAGAAATTTTGAACTCATTTTTATTACCGCTAATGTGAAGTACGCTGTCCAGGCTTTAAAGATAAATGCGGTAGACTATCTCCTAAAACCGGTAAAGCAGGAGGATTTTATCGGGGCAATGTCAAGGTTGCAGGAAAGGTTGTCTTCAAAAGGTAACGCAGAAAAGATTGAGATGTTACTACACAACCTGGGCAGTCAACATCTTCACAAAAAAATTACGGTTCCTACTGCAGATGGATATAGTTTTCTTGAGATACAGGAAATAATTCGCTGTGAGGCAGATGTTAATTACACTCACATTTTTTTAGTTTCAGGACAAAAGATCACGGTTTCAAAGAGTCTTAAATATTTTGATGAACTTCTTTCAAATTTTCATTTCTCAAGAATCCATAACTCACACCTTATTAACCTTTCTTACGTGAAAAAATACACTAAAGGTAAAGGCGGATATGTGACTATGACAGATAATTCTCAAATTATGGTTTCCACTCGTAGAAAGGAAAAGTTCCTGAACCTTTTAAAGTAAACCAATCAAAAAAGGCATTTTTGAGAATGATATAAAATTCAAGTAATAAAGAATGTAAAAACCTCTTTTTCTTACTGAACAGGACAACCATCTTTTCTATAGATATGGTATTGCCCTCTTCCCGGTTCTTCACTAAAAATTTTATCTTGCAACAGCAAACAGCGGCCCCACAGCAGCAGAAAAGAACAGCATATCAAACTCCAGAATTTAAAAGAGCTATTTCCTTTCGGAAAAAAATATCCTTACCACTTAGGGATCACCTTGAGCGGTGGCAGTGCACGTGGTTATGCGCATGTGGGTGTATTGCAGGCCCTGCAAGAGCATGGCATTGAGCCGCAAATTATTTCAGGGACCAGCATGGGTGCCGTGGTGGGCGTATTGTATGCCGCAGGACATTCTCCTGAAGAGATCAAAGAAATTCTCGTCAAAGAGACCTTTAAAAAAATGACCGGCTTTTCCTGGCGCCGCACAGGGCTCTATAAACTTGAAAAAATGAAGTTGGCCCTTCAAAGGTATATTCCTGAAGATAACTTTTCCGGTCTTAAAAAGCCATTTTATTTGGGACTTTCCAATCTTAACGATGCTTGTGGAGAAATCCGAAGCAGTGGGAGGCTGTTTGATTATGTAATCGCCAGCTGTTCGGTACCCGGCTTTTTTGCACCCATTGTTCTGGATGAAATAAGCTGGGTTGACGGCGGACTTTTGTGTAATCTTCCGGCTTCGGCTATTAGAGATAAATGTAAGTTTCTTATAGGTTCTCACGTGAATTTCCCCGGAAAAAAGTCTGATTTTACAGGCCCAAAGGGTATTATGGAGCGTTCTGTGAATTTGGGGATCACTCAAAACACCAAGCCCGAAATGAAAATATGTGATTTTATTATTGATCCGCCCGGTATGCAGAAATACTCTTTATTTGATTTTCGCAGGATCGAAGAAATCATCGAAGTAGGTTACGAGCATACGATGCAAATGATCGAAGCGGGAGAACTGCCGGCACATAAACTTTCAGGTAAGAAGTAACTTCAAAAATGCCGTTTTTTAGTAGAAAGTATTTTCAGCATACCTAATTCTTTCTACAAAAATCTTCTGATTTTAAATAGATTAGATTTTTCGTATTCATTCAAAATCTTCTTTTTGTATTAAAATTATAAATTTTTTCCTTCGTTGCTATTGTTTTTTTCGATGATTATTGGAAAGCTATAAGTGTTAATTATTGTATTTTTATAGAAATTAAATCATCAAAAATTTACTACAATGGAAAAAAACAACCCTCACGAAAAACCCGGAAATCATAAGGTCTGGGAAGTGAACGAATCCAGCAGATGTCCTTTTATGGGTGGCGCACTTGATAAAACTGCCGGCAGCGGTACTTCAAATCGTGACTGGTGGCCAAATATGCTTAATTTGAGCATTCTGCGGCAGCATTCTAACCTGTCCGATCCCATGGATGAAGGATTTGATTATGCTGAAGAATTTAAAAGCCTGGATCTTGCTGCGGTGAAAAAAGATCTTCACGAACTCATGACTGACTCCCAGGAGTGGTGGCCGGCAGATTATGGTCATTATGGAGGGTTGTTCATTCGTATGGCCTGGCACAGTGCAGGAACTTACCGTATTGGTGATGGTCGTGGAGGAGCAAGTACAGCCGGGCAACGATTTGCACCCTTGAACAGCTGGCCAGATAATGCCAATCTTGATAAAGCACGTCTTCTACTATGGCCTATCAAGCAAAAATATGGAAGAAAAATATCCTGGGCAGATCTTTTGATCCTTACAGGAAATGTAGCTTTGGAATCTATGGGACTAAAGCCGTTTGGATTTGCAGGTGGCCGTGAAGACATATGGGAACCTGAAGAAGATATCTACTGGGGTTCTGAAGGAGAATGGCTGGGAAATAAAGAACGCTACGCAGAAGGTGATAGCCTCGAACAGCCGCTTGGAGCTTCTCACATGGGGTTGATCTACGTAAATCCGGAAGGCCCAAACGGAAATCCAGATCCCATTGGATCTGCACGTGACATACGCGAAACCTTTGGCCGTATGGCAATGAATGACTATGAAACGGTAGCACTTATTGCAGGTGGACATACCTTCGGAAAAACCCACGGTGCCGCCGATCCTGTAGAGAATGTGGGTGCAGAACCTGCAGGCGCATCTATAGAAGAAATGGGATTGGGCTGGAAAAACAAGTTTGGTACAGGTAATGCCGGCAGCACCATTACAAGTGGTATTGAAGGAGCATGGACCAATACACCAACAAAATGGAGCAACGGTTTCTTCGACAACCTGTTTGGTTACGAATGGGAATGCCATAAGGGTCCCGGTGGCGCCTATCAATGGAGACCAAAAAATGGTGCAGGAGAGGGGACTATCCCAGATGCACATGATCCCGATAAGAAGCACGCTCCTTTTATGCTCACTTCAGATATTGCTTTGAGGGAAGATCCCGAATACGGAAAAATTTCCAAGCACTTCCATGAGAATCCTGAGGAATTTGCAGATGCTTTTTCAAGAGCATGGTATAAATTAACTCACAGAGATATGGGACCTGTTTCCCGATATCTGGGGCCTGAGGTACCTTCAGAGGAGCTTATTTGGCAGGATCCAATTCCAAAGGTAGATCATGAATTGATTGATCGTGATGATATCGCAGAATTGGAGAAAATGATCTTTAACGAAGATCTTTCCGTTTCACAACTGGTTAAAACTGCATGGGGATCTGCTGTTACCTTCCGTAATTCAGATAAGCGTGGAGGAGCTAACGGGGCACGCATTCGCCTGGAGCCACAGAGACATTGGGAAGTAAACAATCCGCCACAACTGCAGGAAGTTATCATGAAACTTGAAAAAATTCAGAAGGAATTTAATGATGCTCAAAAAGGTAACAAAAAAGTTTCTCTTGCAGATCTTATTGTGCTTGGAGGATCTTTAGCCGTTAAGAAAGCAGCCAAAGATGCTGGTTTCGATATAGGTGTTCCATTTGCGCCGGGGCGTATGGATGCTACGGAAGAACAAACCGATGCCGAAATGTTTGATCCGCTTGAGCCAATAGGTGACGGATTCAGAAATTACGCTAAAAAAGGAAACAGTTTAAAGGCTTCAGCTGAAGAACTACTGGTGGACAGGGCGCAATTGCTGAGTCTTACACCTCCCGAAATGACAGTTTTAGTAGGAGGTATGCGTGCACTGGGCGCCAATTATGACGATTCACAACACGGTATTTTTACAGATCGTCCAGGGCAGCTAACGAACGATTTCTTTGTAAACCTGCTGGATATGAACACTACGTGGAAGGCAACTTCTGAAGCGCAGGATGAGTTTGAGGGCCGTGACCGCACTACAAATGAACTGAAATGGACCGCAACCAGGGTAGATCTTATTTTTGGTTCAAATTCTGAATTACGTGCACTGGCTGAGGTATACGCCTGCAGTGATTCTAAAGAGAAGTTTGTAAAGGATTTTGTAAAAGCCTGGGATAAGGTGATGAACTTAGATCGATTTGACCTGAAAGATTAATTCTTATGTTGTATTAGATTAAATATTGAAAAAGGTGGTTTTAAGACCACCTTTTTCCATTTTGTGTAGTATTTAGGGTACTTACTTTTTCTTAAGTGTCTGGATGATGTCCTGTAGGTCTTCCTAAAAATGATCAGGACGCACCAGATCATCCCAATCCACCTCTCTTACCAGTTCAATTTTAGAGAACATAATTTCGTTATTGCCGGTTTCTCTCCCCCTTCTTTTTGGTATTTTTAAAATCCTGAAGCAGTTTTTCCAAGCACGTTATGTGCACTTCTTTTATATTATTCATGCTTAAAATTTCAGGTCACTTCCTGTTTCAGAATAGTACTATTTAGATTAGGATTGTCTTCTTAAGAAGTAGGTAAAATTCACTTAATTTAAGCACATCTCTCCCGTTAAAAGAGAAAAGGGAAAGCTTTCTATTTATATTTTCATATGAGAAAATTCCTCTTAATTAAAAGTTAAAATACCTATTTTTGGGTATTGTCTTCAATTCATATTCAGGATAGTTTTGCCTGCTTTAAAATCATATTATGAGCATGAAACAACAACTACTATTCTTAATTATCTTCTTATTCTCTTTATCAGGAAACTCGCAGGAAACATTCCAAGTCACCACCATTCCTATCGTACCTTCTGGGGACGGGCTTGTCGGATACGCTAATATTACCATGAAACCGGGCTGTATGGGTGATCCACGGCTGCAGGTGAAAGTAGATCGAATTGTAATACAGGGAATTATTCTTAACGGCGAGAGGATAAGTACCTCTATTGGAAACAGGAGTTTTCCCATGGATGTAGTGAGTGGTACTGTTTACTTTAAAGGTAATTTCCAAAACAGGACTATTGGAATGAACGATAAAATTTATATCCAGAATGGTAGCATAAGCGTAAAGCTAAATGGATTTCTGGACTGGTTGACCGTTTCAGAACAAAATGAAGAAATTCATAGTATGAATTGTGATGAGTGGAGGGATTTTGCACTCAATAAAATGAGCAGGTATTTGAGCAATCTTGAAATTTACGACGAATCCTGTCTTAAAGCTGATTGGAACAACACCTGTCTCTTTTATGAACTAAAGGATCTGCACAAGGAACAGCAGGAAAGTAAAAGCACGACAACTACAGCAAACAGTTCATGGAGAGACTCGGACAGTGAGTCTGAGACCTCCTCCAATACAGATGAAGAAGAGGACACGGAAAGTTCAAAAGAAACTTCTTCAGATTCAAGGAAGAGTAGCAGTGAAACCAGCTCATCTTCGAGTAGCGGTACTTCTTCGTCAGGAAAAAGCAGGGAAGAGCGGAAATTTGAACGGATGCAGAGGTACCAGGCCAGAAAGCAGTCTCAGAACGAACACAATCGCCAGGTCGCTGCCGGTTCTGCTGCGGCAACCGGGTCGCTAATGTATTTATTAGGTGGTTTCGTCTATAGTCACTATGGAAAAACCAATCCTCAAAGACTTTATAAAGGAGGTAATTTACTCCTCAATATGGATATGGGTTTTGGCCTGAACGTTCACCCAATGTATTTTGCCAGCGAATACGAAACCTATGAATATGACTATATAAAGAGCACTAAAGGTTCTACCAAGATTCTTTTTGATTTTAACGTTGCACTACAACTGGGATATGATACAAATTTCCTGGGAGGATATGGCTTTGCTGCCGCTGCACCGGGAATCTCACCTATTTTTGATGCCACGCAGCTAAACTATAAATACGGAGGCCGGGTTTTTGCAGGATTAAAAAACCTGAAGGTATTTGCAGAATATGAGAGTGGGAGCCGTAATTACACGGGCTCAGATCTATTGGATTCACAAGAATATGGGTCGGGAGAAAGTAATTTCAGCTATAATAACGTAAAAGCAGGAATAAAGATCAGCTGGTATAAAAACCGGTGGGCACCCGCCAGAAATCACATTTATCTTGGTGTGATTGAGGAAAGGATATCTGAACTTGAGGATGGCCAGAGTCTTCAAATGATACCGCAGGAACAGGAACCTTATGTCTTCACAGGCTTCCCTACATATATGGGATATATGTTTGAATGGAGACACGATCATCATGGAGTGTTCTATGCAAGGGTTTTTCCTAAATATCCTTACACCGGTTTGCGTGGAGGAAAAAATCATGAAAATTTATCCAGTGAAGGTTCGCTATTCTTTCAGGTAGGATTTTTAAGGTCATTTACAGGTTTTTTCTAATTCCTCAGAATTGTATTAAAATTAAAAGCTAACTCATGGAATATCCTTTTGCTCGTCCCAAATTTTTTGCGAGTGAGGGTATTCCATATAGCATTTTAAAGATTAGTATTACGATTGTAGTAAATTTAATAGAATGACTGGATAGACATTTTGGAAGGTGGGAAAATCTTTGGAAGGTGAGCGGGTAATAGGATTGAAAATTCAGATGTTGCAAAACTTATCAATGATCTATAGACAAGTCAGCTTCTTTAAAATTGACCCTTAGGAAACCTCTAAGTCCTCTTACAGCATAATAAGATTCAGCACCATTATGGTAGATGAAAACCTGCCCATAGCGCTAATCTCCGAAGATGGCACCTCCCAACTTTCTAATTTCAGGAGGAGTTTTCAACCAGCTTGAGGTTTTTGTGTCATAGTTTCGTTCTTACATCCAGGATAAAATTCACAATTTGGATATTCTCATAATTAATGATAATGATAAATGTCATTTTTGGAGGTTGAAAGCATGCACATTTAAATTGCATTCTAACAAAATTTCCCTTGTGATTGACGAATGAAATTGATCTTGGACTATAACCCTTATGTAAGAATTTGATTGGCCGCCTAAGATGTCAAAAATGGCATTTCAGGCGGCTTTTTTAGTTCGATCCATTCTTCTTGAAATAAAATTTAAACCAATGATTTCTGGAGACGGTTTTATGAGAGTCAGAAGCAAAAGATCCCCTGTAAGAGGCTTCAAGAAGACCCTTTTTTAAAGAAAGGCTATCCTTCTCTGTTTAAAACATGAAAACGCACAGTGAACTCTTCTTTTTACCTGCTGTTCATTTGTTTGAGTCCTACAATCTTATCTTCGCCATTAAAGATAATCTTCAGATGCTCTTTTTGAAATCTCAAACTGTCGGTTTTATAACCCAGGGTAAAAGTTGCCCAGCCGCTTCCGTCAGGTCCGGGATAATTGTTTATATACATGATACTAGTCTCGCGGGTGCTGTCCAGGTTGTTCATTAACGCCTTTACCTGTTTGTCGGTCACGGTTTTCTGAACTGAATCTGAAAAGAAGAATTTTGCATCCTCCATGTTTCTTTCCTTTAATACCTGTAAAAACTCGTATGATAAGTTATATAAAATGGCGAATCTATTCTCTTTTTTCTTTTTGGAAGGATTCCACATGTGAAGCCGCATTTTTTGAGACGGTTCTATTTTCAAAAATCCTGTTCTCCTGATCAATTCCGTAGATAAAATGATTTCGGTACTGTCATTAGGATGCCATTTAACTTTCTTTTTGTAGCCATTTTTGGAATCTGACTGTATGGTCTGGGAAAGCTTTTCTTCTACATCGGGTTCTCCATATAGTTCTGTAATTGTTTTTTCCAGCTCCTTAAACTTTTTTATTATAACCTTTTGGAGGCTCTTGCGCTTTCGTTCGTTAAAAGTCACTTTTTTAGTATGTCGCAGTTCATCCCACTCATATATAACATTGGTCAACGTAGAATCACTGGCCTTAAAAGAATAGGTTGAAAGTATTTCAAGACCGCTTTTGTCTTCGCGAAGAAACTGGATTGGAGGTGCGTGTCCTGTAATGGAAACAAAATCAAAAGGTTGTGGTATTCTTTTGCTTTCCATTCTTTTTTCCATTTGAAGATATTCATTCAATGAAGTTGTATGAATATCAAAGGCATATTGCTGTGCGAATAGTGGGATTCCAAATAGTAAAAAGAGGAGGCTGATATTGTTTATCATTGATCTTGATTGGCAAAATGTACGGGTAAATGTAACTTAAACTGTTGAATTATACCAACCCTGCCCATATTTCTGTCTTTATTTAAATGCTGCCTGTACTTCCTGCAACATGTTACTCAGCTCTTCTTTATTTATCCACCTGCCCTTTAATACGACTCCTTCAATTGATTTTATGTTCTCTATATTCTCCAGCGGATTTTCATAGAGCAGGGACTCAAGAATGGTGTTTTTAAAACAGTTTCCTTTGAGGATGGAGGATAGTTCTAGAAGATTTTTTTAGAAAGATAAAGAGATGCCTGATAAGAGCAAAGTAGGACTCTGGCGCCGGGAAGGCAATTTTTTGGCAGTAGATTACTTCATTTTGTATTACCATCTTAAAACCTGTTAAACAGTTTTTTCGGAAGAAACGATTTCCTAATCTTTGTATATGATCTTAGCTGTTTTGAGGATAAGGAGTTATGAAAATCTCTTCTTTTTTCAGCAGATGTATATTAACACAGAAACTGATCACCATGTTTGGAATAAGTGACATCCCAAAGTTTTTTCTTGCCTTTTTCCTGGTAATGCCTTTGATCTCTATTCTGCATGAAGGCGGTCATGTATTTTTCGCGTGGTTAATGGGCGGTAAAAATATAAAGGTGAGCGTTGGAACAGGAAAACCTATTTTAAATTGGGGAATGCTGCAGGTACGTAAATATTATTTCTGGTACGGGCTATGTACATTTGAAAACCTTCGGGTAAAAAGAAAGTGGTCCAATATCCTCATTTTTGGTGGTGGAAGTTTATTTAATTTACTGGGAGTACTGGTAGTAATGATTCTGGTAGAGCAGCAGCTGATGGACACCAACATGTTTACGTATCAGTTTACTTATTTTTCACTTTACTACATTTTTTTTGCACTTCTGCCCATGCCATATCCAGATGGCAATTACAGCGACGGCAAGATCATCCTCGATTTATTGAGAGGAAAATTTTCGGTAGTTGCAGAAAGAACCTTCCGGGTGCAATGGAATGCTGAAAAAAAGGAATGGCACGTCCTTAACCATGACCAGGAATTTATTCAGGGGTTCCAGGATGAAGATGCAGCCTTTAATAAAGCTAAGGAGATTGCTAAGCATTCCAGGCCCAGTAGAATCCTAAATTTGAAGGACGGAGAGGAAAGGGAAGTGCACAATTACCCCAGAGTCCCTCTTTAGGTCTACTTAGCTACCCATAGCGGTACACCAAAATTTGCATTAAATAGTTCTTCTGTAACACTACCAACCGCAAAAGGAGAGAACGTATTACCGCCTTTATCAGATACTACAAGCAGGTCTGCATCTGATTTTTTGATGTTGGCTATGATCTTTTGCGCAGCACCAGATTCTCTTCCCAAAAAGGTCAAAGGTTCAATAGATTCTGAATAATTGATTTTCCTGATATATTTCTCTATTTTTTCCTTCACATGTTGTTCTACTTTGGGAGCCATAGATTCTGGCGAGACATAAGGGGAAAACTGCACAGGTACACTATAAACATGCGCCAGTTTCAAGGAAGTGCCGTCGTTTTCCTGTAAAACCTTGGTAACATTGAACACTTTTCGTGATTCGGGTGAAAAATCGGTTCCAGCCCAAATTTCATTAATTTTTGGTTTAGCGGCTCGCGGTACTGCTAAAATATCACATCTCAACAATCTCAATAACTTACTGCTTACCAGACCTGTACCTTTTTCATGTTTTTTGTTACCAACTATGGCTAGTTGAATAAGGTATTTGTCAACTACATATTTTATAAGGGACTCCGAGTAAGGATCTTCAGAGATTAGAACTTCCCATTCTACATCAGCCTTAAAATGTTCCTGAACTTTTTCATTCAGTTCATCACCTATGGCTTCATCAAGGTTGACCTCTTTAAGTTGCTCCTCAAAAAGTTCTGAAATTTCATATTTTTTGATATTGTGAACAAAATAAACTTTTTCGGCACTTAAACGGGTGGCAATGAAAGAAGTATATTGAATGAGCACTTCATCAAGATCTGAAAGGTCTAGTGCAACAAGTATGTTTTTATACGTTTTCATAGAAGTATATTAAAGATTAGAATTGGATTTTCCTGAACTACGTTTTTTAATGATGTCTGCCACTCTTTCCTCATAACTTTCCCATTCTTTTTGTGCCTTACGTTCTTCAGATTGCTGATTTTCATTCCGCAGCGCTGTATAGAGGGAATAGCACATGAACAGGAGAATAAAAGCAAAGGGGAGCCCTGTTGCTATAGATGCGGTTTGTAAAGCCTGTAACCCTCCGCCTATAAGTAATACTGCCGCCACCGTACCTTCGGCAACTGCCCAGAATATTCTCTGCCCTACAGGCGCATCAATTTTTCCTCCCGAAGTAAGACTATCCACCACCAGCGAACCGGAATCTGATGAGGTAACAAAGAATCCTGCAATAAGAATCACTCCTATCACATTTAAAACCACCGCAAAAGGATAATCTTCAAGAAAGACAAAAAGTGCCGTGGCTACGTTGTCATCAACTGCATTTATTACTGCCTGATCGCCTATTAAAGCCTGCTGAATCGAAGTGCTTCCAAAGGCAGTAATCCAGAAAAAAGTGATAAGGGAAGGCACGATGAGCACTCCGAGGATAAATTCCTTTATGCTTCGCCCTTTTGAAATTCGGGCAATGAACATCCCCACAAATGGAGACCAGGCAATCCACCATCCCCAGTAGAAAACCGTCCAGGCGTTCTGCCAATCCTCTCCGGTATAACTTTCTGTCCAGGTGGAGATTTGCAGAAAACTGTAAAAATAATTTCCGGTATTTTGGACAAATGACTGAAAAATAAATATGGTAGGTCCCAAGAGGACTACAAGGAGCAATAGAAGTACCGCTATTCTCATATTCCATTCACTCAGAAATTTCACCCCTTTATCTACGCCTAATACTACTGAAGCTGTGGCAATAAGAGTAATTCCGGCTATTAGGGATACCTGGGTGACAATTCCGCTGCTAAGCCCAAAAACGTGCGCAAGTCCTGCTGCAATTTGTTGAACTCCTAACCCGAGAGAGGTTGCTAATCCAAAAAGAGTTGCCAAAACAGCAAAAATGTCAATAAGATCTCCTCTTTTTCCGTAGATCTTATCGCCCAGGAGCGGATAAAAAACCGAACGAATTGTTAATGGAAGTCCGTGTGAGTAGGTAAAATAAGCCAGGGAAAGCCCCACGAGCGCATAGACGCCCCAGGCATGGAATCCCCAGTGCAGAAATGTAAAATTCATCGCTTCCTGCGCTGCCAGGGCAGTACCGCCCTCTGTAAGTGGCGGATTCATAAAATGCGTCACCGGCTCTGCTATACTCCAGAACAGCAAACCTATCCCCATCCCGGCGCTAAAAAGCATGGCAAACCATGAGAGGGTTTTGAATTCTGGCCTGGCATCTTTTCCGCCTATTCTTATATCTCCAAATTTGCTGAAGGCCAGGTAAATGACGAAGATCAGGAAGATATTTACACACAGCACAAAAAACCAGCCCACCGTGTTGGAAATAAAATCCTGAATTTCATTAAAGTAGTTTTCTGCCTGCTCCCGGAAAATGAGTGTGAGAGCAATGCTAATAATAATGAAAATGGAAGAGGTAAAGAATACGGGGCCGTTTACATCCAGTCCCATTATTGATTTTCTCTCGTCGCTTCTTACAATTTTTTTAGCCATAAAATATATTTTTATCTCTCAATAGTGCTTTGATATTCCTTAAAAGTAATACCCTATATTGATATTAAACCGCGCCTCCCATTGTGCGTTTGGATTTCCTCTGCTAAAGTCATCTATAAAATTACCTCCCAGCCAGGAATGATTATAACCGGCAGCATAGTCTATGTAGGTGTAAATATTCCCTGCGGTTACAAGGACGCCTGTCACATTCATATAAGAATCCTCAAAACTTTCTTCCTGTTTTTGCATATAGCCGAAATCATTATAAAACCGAAGGGCAGATACTGGCCCCCAATCTACAGGAACATTTCGGGCAAGGGTGAAAGTGTACATGTTGAAATCTGCTGCAACTTCATAGGCAGCGCCATAAGCGGCCATTAGAATCACCTCTCGGGAGACGCCGGCTGCATTTTCAGGATTATGAGCAATGTTCATGGCTTCAGCTTTAAGATTCCAGTTTTTATAGGTGGCTTCATAATGCAAGGCGAGTCCATAGTGATCTCCATTCTCTTCCGTATCCAGATTATACAGACTTCCGTACTGGCCGGAAATCCCAATCCTCTGCAGTACATTTCCGCCAAATTTATAGATGAACTTTCCGTTGAACTGGTTGATCTCTTTGTTTCTTCCCGCAACATCATAGGAATACCGGGCAGGAGAGATCTCTGTATCATTTCCGAAGCGAAGTTCCTCGGCATTTTTGAAGAAAGCCACGTGATATTCGATTTTCTCACCCAGGTGGATATATTTGATCCCCATATCGTGATCGTCCTCCAGGCCTACGTAATAGGAGAGATTGAAAAACCAGTTGTTGGAGTTGTACTGCTGAATTCCGAAAGGCACCTGTGTAAGTCCCAGCTGTAGCTCATCGGTTTCGCTGAAGCGGTAGCCAAACCAGCCCTGCTTAAGCATTCCCCCTCCAAAGGCCTGCGAATAGTGACGGTATTCGGCGTTAAGATAGATGCCCTTGTATGCTGCATTTGCATTGATCCTGAACAAATCATATCCAAAATCCCCACCCCTGGTTTTCTGCTCCGGTTTCCAGGAAGAAAGGTTGTAATTGAAACGTAAAGCTCCGCCGACAGAAACTTCCGGATCTTCCTGTGCTTTGGCAGAATTCATAAACGCTTCTCCCAAAAACAGCAATATTACAAGAAAGAAATATTTACTTTTTAGATTCATGCAAATGAATTGAAGTTGCTTAAAATTAGGATTTAAGAACTGGAAGACATTTTAATATATAATAAAGTATTGTTAACTGGGTGGATTTTTACAAGGTGAAAATGAAAAACCCCGGGAATCTTTAGATTTGCGGGGTTTTTTCTTACATCAGATAGCCAAAAAGGGGATTTTACAGGAGCATTAAAAATACTGTTTTACAAAGTGCTTTAAAATGAGATGCCGCTGAACATCATTTAAGAATTGAGGATTGTATAGATCGTTATTAGAATTACTGTTTATCCGATTTGCTCAACAAAATCTAGAAAAACCTGTTTATGATGTTCAAGATCCAGATTGGGAGAGAGTGAAACCCGCGCGATGTAATCTTTGTCGGCTTCCTTGGTCGTCCCTTGTGTAGAGGTGGCAGGAATAGTCCAGTAACAACCTTTTAACTGGCCATAGCTTACACAATATTTACTTTCGTTTGGGATCTCGCTTATCATCATATTGATAAGTTTTTGATTTAATGCCCTTTTATAAGCTTCTTTCTCTTCATTTGTATTTCCTTTAGTAGGAAGATCCAGTGAAAATACAGAAGGGGTGAATCCCTGCCGGGCCAGATCCTCTGAAACAAAATTGATCTTCGCCGCTGGCAGATTATCCTTAATGAAATTTACAAAATCACGGGTATTTCTATAAGCCTCTTCAATTCTTTGATTCATTGAAGGCAATTGCCCGGCTAATATTTTAACCTGAAGATCTGTAGCCTCGTTATCACAAAGTAAAAGATGCTTCTTGATCTTATCTAATAAATTTTCGGCCTTCTCATTGGCTACACAGTAGCCGGCAGTACATTTTCCCCCACTTGGAAATTTGGACCCACTTACATACGAAATGGTCCTGATCGATGAGAAAACTCCGTCTTCAGCTAAAAATTTCACGTTAGGACAAAAGGTCTGGTCTAAAATAAAAACAGGATCGATCGCAACTTCACCTGTTACTGTTTTACGTTTTTTACTTAAAACGTCTTTTAACTTTTCGAGATCTGGAACTTCAACCCGTGGATTTGTGGGAATTTCTGCAATTATGTAGGGAACAGCATCATCGTGGGCAACCTTATCTAATACCATATCGATACTTTGCACCATATTATTGTCACCATCAACAAGCAAATCCACCACTTCCACATTGTCTATGCAGGCAGCAACCCGTCTTGCCTGGTCATTTGTGCCGCCGTAGCAGTTTGGAGGAACAATAATTTTTATGCCTTTTCCGGTATGTTTTTCCAGTGCATCATCAATGAGGCCCATCATAATGGCATATTGCATGGAGAGTCCGGAAGAGGCAAGCAGCGCTTCGGAATTTGTTCCGGTTATGGCTTTAAGTGAATCTCTAACGCTTGCTTTATTAGTTTCAGTATTCTCCTTTTCCTGACTCGAAAAAGAATTGCCTGTTAGCTGCTGCAAGGCAGAAAAACAATCGGCCGGTGTCATAGCAATGGTTTCCCTTCTTCTTACATGTTGTATTTCTGAAATGTAACTTTCATTTTGTTCACCGTTTACCACCAGAATGCTCCCCAGGCCGGGACGAATATTGACAAAAAAATCGATATTTGAGTTGAGGTTCATTTTACCAGTTCCATGTTCTTCAGAAAGAAAAACAGTACTGCCTTCAAACTCCGAAATATCTTGTAAATCCTCAATTTTCTTTAATTCAAAGTTGTAACCATAGACATGCTTTAATGCTGCCGAATCAAATTGTTCTGGTAAGTCCCCGGTGTAAATGATTTGCGTTTTTTTTCGATCAAACAGGTTTTTTCGCAGCACGGCCATGACCGGGATGGTCATTGATGAAAAACTGATAACGTTTGCCGGTTTTAGATCATTTAGCCTCGCAATTGTCCATTCCAGTATGGAAGATAATGGATGGCCTAATCGAATATAATCAAAAGCCGTGGGTAATTCACTAAGTGCTGATTTTTTGGAATTGTTGTCTCGATATAGATTTTCAAACTGTTCTAAAAACTGAGTTTTGGCCAGTTCTTCATTATAAATATCCAAACGGTGGGTTGTGAGTTTCAGCCAGTCTGCTGGCATATTCTCTAATACACTTGCAATATAATTCAGCACTTTATTCTCTTTCATAGTAGTTATTTTAAGATAGGCCGGGAATATAAATGAATTAGATTTATTAAATGAATTTTACGAATGTTTTGTTCGATCGTATTATAACAGAATTTCATTACAAATATTCATTTTTCAATGGTATTCGCATTTGCATTATGCCCTCAACTCTATTGACAGGTCGAAAGTTTTCCTCTGTGAAAAATCTGAAGACAATTTTATAAGCTTACTGTTTAATTGTCTTCTCTTTTTCAGTAGTTACAAAGATATAGGGAGATTGGAAAGATATTTTACCTGTACAGACCAGGGAGGCAGCCGGTAATGTTTTGCAGGTCTTCAGAGAAATCAAAGGTTCTTTAGCCGGCTAAATAAAAATTCTTACTTTCAGGAATAAATACGTTTACTGCATGAAAAAAGCAAAGAAGACATATCTTAAATACTTTCCTGTTCTGGGTTGCATTTCCACCGGCTTCATCTATACTGCCATAGGTATTATCGCTATTCTTTCCCTGCTAAGGCTGAAAGATGGTGGGGCTTCCAAAAACAGCCTTCTTGTCTATGTGAACGATTTTCCGGGAGGCGAAATTGTCATCTGGGCCATTTTGCTGGGAATGTTCTGTTATGTGGTTTGGCGTATTTATGAATCTTTTCGTGATCCCTACAAGTATGGGAATGGCTGGAGAGGACTTGCCCGTCGTACCGGAATCGGCCTCAGCTCGCTTGCAGACGTGTTTATCGCCTACTCTGCTCTGGTAGTCTTACTGGGTTCTGCAAATTATTCTGAAGACGGCAGTCCTGAGCAGAAGAGGGAAATGACCGCTAACATGCTGAATTATGACTGGGGCAAATGGCTGGTTGTGGGGCTAGGTATATTGATAGCGGTAATTGCCGCAGTGCAATTATTCTACGGAATTACCAGGGGTTACCGTGAGCGCCTTGATATCGTTCAATTCAGCGGGAAAAAGAAAACAACCATCTTCTTCCTGGGCTTAACCGGTTATATTGCCCGCGGAGTTATCCTGGGCATTATTGGCTTCTTTTTTATGAAATCGGGCGTTCTTAGAGATGCCGGTTATGTAGTAAATACCGACAAGGCTTTCAACTTCATAGGCGATCACATTGGTAAGATCCCGTTTGTAATAGTCGCCTTCGGAATCATTTGTTACGGGTTATTCATGTTTGCCCTGGGTATTACCTACGATCTGGATAATGATCCTTCAGATCCCAACTTTCATCCGCAGAAAGGCGGAAGTTAGCTGGTAAGTAGATTCATTATATGTTGTACCTTGTAGTTACTGAAACGGCCTTTAACCCGGGAGATGGAACGACAATAACTGCTTTTCTTCTTTGACCTTAAAGTTGAGCAAGGCTGCGGAAAAAGATTACTCCACTTTGTTCTTCTTATTCTGGTGCTTAGTTAGAATTACATATTTGTAATTACATATCCGGTGGATATCAAGCAAAATGAAAGACCCCGTAATCAGTGAGATTACGGGGCTTTTGTTATTAGCTGGTAGCCAAAAAGTGGAGTCGGAGGGAACGACCATTTTACGAAATTTCTACTGTCCATAAGACTTACCAGAGGTCGAAAAAAAATGGTCACCGGATTGGTCTCGCTTTAACAAATATTAACTTTTTGCGACTGGATTTGCTATATTTAAGCAGTTTTTCACTTACTACAAAACAACTTGAAGCTGTCGAAATATCAGGATGTGAAAATTAAAATGGATGACGAATAGAGATTTATTGCCTTTGCTTTGGAGAACGGCATGACAGCAAAGAATATGGCAAGGATTCTTGGTTATTCTACTATTAAATTAAAAATCGAAAATTCAGGTGGTACTTGAGTTAGTGAAGCTGGGAAATTTTGAAAAGTGCTGAATGTCTTTTTGTACGCAGCATCTTCTAGGAAATTTCATTGATTTAGTTACTCGACCGTTTGAACAAAAAGAAGGCTTTATAGTAGGACAGAGCAAAGGAGCAAAGTAGATAGGAAGGTTTGAAGAGGTTATGGTTTTTCTTCCAACCACTTCCAAACAAAAAATATTAAGGAACAGATAGGGGTCCTTCACTGTTTTTTGAGTAGAATTTATTTTTTAATGTAAATCTCATGCAATATCGTAGCATCTGCCAATGATATCTTTAATGGTAAAGCTGATTGAGCTAGGTTTTATATAAGCTTTAGCAATTTCTCAACTCTTTTTTTGACCTTTCAATCTCTACCTTAAATTAATATTTTCCTTTTTTTCAAACCCGTAAAAAGAATATGGTTTTTAATTTACTGGTAACGAACGGTTTATTTAGGTTTAGATACCTCGGAAAAGGTATTTGTTAACCACTTAAAACGTAAGTCATGAAAAACATTAAAAATTATTTTTGCATTGCACTTTTTTGTTGCATCGGAATGATTTCCTGCCAAAAGGAAGATGATCTTTTTGAGGCAGAGGATCAGATTCAGGAACGGGTGGACACCGGCCTGAAAGTTTCTAAAGAAACAATAGAAAAAATAAAAGCTCTTAGCCTGAATCCGGAAGGCATGGAGGTAATATACCTCGAAGACCTGAATGGAAATGAAAATGAGGTTTATTTAATAGAAGGAGATATCGTAATTAGTCCCGGGCAGTTGGAAACCCTCTCTCAGGATGACATAACCAGTAAGCAGTACAGAACAACGAACCTGGTGAACAATAATCGCACGATTAAAATTCTTGGAATTAACGGAGGGAGCCAGGCATTAACTTCAAAGCAGAGGACTGCGCTTCAGAATGCTGTGGCTGATTATAATTCCCTTGATATAGGACTAAGTTTTACTCTCACCTTTGGCACGAATACCACATCACAGGATATCGTTGTCCGTCAATTGCAGGGTGCTGCAGGAGGCGTTGCGGGATTTCCAAGCAATGGAAACCCTTATAACAGCATAGTGGTTTATTCCGGCCTGGAGAGCTATAGTAATGCAGTAAACGAGCACGTTATGAAACACGAAATCGGTCACACTCTTGGTTTGCGCCATACGGACTGGTTTAGTCGTCAAAGTTGTGGCGGGAGTGGTGAGTCAAGTGCTCCTTATGGAGCTGTGCATATACCAGGAACCCCCACCGGGTACGATTCCAGTTCATTAATGCTGGCGTGCTTCAATTCCTATGAAAGCGGTAACTTTGGTTCGTATGACATTGTGGCTCTTGAGTACTTGTATCCGCTCCCTTCGTTTAGTGTAAATATTTCTGGGCCAACCAGGGGGAACAACAGTGGAACCTATACGTGGAATGCGAATGTGCAAAACGGTAATGGCCCCTATACCTATAGCTGGTATTACAGTTACACAGGAACCAGCTACACACAGTCTTTTGGAAGCACCCAGTCAGTTACGGCAAACCTGCCCCTGGACAGGGATCTATATTTAAAAGTTATAGTAACTTCATCGAGTGGTACCGATTCGGACACCTTTTTTACAATGAATACAGACGCATTTTAAAAAAAATCCTTTTCCGAGATAAAGAAGGTTCGCTCTTTTTAGGGCGAACTTTTTCTTTTAAAATATTTAGAATGTATAAACTAGTAATCTTATTGAGGAGTTCAACATCACCAAACGGGTACCATTAAAGATGGGAATCAAAAAAGTTATTCAAATAGCTTGGGAGGTGAGCAATAAATAACTGGAAGAACTGTAATAGAAACAGATGAACGTTGTCAGTCCTCACTATAAGATGGGGCAGATTTAGAGCGAGTATTAAGAAAGATAATAGAGTACCTTCTAAAATTAGAAAAAGCTTGAAAGGCTTAAGATGAAATTTAATGAAGAAAGCAAGAAAGTGTCTATATCCGATTAAATATATGTATGTTTCTGATTCGCTATTGATCATTTCCTGTTACCTTTATTCACCACATGTTGTGAAAAAAAGACGTAAAAAATTTACCGCACATCACCTAAAAATCCTCAATCTATAATTACCTATATAAGTTGAAGGCTAAGAACGATACTGATTAATTGTGGATTAGTTTTAGCTTCAAATTCTTCACGAAGATCCTTTAACTTCTTTTCTATAGAACTTTTACTAAAAGGAGTGATTCCCTGAGCTTTAAATTTCATACTTATCTCTTCCTGCGTATAACCATCACAAAGAAGTTTTAGGATAGATAGATCATAATCTGATAATTCTTTTACATTCTTATGATGTAATGTTTGTTCAATATCGGGAGATAGGTATGATTTTCCGCCGTACACTTGCTGAATAGCTTGTTCCAGATGATTCATACCTTTCCTGCCTTTACATACGTATCCGTCAACATAGGGAATTATTTTTTTTACCTTACCCGGATGATCTTCAATAGAATGAATTATAATTTTCAATTCAGGCATTTCTTTTTTAAGGATGAAGGACAATTCTTCTCCTGATCTAATTTTTTCTTCTCTGTGGTCCTGTCTGAATGAAAGATCAGAAATTACGAGTTCATAGGGAGATTGTTCCTGATAAGCTTTTTTACATTTCAGGTAGGCTTCATCACAGTACGAAGCATACACCACTTCCTGAGCCCCTAAACTTAATAGGAACTTTTTTAATGCAGTGTTCACTGCATCTATATCTTCTGCTATCAGAACTTTTTTAAACATTCTAAAAAGGAATTACAATTTGTGCGGAAAATCCATCAGTGGTTTCCGGTTGAAAATTAAAGGAACCTCCGATAGAATCAATACGGTTTTCCACATTTGTAAGTCCGGCACCTTTTTTCAATTCCGCAGAAGAAAATCCTTTCCCATTATCATTGTAGATAATTTTGAGTTTGGAAGAGGTTTCTTTAAAATTAAGTCTTACTATGGAAGCTTCACTATGCTTTTTCATGTTGACCATTAATTCCTGGAGCACACGGTGAACAACTATTTTAGATTCAGTACTTAATTTTGACCAGGAAATATCTTTTAACCCTATAAGATACAATGTTGTTGGTTGAGGTACGCTTTGGGATAGCATGTCTTGCAAATCCTCCCGATAACCGGAACCAGTGGTCACTGGAGTATTTTCCCTGGAAATATCCCTTGTTCTATTGTAGATACTTTCTAATTTTTTTACTGTACCTCTTTTATTTGAATGATCCAGATTTTCAAGTTCAGTCATAACATTATAAACATCGTTTGCCAATTCATCGTGGATTTTTTTGGAGATGCGGGCTTCAGTGGCATGAATTTCTCTAATTCTTTCCTTTTTGTTACGTTGCCTTATAAAATAATAGATGGCAACAGCACTGCCCAAAATGAGTAGTCCCAGAAAAATAGCTAAATTCCTCTGATTTCTACGTTTTAATAACTCGAGCTGCTGCTGAATAGATAATTTTTCGAGCTCGTCTATTTCTTCTAATTTCCTCTCCTCATCATATCTTATTTTGGCAAACAAATTCTTGACTCTATCCCTGGCTGTCATTAAGCTGTCATTAAGGCGAATGTATTCACGTGCGTACCTGTTTGCCTCCTTGAGCGGTGCCAGTCGAACTAAGTAGTCGAGGGCCGCGATTTGGTCAGTAACGCTATTGAGCTTTAGCGCGGTTTCGTAGTAGTTCCGGGCGTTCAGCAGGGCTTCCCCGGGAGAATCTTCTTCCTGTACACGGGTTAGTTGATAGTAACTGGAAAGTAACCCGTGAAGGTCCTTTTCCTGAGCTCTTTTCTCCATTATAACTTTCAGAGAATCTCCTATATTGGCTCCATAGTAAAGCCAGCGTGTAAAATATAAGTTGCTCTTTATACGGTTCTGGATAGTTGGGTCTTCAGATAGGGGCAATATAGAATCAAATATGTTTAAGGACTTTTTGAACTCCTCTTTCTGTGCATACGCATTGGCCAGATTGTTAAGCAAACTCAGGCTATTATTTCGGGAATTGTAGTATCTCAGCGCATTGTTGAATTCTTCGATTGCTTCGTCGGGGTCATCTAATCTTCTGTAGGTGATTGCAAGCGTATTGTATGTGCTGGCAAGGTAGAAGGAGTCCTGGCTGGTTTCCAGAAGGGAAAGTGCCCTGGCAGCACTATTTTGGCTTCCAGGTAGATCTCCCAGGCGGTCCTGCACGATGCTTAGTTCATGAAGGCGTTTTCCTGCGTTCAAACTATCTTTACCTAATAGATAAAACTGTTGTGCCTTGAAGGTATTTTTAAGAACGTTGATATAGTCGCGCTTGAAATTGTAGGTGGAGGCCTTCCGATAATATCCTTTGGCGATTTGCAGCGTGTCTCCAGTTGACAAACCATATTGTAATAAAAGATCAGAAAAATAAATGGCGCTGTCGTGTTCTTTCTTAGCGTTGTAATAGTAGATTAGGTGGTCGTACAGGATTGGCTTTAAGGTATCAGTGGGAGTGAGAATTGATACCAGGGCACTATCGAGGAGGTCAAGCTTTACCTCAATATTTTCTGTTGCTTTGCTTTTTTCAAGTAACCGGGATGCGTGATCATCTCTTTTTTGAAAGGAGTTACCGGGATTATCCTCCCGGCAAGCAACAATTCCAAGAAAAGTAGTGAAAATGAGCAGGACAAGGGGGTACTTCTTCATTTGTCAAAAATAAAAAACGCCACCAATTTTGGCAGCGTCTTTTGAAGAATTAATTACCGGCAGGTGGTTCTTGTGGTGGATCTGTATGTTGATCATCTCCACCGCTTCCACCACCGGTGTCACTATTGGCA
>JACLAD010001285.1_pt1 | contig 29627 bp, 25 predicted proteins | sample 8027901 | NCBI WGS metagenome assembly JACLAD01 (sample SAMN15725071, study PRJNA655200) | protist metagenome | isolation source: fluorescence activated cell sorting (FACS) single amplified genomes of... | place: Spain: Blaines Bay Microbial Observatory, Mediterranean Sea | collected 2016-07-05 | reverse complement strand
GTTGGACGATCACTGAGGTCATAAGTGATGGTTTCATACGATTGTGTTACGGGGAGGAGTGTATCGCTAGAAGACAACAGTTCACGGAATTTCTTATCATTGAGATGGGGTTTTTTGATACTGTCCTTTTTGATCTCGATGTAGTTGATGGTCGCTGACGGAATGCTTGGAAAGTCATGCGTCTGATAGTACTGCTGAATCTCTGCTTCGTTGGACACTCTGTCTTTTTCCTCTTGCACAAGGTAGGTGTTATCGATCTCTAGCCACTGATAGCTTCTTTGCTGCATGAATGCTTCACGAACTCGCTCAATGGTTGGGTCTGTAATGATAGCGCTGTTGCGTAGAGATTCTTGAAGCGTGTTGTGTAATACAATGTTTTTGATCTCGTCGAGCTGCTCGGAGATATCGTTGCGGTTATTAGAGTCAACTGAGTCGAGGCTTTTGACCAAGTGTTCAAGCTGCTGGTTGTTGTTGATGACACTTAGTAGCTGCTTAGTGCTGATATAAAGTTTGTTTTTGGTGAAGTAGGATTTGAGTTGTTCCTGAAGCTTTACAATGCTTTCGGCTTGGTTTTTGTATGTTTCAATTTCTGCGGTAGTGGGTTCTCGCTGCAGCTGCTGTTGATGTGCATGTAGAAGTGTGAGGAGTTTCTTATGAGTCTTGAGATCTGTCTGTGAATGAACTTGTTGTTGGATGGTTGTTAAGTTTTTTTCAAAGCTGAGAACAACCATCAGCGCTGCGAACAAGCCAGTTAGTATGGCTGCTGCTCTTGATTGTGATATATTTCTTAAGATCTGCATTGTTGTAAGCTTAAATATGGCGGAGTGGACGGGATTCGAACCCGCGACCCCCGGCGTGACAGGCCGGTATTCTAACCAACTGAACTACCACTCCAGCACAATTTGCCTATGGGTACTGAGGGAGTCGAACCCCCGACATTCGCCTTGTAAGGGCGACGCTCTACCAGCTGAGCTAAGTACCCAAAAACTATTTCCGTATTATACACATCTCAAAGTGTTTGTAAAGGAAAAAGTCTAGGAATCTATTTTATTCCATCTGCGAATTTACTCGTCTGAATCCTGCACAGCGTCCTTGAAGTCACTACCTGCACTGAATTTAACAGTCTGTTTTTCGTCAATTTGAATTGGCTCACCAGTTTTTGGGTGAGTTGCTTTTCGAGCTTTTCTCGTTTTGCGATTGAAAGTGCCAAATTTCGCCACTCTGCAGAGACCAAATTCTCGTGTTAGTTTAATAACACTCTCAAAAGTCAAATCAACAATCTCTTTGATGTTTGCCTTTGATAGTTTTGTGTCCTCTATTGAGCCTGACTCGATGATCAGTTCTACAATTTCTTTCTTACCACTGCTCATTTTATAAATACCTCGCTTACTGTTGGTTGTTTCAACAATCTAAACATATCCATGTATCTTTGCAATGTCAAGGACGTTGTCCATATAATATCCGAATAATCGTCACTTTTTGTCTCTTTCATGGGCCATTTGACCTCTTTTTAACTGTCTCAGGACCTGGTTTTTATTGCAGTGGTAGATTTGTAATTTTCTAACATGCTGTTAGTTAATTGAATTTCTTTGAGTTGGCCAGTTTTGAGCACAGTTTGACGGCTCACTCCTATTGTTTTCATCCTTTTCACTGACTGGTTCTTTTTTGTGTTTATTATCTTGGCTTTTCTCTAACTTTTGTGTCCTCCTCGGTGCTATTGTGCGAAAGGCATTGAGGGTAAACTTAAGTATCATGGTATTCATGTGCTTTATGTTCCACAGATATACCAAGCTGATGATGATCAAAAAAATCATTGTCGTTGGTGATATGATTGTTTTTGTCGCTATAATTTGAAGCGTAAAGCATATGATTTTCCATCTATGCTTTTGTATACCCTGATATACTAACCGGGCTAGCTCTTTGATTATCAAATCTCCAGAGGGCCAATACTTTCTAATGGTTTGCACAATGTATCGTATGCTCAAGTTTGTTATTGTAGCGTTTCGCTCCTTATTGATACTAACGTTTAAATTTGCCTCGATTCCTACCCGTGCATTGTTGGGATTATGGCTTTTTGATTTCTCGTATGTCTCCTGGTGATGATTGATGATTTTACCTAGATATGATTTAAATCTCGTTTGATTCCGATCCTGACTGTATCTTGGTATGTTTTCATCGCTATGATGCCATTGTGCTTTGTAGCCATTGTATGGGAGCTGTTGTGATAGATTCTGCGGTGTGCTTTTGAGGTGACAAATGATAGTCTTCTGGATGGTATTGCATCGATGATTAAGGGTCACTTTCCAACTTAGCCAATGATCTGATTTAGCTTCCTCGTTGATTGGTGTTTGTCCCTGTTTTAAAGCTCTTGTTTGCTTTTCATGATACTCTTTTTGAGTTAACTCTCTTATATCGTTGTTTTCATTTTCATACATTTTACCATTACTGTGGACAATAAATGCGATTGACTCACCTCTGATGATCAGGTTTTCTCGGTCTTTTACTATCCAGCTATGCACCCCAATAGGACTGATGTTGGGGTGGTGGTATTTGATTGTTTCTAAGATGGCTGCACTCCATTTCAAACGATAGGACTCATGCTCGTTGATTTGATCATACAGTTTGGGCGGGATTCTTTGTTCTACTTTACTGCTGTTTGACATGAGTGAGTGATTATTTTGACCTATGTGATATTAGCCACTAACACTTTTGGAAAAAATACCGTGATGATCTTGGACTCTTGAATCATTTACGATGTTTTTGAGTTTCTTGGATTGCTTTTAATTGTTTTGAAAAGTTTCCTTCGCTTTGGCGACAATCGCAAAAGAGCCAAATATGAGTTTTTTTTGCTCAGGATCTGATAGGGCGCTTGGCTCTTTCTCCAAGTCAATAACATGATCGATACTAAGTTGCATCTTATCTATCAGCTCTTTGGGCGCTACGTTTTCACTTGATAGTTGTTTTGATAGCCATATCTGCGTTGGTGGACAGTATTTTAGGATGATATCTATGATTTTATCTGCTTCTTTGTGTTTCTTTAGCAGAACTATGCATTGCGTTATTTCCATTGGAAATGGCCATTTCAGTAGGAGGTTTTCTATGGCGGGTGCATTGTGCGCAACGTCAACCCAGATTTGTCTTTTGTCACAGATTAGCTCCATGCGACCGGGCAATTTCGTTTGTGTGATGCCCTGAATCATTGCTTGTTGATTGATGGGCAGTTGTTTGTTAAGGCTTAGCGCGCACTGCAATGCACAAGCGACTGATTGCTCATGAAAGGGTGTTGCAGGAAGGGTGATGATTTCATGAGCAGTCTTAAACTTCAGTGATGATTGGTTTTTTGAGATTTGAAAATCTTTATCAATCTGATAGACTACATCGGTTTTACTTTTGATGTACTTAACCGCTTTGCTTGGCATGTGCGGCTCGCCAATAATGAAGGGCTGATTATTGCGGACAATACCTGATTTTTCCATGGCTATTTTTTCTAATGTGTGGCCTAGTTTTTCAGTGTGATCCAAACCAACGCTGGTGATGATGCTGATGTCGTGTGCAAAGCTATTGACAGCATCAAGACGTCCGCCAATCCCGATTTCTGCGATGATCACATCAACTTTTTGATCGTGAAAGTACAGCCAAGCAATGAGTGTTATGATGCCAAAAAATTTAAGCTCTTTTGTTTTTGGGTCAGTGATGACGCGTTTAGTGTAGTGTTCAAGGTCCTGATCTTCAATGGGTTGGCTGTTGATGCTGATGCGTTCATTCATTTTGAAAATATGAGGGCTTGAGAACATGCCTGCACGATAATTTCCTTGTTTGTAGATGCTTGCAAGCATTGCTGCGCAGCTCCCCTTGCCATTGGTTCCTCCAATGACGACGACCGGTGGATGTTTTGCTTTGCGAGAGGTATTTCTTTTGACAAATTCTTGTAAGATTTTTTGATTGCATTTTGCAGTTTTTTGAGTCTTCTGCGCGTTCCCCATATGCTGTGAGGCCATGTCCTGGTTTGCTATTTCGAGTAGCTTTTTCGTGTATGGATTGTGTGTGGTCATCATGGATATCTGAGCTTTGTCAATTTTTGTCCCGCTCCTGTCCAAATAGTCTAACTTATGGGGCCTCATTCTTCAATGTAGCATAGGGTTATTTAGATCTTGCTTTGCCATTCTACAGGTGATCTTGCGTGCTTTTATTGATGGTTCCTACAGTTTATATATCTGTTTTATGTATTTAAAACAGACACTTTATCTCTGATGTGTTATATTAGTATCATGTTAAAGAATTGCGGATAAACGATGTATTATTTTATTGCTGAAATCTTGGTGGCATTGATTTTCATTTCTGGGTATCGGTTGTTGACAATGATGACACGCTCTGAGAATCAAAAGATTGCTGATTGGGCCGATGTTTTGTGGGTGCCGCTCGTGGCCTTGCTTTCCATAACATGGGTTAATTTGTCGCTATCTATTTTGCCATGGGAGTCAAATTTTACGCCCATTTCTATGTTGATACATCAGGTCGGCGCAAAGCAGGCTGCCTCTAAGGTCGCTCAAGATATGGCCAATGTTCATTATTTCGGGTCAATGTTGGTTGCGTTTCTTTATGCCGCTAATCTTGGTTGGTTGCTTCTTACAGTTGTGAAAAAGTTTGAGCGTGACTTTTATGATAAAAGCAGTCTCTACTCATCAGATTTTCACTCGACTGTCGATGCGCTCTTTCTTTTTGTGCGTGCGGTCATCTATCTGGTTTTGGCATTTGTGCTGATGCGGACACTTAACTTGGATCATTTAGCCAATAGTTTGTTCACCACCGGGGCGGTCGTGACGGCTTTTGTGACTTTTGCAGCGCGTGAGTCCATTGCCAATATCTTTGGCGGGATCACCATCCTGCTGGACAGGCCATTTCGTGTTGGTGATTACATCAGTTCTCCTGATAGAGATATTGAGGGTACGGTTGAGCGCATAGGGTGGCGTATGACTCAGGTGCGATCGCCCAGTAAGCAGACTAAGTATATTCCCAACTGCATATTTACGACGGTGTCTATTGAAAACCTTACTCGTATGAGTAACCGCCGTATTCGTTTTCAAGTGAGTTTGCGCTATGATGATCTTGATAAGGTTGAAAAGATTTGCCAAAAAATAGAAAAGTCTCTTGAGGGTCTAGAATTTATTGATAAGCGTATGAGCAATTTTTGTACGTTTAATTCCCTGGGTGATTTCTCTGTCAATCTGTTATTCAATGCTTTCACAAAGCCGCAGTCGTTTCGTGAATACAATAAGTCTATTGAGAAAGCGCTGCATCTTGTTGTTCGGGTGGTTAAGCGTCACCGTGCTGACTTTCCATTTCCTACAACCACACTGGATGCTGATGATATTGTCAGCAAGCTCAAGGATACGATCAAAGAGGAGTAGATTGTTCGTTACTTGTCTTTGAACTTGGTTGAGGCTGGTAGGTTTGCGACTCATTTATCAGGTCATACTCATTAAATCCTGTTTTTTTCAATAGTCGGTTGTGATCGTTCTGTTAGAGATTTGATTTTTTGATTGAAGGGTTCGTGGTTTCTCAAGATGACTCGTTGTTCTTGATGTGAGGTTTACTTTGCTGTTTTTTTGACTTTTCTTGACTGGGTTGTTGTCTCTGTGTGTTTGTTATCTCTTGGCTTCTTTGTAGACCATGCTCCATGTGTTTGCCTCAAACGTGCGGTGTTGAGCTGGATGGCTATCTTTTTTTTGTCACATCACCGTGTTAGGATTTTGATTGTGGATGCCGCTGTTGTTGAGCGTGCGAACCATTTGGTTGTCTGGGGCTGATGGATTTTTGGTTTGGCAGATTGGGGTGTTAGTCACTGAGAGTGTTTGAGGTTTGGTTGGACTATGATATTTGATTCTGATTTGGGTGGTAGCTGAGTGATTTTATGTTCAACTGACAACATGCAAATTGACTGGCCAAGTACGCAGACTTGGCATTTGGCATCGACTTCTGATTGTGTTATGACGCCTTATCATCTCAATCTTAGCTCAGGTGAGATTTATTGGCTTCAAGGCAATAATGGGGTGGGCAAATCTACGTGGATGAGGGTTTTTTCGGGCTTGCTTCCGCGTTTGGGATCTATCACTTGGTCATCTGATTTTGCTTCTCAGATGCAGCGGTCACACTATCTATTGTCACTGACCAGAGATGCTGGCATGACGGTTGACTTAGTTGTTCAGCAAGAGTACCTCTTGCGATGTGGTCATGTGATTTCTCATTCACAATTGGATGAATGGTTGCATGCTTTTAATTTGATAGATGTCAGGTTCATGGACTGTGTCGATCTATCATCTGGTCAAAAGCGTCGGTTACAATTGATGTCATTGCTTTATTCGAAGGCCCCATTGTGGTTGTTGGATGAGCCTTATTCGCACCTGGATGATGATGGTCGGTCGCTGCTAGATGACTTGATCTCATCGCATGTTCAGCATGGTGGTGTAGTCGTTATGACTGGTCATGAGTCTTTTTCATTGAGATGTCATGCTATTGTGCTGTCGAGGAGGTAGTTTGTTTCCTTTTCTGTGCTATCGTTTCCAGTCCATGCTAGCTTCTCCTTTTTTGTGGTTGTCGGGCGTGGTTTTTTGGATGGTTGAATCCTTTTTGTTGTTGCTTTTGTTGCAGCCAACTCATGCGCTTTCATTGACGCAACGCATGGGTTTACTCTGGGGCTTGTTGGTTTTCTCTCAGCTATTATTGGTTTCTCAATTCATGACTCGTCAACGGGTTATCGCGATTGTCGAAATGCAAGTGGTGTCTCGATCTTCAAGATTATGGTTGTATGAGCTGCTTGCGTTTTGGATGATGTATGCAGTATTGTTTGTTTCACTGTCGCCTGTTGTATGCCTCTTGTATGGCTTAGAGATGAGTTACTTATTTATTTTGTTTTTACTGTGGGGAGTTGCGTCGCCCGTGTGCTTTCTTCAGCTTTATCTGGCTCGTCTGGTTTGTTTGTTTTTAAGGAATGGTTTTTTCATTGTTGTATTGGTGGTGATTCCATGGATGATTCCCAATGCGCTTTTGGTTTTGCGCTGTTTACATGTGTTTGCATCTGGGGTGGGTCTATTCAATCAACTCTCCTTGCTGCTCGGTGTCAGTATGATGCAGTTGGGGGTGTTGAGTATTGTGATTGATCGGGTATTGGTGTGCTGCCATGCACACATGCGTTTAGCCGTTAAGTTTTGATGGTGATTTGTCAGAATAATGTTGGCTACTGTATCATTCACCAACATTATTCTCACAGCCGATCAGGTAGATTCGTTTAGATATTGTTGCCGATGTTGTGTTGGATGACTTTCCCTTCGATTTTCTGTTGCTCTTCGATCGATATCAATGCTTCTGTTGATAGAGTGGCGACAGGATTTGCTAGCAGTCGTGCAATGCCAATGGGCTCTCCGGTTTCTTCACAATAACCATATTCATGATTGTGTATTCTATCCAGAGACTCTTCTATTTGGTGTAGTAAGCGTGTGTCACGCTTGACGCCGAGGTAGGTGATCTGCTTTATTTCTTCGATACACGCTGTATCGAGAGGATCTGGCTCGATTTCATTTTCTGCAATGGTCTTTCTGAATGACGCAAGATTTTCTATGACTTGCTCTCTGAGGTCATTCAATTTTTTTGTGAAGAACTCCAATTGCTCATCTGACATGTAGTCTTTTTTGCTTGATGCAAGCAATTTTCTCTCTGTTAACATACCATCCTCCTGTGTGTTGTGTAAAATCCATTTACGTTAACTGGTCATTAAGTTTAGGATACAATGTTTTATCTGTCAATAATAATTTAATAAAATGTCAATATAAACAGAAGTATAATATCTAAGTGTATGAATATAAACGATATTAATATCATATTGTTTTTGGGCGATTTTTAATTTTTCTGGTTTATTTTGGTTTTATTTTTGTTGGTGTAGGCTTATTATGTTCATCGATCAATGTCGTTTATGTGTGGAGGAGAACGTGAGATGGTTTAGGTTTGTTGATTTAAGTAAGCTTTTTTGGTTGATCAGTCGAATTGTTGATGTGCTTCAAATGATTTTGCGTTTCGGATTTCCTTGGTTGGCTGAAGACGTTGTTCTTTGTGCCGCGAGTCGACCGCTCAATCGCGGCGTTATCGATAAGTGGAAAGCATACTGCTCGATTGACTATGCGCCAATTGAGATTGATGGTGAAGTGTTGACTCGGTTGATTGTTACGCCAAAAGATGTTGATTGTCATGCGCTTGACGGCGTGATTCTTTTTTTTCAAGGTGCCGGCATTTGCCTTGAAAAGACCAGTTGTTTGGTCAACATGATTGATATGGCTCTACGTTGTAAGAAGATTGTGGTTGGATTTAATCAGCGCCATGTGGGTAGCAGTCGTGGTTATCATTATTCTGCCAAAAGTTTACGGATGGATCTGGATAAACAATCTCAATGGGTGCTTGACTATCTTGATTTATTGCGTCGTCAAGGTGGTGTTACTTGTTGTGCAAAAATGTTTGTTTATGGGTTGTGTCAGGGCGGCGTATTGGCTCTTAGCTCTGTTCGAAAAATTATTGACCATCCTGATTTTGGCAAGATAATTGTAACGCGGGCACCTGTATCATTCTCAGATATGATAGCCTTTGTTCCAGAGGGTGATTATCGAACTTTGATGCCAAAGGCGTATCGTCAGTCTTATGGTTCACAGAAAACTTTTTCCATGAGTCACTTGGCTAGCCCGGTGGCTATCAAAGCTCTTATCACAGGCCAAATTTTGAATTTTGTATCTCTTATTTCCCCCAAGCGCAGATCTTATTTATTTGGGCTTTTGTTTCGGTTTTCCAGGTGGCATATGGATTGTCGCCCTGTGATACACAAACTTGTTCATCGTGGTAAGCTGTTTGCTATCTCTGTTGATGGTGATGAGTTTGTGTCTCCTGAAGCAGACATTGTTTATTATATTCGGCAATGCTATCCAAAATTGATGAATACTTGTGTTATGCATGCATTTTCTACCGTGTCCATATCTGATGCTGAAATGCAGTGTCGCTCCAGTGATAGTTTTGCTCCGTTTGACACTGTTTCGGGATTGCAAGAGCACCTCAAGCGTCAAGTGTCTGAGTATTTTCGTCATCAGTCGTGGTCACAGCACATGCGATTACCAGTTGACTCTAATGGCGCATTTTGGGATGAATATGAAGTGATTCAGCAGGTTATATTGAACACCTGAGATGTTTCTTTGTTTGTGGGTATTGAAATCTTTGAACATGCTCATTATGCTGGTGGAATGAAATTATATCAGATCATATCACTTGAGGGGGATGCGTGAGTCAAATTGAAGTCATTGGTATTGGAAGCGCTTGGGTCAACCGGACTATGTACACTGGCCCTACACACTTGAATGCGCTTGGTCTGGCCGCAGGAGAAGTTGTCAAAGTGAATAGGGAGCATTATCGCTCTTTGTGTCGTGGTCGTTTGGATATTTTTCAATATGCAGGTGGATCAGTTGCCAATACACTCGTAGCGCTGTCGCGACTCAATAGGGGTGTTGGTTTCGTGGGAAAGGCATCTGTTGATGGAGACGGTCTTTTTTTTCAAAATGATTTAATGGCTAATGGGGTTTGCATGCTGTTGCAACCATGTGATGAAGATATGGCTACCTCAGGGTGTCTGGTTTGCTATGATGGTCATGGCGTGGCTTCAAAGGTTGTTCACTTGGGTGTTTCAAAGACACTTGGTTTGGTGGATATGTCTATGTCTGATGTGGTTAGTGCTAAGACGTTGTTGGTTGAGGCAGATATTTTAGATATGCCAAAATTACATGAATGGCTGGCTTCTGTTTTAGATGTGGCTCGTAAAAGCCAGACCCAGATTGTACTGGTTCTATCAAACCAATATGTGGTTTCAAGGCATAGGGAATTTTTGCTTGAGCTCTTGGGGTGTGTTGACATTGTGGCAGGCAATGAAGTTGAGTGTGAGGCTTTGTTAAACACGCATTCTGTTGATAACATCGTTGCAAAACTTGCTCATACTCGCGTGTGTGTTGTCATGACGCGTGCTGAGAATGGGTCAGTGGTGATAACGCCTGACGCTGTCAGTTCACATGATGCGTTCCCTTGTCAGCTAGTTGATACGACCGCTGCTGGAGATTACTATCTGGCTGGCTTTTTACATGCGCAAATGAGTGGTATGGGGTCTGTCCAATGTGCTGGTCTGGGTTCCAGGCTGGCTGCTGTCGCATGTGGTGAGCGTGGTTCTCGTTGTTCGGATAAATATGATTTCTCACATATTTCAAACTCTTATTTGTCAGGTGTTGCAGTGTGAGTACGTGAGTGTTGATGCCCAGTCCTCATTTTAGTGCCATGATTTGCGAGTGTTGGTTTTTCGCTCATGATGCTTGCAGTTTAAGTAGATAAATACTATAATTTCGTATTATTTTTTCAAGGGAGTTTGCTATCAACGCTTCAAAAAAGAACCACGATGCGGTCAACAATGCGATTACAAGTGAGTCGGTGACCGTCATTGATAAAGACGGTAAGAACCTAGGTGTTATGACAAAAAATGCGGCCATAGAGCTCGCTCAGTCCGATCAGATGGATTTGGTTTTGGTTGGTCGACAAGATGTTAACCCAGTGTGTCGTGTCATGGACTACAGCAAAAAACGTTACGATCAGAAGCGCAAAAGGCAGCAATCCAAGCAGACAAAAACACAACTCAAAGAAATCAAAATGCGTCCAGTCATTGACGTTGGTGATTACAACATCAAGCTCAAGAAGATGATACAGTTTCTTGAGGCGGGACATAGAGTGAAGATTTTAATTCGCTTTCGTGGTCGTGAGGTTATTCACCAAGATCTTGGGGATGATCTTGTTGAGCGTTTGTTGAAAGACTTGGCGGAATACATACAGGTCGAGCAAGTACCAAAGCTTGAGGGAAAGCAGATTATATTTATTGTTGTTCCTAAGAAAAAGTGATAAAATTTGATAATGATGAAAATAGTCTGACGATGGCTCAGTTAGGTGTTGACATTTGTCTGGAGTATTAGTATCATATGCACAAATTTTCGAGGGAATGGTATGCCAAATAAAACAGCCAACAAGCAAAAGACAGTGCGCGGAGCCGCTAAGCGTTTTCGTGTTTCAGGTGGTTCTGGCAGTTCCGTGAAGAAGATACGCCGGCGTGCTGCATTCCGTTCACATGGGCTTGCAAAGCAAGAGCGTAAACGGTTAGACCAAAAAATTGGCGGTAAAGTGGTCAACAAGGTTGACATGCCTCGAGTTAAAAAGATGCTAGCGGAGGGTTAGGATGGCTAGAGTAAAACGTGGTGTTGTTGCGAGAGCAAAACACAAAAAAATCTTAAAATTAGCGCGTGGTTACCAGGGTGCTCGAAGCAGAGTGTTTCGAGTTGCCAAGCAGGCAGTGATCAAAGCCGCACAATATGCCTACCGTGATCGTCGTAAGAAAAAGATTTACTTCAGAAGTTTGTGGATCCAGAGAATCAATGCTGCTTGTCGTCAATATGGTTTCAGCTACAGTCAGATGATGTTTGGATTGAAAACGCTTGGTATAGAGCTCAACCGTAAGCAGTTGGCTCATCTCGCAGCTGAAGACGCCCAGGCTTTCCAAGCTTTGGCTGAACGTGTCAAAACGTGCCTAGCTGACACCGCTAAGAAAGCTGTGTAGGGTTGACCATGGCAATTGTTGATGAGTCCATCATCGAGCAATGTCGGAAAGAGGTCGAATCAGCTCATGATCAACACGGACTCGACTTAGTCAAGTCCAAGTATCTGGGTGGGAAAAGTGCCGTTAGAGAGTCTTTGAAATCCCTATCTCAACTCAGTGGCGATGAGCGGGCGAAAGCCAGTGCTGCGGTCAATGAAATCAAGAAAGAGCTGGGTAGTATCATTTTTACCCGCAAGAATACCATACTCAAAGAGCAGACTGAGAAAGCCTTAGCTGAAGAGGGTGTTGATACAACAATGTCAGCTGACTTATGGCGAACGGGGGCTAAGCATCCGCTAACCAAAACGTTGTCTGACCTCAAGCGTTTGTTATTCAAAATCGGATTTGATGTTGCCTTTGGTCCTGAAGTTGAAAACTTCTATTATAATTTTACTGCGTTAAACACGCCCCGATACCACCCAGCCGTGACTTCACAAGATACGTTGTATGTTGAAGGAGACAAGTTGCTACGTTCACATACTTCTTGTGTTCAGATTCGTATGTTGGAAAATCATAAGCCGCCGCTGCGTATTTTTTCGCCTGGACGAGTGTTTAGAGCTGATACACCAGATGCTACCCATAGTCCATGCTTTATGCAGTGTGAGGGATTGGTGGTCGATCAAAAAGCTACTTTGAGTGATTTGGTTGGAACATTGAGGTATTTGTTGGAAGGCTTTTTCGGACAATCATTGAAGCTGCGCTTTCGTCCCTCTTATTTTCCTTTTACAGAGCCATCCTTGGAATGTGATATATGGTTTAAGGATCGTTGGTTAGAGGTCCTTGGCTGTGGTATGGTCCACCCTAGTGTACTCAGGAATGTGGGTTTGGATACGTATACTTATAGAGGTTATGCATTTGGTCTTGGGATAGACCGTTTGACGATGTTACGTTACCAAATTGATGATATCAGATCTCTTTATGAAGGTGATCAAGCGTTCTTACAGCAGGGTGATGGCTCATGTTAGTTCTCAATAAGCACTGGCTTCAATCTTGGCTCTCAAAAACCATCGGACCTACCGATTCGGTTGAGTCTTTTTTACTGCAGCAGGGTTTTGAGATGGAGCCAGTTGGTTCTCTGTTTACACAAGACATTGTGGTCGGTGAAATTGTCAGTGTTCAGCCTCATACCAATGCCGACAAACTCAATGTCTGTACAGTTTCCATTGGTCAGAATGATGATTTAACAATAGTTTGTGGTTGCCCGTCTGTTAAGGTTGGTATTAAAGTCGCAGTTGCCACAGTCGGTACCGAGTTAGGCGCATTTACCATAGAGGAGCGTAAAATTCGAGGTACTCTGTCTAGCGGGATGTTGTGTAGTATGAAGGAGCTTGGCTTTAACACGCCGAGTACAGGTATTTGGCATTTGGGTGCCAACGCGCCAGTTGGACAACCTTTGGACAAGTGGTTGGAGCGTTCTTCTGAGCGGTATGGTATCGAGTTGACTCCCAATCGTGGGGACTGTCTGTCAGCCAGGGGGATGGCCAGGGAGTTTGCTATCGGTCTAGAGGGGCGTTCTAGTCAACCTTGGGCTGATCAGAGCGACTATCTGCAATTGCCTTGCCAAGCCACTGTTGAGATTTCAGGTTCAGCGTCGCGCCATGTTTCATCATTTGATATTGTTAAGCTTAAAAAGCCGGAATCACAGGATGATTATACAACACCTGACTGGATGGCTGTTCGTTTGCTAGAGGCGGGGATTGGTCTTAATCACTGTGTGGTTGATATTCTTAATTACGTGATGCTAGAGACTGGCCAGCCCATGCATGCATACTCCGGTCAGTTGTCAGATGCGTTCAGTTTGGGGTTGGGTCACGGCGAGTCGCTCACAACTTTGGGTGGGAAGTCAGTTCTCATTGATGAGCAAACACTTGTGGTTAAGAATGCTGGCAAGCCTGTTTGTATCGCAGGGTATATGGGCGGTATGGATAGTGCTTGTGCTGTTGACGATGAAGAGATCTATGTTGAGGCAGCGGCATTCAGTGCTGAGCAAATTGCTTATCACTGCCGAAAGTTTACCGAATTTACACATTCGGGAAGCCGGTTTGAACGTGGTATTGATTTTGCTTTCACCCGCTTTGCTATGCAGCGTGCTTTGGATTTGTTGGCGCGTTACGCAGGGTATGTTCCCGTTTATCGTTTAGCTGGTGATTGTTGTGTTTCTGAGAAGGATTTGGTTGAGGTTTCAGTTGACTTCCCGAGTCAGGTTTTGGGGTTCTCATATACGGTTGCTGATATGGAGAAGGCGCTCGTCACATCAGGTTGTCGTGTTAATATCAGTGATGACCTGATCAAAGTTCTTCCTCCCACGTGGCGTAATGATATCACGATTGCGGAGGATATTGTTTCTGAACTTTTGCGTTTACTGGGTATGCCAGCTGACTTGATGCCAGGAGTGGGATTGACCTTGGGGCAACCCGTAACGACATTTGGCTTGCTTGATCGTTTACAAGAGTCCTTACGTGATCACATGATAGGTATGGGTTTTTATGAGACATTTTCTTACAGCTTTGATGCGTATGATGATGTGCGGTTGTTTCACGACTCAGACGAAACGATAGTTACACTCGTTAATCCCATCAGTCCTGCTTTTGGTGCGATGAGACCCTCGCTATTTCCTGGCTTGTTAAAGCAAGTTAAGCGTAATTTGGCTAAACAGGCCCATGATGTAAGGTTGTTTGAGGTTGGTCATTGCTTTGTTGATGAGTCTTCTGAAATCACTGAGCGACTATTCTTGGGTGCGGCATTCAGTGGCTCATCAGTTGCTGAAAGCTGGTATGGCTCGCGACCTTTTGATTTTTATTATGCAAAGAGCATGCTGTGCCATTTGATGGGTCTTTTTGGTGTTTCTTTGGATTCAGTGACTTGGCAGTCAGTTGCATTGCCAGGTCTGCACCCGCATCAATGTGGTCAATTTGTCAGTCATGGTCAGGTGATTGCATCCTGTGGTCTGTTGCATCCTGCTGTATCTAAGTCTATGAAAATAATCCAGAATGTGTTTTTTATTGATATGGATCTAGATTGGTTGCTCTTGAGTCAGTCCAAAGGTGAGTGTTATCATAAGGTTAGCAATCAACCAATGATGCGGCGAGATTTGTCTCTGGTTGTTCCCAATTCAGTGTCCTTTGAGGAAATAAAACAAGAAATTCAACATTCTATATTTCAATATCTTCAGAAAATTGTTATATTTGATAAATATAATGGTAGTCAGATACCTTCGGATTGTTACAGTGTGAGTATCGGTTTGTTATTTCAAGATGCAGAGCGGACACTGCAAGACGAAGATCTGGTACCTATGTTAACAGAGTTAATAACCAATTTAGATAAAAAGTTAAAGATTAAACCAAGGGGAGGTAAGTTAGAATGGAAACATTAACAAGAGCAGAGTTGTCGGACAAGATAGGTCGTATTAGTGCAGATGTACCTAGAGGAGATGTAGAGAGTTTGGTTGATGAGTTCTTTAATGTTATTTCGCAATCGCTTGAAGAAGGGGGCGTTGTGCGACTTTCGGGCTTTGGAAACTTTTTGTTGCTTGACAAAAAGCAGCGCCCAGGTCGCAATCCAAAGACAGGTGAGGTTATCCCTGTGAAAGCCAGACGTGTTGTTACTTTTCGTCCGGGCAACAAGCTTAAAGAAACTGTTGATCGCTCAACTCGCGCTAAATATCACGCTGGGGCCGGTCAGGCTAAACAAACCGAAGATCAAGCGGTTTAAGTTCTTATACGAACTGAATTCGGGGCGTAGCGCAGCCTGGTAGCGTACTTGCATGGGGTGCAAGTGGTCGCTGGTTCAAATCCAGCCGTCCCGATGTTTTTTATAATTAATCAATCCATAATACTTTTAAATTTATTCTCGCTCAGCTATACTCATTTGATCTATTGCTGTGTTGTGTGTGAAAAAATTTCATCTGAATCACCTATTTTTGCGAGACTTACTTTGTTTGGCGTCTTTTTTGGGGGCTCTGACTGAGACTTGTACCTCGTGGAATGTCTTGTCCATTCTGATGGGACCATCGCTTGCTATGTTTTTTAGTCTAGCCGTTTTTCATTTTGCGGTGTCAGATAGTTTCTGCATTTTTGAGACTTTTTTTTCAGAAACAGAAATCATATGCAGCCTGCTTTTTGACGGAACAACCAAGCAGCAACTTTTTTGGGTGGCTCTTTATCTTTCGGTCATTTATGCCTCTTTTATGGTTTTTTTCCCTTATAACTTTATGCATATGAGTTATCAAACATCGTTGTTCCTGTATGTTTACGTTCCGAGTCTGTATGCTTTTGTTCCTGTTATAGTTAATTGCTTGATTTTGCCCGCGGTATTGACAGTGACTCTTAATGCTTTCAACAAGGTTTGTTCATTGCTTTCTCAGGCTTATAAATTTTGTCATGTCCAAAATGTCATGAAAGATCAATCATCCGCTTACCATCGTGTTATGTGGTTGACATCAAGGTTGTTGTGTCTGCTTCTAACTCTCTCATTTTCTGAGAGTGTTTATTTATCATTGCAATATGGTGTTGCTCACTACAGTCTAATGCATCATATTGACTATTCATTGACTCACTTACAGGAATTGTTACTGGTCTCAACAATTGTTTTGTCAACTTTCAGTACTATGAGTGCAGTATCGTATAATTTGGCATCGCGATTGTTTGAGCCTTACCAAACGTTCAAGCGTGATATCGGCCAGTTTCGTGATTTGTCTTGGTCTAGCGCCTTGATTTATGCTTGGGGTTACTTTACGATAATGACTCGGTCGTTTGTTCGCGGTGTGCAAACCACGAGTATCGGCCAGGGTATAAAGCAAATTATGGTCAGCTTTGTTGATAAAGGGCGTAGAAATGCTCCAGCATACTTGATTTTGAGGCCAGTAGCCTCAAAATCAATCAATTCAGAAAGCACGAAAACTGCCAAACGTTCAACTGATCCATCCTATTTGAGTTTGCTTAAGAGGTTTCATTTAGCATAGTTTGTCAACGATGAGTCAAATACGTCAATTGCCTGTAGAGGTTGCCAACCAGATTGCTGCGGGTGAGGTCATTGAGAATCCAGCTTCTGTTATTAAGGAGCTTGTTGAAAATAGCGTCGATGCTGGCGCAACATTGGTCGTTGTGGCTGTTGAATCTTCCGGCAAAACTTTCATATCGGTAGAGGACAATGGATCTGGGGTTGCAAAAGACCAATTGTCGCGCATGGTTTTACGTCATGCGACCAGTAAGATTGAGGTCATTAATGATCTAAACACCGTAAAATCAATGGGTTTTCGTGGTGAGGCTTTAGCTAGCATTTCCAGTGTGAGTCGTCTTCGCATTCGTAGCAGAACCAGTGAATCGCCGCATGGTTGGCAGTTGTCGACAGAAGGGCAAGATAGTTTAGATATCCGTATTACTCCTTATGAGCAGCCTCTTAATATTGGTACTGTTGTTGAAGTACGAGATTTGTTTTTTCGAGTACCCGCTCGACAAAAGTTTTTGTCTTCTGACCAAAGTGAATTGAGGAAAATTCGAGAAATGGTCAAGAAGATGATTTTGGCCCATCCTGGTGTTGCTTTTGTGTTACGCAGTGATGATAAGGTTTTGTTGGACGTGTCACCTGCTGAGTCTATTCGGTTATGTCACGACAGGATGAAAGCAGTCTTTGGTCAGGCATTTGTGGAGCATTCGTTTTTTCTTGATCAACAGGTCCCGTGGGGACGTGTCTCTGGTTGGTGTGCTCGGCCGCTGTTTAATCGGCGGTTTGCTGACATGCAGGTTTTTGTGTTGAATCATCGCCCGGTCCGAGATAAGCAGCTCAGCTTTGCTCTAAAGCGCGCTTTTGCTGATGTGATGTTGCCTGGTAGGCATGCTGCATTTTGCCTATATTTGCAGATCGATGCAGCCTTGATTGATGTCAATGTTCACCCCAGCAAAGATTTGGTACGATTTTCACAGGTTGACGAGGTTGCCAGAAGTCTGAAGTATGTCGTATCACAGGCAATCGCCAGAGATGATCACTCTCCCGTCGATGCTGTTGAGTTAGCCGAAAGAGTTGATCTTGAGCACAGTGTGCGCCCGGCCGTGATTAACCAGCTTTCGCCAAAAGGTGCAGTTGGCCAAAGCAGTCAGCCATTTTCTGTTGATCATTCTGCGGCTATCTCAGATGCAAGAGGGCATCATAGGGCGTCGGAGATAACCTCCGTAACAGGCCTGCTGTCAAAAGAATGTGATGTATTGTTGTCGTCTGAGAGTGCTCCTGAGGCGTCTGTCTCTTCTTTGGCTGACGAATCAATTCTTGGTGCCACAACACTTGCGCCACTTTCTACATCTTCATCTTCCGTCATTGATAATCTATCCCCTCATCAACAAGGTATATCGGGTCGCCAGGAGGAGGGTGTTTGCGTTGCGACTTCTCCGATGACGTCATCTTCTATGAGATCTGATGGGGTAAGTGTCAGTCTTGGTTATGCCTTGGGTCAGTTACACGGTATTTATGTTTTGGCGCAGAGTCAGGCTGGTATGGTGGTTGTTGATATGCATGCTGCTCATGAGAGGGTTTTATACGAAAAGCTTAAGTCATCCTACGCTGAACAGGGTGTTGTGACACAAAAATTATTGGTTCCGCTGAAGTGTGATGAGATCATTGTTTCGCCTGATGTTGTCGATGAGTTTGGTTTGATTATGCTGCAAATGGGCTTGGAGCTGGTTGTTCGTGAGGGTTCGGTATACTTGGAGGCAATACCGGCTATGTTGTCCAAGAAGGATCTATCTGCTCTGGTTGCGGATGTGGTGGGGGAGCTGCTACATTACCGTGATAGTGATAATATCAAGGAATCACTCAATAAGATTTTTGCGACCATGGCTTGTCACGGTGCCATTAGGGCAAATCGTCCTTTGACCATGACTGAGATGAACGCATTGTTGCGTGAAGTAGAAAAAACGGATAACAGTGATTATTGCAACCATGGCCGTCCAACCTGGTTTGTTTGGTCTTTGGATAAAATAGACGCGGTATTTAGGCGTGGGCAGTAGGCTTAAGTGTTCACTTTCTGTTGCATTGGGTTAGCAGCTTGTTATGTATTTAGGTCATGATTGTGTTTTTTGATATTTTTTTGTTTTCCTTGTCTGTGCGTTACTTTTTGTTTGCTTGGGGTCTTATTTGACTGGTAGTAACAGCTAGATTGTGGTATAATTGACTAGTGTTTAACCAGATATATAATTATGTCAGAAAACAGTCAGATTATCGTAACCAGTTTAGAAAAAGAAATCAAGAAATCCTATTTAGATTACGCTATGAGTGTGATTGTTGGGCGGGCCTTGCCTGATGTTCGTGATGGTCTCAAGCCAGTACATCGCCGCGTCTTGTACACCATGCAAGAAGAGGGCAATGATTGGAATAAGGCTTACAAGAAATCTGCTCGTATTGTTGGTATGGTGATGAGTAAGTATCACCCGCATGGAAATTTGGCTATCTATGACGCGATTGTTCGTATGGCACAAGATTTTTCAATGAGAGATCCGTTGGTTGATGGTCATGGCAACTTTGGTTCAGTCGATGGAGATAGCGCTGCTGCCGATAGGTATACTGAGATACGTTTAGCCAAAATATCACATGAGATTGTCGCTGATCTGGATAAAGACACGGTTGATTTTACCCCAAACTATGATAGTACGGAGATGATGCCTGTCGTACTGCCAACTAAGATACCTAATTTATTGGTCAATGGATCCTCAGGTATCGCTGTTGGTATGGCAACCAATATTCCCCCACATAACTTGGGTGAGGTTATTGATGCTTGTGTTCATCTTATTGATAATCCTGATGCCCAGCTCAATGATCTACTAAGCTTTGTTCATGGTCCAGATTTCCCAACTGCAGCGATGATTAATGGTCGCTCGGGTATCATTGAGGCCTATAAAACTGGTCGTGGTAAAATCTATATTCGAGCTAAAGCTGAGTTTGAAACGCACGAGAAGCTCAACAAGTCATCAATCATTATAACGGAGCTTCCTTATGCAGTGAACAAAGCCAAGCTGTGTGAAAAAATTGGGCAGTTGGTTCGTGAGAAAAAAATCGACGGGATTACTGCGATACGAGATGAGTCCAATCGTAAAGGTATGCGTATGGTGATTGAGTGTCGTCGTGGTGAAAACCCCGAGCTTATACTCAATCAATTGTTTGCTTTGACCCAGTTACAGTGTGTTTACGGTATCAACATGGTTTGCTTGGATAGAGACAGGCCCCGTTGTATGCCTTTAACAGAGATATTGACTGCGTTTATTGAGCATCGTCGCGAGGTTGTTCGTCGACGGCTTGAGTTTGAGGTAGCAAAGGCAAGAAAGCGTGCACACATTTTGGAAGGTTTGGCTGTTGCGATCAGTAATCTTGATGATGTCATCGCAATGATTAAGTCAGCTAAGAGTCCATCCGATGCTAAAGAAGCTTTGCTGGCACAACGTTGGTCAATGAATGATTTTCCTCTTGCCAACTTGGAGAGGGATTTGCTTTATGTTGCAGATTTGTATGGTGAGTATGGTGCTGATTCAACGGGTTACCAACTCAGTGAGGTTCAAGCTCAAGCTATTCTCGATCTGCGTTTGCACCGTATCACGGGTCTTGAGCGAACCAAAATCATTGATGAGTTCAAAAGCATTGTTGAAAAGATCCGTGAATTGATCTCAATACTTGGCGATTACGCGAGGTTCATGAGTCTGATTCGTGAGGAACTTGTTGAGGTTAAAGAAAAGTTTGCAACTCCGCGACGTACTGTGATCAATGATCAACATTGTGATCTGGACGATTTGGACTTAATTCCAGATGATCCTGTTGTTGTGACTAAATCTCAGCAGGGCTATCTCAAAGCGCAGAGTATTGAAGAGTACAAGGTGCAACGCCGTGGTGGTAAAGGTAAGTCGGCGAGTCAAACTAAGATGGATGATGTGATTGACAGTCTATGGATTGCAACCATGCATGAAGACTTGCTATGTTTTACCAACCATGGCCGCGTTTATAAGCTGCCAGTCAGGCGGATACCCTTGTCCAGTCGTATCTCCAAAGGTCGCCCGGCCAACAACTTCTTACCGTTGCAAGATGGTGAGTTGATTCAGGAAGTCCTTCCGGTTCGAGACTTTACCAGGAATCTTTGCTGCGTATTGGCTACCCGAGATGGCCTGGTCAAAAAAGTCCCGCTCAGCGCCTTTGCCAACGTAAGGTCGTCAGGAATTATTGCGATCACCATGAAGCCAGAGGATTGCCTCATTGGTGCTGTGATGGTTGATCTTGAGCAAGATGTCATGTTGTTCTCTTCTGGTGGTAAAGCGATTCGCTTCCAGGCAAGCGATATACGCGAAACAGGTAGAACCTCACAGGGAGTGATCGGTATTCGATTGAAAGACCTGCAGAGTGTGATTGCACTGATCGCTGTTGAAGAAGGAAAGAAGCTTCTCATAGTCACTGAAAATGGCTACGGTAAGCGAACCAAAATTGAGGAGTTCAATCGAATAGGTCGTGGAGGTCAGGGTGTGATTGCAATCAATGCCAGCGATAGGAACGGTTCTGTTGTCAGTGTTGCTAAAGTGAGTGATGATCATGACTTCTTTATTATTACTCACTCGGGTTCGATCATTCGAATGCAGGCGCACACCGTGTCGCTTGTTGGTCGCAATACCCAAGGCGTTCGCCTAATTCAGCTGTCTGATAATGATGCCGTTGTTGGTTGTCAAGTTTTGCTCCAAGACTCGACAGACAATTCTTTTGATGACGACGATTCAGGCCAGCTTGGGTCTGATCAAGATGGTTCCAGTCATGATGACGAATCAGGCGTTGATGCTGGTAGTGAATAGGGTGTATGCTGGTCTTGTTCACTAGTTTATAGTTGCTGTTATGGTTGAGGTTTCAAGCAATAATTGTTTTTATTTTGGGCCTGGTCCATCGCTGTTGCCCAAGGCTGTCTTAGATGCCTTTGATTGTTCCAATGTGTCCCTGGGTGATGCTTCGCTTCGTTTTTATGAGCTGTCTCACCGTCATCCAGTATCTAAGCAACGACAAGGTGAAGTTATCGATCTTTTTCGATCACTTTATGCGGTGCCAGATGACTATGAAGTATTTTTCATGGCAGGGGGTGCTAGGCATCAGTACGAGCATATTATCAGCAATTTTCGTGATCACTTTCGTTTTAGACTTTTGGAATCGGGCTATTGGTCTCGGCTATTTGGATCAACTGTCGCGAAAATTTGTCCACATAAGTTGATTACTGATAGGTTTGACTTGCAATGTGTTACTTTGGATTACGAGGATAGGCAGTCATGTGATGAGTTGCTTCTCACGGTGCAAAATGAGACTGCTGATGGTGTGATGTTGCCGCAAGGTACCATTAGCCATCCCTCAATGGTTGCTGATGTGACATCGAGTTTGGGTTTTACTAAAGTCAATATTGCAGATTATGCCATGCTGTATGCCGCCTCTGGAAAAGCATTGGGTGTTGCGGGTATGACCATTGTGATATTGCGCAGGTCGTTACTGGAGCGTGCTTCCAGTTGCTTGCCTCCTTTGCAAAGTTACCGATCTTGTGTTGAGAGTAAGTCACTGTATGCAACACCACCGCTGGTGTGTGTTGATATGCTCTGGCATATGCTGGGTTGGGTTCAGTCTAAAGGTGGGGTCGATGCTCTCGAGCTTCTCCAGCGTTCGCGCTCTCAACAGCTTTATGATTTGTTGGATGTTCATCCGCTTTATGATGTTATGGTGCCTCATCATTATCGCTCGACGCAAAACATCTGTTTTGCTATTAATCGCTTGCATCAGCAAGATTTTTTCCAACGAGCTGAGGCGCAAGGTATTTATGGTCTTTGTGGTCACTCGGGTGTTGGGGGTGCTCGCGTCAATTTGTATCACGGCGTAACTGATGATGCTTTCAATCATCTTTTGTCCTTTTTAACATGTTATGGGGTGTAAGTTTATGGCTAAGCAATGTAAGCAAGAAGTTGTTCCAATCATGACGTTGGACGGCTTGAGCGGTACTGGTAAGACCAGCATCGCATCACAATTGGCTTTAGATCTGGGTTGGAGGGTCTTGTATAGCGGTTTATTCTATCGTTACCTGGCCTATTGTAAGTTGAATATGCGCTTTGCTGTTTCTGATGATTGCTTGATTGAACCTATTATCAAATTGGAGCTTTCTAACTTGACTTGTCGGGTTGCTCAATCCGGCGATGTCATTGTTTTGGCTGGCAATCAGGATCTTAGCCAACTTCTCTCCTCCGAAGAAGTTGCTAGGCAGGCATCGCAATTAGCCGGTATTCCAATCATCAGAGAGCAATTGCTTTCGGTTCAACGACAGGCTGCATGTGCCCCTGGACTGGTCGCCGAGGGAAGAGATATGGGTCGGGTTGTTTTCCCTGATGCTTTGCTGAAGGTTTATCTGATTGCTGACGAAGAGGTTCGCATCCAAAGACGATTTAATCAGTTGAATCGTTGTGGAAATAATGTTAAAATGTCTGACCTTGCTCTCATGCAATCGAAACGAGATGCTCGCGATCAAAAGCAAGCGTATCGGCTGGTTGATGAGCAAGACACCATGGTTATTGATACTTCATCTTTGAGTATTGATGCTGTTAAACAAGAGATTTTTAGGGGCCTTCAAGAAAAGAAGGTTATTAGCAAACAACTAACACACGACGCATTCGCGTAACTAAGGAAAAGGCATGAACGCTGACAAATCAACCAACATAGATTCAAACAAACCAATCAATCCTTCCATGACGGATGAGCAATTGGTTGCTCTCTTTGAGGAGAAAATTAGTCATCTTGACATCAAACACGGCAATATTATTGAGGGTCAAGTCATAGAAGTTCACAAAGATTATATTGTTGTTGATAGCGAACTCAAGTCCGAGTCCATTGTTCCACGTTTTGAGTTTGAAGTTGATGAGTCTGAAAAGCCTATTGAAGTCGGTGATCACTACGATTTATATTTAGAGTCCGTTGAAAACGGATATGGGGAAACCTGTTTATCTCGTGAGAAAGCTCGTAAAGCGGTTGAGTGGCGTAATATTGAAGAAGCCTTTGAGTCAGGTAGCCCTGTTCTCGGTACCGTTACTGATCGTGTGAAAGGTGGCTTCTCTATTTCTGTTAACTCCGTTAAAGGTTTTCTTCCAGGATCGCAGGTTGATGTTAAGCCAATGAAGCATCAAGATTTTCTTGTCGGTCAAGAGATGGAATTTAAAATTGTTAAAATTGATAAGAAGCGTAACAACATTGTGGTGTCAAGGCGCAGTATTCTTGAGGAGCAGGGCAGTGAAGATAGACAAAAGCTGTTGGATTCACTCTCAGTTGGTCTCACCGTTAAGGGTATTGTCAAAAACCTAACCGACTATGGTGCTTTTGTTGATCTAGGCGGGATTGATGGATTGCTTCACATCACAGATATGTCATGGAAGCGTATTAAACATCCAAGCGAGTTGATTCAAATTGGCGATGAGATAGATGTTAAGGTGCTGAGTTATGATCGTGACAAAAAGCGTGTCTCGCTAGGACTTAAGCAGCTTGCAGAGGACCCATGGGAAGACTTGCAGGATCAATATCCTCTAAACAGTAAGGTGTTTGGTAAGGTCACAAACATCACGGAATATGGATGTTTTGTCGAGATCACTAATGCTATTGAGGGCTTAGTGCATATGAGTGAAATGGATTGGACCAATAAAAATGTCAAACCAAGCAATCTTGTGCATGTTGGCGATGAAGTAGAAGTGATGATTTTGGACATTGATAAGGACAAGCGACGTATTTCTCTTGGATTGAAACAGTGTCAGATGAATCCGTGGGAAGAGTTTGCCAATAACCATCGTAAAGATGATATTATTAAAGGGAAAATTAAAACCATCACAGATTTTGGTGTGTTCATTGGATTGGATGGTGGTATTGATGGGTTAATTCACTCGACAGATCTATCATGGACGGAGTCTGGTGAGAAAGTGATTCGTCAAATGAAAAAAGGTGAAGAAATTGAGGCGATCGTGTTATCCATAGACCCAGAGCGCGAGCGTGTTTCATTGGGTGCCAAGCAAATAACTTCTGATCCTTTTGCTGATTTTTGCGAACAGACACCGAGGAACTCAAAAATTACCGTAACAGTCACTGAAGTGGACGGTAAAAGCGTTATCGTCAAGGTCAATGATGCCATTAATGGTGTGATCCGTGCTGAAGAGTGTCCGTCAGATGTAAAGGAAGGCGACTCTCTCGAGGCGTATGTCACTTTACATGAATCACGTAATTATCTGCTCCCACTGTCGATGTCCAAAGCGACATCTACGCATCATGTTAAAAAAGAATATGACAAGATGGAAGCAGAAAAAGGTAATGATCTCGGTAGCTTGGGTGATATGATCAAGAAGAAGCTATCTGACGGCGAGTAGGCGTAAGGATGATTCAACTGGTCATCACAGAGTTTATGGATCTTGAGACTTGAGTATTGGTATGGTGAGTGCGTGCGGGGATGATTCTGGGTTAAATGCCCATCAGTCTGCGTGGGAGACAGTACAACTGGCACGTCACCCCGCGCGTCCTCACGCACTTGACTATATTAAATCCTTCGATGCCTTTGATGAACTTCACGGTGATAGAATGTATGGTGACTGTCGCGCTGTTGTTGGCGGTACGGCTACATTCGAAGGTGTTTCAGTTATGGTTCTTGGTCAAGAAAAGGGACACGATCTTGAGACCCGAATAGAGCACAATTTTGGTATGCCATTACCAGAAGGTTATCGCAAAGCTGGTCGTCTCTTTAGACTTGCTGAGCGCTATCAAATGCCGCTTATACTATTTCTAGATTCCCCGGGTGCCTTCGCAGGAGTTGAGGCAGAAAAGCGCAACCAAAGCGAAGCGATAGCCTCCAACATCGTACAGATGGTAGGTTTAAAAGTCCCGATTATTGTCTATGTGATTGGTGAAGCTATGAGTGGTGGAGCAATGGCTATGGGAGTTTCAGACTATACCGCTATGCTGACCAATTCGGTTTACTCAGTTATTTCACCTGAAGGATGCTCTGGAATTCTATGGAAAGATAAACTGCATATGCAAGAGGCCAGTGAGCAAATGGCTGTCACGGCGCCGTCTTTACTGAATCATGGTTTTATTGATGCCATTATTCCAGAACCTGAGGGTGGGGCGCATGTTGATAAGACCCAGACAATTCGATCTGTTTTTTCAGATTTATCAGTGCGATTGAAACAACTTCGCGCTCAAGACATTGATGATCTCGTTTTAAAACGTCAAGATCGTCTTCTTAAAACTGGTATGCATAGCATCGATGGGTGACGCGGTTGATCTAGTTAGAGACAATGTTTCGCGTGTCTTGAGCCGTTTTCAGAGTACTCCGATGCATTTTTATCTGGGCTTTAGTGGTGGTGTGGATTCCACGAGCTTGTTGGATGCGGTTTGCTCCTATATCAAACAACATACTCAGCATCAGTTATCATTGATTCATATCAATCATGGTCTTCATGATGATGCGGACGCATGGGAGACTCATTGTACTGATGTTGCTCGTGAATACCAACTGTCATTGTCAACTCATCAGGTTTTGATACATGCTAGGAGTGACGGGATTGAAAACGCATGTCGTAAGGCTCGATGGTCAGTATTTACGTCTGTTCTTTCTAAAAAAAATCATTGTCTTTTGCTTGGACATCATGCTAATGATCAGGTGGAGACATTTTTTCTCCGATTAATGCGCGGTGCAGGTTTATCCGGATTAAGTAGTATGAGAGAGGATTGTCATATATCTGGAATACGCGTTCTTCGTCCATTTCTGTCAATTGATAAGACAGTCATTTTAAATTACGTGCGTGTTCTATCATTACCTTACATTTCCGATTCAACTAATCTTGAGTCCATCTACGATAGGAATTATATACGAAATGATATTATTCCATCACTTCAAGCTAGGTGGCAATCAGCGATTGGTCAAGTTGTCCGCTCAATAACGCATATACAGGCAGACTGGGACTATCTCCTTAATATTGCTTCCATTCATCTTGATGAGTTGACCACAGTTCGTTTTGGCTTGCCTTGCATTGATCAACATCGCTTTAATATGCTTAGTAAGGCTGATCGATATTTGTGTCTTAGAGCTTGTATCCTGAACAAAGGTTGGTATTTACCCTCTTCCAAACAAATGGCGATGATCATTGAACAACTTGAATTCTCCAGAGAAGGATCTACTTGTTCTTTTCAAACCAACCAGTTTAGTCTCTTTGTCTATGCCTCTTTTGTTTATCTGATCCCTTCATGTTTTTTCACGCGAGTTCCTGATTCGGTTAAATTTGATCTAAAGCCTGATTTGTACTTACCCTTTCACTGTCCCAATCGTTGCCGTGTTCTCGCTGATTGGGCTACACTTATTAGTCAAACCAAAAATACCTCATGTGAGCTAATTTTTGGTGCAAATGTGATTAGCTTGTTGGGAGCAAAGCGCTATAAGAAAATACTGCAATCACGAGGTGTTCCGTTACGGCTTCGGCAATGCTATCCCTTTCTAATTATAGATAATCGGTGTATGCCAATATCGTTTGCTACAGAAGACTTTTGTGCCTAGCGCGTGATTCACGAATAGCGATGTTTTGTCAACATCTTGTGAAGCTTTATGCTGATAGCTTAGTTTGTGTCAGTTTAAACTTTAGCTAAAATAGGGTTTAAAGATGTCTGAACTTTACTATCATAGCCTTTTTTGTAAATAAATGACCATGATGTCTTGGGCGCCATAAATAGATTGCTTGTCAGGTGAGGTAACTTAATTGATGGTATGGATAGTGATCTGATATTGTGTGATCTCATGCACGATGAGATCACGTAGCACAACATCAATAGCGCGATGGCTGTGGTGAATCCATAGAAGCTGGCAAGTGCTGCTGTAGCTATCACTGTTGCAATCGGATTTCTGTATTGTGCAATGAATTTCTGTGATTTTCCCCATAGTTGAGCCATTGATCCAGTTAGATTGACCGACCCGATACGTTTTTGTGTGCTTTTGATGATATTTTCTAGTGTCTTCAAATACGTTATGCTCTCTTTTCTGGCTGTGTCATTGAGATTTTTGTATGGCTGAGTTGAGCTCTGCTGGTACTTTTTGGTTACTTTCGTACGAGAGTACTTATCGAAGTGCTCCTGTGTCATTAAAAAATCCCAGTATACTTCACCAGAGTGTACGATACGAGTTAGTTCTTGTTGTGGGCTTTTATCGTACCAAAATCTTTTCTTTTCATTACGTATGCATTCCCACATTAACTTCTCTGTGAACTCGACTGCTTTTTCATCACAGTAATCTTCCCATTTGGTTTTATTTTTTTGAAAGTCAATCTGTGTCGAAATGCTCGCTTGATCGGCAACATACCTGTATAGTGCGTCAAGTCCGCTAGAATCGTCTTCAAGCGTAAGTTCATCGCTCTGGTTGAGTTTTGCTTTGAGTATTTTAAATGCCACCCCTTTGAATTGTTGCCACTTGATGTATTTATCGTCTTGCATATCAATTCTGTGGAACCCTTCTCTAATACCGTCTATTCTGCCTGGATTGGCTCGGTTTGCGCTACAGATGTCGATGGTTTCTGATGGATTGCTTTCCATGTGTCTTTTGAGGATGCTGTCATTTACTCTGATCTTGTCATTGACATCCTTGTAGGTTCTCTCAAGTGTGCTGATTTCAACGGCTCTTTTGATTTTGAGCCCAAGGAGCTCATGGGCGACCGTATTAAGCTCGTTGTCATCTAAGTAGTAACTGTAGCTCGTTGTGCTTGTCTCCTGTGCATTTATTGCATCTGCGACAATCCTATCTCTCACCCTATCTAATTTGTCTTTCGTTAGTCTTGATTTCTCCCAAGCAGCGTCAATATCTTCACATAGACTTCCGCTTCCTGGTTCTGCAAACTTATTGCCCCGAAGTAGTGCATTGTTGAGTTCTGCTGTACCAATGTAAACTCTGATTAGTGGCCCTATGATGTCTTCCATATCCTCGGTATTAGCATCTGCTAGGTGTGCCTTTAAGAAGTCGGCGATTTCACCGATTGAATTTTTTTGATTAGTTGGATATGTCGTGTTCCAAGTGGTCACTAGTTTGCTAAAGTCAACACCACGAGCTTCATGATTTTCTTCTAAGATCGCTAAGCAGAATGCGACACTTAAGCCGTAAGCCCCGCATGATCCATTGTGGGTGAGAGTCTCTTTGAGTAAACTATCGGTGTCCATTTCACTAGCGTTACTGATCTTGTTTGATCGTTCTAGATCTTTGAGATACTTTTCAACGAGGGCCCGAATAGCTTTCTCATCTTCTGATAAGTATTCGGTTTTTTCCTCTTGCTGCGCGTAAGCATTGGTTCTGACATAGGAGTGTTTAGACGCTATCGGTTTAGTTTGGTTTTGACTTGAAAGGCTAGCGCTTCTACGTGCATTCCCCTTGAGCCAAAGTTTGCTTAGTAGGTCTTGTCTGATTGTCTTGGCTTTGGATGTTTCTTTGTTCATTCCATTACCCCATTACTACGCTTTACTACAACTACACCACCTTTTCATTTTCATTGCAATACCTTGTATCGTTAAAAAACCTTTTTTTTTAATTAATATTTAATACTCTGTTTGCTTGTCATCAAGATGCATAGAATAGATCGATGTTATCTCTTTGGTCCTCGTAAAGTTCTATCTCGCTGAATGCTACCCATCTTGCTTTTATGCAGTGCTTACTTAGTGACGGAGGTTTTTTAACTTGCCAAGTCATTGTTTGCTTTTATATCTGCCAGAAAGCAACTATTGATTTCATCTTGGAGTCTGGTGAGTCTGGCTTTTACGCTATCTTTTTGTATGCCCAATCTCAATGATTTTTTATCTCCGATGATGATTAGTAGTGACTTTGCTCTTGTCATGGCTGTATAGATAAGATTTCTCTGGAGCATAATGTACTGCTCACTGACAA
>JACLAD010011620.1_pt1 | contig 29645 bp, 5 predicted proteins | sample 8027901 | NCBI WGS metagenome assembly JACLAD01 (sample SAMN15725071, study PRJNA655200) | protist metagenome | isolation source: fluorescence activated cell sorting (FACS) single amplified genomes of... | place: Spain: Blaines Bay Microbial Observatory, Mediterranean Sea | collected 2016-07-05 | reverse complement strand
ATATCATATTACAAAAACAACTTTTCAACGACATTTTGGACATTCATCACGTGTTGGTTTACGTTTTGGTCTTAACGATGTAAATGTTTTCTTCGCGTAATTAAGTTTTCGTATTAATTTATCATCATTATTGCAATTATTATGTCTATTTAAAAACCAATGCCCCCATCTTTTTGCTCGTTTTATTTTCCCTCTATTTCCAACTATCCAATTGTTATTAACAACGAACGGAATACCTTTTTCTTTACATTGTCTGCGAAATTGCATGCCATCTCCACCTCTTCCACCATCATACCACCGACCAGAGCAATACTTGTATTGAGAAAGAATCTTTATTTTAAGATCATTAAATTTTGGATATTTATCTTTGTTTTTAATCAACTTATTAAAATGCCCTTGTTCTCCTGCTAAATGTAGTGGACTATTTAAATTCATATTTTTATGTTTATCAATTTCCACTGTAGTTAATCGTAATATTTCTTTCCATAATGCAATTGTTTTTGAATTTGATTTTAACAATAACCATCCAAAGCCTACCCCTCCACTACTATCTGAGAAACCAATGATATCGTATTTTGGATCTAGTAATTCAGGATCACGTAAAGGATTTTGCGCCCAAATAGCGTCTGGTTCAAATAATAACATCGATACCCCATTTGTTAAAATATCTCCTAATGCTTTAACTCGTATCTGTACTAATTTCCAATACCCATATGTATCATATTCTAAATCTCGATTGTACTTTTTATCATTTAATTTATGCAATGATACTTGTACATTAAATCTGTTTTTTTTTAACACCTTATAACTAGATTCACCTGTTGTTATAAGTATCGTACGTTCATGTACGCCTTCCATCTTAGCAGTATTACAAATCCAATTTTGGAAAAAAGGCAAAAATCCATTGTTACCATATGCAATGAAGACAAATTTTCCACGTTGTGAATTATCCTTTAGATCTAAATGTTTCATAATTCGAATTGCTTTTAATGTGTAATCACCATCATCATTATCATTATCATTATTATTATCGCCATCGTTGTCTTGATCTTCTTTTTGTCTTCTTTCTACTTTTGGTGACAGATCTTCTTCTTGGTCTTCTTCTTCTATGTGGTTTGCACCGTGTTGATGATTTGTTTGTATTGTTTTCCGACCATTTTCCTCTTGTAAACCTTTCTTTAATTGTTTTCGTAAGGCAACTATTTTTCGTTTTAAATTATTGGCTTTTCCATCTATTTTTTTCAATTGTTTTGATTTATACCTTGACGATTCCGAGATACTGGAAGCTGTTTTATCATCATTATGTGTATTCATAATTTCAACATAAAAACAAGTTGATACAAACATGATTAATGCTATAAAAAAACATATTTTATCATATCTACTAAATTTCTTATTATTATTATCTTTATGATTTGAATTGTTGTTGTTGTTATAATTATTTTTCTTTTTTTTACTTTTTTTTTTCGATAATTTTGATTTCTTCTTTTTCAATAATAATGCTGACGATATTGGTAAATGGTTCATTTATTTAAAACGGTTCTTTATTTGTTGTGTGTGTGTGTGTATGTGTTTGTGAAAGTGATAGTAGTAATGCATGTGACATATGTGTATATATAGATATATTTCTTAATATATTATATATATATATGTGTCATATATATATATAATATTTTGAAAAATGTGTGTGAATTGCTATGCACATATATTATATTATAATGAATTTCATACTGTATAATTCTTTTAGCGTGCTTTTGATTATATGTATTTGTTGATCATGGGATTTGATAGCAATATTAGTATACAAATATATATATACTTAATATATTTTTTCCAGGAATTTTCCAGGTGTAAGGTGCTAAGATGATTTATATATGATATATATTTTTTTTAAATATGCCTATCTTTTTTTAATTTTTAAATGTCACATCTGTGTGTATTACTTTTTATTACCCTCTCTTGTTTTTTCCCCTCGATGCTTTATGATGTATAACACCCGCTCATATATATGCATTTTACATGTATATATATATATATCAATATATAGTATCTATTCCATAAATCCAGCATCTTGTAAATTTTGATTTAAAAATATACTTTTACATGAATTAAATACATGACGAACGTTACCGGAATCAACAGCTGTAGTAAAATGTGAATACAACTGTTGGTCTTTTAATTTCTCTTCAAATTTATGTTGAATAAATAATTTTGCAGCGTCATATGAACAACCACCATTATATTGTAAAAACCATTGTTTATCGGTATTACGTAAATCTACTTTTTTAATTTTTTCTTTAAATAAATCATCTTTATTTAAAAATAAAATAAATGGTGTATCTTTAAACCATTTACTACCACGTGTACGTTCAAATAAATCAAGCGATTCTACTAAACGATTTTGATTGCTATCTTCGTAACAGACTTGATCATATCCACTCAATGAGCACACATACAATACAGCTGTCACATCCTCAAAGCAATGTATCCACTTTTTACGTTCATTGCGCTGGCCACCAACATCAAACATTCGAAATGGTTGATCATCGATTTTAAAATGTGCTTCCACAATACCAGAAGTACGTATACGTACGTACAATACATCTTGTAAACTTGGAGTATAATCTCCTTTACTGATTGTTTCAATTCTGTCTAAGTAATATTTTGTGTTATCGTTCAGTTGAAAATCGGCACTACGTGCGAACGTCGCTTGGGTACTTGGATGTGCCCATACAGCTTTCATCATTTGTCCCATCTCTGCGTCAATTGGGAAGGTTCCGGTCATAGTTTTTAATGTATCAACATAATCTTTTACTTCACCATCATATACAAGTGGTTCGACCTTGGATAAGCCAGGTTCAATAGTTTCAGTAATCAACGTACGCATCGATGTAATGACATTGCGATATATATCCATTTTCTTCGATGCTAGTTCCGAATCGGTCCAGCTGCTTTGTGTATATAATTGTTTCATTTGTTTAAAGAAAGTACTTTTTCCGGATTGTCCAGCTCCCAATAATAGCAATTTCGTTACCGTCTCCTCATTTTTCCTATTATCTCGTAAATCCCTTTCGATTTGCCTATTCCTAGCTCTGGCTTGTTTATCTGCCTCTGGTAAAGATGCACATAAACCCATTTTTTTTTGGTGAATGTATGTGTGCGTATGTATATATATATATATATATTGATGTTATGTCTCTTACTCTATCTATCCGTCTGTCTATCTATCTGTTTCTCTTGTAAGAATACAAGTATTATTTTAAATTAAATAAAATCCACCAACTATTCATTATTGCAACTATATACCTATTCCTCTCGCACTCTCTCGGCGGCTGATCATCTCCTGCACTGACTGCAGCTGCAGCACAATCCAGAATAAGAAGAACACAGTAAAAGCGCATGCGGCGCCTCGATGAAAAGGAGGGCTGGAGGGCATCATCATTACAATAATTAAGCTGATGCTATCTGGCGGCTATCGTCATATAGTAAATATAATAAAATGGAGAGCATGCTGCACGCACCATGAGTCATGCACTCATCACATTTACGTAAATACATTTTACATTTCTCACTTTTAATAGGAAAGACGCTTTTTTCTACCAACGGGCTGGGGCTTAATGGTGTAACAAACCCTAATTGTAACAATAACGTACTTACGTACTATGATGAAGAGCTACTATATTAATACAATATACTAGTGGTTAGTGGTATAGGGAATAATATAGACGACTATTATAATAATAATAATAATAAAAATAATTATTTAATAAAAACTGTACCATGTAACAGTACAAGAAGTAGTACCCTTCTTGATGAAAATATTATCCTGGTACATCACTGAATTCAGCTGATGAAGAGATCTGGGAGATGAAGAATAAAATAAAATAAATAATAATTAATGGATAGGAATCGGGAAACAGTTTGTTTCATGATTTCCCAATATTTGATAGGAAGTTTAAGTACAATATACAGTAGTATTATTTGAAATATAGACAAACAACCTCAAAAATAAAAAATTAAATTTACAAGGTAGATCAAATAAATTACTTATACTTGTTGTTGACTCTCCTGACGTGCACGCTCATCCAAAACTGCTTGGAACTGTTCTAACCTATTTTTTGCCCTTCTTGGTAAACTTCTCCTACATACATTACTTGAACTACTACCACTACTTTTTTTACGTTTCTTAGCTATACTTGCATTGGTACTATTACTTATCACATTATTACTTACCATATTCCGTTGGAAGTAGTTGTACATTGTAATAATTGAATTTGATGATTGGTCAACATCATATTTTAACGATGTTGCCATCACAGCATGCTTTCCCGCTTCCATGATCTCTACTAATTGAGATCCACTTGGACGTTCTGGGATATTAGGAGTAAAACTAGTAACTGCTCCTAATACCTTACTCCATTTTGTCTTACGCATATGGTTAAATCGCTCCAAATCATGGCATGTAATTGTTCTAAGTGGTGGATACCGTACTCGTTCTCCATTACGAAGCTCATCCAACGTAAGACATGATTCTAAGTAATATCAATAACAACATATTAAACACTTTTAGTCAATACGTTAAAGTGTAAAGTGTATGGTCGTACGCACGTACTACTGCAACTGATTCAACAACACAAAAATTAATAAATAATAATGTAATTATTATACACGTATATATGCGTGCCATCCATCCATCTTCTTCTTCTTCTTTTCATGCTCTTATATAGGCTAAGGTGTTTACAAACAATACCCTTGTTTTTGAGTTCAAGTACACAAATATGAGAAACAAACTGTTTCCCGATTCTTTTTTAAAATCGCTTATTTTTTTCAGTTAGCAGGTAATAGCACTGTTTATATTTTTTGCTTCCTGTAGCAATCGGGAAACAGTTTGTTTCACGAATTGGCACTATTAAGGGGATTTCAAGGCAAAAAGCATAGGAATTGTTTCCCGATGCATTCCCGACTATTAAATAATATAAAAAAAAATGATAAATTTCATACAAGTTCAAAGTACAGGTAATAAAAAATATTATAATATATAGAGTAACGTAGTACGAGTACTAATAATTTATTCATTGTTTTTCATAATATATGTGAGATGATACATCATCTCAAAAAGATCTTCCAACGAAAACATCCACATAGACATAGATACATACATGACAGCAACTGTATATTTCCCCCTTATATATTTTTTTGAATCGTAACATGTTCATTATTTGTTGTATTTAACATAAAAGTGTAAATTTAAACTATTATTAGTATATTAAATGAATGGGAAATAGATGGGGAACGGACTGAAAAAACAAAAAGTAAATATCCAGGTTGAAAAGGATGCGAATAGCGCAACATCAAGTACAACAAATACTGAAGAAACGGCAGATCAAAATCAGGGCAGTGGGACATATGGCACAGCAAAGCAAAAAGAGAGCGTTGAAAAACGAGAAACAACGAAAAAAAAAATTAAGAATAAGAAAAACGTGAAGCAAAATTCAAATACCTCCTCATCGACGAAAAAGCCTGCAGTTACCGTACCCAACACCTTGAAACAGAATTTTGATGAACCAATCAACTACCGTGAAATGATTAACCAAATTAAGAACTCACCAACAGCTTTCGTTGCACCTAAGTATATTCCTGGAGGATTAGATGGGAGCATGGCGTATATTACAGAAGGTGGCCTTGATAAAGGACGATGGCCACATCCAACTGTAGCAATGCGCAGGGACTCTGTTGGTGAAAAAGAAATTATGGATCGTCTACTTTCCAACGGTGGAATTCGCACAACCCCCGAAGGTACAATGCCCGGAAATTTTCCATCTACAGAAATAGCGCCATTGGTTGGTTTGCCAGTTGGACCACGTTTGAAAAATGTAGGTGGTGCATCTAATCCAAATACAGATAATAGTTGGTGGTGTGACAAAGATAACAGTTCACCATTCGATGACATCGCAGAGGCAAATTACCAAGAACGTTTACTGAAAACATTGTTCCCTGATATGTTTTGGGGGAGCTTAAATGAGTCTGAAAAACAATCAGCACATGAACGCCTTAATTCCAAAGGTTATTACTTCTTAACAGTTAATCTGGAATTCGCTATGGCAGAAAGATTTACTCAAGGTTTAAACACAGGCGATGGAGACGTAGCCGGATATGACTGGGGCGAATCTAGAGGAAGCCGAAGAGAATTACTTACTGAAGCCCACCGCACACGCAGCGAGTATAACAAAAAATTAAAATCTGCTGGATTTCAGGAAAATCTGTGGTTGACGTCATTTGACAGCAAAAAAATGGAATTGGCAGGACATGCCATTGACGTTTACTCAGGGCGTGTTCCATCATCTGGAAAGCGTGTAATTAAAGCTAAAGGGCATTCCGGTTACGAGGGATACAAAAAATATATAGAAGAGTTGAAACTGTTGAAAGTTGGACAAATTTTATGGGAAGATGCTGGATGGGCGGATGATACTAGCGGTCACTGCGTTGTACGTATAACGGAAAAGACAAGTGCTAATACAGTTGCTATGACCATGTGTAATAGCGGGGCAGGTCTCAACTTTCATCCTAGCGTTTCAGTGATTAACAGCCCTGGGCCTATTGACAATTATCCTAGAGGAAAAATAATAACTGCGATGCGTGTAGATCATTTATCCCTTGATGCAGAAAACATGAAAGATCTTGGAAACTGGCACTGGTTATTTCGCTGTCGTGAAAGTGCTGACCGATTACACGAAGGAATGAATTATGCATTTGGTCTTACACAATTGGCGGGATCAACTTTAAAAAATGCTGTGCGCAATAGTTCTGATTTACAAGGATGGCCTAGCACTGGGCAACGTGGCCCAACATGTGCTTACAATGGACCCGCAAAAGCCTTTCAATATTTATTAAGAAGGTTTGGGTTTTCAAAAAGCGATATTAAAGAAGTGACTCATTCAGCACGTCTATTTTGGTGCATACGATTTGCAGAGCAGCTAGCCGCTATCCGTTGCCATGCTGGGCAGACGGATGCTTCATTAGCAGTAGCCGCAGTACCAAATGCTGGATATGGCGGTGAGCTGTGGACAGGGGCAGGCATGGACCCTGCTCCACCGGAGCTAATTAGAGTTATCAGTAAAACAGTGTGGGAAATGATTGATATCTGTTGCCACAATTTAAGTGGCAGTGCACTTAAGTTGCACGATCGTGGAAGACTGACAGACGATGGTTTACGATTATCCCTGGCCGTATGTCGTCGTGTTCGTCAACTTCTTCCAAAAGCTTCTTTATACCGCTTTAAATTGCCAAAACCATTACCACCTTTTCGCTCCGATCTGCAAGTAGTACACGAAAATTCAACAACAAACCAGCCTCTCGAACTACTTCTTGATTGGCCAAAGCTAGACATAGAATCTAAAGCAGGGCCAATAAATAGCGATCAGTTTCCAAATGTACTTCCAATTGCTTCAGTGTTAGAAGACTTGGCTAATGGTAAAACTTTGCAAGAGCTTTTACCAGCACTAAAGCAAGTTGTAAATATTTGTAAAGGAATACGCGAGAGATTTGAAAGTAAAGGGGAAGTTGCTGTTTCTAAGCTTCATGTATTAGGTTTGCTTCACTCCTGTTTTGCAGCTAATATTGGTGCATTAGTACCATTACCATTTGAGAGTCGTGGCGAAGAAGGAAAGAGTGGAAACGTTAATGGAATAAAGTCATCTCCATGGACTTCAGGACCAATAACTGCGCAATTCCAGGAAGAAGCAATTACATATATTTTGGAATTAACGTGTGAATTATCAGCTGCATCAAAAAGTCTCCCACAAACAAGAGGAACCACAGCGCTTGATACTATTGCGATGGGATACTTAGTTGTCTGCATGGATGCTGTTATTGTTGCCCAAGTTAATGAATATGGGAAAGATGCAACCAAGAAAGAAAAAAAAAGCGGCCATCCACGCATTCTTCTGTGGCAAAACGACTACAAAAATTTAGGTTTATCTGTGCAACAAATGGGAGCAACTTCAAATAATGGCTGCTCCTTTGCAGATTGTACAGCTGATGCACCAGTTTCTTGGCCAGGCGCGATTATAGTTCGAGCTAATATTCAAGCATATTTAGATTCTGCAAAAGAACGCGGGCTTGGTGGAGAAGTAAAATCATACTTTTTAGACTGGCCAAAATGGGAGAGCAATCCACAGGACAAGGAAACAGTTTTTTATTTGCAAAACAATATGAAGCAATTAGACCATTCCTGCACCATTTTTCGTAAATTGGCGATTGCAATGGGATATCATCCGGCGCAAAATCAAAAACAGTGGAACCCAAAATACCACAATGAAAATACAGGTGTTACAAAAAATGGTAAAGCAATACGTCCAATCGGAAAGAATGTTAGAGATTGGCCAGATTTTTTAATTCTTCATGATATCATTTATAATGAATGTAAAGCAAAGGAAGTAACTTTCGATGGGACACCAGACAAAGCGTGTATGAAAATATCAGAGCATATGTTTGCAATCGGGTGGGCATTTGGAAATGAAATGAATAGCAAGTTGTTTGCACAAAATGAAGGGCGCTTCCTCTGCCGAGTTAGAGATGTCATTCTATTGGCGAAAATTATGCTAGAACCCAGAAATACCAATGGTTCTAGGCCTGTAACAGGTTTAAAAGTAGGAAAAATTTGTTCGTGGAGCCCAGATCATGCCCGTCCAAATGTAATGGTGTATGGTGCTGAATTTACCAGCAGCGATGTATATTTAGGCACACGGATTGGATTGACTGCGTTCAATCGTACATGGCAGTTAGGAAGGGAACGACCAAAAGCAGATTGTTCTTTGGACTCACCATTATTAAACATAAAATGGGATGCTGATGCTATGCTCAAATCAACAAAAGAAGAGGATGATGTTCTTCACGCTAGTAAAATACCAACATTCAATGGTTCTTTATCATCGGAAGATAGCGAGGCATTAATTTCTTTTCTAGCAGTTCCTGGTCTCCGTACGTCGCTGGTTTTGAACTTTTTTGCAGAAAAAAGCCGTTTAACATCATTGTTTAATGAAAGTTTACAAAAAATTTTGTGGGCATCTACATTTTGCCCAGATTCTTGGCCTAAGCCAGCATCAGTTGATAATATTACTGGGGAAGCTATCCCACCCCCGCCAATTAACCAGGTACCATCAAACATACCGTCACGTTTACATTGTAGATTGGGTTTACTTTTTGTCGAGTTAAGATCATCACCTGAAGTTATTCTAAAGGCTTGTGTTGATATGGTAGAAAATGCCGCCGAAGTTGCTTCCATTTCTGACTTTACAACGCCGTACGCTAGCACGTTTTTTTTTGTTGTCAGACTAGCAATTGGTGTGTTAAATTATGCTAGGACAATCCCCGAAACGTTTGTTTCAAATCAGCATTGGCAATATGATGGTTTTAAATCAGCTCCTGCCGAAGAAACAATGATTTTACTGCAGCATGGTGTAAAGAAGCTATCATCAACATTGTTGAAATTAGGTATACCACTGTGCCAAAAGTTTATCGATCAGGCAATGGTAGCTAGTATTGGCATGGAGGAAGACGTGGACACTCGTATGGAACAATCCAGTATAATAACAGAGGAAAATCGAGCGGCACGCCTCATAGCAAATCTTCAACGGCAAGAGCTGGCCCAGGAAATGGCAATTACAGCTAATGCGCATATGGTACTATTGTCATCTCCATCTTTGTGCGGAGAATCGTCAATAGATTATTCAACAGATGACCTTGGCACACAAATTATTGCTTCTTCAATAAAAAGCATGGCCTATATTGTAGAATGGCATGGCAAAGGAATGGGATTAAAATTCTATGGAGATAGCGTTATACCCCCGACGGAGCCACCAGGATGGCGCGGGAACAAAGCTCATATGGTTTGTGGTGGTTTTAGAAAGGCTTGGCCGGAGCTAGATATAGATATATCGCCACTATTATTGTCAGATTTTGACCCTGGTGTATTAGGTGTAGCACCTCAAGAACTGTGGAGTACGCTGGCAAAAAGAAGAAAAGCGATATCGGTATGGTTTAAACAATGTCATAAGAAAAAAGATACGAGTCGCGCAGTGTTCGTTTTGAGCGGTATAATTGCTAGTGGATTAGGAGATCCATATGCACAGTGGCCTGTAGAAGATAATATGTGGGAGCAGGATACAGAGTTACGTTTGCAGTCAAGTGTGTTTACGCACCCCAATGGAAGGATGAGGGTTGACATTTTATTTGCGGAACTCAACTTTTCATCTGGAAGAGAAGGAATTATGACTATGCCAGATGTACTTGGTTCAAACACAGATTTACAACATTTATTAGCATCTGCTCGAGGTGGAGTAGAGTCATCTATCTTACCACATGTCGTCGCAAGACAAATACGACGTTTCATGCAAACTTACTACCTTCCAGCAGTGATTTCAGGTGACGAGGGACTAGAACTTCAATATTGGCAAGGAATCCCTCTTAACGATGATTCAAATGGAGAATATATCACGATTAGCGGATTTCCCACTGGGCTTAATGGTAAATATTTTGCCATGAAGCAAAAGTCGTGTTTAGAGCCTATTTATAAAAAGGTGGGAGGAAGGCATTTTATTTTAAGACGAACACGGGCAAACGGTGACAAAAATCCTAAAGCAAACGGGGATCGTTATCATATTGAATATACCATGGGAGGACCAGCTCTTGCATTTACTACGGACCAACTTTCCATTGGAGTGCCAGATACTAAGAATGTTTGGAATGTCTTAATAGGCGAAGAATGGAAACCATGTCCAGAGTGCAAAGCTGTGTTGCATCAAACAATTATAAGTCTAAATTTTGGCCAGGCGTCAAAGACACCGAAAGATCTAAGTTGGAATGGAATATTGGCAGTGCATAATGGTTCTATGGATAGACTGTCTGAAAAGGATGGATGGATAGTATTTAATGTTTACCACGAACAAGGCGGATATTATGATTTGTATTTGACCTATACAGCGAATGATTCTCGACCATGTAAATTACGTGTTAATGGAATTGAAATTTCTAGCAACGTTGCCGCTAAAACAACTGGTGGTTGGGGCGCAGATACAATTAAAGCCATGTCGGAGTCAGATTGCAGAGTTGATTTAGGGCCAGCGAAAACCATAGCTAAAGTGGAATTTCGCGCTGTCGAATATATGCCACACTTGTCAAAAATGGTATTTGATCCAGTTGATGGAAGGCGAGACGTAGAGGGAATGCCAAGTCCTCAGAGCTATACCGGTAATTTGACCCAGTCAGATCGGGGTTCTGCATTAGATGATGGTGCAATGTTCGAAAGCGATGAAGTTTTTGATATGACAATTGTCACATTTCGTAATCGGCAGTATGGAGGTGTCAACAGGACTTGTAGAATGTCCATTTTTAATACTGAGGGCTTGGAAAGTTTGTGTACATCGCAAGAGTCTAACACACTGGCGACAAATGAATGTGTTGGAGGGCGGTATAATTTCTATACAGAACAAACAGAAGCAGCCCCACTAACTTCGAAAAAATGGAGAATAGCAGCACCCCAGGGTACAGGTTCAAAGCAGTGGCATATTGACCACTTGCAATTCCTAGATAAAAAAGGACAACCTATAGACCAACGCAATGCCTACGCCATATGCTGTGGAAGCACTATTGCCAGCCTTGGGCCAGAGAATGCATTGCACTGCCGCCCAGAAATTGTTCGAATTGATTCCGGCGGAAAACATGAAGAGATAGTTGCTTTGTCTGACACTTCTACCTCCCCAACCAACGTACATAGTGGTAATGCTTGGGTTGGAACACTCGATACTGATTCAGCTAATGGAGAACATAGTGGAAAAATAAAAGAATCTGGTGCTACAATGTATATTGGTTTGGAGTTTGAGAATGAAGTAGAAATCAATGGTTTTAAAATTATTCAGGGAAAAAATAATACAAAATTTTTGAGCCCCAATCTTTACGTGAATTCTAAATCTTTGAAAAGTACCAAGCGTGACTACGCAGAACGAGTGTCTTTACAATGTTTGGATCTACGTTCAGGTGCTCCCGGTATATGGAAAAATCACCAAACATTCACTATGCGTGAGTCTGCTTTAGGAAAAGAAGCCACTCGTATTCTTGGACAAAGTGCCGGGGGGAAATATCGAATTGATGGAAATGGTAACTCTATTGCTTTTCCTACATATAAAGACTGTCTGTTAGGTGTCATGGCTTCTGACAGTGATGAAAAGTGGATTGTGGAGTTATTGTTGCGTTGTATAAAGGGAGAAGCCACAAAATCGTTGATAGGCGACAATGTAATAATGTTATTTCCACAAAATCATGGTCAAAATTCAAGTACTATCCTTCTATGCGACCCATCCAAACCATCCCCAAACAGGTGGTCAATTATGAGCCTCGATCGTCGTCATCATGTTATTAATATATTTGGTTTACGCGAGCATGGTAGACGTTGTATGGCAGAACATATTTGGACCAGTAATTATACATTAAGTAAGCATGAAATACTACCTGAGACCAGTTTTCGTTTTACCAACGAGAGTTGGCAACCCCATCCATGGTGCAAAAATGTTGCAGGATCGTTATTTGACGACAACCCTGCTATTGGTGGTTGGACACGTGGGACACGTATGCGACCATCGTTAGTTGTCCAAAGAAAGTTTAATGGAAATAATGAGACTTTAATACCATCGAGGTTTTTAACTGGAGTTCTTCCAGACTGTTTGACAAACAACTTCAGATTTTGGAAGGATGAAAATTTGCACACGATAATGGCTGAAAAAACATTAGATGCGGATGAAAGTTGGTTTGGATACGATTTAGAGATCAGGGTGAGAGCATCATCATTAGATAAAAATACGAATTCAAAAATGAAAAGACAAAAAAGTTCGCTCCGGGTCAGCAATTCAAACATGACAACGCTAAACATCAGGATCAACAAACTACAAAAGAAAGTGAAACAACTGCAAGACGGCAAAGGTTCTTTAAAAGAAAAACTTGATGCCTTAAAACTTTTGTCAAAATTACAAAGAAAAAGACAAGAACTACAACGAAATGTCGAAGAAGATGGTAATGATGGGGTAAAAGCTCTCGTTGCAGCACGAATGCAACAATCGGGAATACCTGAGATATCTATATATTTTGATGTTGTCCGTTCGCGCCCGGATCCATCAGATTTATCCACATTAATGCGACATCGCCTGGTAGATTTTACATCAACAGATGTGCGTCCAGGCACATGGTTGTCAGACCTGTGTAATCTATTTTTAAGGATTGAAAATGCAGCTCATATTTTGTTGTGGGCAGCAGTAGATCACCCGGAGGATAAACCCTCTGGACTCGTGGCTCTTCACGAAGTTGTTGAAATCATTGAACTGCCTCGTTTGCGTTTGAGATTTACAACATCATATAACTCTGAGGGCAAACTAAGAGTCATGTCTAGTGAATACGATGGAAAGTTTATTTTAGCTGAAAATGAAATGGGAACAAAAGAGGAACAAGAAGATCTTAAAAATGTTGCTGCTATATCACCCTTCACTTTGTTACTTGGTGATGAAGAAGGGAATCGATATTTAATGGTTCCGAATTGTCCATATGACCCAAGTCGTTTTATATGGAGTAACTATTGGCAAAATCGAATTTCTCCATTACGTAATGACGCACAATGGCTAGCTACATTTGAAGTGCGTGTGTATGTATACAAAATTCACGAAAGCAGGTTGTTTTGCGAAATGCCTTCTTTGGGTGCGGCATTTCTCTGGGCATTTTTACAAATTTCAGATCGTAGATTCACTGAAGCAGCACAAACAATTGATTGTATGTCAAGCGATGAATTTTTTTCGAAGGAGGAACGTTTTCAACGCAACCAGTATGGGAGGTTGTTCGTGAAACCACAACTTCTCACAGATGCTTTATTGAGCCTTTGTGTAAAATTATTTTTGAAATTTATCCATAGCCCTGAAGCAAAGGATTGGCCGCTTCCAACAACACCACAATTGAACAATCTTGCACATGTACCGGCGGCATGTCGTGTGTCACATGAGGAGGAATTAATACTGCATCGAATGGGATATCTTTCTGACAGGCGTAAGAAGTATATTACTCAAGCAGCGATTGGCGGGAATCAGCTTTTGAAAGTTCCTGTTACGATTGGTCCTGCCAGTAGTCCTGGCGAAGGTTTACGCACGTTTGCGTTAGGGAGACATGAGGGAGGTGCATATTCTATTTTACGAGATGCAATGAAGTTAATAAAGAATGCCGAAAAAACGTACGAAAATAAAAATGGGTGGGTTAGATTAGACAACACATTTATGCACGATTACCGAAACCGGCGTGGCCCCCCAAAACATGAGCAGAATGATTGTCACGACACATTAGAAGAAGCAAAGAAGAAATACATTGAGCTTCAGAACCACCCAGATGAAAGGGAAAGGCCTCGTGGCATTACATTTTATGATCACAAGTATGGCTTTCGTTACAGAATAGGCACAGATAGAAGTGGTTCTAACGAAACAAGTTGGTATCGAGTTCATAATGGAGGAGCAGATAAAAGAGGATCTAGAGCCTCCCTATGGAAAGCTAAAAGTATAAAGTATATACCACCGGAAAAAACAAAATTGAGAGGCAATGAACTACTCCCAAATGATAAGTATTTACATTCCTTTCTGCATGACGACTTAGATGGCTCCACTAACGGCCTTGGTTTTTTATGGGCATGTCAAGTTATGGGAGAATGTAAATACAAGCTTACCGTAGATGGCACACAAGATAATACACAATCGTTGATGGCACAGGCTATTCACGTGTATTTTGAAGATCGCGGCACCACTGGTCAAATTGGCCTTGATAATTCAGTACCAGTGGCAATTATGGCTATCTTGGCGACACACAAAATTGGTTCAATTCCAAATTTTCCAGCTGTCGATGAAGCATTCTTTGCAAAAGGTTCACGAGCACTGGAGCAATTAAAGAAGGGGGAGACAGCAGGATGTATAAATGCTCTTCATCGTCACATACGGGAAGAAACTGATGAAAGTCAAGGCCACTACCGATATCATTTAGGTGGCTGGTTAGCAAAATGTGTGAAAGCCACACTGCAATTTATGGACAACGAAAACCTTGAGCGAAGCGCAAGATGGGGTGTTGGTTTGTACGAACCTTCGTGCAAGAAAGAAGATTATATCATGCCACCAGATCCATCAGTCGTTAAAGTTAGCGAAGACTCAAAATTTCATTATGTACCTATTATCACATTAGATAATCGATATGGCCGAAAATTGCCTAGGCCAGATGATTTTAGCAATGAAAGTTATACGCTTACAAAATCCCCTGGTATGGAAGCATCTGAAATGGTAGAGCTGGGATCATTTCCTCTACTAGGAACCATGCTCCGAGCTGAAGTATCAACAAAGCCACCACTTCCATCAAAAAACACATCAGAATGCTTGATTAATTTTAAATCAGAGCTACGTAACATATTATTAGAGGAAGAAAAAGCGGCAAGTAAAATAAAAATGAATGATAAAAAGAGGCCAAAGCTTCCGTTGCCAATTCCACGTGACAATGAAGCATCACGCTCACCAATTGGCGCTACAATGATACAACGTATTGAAAAAAGTAGTGTGGATTTTGAAATGCGTTTGCGACAGATAAAAAGAGAAAGCTACGCAATTCAAGATTTCAATACAAAAAACAAAGTATTAGCATTATACGAAGAGTGTTGCGAACTACTGAACAAATCTGTGAAATATGTGCACCGTGGTGCAAAATACATGGAGTATGTTTTAAACCGTAATACATCACAACCAAAAGATAGTGATAGATGTGGTTATGTTGGTGTAACCGGATACTTAAGACACCAGTTAATGAAAGCTTCCTGGCTAGAACCGCATGTCAAAGTGCCTCTATTATTAGGTTCTGTCTTATCGTCAGATGGTGTAAAACAAATTCGAAATGCAAATCCTATGCTGGATGATGTAACGGCATCAAATTTAATGGATAATGCTGCAGTGTTAATGCTGCGAACGTGTCGAATTTCACAACTTCGTCGAACTTTACACGAAATTCGTAATAAATTTCCATTTGTAATCCCTGGAAATACCGAGAAGAGCGATTTCAGTGTATCGCTGGATGGTATAAGTCGTAATATCACTTCTCAAAGGTACTGGACAAACATTAATCTTGATGGCAGCATAAACTTCGATCCAAGGTTTTTGGCATTTGAATTTACTAGTGGTTATATGTTATGGGAGAGACAAACAAATTTAGTTCAACAATTTTACCGTGCTGCTAATACTGGAAGTTCTGAAACCCAGCAAATGATTATGGGCGATGGAAAGACTACAGTAGTTGGGCCGATGTTAGCACTGATGTTAGGTGGCCAACGTGGAGTGACCCTCGTGTGTCCGAAATCATTGATTGCACAAACGAAAGATATTATGAGGCGGGTTTTTAGCGCCCCATTTTCTCCCAAACCAGTACTAACGCTTAAATTTGATCGTGGCCATGATTCAAGAGTATCTTCTCTTAGGGCGGTAAGAGAAAAACTAGAAGGTGCACATCGTAACTTAGGTTTGGTGATTGCTTCACCAACATCAATTAAGTCATACTTCTTAAAATACATGGAGTTGTTAATTATGCTCAATAAAAATCGCATTCCAAAAAAAGTTATGATTGACCGTAGTAAGACACAAACTACCGAGCCAGAAAAAATTACAGCAGCGCAAAAATGGTATGCTGGTCCCAAGGCTTGGAAAACTGGAAAAATTCCAAGTGATGCAACAATCAAGAAGCGACCTGACTCAAATTTACCATTTGTTCCCAGTCGAGTTTGCATTATACCTGCACCATCTTCAAAAATGACTCTTGAAATTTTCGATGATTGTCGTATCCCATATAGGTTTCCAAAAGGCACTGTTGTTGAATCCGCTTGGTATGTAAACCGTGCTGATACTTATGGTATAGACGACCCGCTATTCACTGAGCGAATAAGAGAAGGAGAAGAGGGTGGAAACTGTATGAATGTTACTGAATTGATACAGAGTTGGTTTGATAATGAGACATATCATTGGTATCCTGGTAATCGTGTGCTGGGCGGTGATCCATGTCCAGGAAAACCAAAATCATTGCTGTTGACAGTATATTGGCCAAAAACGTTTGATGTGAGAAAAATAGCAATGGAGTCTGAATGCTACGCAACAATACCAAATGAAAGCTTCTTAAACGAAATGAAAACATTACAATTCCCGTTAACTCGGCTACCTCCCATTGGGTTGTACAATCTTGTATACATGCGAGGTGTTCCACAACATTTCAAACCAAATCCTGCCTTTCAACAAGAAATTAATGGTGGTCATGATTGTATAATTTATGGAGAACACGTGGACATTTCCGTCATGAGCTATACCACGGATGGAGATGAGTATCTTGAAGATGGAAAAACACTTGGCTTTGTTGGTCCTGCCGGATATGGTCCCCAAGTGTTTGACCAAGAAAGAGGGTATACCATGGTATATCGTAATGACCAACCTAAAAGTATGCAAACTTTTGACCCGTTACAGTCACGGGTTAAATGCTTAAAACAAAAGGTAGTCAGACTAGACATGAATGGAATGATGCCAGATCGTCCATATCAAGGATTTAAAAATGGAGACGAAGGAATATTTCTTGCTGTAGGATGGAATGAAGGTTGGACGCGCCAAATGGTTGGTGGGCCAATGGAGAGCAGAGATAGTGAACCGAATGCATGGTATTTTGTACCTTCTCGGAAAGGACAAAACCTACTACGCATAGAAACATATTGGGGCGATCGAAGTAAACGATATCATCTTGGAGCAGGTGGACCAGGTGAAAATAATGGTGCAAAAAAGTATGAACGCGGAAAGCATCATGACACCAAATGGCACCCATCTCTAATACCGTTGATAACTCCAGATGAGCAGCAGTTACCAATCAGCCAGCAACATGTTTGGAGTGTAGTCTTAGATGAACAAGGCAGTAGAGAGACAGGAAGAAAATGCTGGCACATAGTTTATCGAGGCCCCAATCAACAGTGTATAGGGTGGATACTATGTTTTGCACCATACGATCATGAATGGTGCTATTTAAATAACCCAAATGCTGACTCGAATGCGCAACGACTTAATCATGACAGAGGGAGAAACCAAATGGGGAGAAATGGGCCATCGTCTTTTGAAATATTTGAGTGTGGATTTTCACAAGATTATCGACCACCAATTCGAGAAAGTTTGATGTCTACACGCAAGCACATTATGAGGCTAGAACTTCAAGTACCAAAAGCAGCCACACGAAGTTTCTCAAATGATCCTAAAGATGTTCGATGGGAAAGAGATTTAGGTAAACGTGGAGCAAGAACAAACGGTTTACCCTTTTATGTAAAATGTACTAACATATGTCAAAATAAGTGCATAGGAGAAGAAAATGAGTCTTGTACTAGAGTAGAAATTTGTTGTAGAATTATCGGTGCTCTAGTAGAGATACATTTTTGTAAAGGTACTACAATGGGCACATCAGTCCGTTCATATCGTGTACCATCAGATTTGTCCATTGATGTACATCGCCGGATTCATCAACCTGATCCAAAGAAGGTTGTAGAGTATGTAGAAAATGACACACACTTTGTTTTATTATTTAAGGGTGGTTTTCCTCGAGGGCAAGAGAAACATGCAGACCTAAATTTAAGAGGCTTGCAAAATTTAGGCGGGCCGCCTCCTGGAGGAAGCATAATAATAGCAATTGAAAAGGACAGCCTTGGATCAAAGGGCGGTGGCAAGTTAGGTCAACCCTGGATACCCAAAGCGTTGACCAAAAATAGGCATAAGAAATTACTGGAGATAGATTGTGATATGAAACAAGGCACATTCTTTAATATAGATACATATCGTGAAAATTATCATTTCATAGGAAAACCGTGGGTGCTGGAGCAAAATTATGGTAGCTGGAATGTTTGGGATGTAGCGGGTTACCTGGAGTATGCATTTGAGCTACCGGAGGAAGCCCTAGTAGACATAGGCATAGAGTATCTTCATGATCATGACCGTGAAATGCAGCTCTTTCTCAATGGGGAATTAGTAGACAGACATTTCGCATCAAGGTGTATGCAACTGAAAGATAATCGGAGAGATCCGATGTGTCAAGATAATCAATATATTCAAGTGTATTCAGAAGTAGGCCCGCACTTGGCAAAAAAAGGACATAACATCATTCGGTTAGAAACAAATTGGATGCACAGTATGCCAGGGTACGATCGTCATTTTTTTTGTCAATTTAAACGCATTCTTATAGAATGGGTCCCAATATCAAAGACAAAGGAATTTAAACCTGATAGAGCTTTCCTTTCGTTGTCTACTACATTAGTTGACAAGACGGCAAGTTTTATAGCATTTCCTGATATTTCAAATAATTCATCCAGAAGTAATATTACAAATCGACAACTTAGCACAACATCAAAATTATTTGAAGAAGCACAGCAATCGCGAAATGTTTTTAAGATGAGCACCGATATTCAACAAAAAGAAGCTCAAGACAGACTAGATAAACGTAGAACGGAAAAAGACGCTAATGATGCTGTGAATGATGCTAGCAATAAAAAGACGGCGCGACACAAAAGTCTTACGACTAAGATGGCGATTGAGCACAACATCCATGAAGCACAATTACAAAATATGGTGGAGGAAAAACGTCGTATGTCGAAATTTAATTTGAATAAAAAGTTAGAGAGAAGACATGGTGAAACCTTTTTTCCAACCAGCAGCTTTTGCATGTTGCCTGATGCTTTCGGAGTAAGCGGTGCTGTCGCTTTCCAATCTACTTCTACGCATAGTGGTCTATTAGGCCTACCAAAAGTTGAGTGGTACAATCCAAGAAATGATGTAAATAATATGACAAATGGCGTAGAAGCACAAAACTCACAAAACCGGCAACAATTTGGATACATGATGAATACACATGCACAAAATGCACAAAAGCTGCGGCAAGGTGGAGCATTGTTGGAAGGCAGAAATAGCTCAACAACTATAAAAAATGATGACGAGACCAAACAAGGAAGTCCAGCATATAATTGGGTTATTGAAGGATTACCTCCAGGGCAACCAGTAATACTGAACGACGTACCGTCTTCAGTGCTGAATAAACTGCATCAGGGTGGGGAAGGAAGTAAGCTAGAGAATTGCGTTAGTGGCGTTTATATAAGTGCACAAGAAAATTGTGGCCGAGATAGTGGTCGGTGCCAAATTCAGTACATACGTTTTGACTATGCGAGTGGCCGTTCAAGATCACACGGGTGTTACATGGGCGGAGAGGAGGGACCTTCTAATTTTCTTGGATATTTTTCTGTGCCATACGGAACATGTTTAGTTGAAATCAATCTATTCTACGAATCAAAAAACATGGCAAAGGAAGCTGGTATTTTACGTGGGATTCAATTTATCTGTGCCAATAATTTTACTAGCGAAGTATATGGTCATCCCGAAGCAGAAGACATATGCGAAGAGCAAAACATTTCTGCGGATGCCGGTTATATGCTAACATGGTTGAGATTTCGGGCTGATATAAATAGCCATGATTGTGCCAATGCCATGGACTGCGATGATGCATGCATACAGGCCCCAGCAGAACCACTTCGTCAAAAAGTTGTAGATGACGGTTTACGTTTACGTAATTGGGCAACGACGTGTGCGTTTTATCCACGAATGCACAAATTTATTGCGGGAACTGTATCATTTGAACTTGTGCACTTTCCTGGACATTATTTAGTAGCAAGCAAAGCGGCTCTTTGCTTTGCATGCGATGGAAAAGCTAAAATGCTTCCCATTTCATCCTTTGATGATCCACATTTAACAATTGAAAGATTAGAAGTGCAGTGTATGTGGAATGTATGCATGCACCGTAACCACACAGATCATTCTAAATTTAATGACAAGTTACCATCAATTCCGCTATGCGATGAAACTTATCGAAGGGCTTCATTTACAGTAACAGAAATTTCGGACGAGGAGGCTGACGCCAACTCACTATCAGAAGGTACAAGTATTGATAATATGGCAACGACTTCGCTAGAGATAGATAATGTAGAAGATGTGCTTGTCGCAGACGATAATGATTTAGGAGCAGCAGCAGATCAAATTAAATCTGTTTTGAACATGTGGAGAAATAGTGGTGTGTTGCTAATGGATGAAGTTGATCTTCTACTTCATCCGTTAAAATCAGAACTCAATTTTCCAATAGGTAGTAAAATAGAAATTGATATAGATGTTGATAGTGTTGGTGCCTCAGGAGTGACTGAGCTTGTCGACGAAGTCACAGACACCTCCTCAAATATGCCGAAAGGCTTAAGATGGGATCTACCAATTGCAATAATTGACTCAATGCTACAAGCAGATGCAATTATCAGCGGAAGAAAAAAAATAGCCAAGGGTGAGAAGAGCTCACACTATGTCACTGAACTGTGCAATACATTTGTCAGGGGAAAAAAGAACAAAGTTTTGCAAGACATTCCACACTTAATTTTGTTACCCGATACAGGTAAAGAGAATGGAAGTTCTGTAACCGAAGAAATTCAGCGCTTGACTAGTATTTTTATAATTGGATGGATAGAAACACATCAATTGATTCGCTGGAAAGACATTAAATACGCGTCGCCTCCAAAACTAAAAACAAAAGAGTTTTTAGAATATATAACATATCCAGAGGGAAAGAGCTTTCCAAAAAAACAAGATTTTGATAAGTATTTAGCTCCGGCAACATTACAAATTTTACTTTTATCGCGTCTTTGGATCTCATGCTATTTGATGCACGGCTTTCGTAAAATTAACAGAGTCAACTATGGTCTTCTACGAGGGTGGCAACTGCAAAAGGAAGCAGGCTCCTTTTTTGACTCAAAATTATTAAAGAAAAAAAAAGAAAATGCTGTTCAAGTGCCTGCATCCAGACTTTTACTAGCCCTGCCTTTTGTAGGGTTGGAGCAGCCTTCAGAATCAGCGGAGTTCGCTCATCCTGATGTTGCAATTGCTTTGACAATTTTAGCGTATAGGCATGAAGGACTTCGAGAACAAGATATGCGTACTATGACAGAAAGATTTAAAGCACTATTAAAAACTGGAGTTGGACCTGTTGAAAAACGCCCGGAATGGATAATGTGGGACAAATGGACAACAGATGCAATCCAACAAAAGGTTGACGCAGGAGATAATATTGATGATGTTGGAATTTATCCACTAGATACATTTCAACCAGACGATGAGAGTTCTTTTCAAGCATGTTACTATCTATGGAGAAAATACAACCCAGCCATAGATTATTACCTGAGAACTTTTGTTTTCCCCCGTGTCATGCAATGCCAAGAGGAGAAAATTAGCGCTTCTGGACAAGCGCTTGGAAGCTCCTTATTGTTCAATAGCCGTTTGGCATTTTCAGGAACGCCGTCTGACCTTTTGCCAAGAGAGGAGAGGGTAAAAAAACAATTATTTCCTTGCCAATTTGAAAAGGGCTCCGAAGCTAAAATTATGCATACTCTGACAGATGCGAGTAGGGTGCAAGTTCGTAAATCACCTGATCATTGGAGTGTGAAAGGTATTTTGAAAGAACTTGCAATGTCTGGTGAACCAGGGTCAAATTTACAACGCGTTGATGTACTAATAGATGTAGGGGCATTAATCACAGGCATGTCAAACCAAGACGTGGCGCAATATCTGCTAGACAATGGGTTAGGTTGGGCAAAAGGGGTGGTATTTCTTGACAATCACGATGAAAAAAGTGTTTTATTGCGACAAGGGGGTGATGGAGAGTCATCAGATGGAAAAAATGGGGGCAGGGTAATGAAGTTACACCAATGTGGAATTGCCTGGTCAGAAAGATTTTCATTTTACGACCAAATTCATACAACTGGTATGGATATCAAGCAGCACAATAATGCAAAAGCTTGCATAACAGTAGGAAAGGATACGACGTTGCGCGACTTTGCCCAGGGTGCATATCGAATGAGAGCATTTGCCAAAGGTTATCCTCAGACACTTGAAATTTTATTAGTTCCTGAAGTACTAGGTTTAATACGAAAAGAAGTTGGCGAAAAAGCTATAGGTCCAAAACCAGCGATTCAAAAAGTATATGAATCAGCAACAGTAAAATTAGACAAAATGGCATTGAAGGCTGTTGCGGCGTGGCTACTTCTCAATCAAATTCGCCTAGAGTCAAAACAAATGTTGCAACTTTGTGTTCAAAATATAGATGGCGTTACTAGGCGGACAGCTTTACGTAACTTGCTTTCAATAAAAAATACTGGCAAGAGTATAGACAAACTAAATTTGGCAGAGGCGTTTGTAGAGAAAGTAAATGTACGTATACCGCAAACAGTGCCTGTGCCAAGGACCTTTGTCATGACTTTACAAGATCGTGTTAAGGAAAATGAGCAAGTCATAAATGTTGATGATGAAGGAAGTGCGTGTATAAAGGAGATGATCAATTTAGCAAAAGGCCTTACAGAACGAAGGAAGACAAAACTTGAGAAGGAAGAAGGCGCGAGAGCATGGGCAAGGAAGGATCTTGATGCTGCACAGACTCGTACTCAAGAGAAAGAGCAGGAGTTAGAGCAAGAGAAGCAGAAACAAAGAGAAATAGAGCGTGAAGCATCTCCTTGGAAAGCTACAGAGCGCGACAACAAAGAAGCCGTTTCTTGGAATATTCAGGATTTGTTATCAAGCAGCGCTCCTAATGGATTTTATTCAATTGGAAAATTTAAGCTTCGTTCAAAATCGGATGAAGATGGACCGTTAGCAATGGTTACAAGAGATGCACCAAATATTTATTTGACTGAAAATTTTGCCAGTAGCAAATTTGTAAGTCCAAGGGCTCGAAGGTTACGTGGGTTGCATACAGTTCTTCAATGGAGAAGCAACAACCAAGGGAAAAAAGATGTCTTAGACAAAACAGTTGCCCTTACACTATCAGAAGCAGCAACAGTGCGTCGGGCTGGGATAGAGTCACCACAGTATCCAAACTACTTAAAATTAACTATTCTTCCGCGAAATGCAATTTTACTTGGTGCTAGCCCACCAGATTCAGCTATCAGTTCTGCCACACAAATTGTTGAAACAACCCAACGTCGTAAAAGAAAAGGAAAAAAGCACGAGGACAACAAAACCATAGATGTTTTGGCTGTTCGTGCCTTGGCTACTTCAATGGATGGACAATCAAAACCTGGACTACAGCTTTTGCGATATTTTGATTGCCAGACGTTATTCAATGAGACAGAAGGATCATCACTTCTTTCCATATTGTCGTCAGTATCACCGTCTAATCGCCAAATTTTTTTTAAATCTACAATTATGTCAAAGAGAAGAGATCGAACTAAATGGACCGGAACAGCTATCGCTCCATATATGCAGCTAAAATCATATAGCGATTTTATCCATGTAATTGAGCTAAAAAAGTCTATAATACATGTAATGGAAACGAAAGGATTAAACCCAACAGATCTAGCAAGGTTGATTGATACTGATAAAGACCAGTCACTCACAATTAGCGAGATTGTATCATATTTTTCATCAAAGGAAATGCAACGAGAAAAGAATATGCCAAGGCCCAACAAATTAAACGCATTGCGAGGACCATTGCTACAAATGGCAGACAAAAAAATGGATGGGCAGATAAGTTTCGATGAATTCGAAGAGTTTTTCAGTTAGCAAACCTTGTGTATTATATATTTTTATGTACAATTACTTCTGTCAGTACAATGACTCTTTCATTTTTTTAGTTTTATTAGCTCTAACTGTTTACACTACGGATTCTCGTTTTTTAAAAAATTTGTTTGGTTGTTACTGTGGCACTGTGTATCACAAAAAATTAAAATTGGGATTTAGTATGAAAAGCCAATAGTGTATAATGATACACGCAGTTAGTTAAAATAGTGCTTATCATATTAATGCTATATACGACTAACTACATTAACATAATAATTTCATGTCGTTTCTTGTAATTGGTATTCGTCTATTACTATCATAGATGTTTATGCTATTATACTCAGTAATAGTACTATAATAAACTACATAGACAGTATATATATGAGATATCATAACAATTATATATTTATATATACACACACTATAATATATTATTATATAAGAAATACATAAAAATACATGTGATAATCATACATCTTTTTATACATACTAGCACATATAGAGCAACCCAACTAAGTTTGTAATGTAATCGATTCTCATACAATACTTTATAAGCCCACGGAAGAAACGACTCTTTTATTATAAAAGCTTCGCCTATGTGTACATATTTTGATGCGAGCACAAAAGATATATTACTATGCCAATATTGACAAAGAAACGGAAATTACCAAGTGGAAAGAAACGCAAGAAAGCGGTATCAACATCGGGTAGTATATTTCATTTATTATGCAACACTACTTTCAAAAGAGTAACATTGTGCGGATCGATCTTAGTTCTTTTAATATACTATTTATTGCGTAAGCGTGTTGTATCAAGCCCGACGTCAGCAACGTTATTAAGGGCAATACCTAAAGCAGTACATATGAAGAAAACTGGATCGCATGTAGAATTAGTGAGCGCCGCAGTCGAAAAAACAAACGATGATAGCAAAAAATTTAAAGGTAGAGATGCGGATCAATATGCCCAAGAAAAGATAAAAAATATGATGCTGCTACACCCTAAAGGTGACGACGATGATGATGTTGATAACGAAATATTAGATGATGATGCAATGGCAGATAAAGATGAAGAGCTTGCAGAACATGATATGGATTTACAGAACATGATATGGATTTACGAGAGCCTTCGCAACATGATATTGCTCAAAGTCAAGTGTGGAAAAGTACATCAGGAAAACATTCACCACCATCTCAACGTGGGAAAGGTAACCGAAGGAAAGGCCGCCGTAAACGAAAACCAAAAGAACGAAAACCAATCCAATTATCAAAAGATAATATGCCAGCATTACCAAAACCGCCCAAAAAGTTTTGGGAAGATAAAGAAACTGCACTGCGAATACTTGTATTAACATTTAATCGTGCAGATTCTTTACAACGTTTACTACGTAGTTTAAGAGAGGCTAATTATGGTGAAAATGAAAGAATAGATTTAGATATCTGGATCGATAAACCAGAAGGAAATAAACCGCACGATAAAGAAACGGTAAGTGTTGCTGAGCATGGAGAATGGAAATTTGGAAGACGCCGAGTACACTTACGAGAAGAGAACAAAGGCTTAGCACACCAATGGATCAATAGTTGGCAAGATTCAATGGACCCAGGGATTAAATGGAATCAATATAGCGGAATAAATGAGCGTGCTGTTATGTTAGAAGATGACTTGGTCGTATCTAAGTTTTTTTGGACATATTTAAAGCAATGTCACGACACATACGATTCAAGGCCTGATTTTAATGGCTGTACATTGCAACGTGCTTCTCTATGTGCAGAGAATTGCCCAAATTTAAAGGGTGGGCCAGTTGAAGATGGTCAAGTATTTTTCTATCCACTTGTTGGCAGTTGGGGATATTCACATACAAAAACCTTATATTATGTAGTTTTTCGTTTATAATGCTATTCCTATACTATAATGCTATTTACCTGCTATTTTAAAATAACAATACACACTATTGACTCTAGGAAAAGGAGTCGAGCGCAGCGAGTATACTTTTAATAGATCGGTAAAACACTATATTAATACAGAGTATTATTATAGATTATATTAAAGTGCTGTAATAATGAATACTCTTGTACAATATTGAGAAATGTGATGACGGTGCGTGTTTCCACATTTTACTATGACGATAGCATCAGCTAATTATTGTATTTTTAATTATTACCACCACAAGATACTACCAGTCTGGCAGTGTAATAGTTGTTACTTTTTTTTTTATTAAGCAATAATAAATATGCTGCACTTCACACTATAGTTTTCCTTGTCAGGGTACTGGCAAGGAAAATCTCTGGGGTCCAGAGTAACTTCACACACCATCTCACATTTCCACACTTTGCAAAACACAGTGCTCCACGCAACTTGCAACATCAGGCCTATCTTTATTTACCATCCGTGAGCAACAAAGCATAAACACATTAAGATGTCTGACTCGGATGTGTTTAAATTGCCCACAAGAAAATCAAGACGGGGCAGTAAAAGCATCAGGAACCTCCGTCCTAGCAATAAATCTATTAAGGAGAAAGAAAGTGGCGATAGTCAAGTTGAGTTGATTAAGAAGAGTAAGGCGGACGACGTTGTAGTTGCACCAGTCATCGAGAAGAATGTCGCGGCAGAAAAGACGGAAGAATTTGACGAAGAAATCAAAGAAGCAGATGACAATGATGTAACCCAAGACACTCCCTTTGTTCCTGTCACAGACGATTTACGCGATGACGGAATAAAAAGAATACGAGAGGCTGGTGGAAAAGCACCGAAAGATTCGTTTCGCGGAAGTTTAAGAGAGGGTGAAAATGCTTATGACTTGATAATTTCAGATGATAAAATTCGCATGACTTGGAACAAGACGGAAAATTCTAGTACGATGTCTGGAGAGAGAATTTGGGGACATGCTCATAGCAAATCTATTTTCCCCGAACACGTCACAGAACTTGATTATTACGAAATGGATAAGAAGCAGAAAGGGAGATGGGATATTGCTTGTTGCTCTTTTCGATGCCCCAGAGTTGGTTGTTGTAAAATTCAATGTCCAAAATATCAAAGGAGGAAAATGATTAAACCGGCTGTTGTTGAACCGTGCAAGTGTGAACTACCTAGATGTTCTATATGTTCAGGTTTAAATCCATTAACTGCCTTTATTCACGTATGCATAATTGGGTTTTGTTTTTTTGGGTGGTATACTTCCATGAAAGCAGGCGTAAAAAGTGGTGCTTTTAATATGATGCCAGCATTTAAGAATCTTTTGTATGCGACGGGATATTTGGTGTTTTTATTGCTGTGTGAATTCATTACGCTTAGAAATTTAAAGGCTGTGGAAAAGGCAACAGTAGACGATGCAAAAGCATATGAAGAATTCAAAAAGGACCAGAGAAAAAGTTTTCTGTCAAAGCTCTCATTTAAAGGTTCGTTCAGTTTGCCGAAGAGGAAAAAGAGTAAGAAGAAGAAAAAGAGTAAGAAGAAGGGGGGAGAGGATGATGAAGAGGGTGACAAAGGTGAAAACGATCCTTTAGTTAGCGATGAGTCTGATGTGGACAAAAAAATCGATGAAAAAGAGGTTGTGGTTGTTGTTAACGACGATAAGGATGAGGTAGAAGAAGGAGAAAATGAAGAGGATACAGTCATAAAGGCAAAGCGCGAAGATGATGAAGATTGTAAGCGCTTGAATGAACTTTTAGTCGAAATAGAAGAAGCAAAAAAGGAAGTTAAAGAGGAAACCAAGAAGAACAAAAATTTAAGTAAAAAGAAGAAAAAGAAGAATAAGAAAAAGAAGAATAAGAAAAAGAAGAAGAAAAAGAAGAAAAAGAAGAAAAAGAAGGGTGATGAATCAAGTGATGATTCAAGTAGTGATGATTCAAGTAGTGATGAATCAAGTGATGAATCAGATGACGAATCAGGAGAAGACAACGACAACGCAGAAAGTGAGGATGCTTTGAAGAAAGCAAATGCAAAACTGTCTGAATTAGAGGAAAGTAAAGAAAAAATACAGGCTAAAATCCAGAAGAAAGTTGATGCGGGTTTACTGGAAGAACTAGACGATGGTGTAGAGCCTGGTGGCTTAAAAATGACACGCACTGCACGAAATTTACTCTCTGTAAAAGCAATTCGTCAAAATGTCACAAGCCATCATCATGTTTGTATTACAACATGTATTATTACTGTTTGGCATTTAATTCTAGTTGTCGGTATTGCATCATTTATTATTCAACCATATACGTGGGAGGGTAAAGAGTATCTTGCAAGACGAAGGCTCTCGACAAATGCTTCAAAAGTGAAACTAAGCGAGTGTGTAACTCCAAATGTTCCAGCACAAGACGACGCAGCGTTATGGTGCGATGAAGAATATTACAACATGCTTTATATGAATACGAGGAGAGAAGAACCGTACTGGAGTTGTCCTGCGCCAACACCTTCGCCTTCGCCTTCACCAACACCAGAAGAACCTGCACCTTCACCAACGCCCTCCCCGCCTCCGCCTTCACCAACGCCCTCCCCGCCTCCGCCTTCACCAACACCAAAAGAACCTGCACCTGCACCAAAAGAACCTGCACCTGCACCGGCCCCAAAAGAACCTGAAGTACCAGATTGGTATTGCAAGAAAGATGACAAACCAGACCCATATGATACATTTGGGCATTTGCGTAGGGCAAAACAAAAATGTGGCCATTGTCACTCAAGATTTATGGGGCCATGGGTGTCGGTAATGATTGCCTTGATAATTGAAGCTATTCTCATGTGTGTAGTAATGAAAATAACATGTGAAAGGAGGCGCGTTGGTAAAGTTACAGCAGGAAGATGGGTCCCACGTAAGAAAACGCCAGCAGTTTATGAACCAGGAAAATATCGAAAAGGATCTATAACAGCAGGATCTTATGAACCATTTGTTTGGAAACCAGGTCGTTTTCGATATATTAAACCGAAGAAAATAACATTTGCAAAATTGCAAATTACCGATCGCGCAAGACGAAAATG
>JACLAD010010849.1_pt1 | contig 29646 bp, 33 predicted proteins | sample 8027901 | NCBI WGS metagenome assembly JACLAD01 (sample SAMN15725071, study PRJNA655200) | protist metagenome | isolation source: fluorescence activated cell sorting (FACS) single amplified genomes of... | place: Spain: Blaines Bay Microbial Observatory, Mediterranean Sea | collected 2016-07-05 | reverse complement strand
CTCCATTCCCGGCGAAGATCCCTTTCCATAGAGTCGGCACGAGTGGCGGGGGTAGTTGGCGTGTGGGCAATTCTAATCTGTTCTAATAGTTTGAATTGGTTCAGCGTATCTGGAGAATGATCTTTTGACCTGCCAAAATGGGGCGTAGCTGTTTTTGCAGGGCTTGGTCGTTCACTATTAGATCTTACCGGCATGCGACTTTCAATTGGGTTGCCATAGAAATCGTGCGTGTTCAAACCATTAGAATAATGACGTTGGTCACTTGGTCCAGCTGAACCTCCGCGAGGTGAATGTCCCCGACTGTAATTATTATTTCCACCAAAACGACGCGGCTGACTGTGATCATAATGAAAATCATTCCCACCACCATTATAATGATGAAAATCATTCCCGCCTCCTCCGCCGCGGGGAGGAAAAGGGGGTGTCGGTGGGGGCGTCGGGTCGTATCGATCGAAGTGCGGGGCTGGTGGTGAGAGGAAGTAATGGTCAATGATGAAGGTTGAGATGTTATCATATTCCGGGGTTTGATGCTGGAATAAATAATGCAATTCTAGATGGTGAAACACATCCCTTTCAATCAATCTCGCTAGCATCTCCCTCAAAGTTTCATCCGAACTCAACCTGCATAAAACATGATCCTCAAAGAACCTCCGTGCCATCACTCCCGATGGATCCATCTGTAAGATATTTACAGCGTGAGCTAAACACTCAACCCCATTTCTACAACGATTCAAATCCTTTAAATTTTTGTTAAAAAACCACCACTCCTTGAATTTCTCTGCGCGGCTCTGTTGGCTGCGTTCGAGATGGGCATCGGTGAATGCATCGTACTGGTCTTGAATGTTTTGCGGGAGGTAGAAGGGCCTTGTGCCGGACAACTTTGGGCGGTATTTGTTGATGTCACAGTTCCTTTTCCCATGAATGTTGAAGGTGTTGTGCTCGAGATTGCTAAACTTGATGTAATTCTGCGCGGAGCAGAAAATGGTATGGCATATCATGCATTCGCCCTCCTGCCTTGGTTGGATCGTTTGGATGTTCTGTTGTTTTGGTTTCGGTTTCGGCTTCTCCTTTGGTTTTGGTTTTGCTGTGAGATGATGAATTACGTTTGCTGGAGGGCGTTGGCCTGTCTCCATGTATGCTTGACGCAAGGTGTCTTGCGTTGCTGGGTCGAGGTTCATCGGGCTGATGTTGAGCTCAGTGGGTGACTGCCGGTTTGAGGGTTTGAACGGCTTGGCAGGGTTGCTTTTGAGGATGGGCGTGACCTTTGCTTTCGGCTGGAGGAACGGGCTGAATGCGGTAGGTTTTGTCAAGGGAGAAGCAATTTTTGGTGGTGTCGTTTTGTTCCAATTAATCACAAAATGATCGGCGCTCCAATCGATCGGGTGGTTCGGAGAAAAATGGGAAATCTTCGGCGAGGCTTCAAGCTTTACGCGGGCTGGTAAGGGGGGACTTGCACTGGGCTGTCGTCGAGGTGATGGCGGGTTGGCATCTGGCTGGCGTGTCTTAGAGAAGTCTTTGGTATTTGCCGGCGGGCTTACTAATTCGAATGGCGATTGCGGTGATTGGATTCTAGGTCTCGTAGGTAACGGTGGGCTTTCATTAGGTCGGCGCGTCTTAGCTAAATGTTGCCTAGTAGGGGGTGCCGCAGCTGGTACATGCCTGCCGCGCTTGGACTTCGGCCGCATCTCACTCTTCTTCGCTTCAATAAATACACTAGCATCCCTAGGCGCGGCGACCTTTGCGCTCTGCGGGCGACTCGGCACTTTCGCTTTGGGTCTGTTACTAATCTTTGCCGACTGCGGCCGGGAGGACAGTGCTGTGGATTCTTGACTAACCCTCAAATTCAATTCAAAAATATAAAGAAAATCGCAAAAATCATTTTTTTTGTACGGCGGGTCGCGGGATCGTTCAATCTTCATCACTTTGATCTTCTCTGCTTTGAGTCTGCGGTCCTCCGCATCGTAATGCGCCTTCCACTTGTCAGCCATGATCCTCTTCTGATGGATGAAATCATCATCCGCATTTATACTTCTTCCGTAAGACTCCATTTTAAATCAAAAATCACTACAAACTACTGAATGAAACGGAATGATTATTTATTTTCTCCAATTTCAATACACCATACAACAATAATGACATTTCATATGATATTACAATTCTCACGGTCTAAAATCCCGTAACCTTGCAAACGGATTATTCGAAGCCTGTGCATTTTTTGATTTTGTAAATGTTGATGATATTGAAGTTTTGGGTCTCCCACCCCTTAAAAATTGGTTCATACCTATCCAAACCCGCAATTTAGCAAATTATGTTATAAATTAGGCAATAAAAAACAACAAGCCAAGCAAGGAAGTGAAGAATTCAACTTGCTTGGTAGGTGCACTCGAAGATGGTGTTTTGTTCTCCTCGTCGTCGCCAGCTTGCGGTTGCTGCATAGAAGAATTCGGCGCACCATCACAAGACAACGCTGCGAAATCCTCTTGTGTTGGTTCGAAGAATTCTCGCTTGTCTTCTCCAATCTCACACGGGCGCGGGCTCGACTCAATGTTTGAAACACAAATCGATTGTGGACGCATAGAAACCTAAAAATGGAAAAAAATCGATAAAAAAATATGAAACAACATGAAAAACAACTAAAAATTCATGAAATTCAAAGAAAATAATATCCCTTTCTTGGACATCCCCACAATTGCCAGGGTGGAATTCGCTCAAACAATCACCTTTGGGCGGCACGATGTAGTTACATTTACGTGTGGAAAACACGCGCACATCAAGACCGTGTGTGGTAATATCTGTAATGTCAGAGTTGGATAGCTTCAAACATAAATCGATATAATTGTCTTCGTCATTGATATCTGCCAAGCCTAGATATTCCGTGGACTTCAACACACGTCCATTTCCAAGCCGCAACTAAAACATTCAAAACACATTATTGCTAAAAAATTTTCGATCTTAATAAATTATCATGATTTTTTCAAAATAATACCTGAAACATGGTCTTGTGTTTTTCGTTGGTCAACTCGCCAGCAACTTTCGGATTTCCCTCATAGGTAACAGCAAGCCCACCATCAGTGGCTACCTGTACTACATGAGTCACACCGGGAAAGATTGAATCACACGAGTTGTCTTGATGCGGCAAAAGCCCTCCTATACAACAGAAGCAAAAACAATTTTGACAAAAAAACAAATCTTCATGCAGTTGGTGTTTTTGTCATTTAAATTCAATTTTTGTTGATTTTACCTGGTCCCTCCAAGTCCTTGTGCGCAGTGGCATTCCAGAATGTCGCAAACATCAAACTTTCTCCCGTGTCCTTGTACTTCAACCCGTACCCCTCGTAACTTGCTCCTTCAATCATCACTTTAACTGGATCTTTACCATGGCGATAACCAAAATCGCCAAGCAACAACAGCGTGAGGCGTTCATTTGCTTCAATAGCCGGGACGTAACTAGCAAAAGAGACAACCCCCATCGAACCATCATCAAGGGTGACATTGATGTTTTCAAGCTTGATGTTTGATAAGTCATCACGATCACCAGGTGAAAACGTACAAGGCATGCCGTCCATATACTCTGTGAGCACTGAACCTTCGAGTGTCAACCCTCTAGCAATGGCTAATGGATTCGCCCCGTTGGCGAGTTGTGATTGCGTTTGCCTGAAATAGAAAAGAATGCAAAGAAAACTTTAGCCAAACAAAATTATTTTTTGAAAATCGACTGATTTTTCAAAAACAAAGTGTATTTGTCTTGTCTTATTCGGTTTTTCATTTATCATTTTCGTTTCGTGTACCAATGGATGGTCCCATCTGCAGCCATTTCGCATCCCAATTCCTTTGCTTTTTCGATACCATCGCTGTCTTTTACTCCGATGCACTGCGAAAGGCCGTTGATACACCCAAGAATGTTTAACGCATTTGTACCGACAAAAAATGTTGATGCGATAAATTGTCGCATGGCAGATTATCTATATGTTTGTTTCGTTTTGTTGGTTTGTCTTCTGACTGGTGGGCACTGCCACGGTGTGCACTGTTGTATGTGGCAACAATTGAACATAATTTATTTTTACAACATACAACAATAATGACATTTCATATGATACAATTCTCACGGTCTAAAGTCCCGTAACCGTGCAAAGGGATTATTCGGCCCGTGCATACTCTCAAAGCGGTTTCGTCCTTGCCCGTCGTGATGGTGCATGAACCCCCGCCCTGGTGCGAGATGCTCATGCTCCATAAAGTGATTCCGCTCATCGAGAATCTTATCCCTTTCTATCTCTGACGATGTGCCCATCGTACCATCACTCCTCAAAACAACAAAAATTGAATGATTTCCATCAATCAAAATTAAAAAACGTATGAAATGTACGATGATAGAGGGGGAGCGGGGTCAAATGAATCGGGCTCTTTCTTTTTAGAATCTATCGATGATGAATACATCTCTGATGGTGGGGTCATGTCAATAGAGCTGTCACGTGATGAATAAGTACTGCTGGGTTCAAACGGAACATTTCGCATTGGATAACTATCACTGCTGCTACTGCTAGAACTCGATCCTGTCAGCTCATCAGCAATATTCCTCGGTCCGCCATTATTCACAACTATCACTTTTGGATCGTCACTCGAGCTACTACTGCTACTACTCGTACTACTTTCATGAGGGATAAAACTTGATATCATGGTGCTGTAATCATCAGCAGACCGCCCAGAAAACGGGTATGATGAAGATGACGATGAGGAGGAGCTGGAACTGCTGCTGCTGGCGTCATCATGCATTATTTTGTCTCGGCTGCAAATTTGAAAATCAAAATTAAATCGGTTATAGCCATGAAAAACAAATAATTTTCAAAAATTTGAAATTGTACAGGTCATAAAGATGTTGCTGGTATGCCTCTGCTAGCATGTCGCTGCTCATACTGCTGCTTCTTGCAAATACATAATTGCATCGGTTGAAACCCGAAGAATATGAACATTTTGAAAAAATTGAATCAAAATAGCATTATCGATATTGAAAATGAGACAACTAAAGCACTAATTCAAAATATGAAAAGTATTTGATTACGATGATGATGGATCGACAGCTCCGTCGGTACTTTCTAGGTAGTCCATGTCGCTGCTGCTCGCCGACGATAAATCCCTCTTGTTGTATTCATTCATCCGCTCCTCCGACAGGACACGGTCTTTCATTTGGTGGATTAGCTCCCTCTGCGGGTGGTGAGAGGAGAGAATCGCGAAAGCTTCATTTGGGTGTATGCCTGTTTCCTTTGCGAAGTGCTCTGTCCGCCGCCTCTGTTCATCTTCCACCCCGCGCGCAAAATGCTCAATAATCAAAAATTTTCCTTTGAAATAAAAAAATATGATGTAAAAATATCAATAATGATTTACCTTCATATTGTTGACGACTCGTTTTTTCTTTTCCATCTCTTTCATATGAAAATCGAGCTCGCGACGGAGCTCGTGGTCAAAATGTTTTAGCATGTCGATCTTCTTTTCCACGGCTGTGAGATGGTTCTTTGCTATGTGGTAGGTATCCGCCGCGTCGTTTTCAAGGTGTTGCGCGTCTCTGTCAAGCAACAAGCGGGCTTCGTGCTCGCGTTCGCGATTCCGCCGGCGCGCACGATCAGCATGGTTGCGTAGTTGCAATTCCTTAAAATGAGCTCGTTCATGCGGGGAAAGGGATGCTTTGTACTTCTCCGCATCATCTTCCCGACTGTCACTGAACCAGTATTCAGTACTATCTGATGTACTGCTACCAGCAGTTGTACTACCAGAATCCCTGTCGTCGTTTGTGAGAGGCCAGAGTGTTTGGTTGGTGCTGTGATTTGTAGTTTGATTGATTTGAAGTAGTAGGCTGTGTGGATGCCTGGAGATGTGTGTAAAAAAATGAAATGAATGTTGAAAATGAAAAAATAGTCGCGATGAATAAGCCCAACACAAACCGTCTATATGGTTTGTGTCTATGTTTCCTTCGCCTCGACTGTCTGTGCTCGTATGCCGCATCGTGCTCTCTGTCAACTTCCCGCTTCTCGTGCCGGTTGTGTGCATCCGCTTCTAATGCTATTTTGGCGGCCAACTTTGTTATCTTTCCAAACTCTTCTTGCTGCTCCTTACCAGATGCTTGTGCGCGTTTGAAATTTTCATACGCACGGCGGAAGTCCCGCCGGGCGTTGGATAGATCGGCGTTTGTGTCGTATAGCTCGCTGCGGACGCCGACGATCTGTCGCTCAAGCTGCTGGCGGATGATGGCGTCACGGCCGAGGTCGTTGTAGCGGGCGTCGAAGCGGGCTATGTTTTTATCGATTTCATCGAGGAAATCTTGATTGGTTTGGTGAAACGCTTTCTCAACTTGCGCACGATCCTTCAAATTCTTCTCCTTCGAGTATTCGGCACTGTCGTCGAGAAATTTTTGTACTTCGCCGATTAATGGAACCGTATCTATTATACCTTTGACTGAGTATTTATCGTGATCTGGGACATGCCAGGATTCGACCGTGCGGAGATCGGGGTGTGCTGTTGTGGGGTCGGGGTAATCGACAATCGGCGATTCCCCTTGGTCGTTCTGGTTTTCGATCTTTTGTATGTTGGATTGGATTTGAATCATGACGTGATTCTCGTCATCGAATACATGGCTGTGGTATGATTTTGTATAGCTTATTTGAATGGCGGTTGATAGTATTATGTTTTGTAGCATCTTGGTAATTACAGAAGTGCTGGAAAACAAATCAGGTGTCACAATCAAACAAAAATGCAAAACCAAAATACACACGTACAATTACAGAGATGATTAATAATGATAACAGTCATTCTAAATGTTTCTATTCTATGGGTTACGAAAATTTCGCCTGTCCAAAGGGTTGACAGGATGTTTGGACCGGCTCTTCACGGTGCTTGAGACTGTGGCGTTTGGATTTGCAGCCCGCTGCGTTCTGGTAGTCTTACGAGGGGAGGATGTCTCTGGCGATACGCTGATGGATAGGTTGCGGGATTGTCGGTCGACCAGTTTTGCCTGCCGAGTTGAGATATCCTGTGTGATCTTTCCAGCGAATAGTTTCATTTTTTCATAGACCTTGCGTTTTTCATGCATTTTCTTCTTCTGCTGAACGAGCTCGTGTTTTAATTCTTGTGTCGCCTCGATGATCATGCGTTGATACTGTTGTAAAGCCTTGAGATTTGCTTTTGCTTCTTGCAGTGCTTCAATCGCGTTCGCCTCTGTTTTCCTTGCAAAACAAATGTTTGTTCAAAAATTTAATGAACGAAAATCATAACATAAATAAATTGAAATACGAAATGGGCGCGGCTGGATTCTTTCGCATCTCCTTTGGCTTGGACTTTTGAATACGTTGTAACCGTTCTTTAGCTATTCGAACTTCATCCACCAGTGTGGTCTCTTCGGACTCGCAATTGAAGAGTTTTACTTGATGAATCGTGATTTGTGTGGTGAGGTCATCTTCCGCTACTCGTAATTTGGCCAGTTCAATTTTCGTTGATTCCATATTCTCTTCATGCATGGAATGGGCTTGCTGCATCTTCTCGGGCGCTTGCCTCAGTGCCTTCTCTACCTTTGCACGTTCGGTGTTGTTATTATTTGGTTCACTGCTTTGTTTGAGGATTGCGCGAGCTTCACCGAGAGGGGGGATTGAATCGCCGAAGTTGAAGATGCTGCTTGGCTCTTCAGAGAGGGTTGGGGAGGCTGCTGGAGGTGGGGATGATTGATTTCGGTTTGCCGCACGGGCGTGCAGGGTGTTCGCCTCCGACTCGCGGGGAGGGGAGGGCACTTGCGGCAGCGTCTCTCTAGGTTCGGTAAGCATGGTGTTGACGTGTGCACGTTGGTATTCATTTTGATTTACATGGAACGGATTCTGCGCGGGCCTACATCAATTAAAAACAAAATGAAAATGCGAGAAATGTTTTTCAAAAAAGCGGAAATACGATTCTCGGCTGAACACGTGGTCTTCCAAATCCGAATTAAATGTGCGTTCTCCAGCTGGACTACGCGGCGGCGAACGCAGCTCATTAAAGACATTCTGCAAATCATGTCTATACTGCGCGTGTTTCTCTTGAAAATCACCATTTCGCAAATGGAAAACCTTCGGGCGTAACTCATCCGGTAATAGCTGAGCAATGGCTTCCATTGTGTAATCATCAACTTTGCGCGGGTCGCATACATCGTCTACACTTTCCGGGATCGTATCGCGGATGTAATCTTGCAAGCCCATTTCAAAACTCATGTCGAGTTCTGGAGGGGGTAAGTCTTGATCGGTTGGTGGGTCGCAAGGGATGAACTGTTGGTGTTGAACTGGCGGGGGCTCGTTGATCATGTTTAACAGGTTATTCTGCTGGGTGATGAGCTCATCTAGTAGCTTTTGCACAGCGCGTTGATCCCCATCTGACGCGGCGGTTTTCTGCATGCGCACGTTCGACAATGCCTTAATGTACCCTTTTAAGATATAATTTCCCTGGCCTTCAACATAAGTTTTGATGGCATGGAACTCCTCGTTGGACAAACGCATGGCAGATTCAACATCAGCTGGGATGTTTTCCGGCTGTGCCAACGCAACGACTAGATACGTTGCTTCCTTATCTACCCTCTCTGTAAAATTGCCTTGGTAGTGTGGAGGCCGTTTCGCCGCTGGTAATCTCTGCGCATATAAATGACCAAAGGAATCTAAGAATCCGCGGTCAACGCAGGCGCGGACCAGCGGTGCCTTTGAACGTTGGATGTGATCGGTTAATAATCGATACTGGCTCAAGGTCAGCGTGAGGACATCATCTCTCGTCTTAGGAATGAAGATCGGCGGTCGCGGTGGGACCGGTGCCTCAACAGGTACGAAACGCTGGCGGGGAACCTCTTGCTCTGGCTGCGGGTGCGTTTTCGCGGGGGAGGGTTCACTTGTCAAATCAATTTGCGGCGGATGCGTCTTTGCCGGCGAAGGCTCGCTTACCAAATCAACAATTTCCCTCGTTCCAGATGACACCTCTGGTTTCTTACCCTGGCGAAGTGTTTCGGGTGTCCGCTCGCATAATTTATACATATTCATCTCTAAATCTAATCTCAGCTCCTCCAACTCGATATTTCTTAAATACTCTCCGTTACGTAACCTCTCCAGCCGCTCGCGATTCTCCTCTACCTCCAAAGCAACATTCACAACACGTGTGAACACATCGTCCGGCCAAGACTGCACCACGCTCGGCTCGATTAATAAGTAGCCGGATGGGGCAAGCGGGAAAATTATGTCGATTGCTTCGGGGGTGATGATGGTCACGCCATATCGGTCGGTGGCCAGGTTTAAGGTTGTCTTTTCATATTGCTGCTGTGGGAATGGACTAGTAGCAATAGCATCAATCATAGCTCTTCCTTCAGGAGACAGATGAACGCCTTCTTCTTCCGGCGATCCTAATGAAGCACAAAAAATCAATAATTTGAACATTTTTACATCTCGAAAAAGGAAAAAATATACCTTGGATCATCTGTCGGATGGTGTCGGGGAGTTCCTCGGAATGAACTGGGCTGCAAGGAACTGGCGCACTGTGTTCTTCAGCAAGCAGTTCATTGAAAGCGCGATTATATCCTGAAAACATTTTTTTTCGATCAAAGACAGGAACTTGAAGAAAAAATAAAAAATTTATCAAAAATCAAAGAAAAAATAGTTTTTCTAATCTAATTGTTGACCTGTTGCGCGGAGTTCCTCTCTGGTTTGGTGAATACCACGTGGTTGGAAGCTTTGCGTCTGCTCGTGTGATTTTAAATCGTCGCGGTTTGACGAGCGGGAGACTGACCTGCTCGTTGATCGCTTTGGTAGAGAGGGTGGCGTTTTCTTCGGCGGGGAGGGCGTGGGATAAGCAGATTGTGGTGAGAGCGATGAATTCTCTTGAATTGTATTCAAATGGTTAACACTTGTGGTGGTTCTATCGATTGTTGTAAATTCAGGCATGATTAAGTTGGTCTTTAAACCTTCCTTGATGCGTTCAAATTCGCTTTGTACTTCTTGCACAGTGGGGTTATTCGGTGGGGATGGAATCTTATATTTTTCATCCGCCTCTTTCTCGTAAGACTGGCGCGCAGAGGACAGTCGCTTTTCTATTGAGATTGGCGTATCCTGTTTGGCCGAGCTGGATGGGGTGTGTAGGGGGTGTTGAGAATTGGATCGAGACTTTGATAATTCAAATACTGAATCACCTTCGCAATTGATCTTATCAAGCTCAACTCTCAAAACCTCATCGTCCAAATCTAATCCCGAAAATAACTTGATCGGAGAAATATTATTCAGCCTGGTATAGTTCACTTTTCTATTACGACCCTCCTCCATTCGCTGAAGCTGTTCCATCCCTTCATCAAAATCTAATTTCCTTCTCGGGCTACTGCCCCTCCCAACAGAGGAAAATACATCCCGGATGTCGGAATTCGTCAATTCAGAATGTTCATCCATCATTCAAAAATATAAAATCACATTCAATTCAGAAAGAATCTACGGAGAACGCGCACGCACACATATATTCAGATAGAAAAAATCAAAACAAAATCAATCCAAACAACCATTCAATAACACCAACTTTATGTAAAAATATTGGAAAATATTGGAAGCTTTGCAACTGCTAATGTGGTTGGAAATCGTCTTAGTTGGAGGGACGGGAAACAGCTCTACCGGTGCATCTTTTGGGTGGGGTTGGTGGCGTTCTCTTCTGCGGGGATGGTGCGCGGCCAAGCATCTTGCCGTAACTGGAGCCGTGCGGTTTTTTGCGATCGCTTGTTGCTAATGGCGCTCCGGTTCTTCGGTCCTATAATATATGATTTTAATTTTTCATCAAAAAAAAAGAACTTCCGAAAGTTTATGATGCTGTTACGTATTGAGGAGTGGCTCGCGGCTCCCCGACACTTAAAAATCCATAAGCCATATCGGCTTTGGCTTGGGCTTTTATATAGGCAAGAAGATTGGGAAACTGCCCCTTCCCACCGGCTTTGCCTTTGCCGGCGCCTCCTTTGCCTTTGCCTTTGCCGGCGCCTCCTTTGCCGCCTCCTTTGTAATAAATATCCTTCTTCCCAAGAGATGAAGGCACATCCTTGCTTTCGGAATTTGTGTTGTTACAATGCTGATTCATATTCATTAAAAAATTAATTTATCAAATGATTATACTTAATTATTCAGAAAAAAATCTACGGAGAACGCGCAATCATATCATTATTGAGATGGAAAAATAAGAACAAAATCAATCAAAACAACCACTCAACAACATCAAGGTTATGTAAAATTTTGAGAGCATATTTGTCCCAGTATTACTGTTACAATAAAAATAATGATCATCTGTACAAATCTATTTACTATTTGCGTTCGTAGGGGAATGCGGTTCGGTCGTGGACATGAGAAACGGGAAATTGGGAGGGGCGGTCTCCTCCTGCTTCCAGGTGTTGTCGGCCTGGCGGACGAACATCTTGCGGGTTGCTCGCTCTAACTTATAATCAGCATCCGTTTTGCTCGGTTCCTGCGGCGGTTCGGACCTGCAATATACGATTTTATCAAAGAGATTAAAATATTGATGGTGGTCATAAATTACGTTGGCTTGGTTTTATCGTCCTGTTGTCGTGACGACATGGAGATGTGATTTATTTTTGAAAATTCGTTATCGATTAAACTGATTGGTACGAGGAGACGGTGAAGATGGGATTGTCACGCTTACTGTTCGACTTCCTCGATACGCAAAAAAACGTTTTGTCATGTATTCAACAAACACACTTTTAAACATGGAAAAATATACTGGTTTGAATTCTGCCTGCGAGGAAGGAGCGTTGGTCTAAATTCACTTTCTTCGCTGTACAACGTCCCATGGTACTGCTCATGACTCATCACCCTCCGTGGCGGCGGCGCCTCGCTGTAATCACGTTTGCGCCAGGGGTCGCTGTATTGATGCTCGCGGCGGGGCTGCATAGGCTGGCGCTTTGGCATGTGGTGGTGCATGGGCGTGGGTACCTTAGGGCGAGGCATACGCGGCGCTGGACTAAATGATTTATCACCGCGTGCTTGCGGTGAATGGGAGCGTGTCGGCACCGGGCGGCGCTGCGCGGGGGACAGAACTGGGGTTGGTCTTGGCGCGGCGGGTGGATGGAAATGTCTCGCGTTCTGACGTCGGATCGGTGACTGGGACCGAGATCTGGAAGGTGCATACTTTGGACGAGCTGGGGGAGGGGGAGGACGGTGGTAGGTGCATTGCCGAGGTGGGGGTCGTCTGTGATGATAGTCCATTCCAGGAGGCGGCGGGCGGCGGTAATCCATTTCGTAGTCATCATAGTCCATACGCGGATGGTATCCTCTTACTGGTTCGTCGTAGAATCGCTCCTCCTCGTTGTAATACTGCGGTGCGGGTCGGGGATGGTAATTTGGGCGGAAATCGCTGGATGGTTGGCGGCTGAACTGAGCTGTGGATTGTTTGCCTGGTGGGGCGGGTTTGGTATCGGAGGTGTTGGACATGCGTTTGGTATCGATTGGTTTGGGTCGGAAGAAACTGAATGGCTTTTTGGATGGGGATGCTGCTTTGGCCACGCCGCCGTCCGAGTTAACGCTGTGTTTTTTCACAACGGAAGATTTCTTCTTCATTTCCTCTTTGTCTGCGTTCTTATCCTTTTTCTTTTTGAGCATGGCTAGCAAAACCTTGAATGCGATCTTCCACCAACCGAATTTGAACGCTGCAGCGCCAAGCGCGGCAGGAATCCCAGGCGCGAGGATGGCCATCATTAGACCGGTCCAACATCCATTCACTGCAAAACCTCCAACAAAAATAAAAAACGCATCAAAATTAATGAATTATTGACATGAAATACATATTCTTACACCAATAATCGAAAAAGTCGGGGCACGTCTCTGCGCACGTTCCAGCTTCTTCACGCTTGTACAAGCCTGTCTCGCCGTCATCAGCGAGTTCACCCTCTTGTGCACCCTTGACAACCGCTGTTTTGGATACGTTAAACGCCACCATCTTTGTAACGAGCACATCGCCAACACTGTTTTGAAGCGTTGCACCGCATGCGCCGTTTAACGCTGTATCACTGCTGGTTTCAAGTTCGATCATTACCATCTTACTTTCAAGCGGGGAAAGGGAGATCTGTCCGGCGGGGCCGGGAAGGAGTCCGGCGGTACAATTTGTAATTGACACGGAGTAGTCCGCAGTGACGGAGCCGACGTTGATGACTGTGATGTTCATCTTCCCTTCCCTGGATTTTGCAGCGAAATTCGAAATGGTCGCGTCAACGATTTCCCCCGGGCTGACATTTGTAATGAATCTTAGATCATCCGCTTTCATTTCCAGGCGAACCATGGTTGTATGACGGTTTGTGTTCCAGTCGCATGTCAGGAGGAGGCCGTCTTCAATGGTATGGCTAGCACCGATGCAATGGCTTGCAACGTTGTGTAAGGGTGAGAGGGATCTGTTCACCCGTTCGGTATCTTCGGTGAAGTAGGAATCCAGCTGGTTGTGTAGGCAAGAACCTTCTGGTTTGTAGCATTTCTCTGTCTGACCGGTTTTAAACGCGGAGTAGCTGACCCCAATCTTATTACATGTACGGCCGCTGAAATCGAAATTATGCCGGTCAATCAACATCGCATTTTTCATTGGATTATCAGCATCTACTAACTTGTGATCGCGCGGTCGCTTGGGCACGGCGAGGTATTTGCTTTCGAACAATGGCGGTTTGGTAGCGGTGGCGAAGTCGCCGACCAGCTGCACGCGGATGTTCTCGCTGTTGGCGTAGGGTTGTACGTGGCTTACACTTAACTTGCTGGATTGGTATGGATCATCCTCCACGCTGCCTTCGTTTGGATTGACCGGTGATAGAATATTCACATCCACCGTGTAATACGCACTCGGCGGGCGGATTTCATACACGCCCCACCACAAGTCGTCCCAACGCAGACAATGGGCTGTATTCCCCTTGCTAAAGAAATCACCCAAACTCGAACCTCATACATGAGTTCGAATATCATATTTATTGAAAAAAACAAAAAAATGAATAGTTACATTGCTTCCCACCACGGTCGTTCTCCCTGGTAAATAGCTCTCCAAAGCTGCAAGCGCAGCAAAAGCCCTCACTGTCCGGTACCATCTCCCCGTTCTTTTCGACATACCCGCACGACAAGGTATCTTTCATATCGCCGGCTACGTTATCATTACATGACATTAACCCCATGATTGTAATGCTTTCATATGGTTGATTGTTAACATCTTGAATATACGAGATAGGATAGCGCCAGATGGTTTTTGACTTGGTGACCGAAACGGACCAGGGCTTGACTAGGCTCTTAGTTTTGTCATCATCCTTCACATCCGATATGAGGACCTCTAACTTTTCGGTATCTTTCTGCCCGTGCTCCAGACTCAGAATTACAACCATCTTCTTACTACATTTTAGCTGCTCATCACTAGTTCCATCCGCCTGCTGCTTTTCAGATGTAAAAGTGCATGCCTCAAGCTTGCTGGAGGCAAGTAATGCGCCACAGACAAAATCTACAAGAAGAAAGACTAGAATGAACAAGATCATGGTGTGGTTGGTTGGTATATTACTTGAGAAGCTTAATTATTTTGATTTTGGATTGATTGAATTAATGTGAATGGATCGGAATGCTAGTGTTTGGTCAAATACGTATAATTTGCAATTATCACAACGACGCATTTCAAAACAAATGGTGTTGAACAACAGAATATACATCGCAAAATCTTCAACTCACGATGAGTTATTCCGTCAACTAAAACTATTGTAATTATAAGAGACAGCTCCCCCCTCATGTCAATGCCATTGAAATTTCATGTCTGGTTTGGTCCACGGATTTTCGCCCGAATTGTACGGTGACTGCGGTGACAATGGCTGATGAGAGCTATCTTGCATTAAACGCCTCTCCCTTGGCGTGTATTCTCTTCCCATGGACACCTCCCTGCTGGGTAATCGGTTCGACCCTGCGCTGGAATGTCGGATCATGGACCCGGCGCTGCCGCGCACGCGTGGAACCGGCTTGAACTTTGGACTGGGTGGTGGAACGATCCCTGCAAGGGTGTAGACATTGTCCTGGTATATATCGACCGTGGCGTTGCCGTGGCTGGTGCCCGGTCGCTCCCGCATCCTCGTTTCAAAACCCGCACCCTGTCTTGTGCCCGGCCGCGTGTCAAACCCATCACTATTGGTGGCACCCTGCCTGCTTCTCCCTCGCGTCGGGCTTGGTGAGCTGTAGTAATTCTCACTACCGGATGTATACACAGAAGATCGGAAATTATTCTCCCCTGAGGCAGCCATGCCAGATAAGGTTGTTGCGTTGGTGATCATCGTATCGCTTGTGTTCGGTGGCTTGAGCTTGAAACCCTCCCGCTCTGCCCTATCAAACACAGCATTTTGCACGTACCTGAAGACAAAATTAAATCAACAAGGTTAAAATCAAATTTTGATATCATAGATGATGTGTGTGTAAATTTGAACTTTGGCTTTTTGGATTTTGGTAGGTCATACCCTTCGAGCTGGAAGTTGACCAAATCGTGATCATCCGGCCGCACCAAGTCTGCAAACTCCCTGCTAAAGAAGTGGTTCGTTGCCTTCCTAACCAATTGCGGCTTGTCCTTAATATCATTGGTTGACACATGGTCTTCAAGCTGTTTGACCTGGCGCTTGAGCACTTGACCCATGCACTTGGTACAGATGACACCTTCGCCGCGGGGGACGACGCGTACGCGCGCAGCGGTGTACGGATCGTTGCCCATACGTTTTGCTTCTTCGAGGATCTCCTCGAGGGATTTGATATCGCGTTTCAGCTCGCCGCGCTCGCGGTCGAACTCGTCGTTCATATTGTCGTAATTCTGCTGGGCAACACCGCGCTCGTAGAGCTGCGCTTGCTCCACGTGTGCGAGGCGAGGTTTGAGTAGGTTTTGGAGGTCGGTGATTTCTTCTTGGTACATCCATTGGCGCTCGCGGTATGCGTAGAGGTCCTCGCATTGGAATTTGAGGTTTTCAATCTCGCCTTGGAGTTTGGAGATGAAAACATCGCGTGTGCGGATCTCCTCCTTCAGCACGTCTTGCTCGGCTACTAGGCGATCGTTTTCAGCCTTGTACCGGAGCATGAGTCCTTCCATGCGAGCCATCGGCATTTCCTTTCGCCAGTTGCGGAAGGCGTTTTGCATGGTGGTGAAGTCATCGTTGAGCCACTCCATCTTACCGGTGTCCTCGTTGAAGTCAGCCGGACCGCCGAATGGCGCGTTGGAGAATTGGACTAGCTTCTTCTTTGCTTCAGCCTGGCATTTCTCCTTTAAGCGCAAGTACGCGGTGGTCATTTGCTCCATCTTTTCATCATCCTTGGCTTTTAACTCCTTGAGGTCGTCTAGCTCTTGCCTCACGACAAACAGTTCCTGTGCGGAGTTGCGCAGCGTGGCGTCGGTTTTCGCGACGGCGTGCCAGTGGAGCGCCATCTGGAGAGTGTCGAATTGCTTGTTATCGGTTGTTTTCATATTGTAGATGTTTTCCAATTGCTTATCCACACGCGCGCATTTCTTCCTGTATTTCCTTTCCATATCACGATAAAGATGGTGGTACATGTCTCTATCCTCCCGTTGCATTCTCTTGGTTTCCATGTCGAGGACGGATTTGATTTCTAACACTTCCCGTCGATTGTTTGCTTCGGTAAACTTTTCTCTCCATGTTTCTTCACCTAAATCGTGATAAAATTCACAAACATTAATCAATATACATTTGAAAAAACATGAAATAAAAAAATTACTAGCTTCGGCGTCTTCTCGCAGCTCTTTTTCGTCTTTGAGATCCTGCGTCATGACTGCAATCTGCTGTCTGCACTCTAGTAATTGATTTTTCTTATCCTGGCAGGTGCGAAAGAGCTCATCGTATGATAGATCTTCACCCAACTCTGATTCTGTGATCTCCTCCTCACTTTCCACACCCTCCTCTAGTTCTAACTTTGCACCGAGGTTCAGCCCATCAAGGTCCATCAATTCAGCGGAGGCGCCAGCACCAGCAGCTGCTGCCAACCTAAGCAAGAAATGAGAGAAATGGATTTTGGAAGACAAAAAAATCTGTAGCAATGAAAGATAAAAATGATCATCATCCCCTTCTTGAACGCTTGAAGATCGGCTTGCTTTTTTCTTTCCTTTTCCTCGTTAATGGCTACCCAGTCGTTTGGCTGGTCCAGTTTTCCCTTTCGACCAGGATTGCATTCTTTCAGTAACTCCGATGCTTTATCCATTTCAATCATAAAAACCGGAACCATGGTCTGACAATTCGGGCACTCAACCGACGGCGCCACGGTCTTCTTCCTAACTTTCGAATCCAAACGTGCGTAGGCGGATAAGGCCTGACCCCAGGTGTAGCGTACGCGTAGCTCCCTCGCGTTACATGTTCGATGGGTTGTTAACTCCCAATCCTTTGGTTTTAGTCGGTGATACGGCGGGATCTTAGGCTCGCCGTAATCACCTTTCTGGTAAGCCGCGCCAAACCCATTAGTAAACGTCTTGCTCATACCACTCAGCCCAGAAGACTGATGCCCGAACCTCTTCGTCTGCGAGCTATTAAACGGGGCCCGGGAAGAGAACTCCGGCGAGACCTTAGCGAGTTCTTGCCCGCCCATGGTTTGATGTCAAGAATAGAAAAGAATAATATATAAATAGAAAAATTGGAATTATTAATGGTATTACTAGAAAACAAATAGATCATAATTATGGGAGACAAAACAAATACGCATATCATAATCAATCACATGATAAAAACAAATAGAATCTAGTATTTCAATAAGAATCCTAAATCAACTACTGCTGACTTTCATCTCAAATATATCAATTATCACAGCTCCGACCTTCCAAACACTTTCTCCTTGAAAGGTTCAACTCGCAGCGGCCAGCTGGGATATTTCTTCTCTTGAAACTGTAAGAACGTTTCCTTGAACTCAATTGTCGGCCATGACGGACCATAACAAAACGTCCCTTTATACCTCAATCCAAACCAAATGTTATGAAAAAAAATTGAAAACATGACGCAAAAATCAAAAATAAAATCTTTCTTAAACAATTGGCTCATGTGAGCAGTGAGGTGGAGATAGCAATGAGAACATCCATTCTTACCATATGCTTCCGGTCTTTTAAATACCGATGCGTTACCGGACTTGAGCTGAGATCCCTCTGGTTCAAATTCATCGAAATGGGCTTTGTAATCTAAATATTTCTTGCCCTTTGGAGATTTGTATGGCATTGCGGGTTCAATCTGTGTCCCTCAACATCAAAAATAATTGATACAATAACATCTAAAGCATCAAATGATTACAAAAAAGTACCTTCCCCCCATTCATTAAAGCTGGTTATCATGACGCCATTGGGCATGTGGATCCCCGACTGAAACTTTCGAATGTACATCTCCACTACATACTCCTTTAAATTTTCTGCGTTCCAGGGGCGGACTAAGGTATCATTATAACCGGGCCCAAATGACGGGATGAAATCGAGCTGACCCATCTCTAGCAGCAAGTCCTTAATCCCAATCCAATTGGCGGGGATTGTACCAGGTGTAAAACCCTCACTAGCAAAGTACGTATACCCACCATCAAATCCCATATGTGAAAGAAACGTTTCATCACGTAGATCATTATGTGTACCTGAACAACAAAAGCAAAAATTCGTCAATAATTTTTGAACTTAAGTGGAAAAAATCTTTCAAATACCAATGTATAAGCCGTAAAGCACGCCATCATATTTGCTGCCGCGAATTTCCGTAATCATGTTCCGCCATTCACTCTTTTCATCCTGCCTGCTAACATGCTGTGCACTCACATCGTAGAGGAAGAAGACCGGTAGGCTCGGCCCGGACCACTTGGGGTCGTAGATGTTAGTCGCGGAGAGGTCCTTTCTGCGGCGGCGGTAGAGTGCGGGATGGTGGCCGTAGGTCTCGTGGATGTATTTGATATCGTCCTTCACCGACCAGGCATTCCGCTCGCCATATGGCTCTACATGGATGGCTACCTTGACGCCGGATTTTTCCGCCGCGGCGAGTACTTGGTTCATCAATAAGTCCGTATTCGCGCCGCTGTCGGCATCATCTCGCTTGCCTTTGAAGTTGGCTTGGCCCCACCATGATGTGACCGCGACATCGATCCCGGCATCAGCCATCTCTTGAAATTGTTGGATCAACGTCTCATTATTAGCACTGCTATATAATCCTTTTAGCGGGCGGAATGGAGCATGCGCTTCTGCCGGTGGGTTCCAATTAAATCGCGGGTGCTGCGCATCAATATGTTTATCCCAATGCGGTAAGGTAATATGATTCCAATGTATCCACTTCCCATCAGTCTCTGGATTACCGTACCATAGATAGAACGCTGCATACACAACTGGAAAACTCTCCGGGTCACTCGGCCTGCACTTATGCGATCTCAATGGCTCGGCATAGTCTCCAAGCATGGGGTCTTGTGACCTCGGCCTGGCTGCGTGGATGCATGGTGTAAGGATAGCTGATACGAACGCAAAAAGATAATTAGTCATAATTATGTTTACAATCGAAGCTTGATCTTGAACCACAATCAAATCACATTTCAAACGAGAATCAACGACAATAACATCAACCGAATACAATTGTGACAATTGAAATAGTAAATGCGCTCTGGACGCCAAAAAAGTTCAAATTAATCAATCATTATTGTTACTTGGACATCAATTCATGAGCCTCGCGTTCTTTGCGAATTACAAAATGGTGCTGGGGGTTCTCCGCGTCACACTTCGGCATTTTAATCTGGTCGGGCTGGCAGGGGTATGGGCGATTGCTGAAGAAGCCACTGTCCAATGCTTCGGTCGCGGTGAAGCGGTTACGCTCGTCAAGCGCAATTAATTTCGATATGAACTCCTTCACCTCCGGGCCTTTCCTTGCGAGATCTTCCATATGCGGGCGCTTGTACCCACCGGGACCGACACCTCCTTGTTCGACAGGGGTAAATGGATTGAACTTATCCCAGTAGGGATAGGTTTGAAAGATATCTTTTTCAAATTCGAGGGGCGTGCCACAGCGATTGAAGATTCGATTCAAAACTTTGATCTCGGTATCCCCTTGAAACGGTGAAACTAAACAACAAACAATGAATAATTAGCTTTTGAATGCTTCAAAATCAAATAATTAATCAAAAAATACATTGCAAAAGAAGCTCCGCTATGACGCATCCAACCGACCAAATATCAGCCTTCACGGAATAATTGACAGATCCAAACAGCAATTCTGGCGGGCGATACCTCAACAATGATCAGTGCACATCAGCAAACATGTAAATGTCAAACACGAAATGTCCGCAATATCATTTCCTGACCCTGACTACTCGAAAAAATAAAGAACAAAAATTGGATATTACCATACCCAAGGGCGGAACCAAAAAGAAAACGAAAGGCCACAACAACGTACAAGCCAATCAATGAAAGAAGATCGTCGCCGACCTGGAGCAAGTCGAAGCAATTGTCGATTCGCTCAAACAGATAGCCCGGCGATATGCTCTCAAAAATTATAATGATATGTTAAAATGAAAGTTGAAGAATTACCAGAAAACGCGCAAGACAAATCCCGCCGCGCCGGAACCATTGACAAGCGCATTTACTCGGAACTCAGCGCATGCGAGCATGGCAGCAAGAAAAAACAAAAACGCAGCGCAAAAACAACATCGACAACGACGAACAACGTACCAAAGCGTGATGACCCTCCGCGTGTACGGACCGGGATTCTCCGCATCCATCACCCTTGCTAATCCAAAATCTGCTATTTTGATGACACCATTCGCCGAAATTAATAGATTCGCTGCCTTGATATCCCTATGAATAATATTAAAACTGTGAATATGCTTCATCCCCAGTAATATCTGCCGTGCAATACACTTGACCTCTGATAAATGCATATCCTTCCGCTGGTCCTTCCTATCCTTAATCAATCCCGGTATATCGCAAGGGATGAAATCAAATATAGTATACATTGTCCCGCGTATCTTTTCCGGCGAGGGGCCGGTGAGGCAGACGCCGAGTAGCTGCACTACGTTTGGATGGGGGTACTTTTGTAATTCGCGTAATATCATCAGCTCGCGGATTGCGGATTTGCTCACGCCCTCCCTCCGCTTGCATGGCATGATCAGCTTTTTAATGGCTACGACACTACCATCAGCGTACTTCCCGACGTACACGGCACCGTAACTACCCTGCCCCACCTTCTGGCCGAGGACGTAATTGCCGATGCAATCCGGCGATAACCTTCCCTTATCATCCCGCCACCACTGATCTCTGTGCTCTAATCCAAATTTATCCACCCATAATCGATTCTGCCGCAGCTCGGGTAGCCCACCCCAATCCTGCCGTTGCGGCCGGCGGTCCATTAAACTAGCTCTAAACATCGGCATGCGCTGTGGCTTTGTCGGTGCTCGTACTCGCTTCCTTGCGACCTTCCCCTTCCAAGCACTACTCGGCTGTGCGCTACTGCCAGCAGAACTAAAGGGAGGGTAGCCAACATCTCCCCATGGGCTGTCCGGCAACGGCGAGCTTTGACTTGACGCAGCTGCGCTAGCCATCGGTAGATCATCATTTACCCACTGCCCGTCTGCTATATGCTGCGGGTCCATGAACACGGGCGCGCCATCATTGTACAACTCATACTTCGCCTTTTTGTAACTCTCCATCATAGCCTGCTTCTCCGCGCTGGTCATCAACCGCCGATCCTTCCAATGGGTTTCGTTATCGAGAATCACCTGTGGCTGAACGTTTTCTTTGGATGAGGACTGTCCCGGCTGCTGGGAGGTTACCATGGCATTGTATTATGTAAGATTTTTTTGTATTATGTAAGAAGGTACAAATTAATATAAATCTAAAATAATAAAATAGATATCTTAAAACAAAATTGGGTGTGTGTGGACTGTTCCAAACGTGTAAGTAATTATATGAGATGCACCACTGTAGCCAAAAACGAAACAACACAATTAATCGACTAACGTAATTAATTTTGAAAATAAGTAATTACTCTCTACATCATTTTCTCGCTAATAATTTGCCTTGCTAATACCAATATTAATCCTTTGATTTGATTGAGATTTAAAGGGGTTGCGCTGCGACCGGTGCGGCGGGGGCGTCAACAGGGGTAGTTACAGCTTCACGCGCCTTCGCAATTAAAAATACGTAAAAAAATACAAATGAAAAAAATATGGATGGAGGTTGAATTTTTGCGAATTTTGATACGAAATCACATTTTTAAGATTTCAGTTTTGCAAATTTTGATGTTTTTTAATTTTTGATTTTATACACTCTAAAAAAAATTAATGAAATAAAAAAATAAAATTGGTGAAAATCGAAAAAATTGCAAAACTAAAATTCGAAAAACAGTGTTTTGTGTCGAAATTTGTCAAATTTCATCCCCCGTCGTCGATTTTTTCATTTTTTTGCCTTGGCGAGAAGCGGGGTCTTGCTCTCAGCTTGGACGGGTTGTTCAAGAAGCTGCATCTGGCTGTTGTCAACCTTGGGCGGTGCGCACACCACTTTGTCAATCAAATACCTACAAAAAACAAATAATACCCCACAAAACCAAACCAAATCAATTCAAAAATAATTACTTGGAGCCTTCCGTGACTGCAGCACGGGACAAAAGAGAAATCGAATGCTCCGGATTCATACGAACCATCTCTCCCAACCTCAAAAAGATGTATAAATCAGTAAAAATGAAATCGAAAATTCAAATTAAAGAAATGAAATTACGAGAATGGTTGGTCAGGTTCGCCTTCCTTATGGGATCGACGCAAGGACATCGACTGTTTAACCTAAACAAAAAAACAATTTGCAAAAAAGTGTAAAGAATCGCAAAAAACACACAAAATCCCTTTGTTGGACGGGCGAAGGCATCAAATTGTCCATGGCTTTTTCCATACCATTAATTGCCATACCCTTGATTTCGTTATCACAGATCAAAGTACGCATCGCATCTCCCATAGACCCAGTTCTCATCACAAAACAACAAAATTCAAGCTGTTTTTAGTAAATTTAAACTTTTAATATAAAAAGTACCGTTGGGCCTCTTCGGTGGCGTGCATGACTTTTCCGAGCATCATCATCATACTGCGCTGCTCCGGGGGCATAAGCTGCGCAAGAATTCCAAGTCCACCTCAAACAAAAATTATGATTTGATACATATATCGTGTTGAAAACATGTGTTTGAGCGTTACCGGCATCGGCAGAGGAGGAATCAGAAGCCTGGGTGTTCTTCTGGAGGAAGTTTGGGAATTGCGTTGCGGTAGCCGCGGTGGGGATGGTAAGAGCGAGGGTTTTCTTCATGGTTTGGTTGTAGTAAAAATCGAAAGAAGACGAATGAAAGAAAGGTTGAAGGTCGTTATGATTTACTAAAAAATACGAAAAATAGTATAAAAACGAGAGACGAGACAGAGATTGTAATGTATACAGATATGATATATCGATCGTTTTCATTCCACACACACACAAACATACACAGATTTCAATATCAAAGACATACCACAACCACAGCAAATAAATGTATGTACGAAAAAATATTCAATTTTGCTTTAGCTTTTTCGAATAAAGACTTAAATTAGAATTCAAGGGGTGAAAGCATACATAATAAAGTTGACAAAATCTTCAAAATTACACAATAATATTTACCGTGCTCTTCCTTTCTTCTCTTTACATTTGAGAATGTGTGTTTGATATACCTCACCACCCCTTTCTTTAAATTATGAAAAATTAGAAATTTACTCGTAAGGTCTCAGAATAGCTCTTACACGCGATGAACGATACCCGGACACAACCGTCTACAAAAAAATCAAATAAAAAATTGAAAACTAATGTAAAATTATCAAAAAAAGCTGAAAACATACATCAGGATGGTAGTGCACGGGTTCCCACAATCCGAATGAAAGAGTATCCTTCCAATCATCCGCAAACCAACCCCACATACTCCAAATCTATTCATTCAAACAAAAAAGTGATAACAAATCCAACTCGATCGTCTCAATTTTCAATAAAAAAAGAAAATACCGCCATCACAGCTACTGTCCAACTCCACATGAACAATCGACGCCAGATGGAAAATTGACCGTAATACCGACGAAAATCATACAAATCGGTCATTGCCCACAACTTACGATACCTTCATATTTGTTTAACAATGTTGATGATGTACTGATTTCATTAGAATAAATATCGAAAACATACACTGGAAGGGAGAATCTGGCCTTCGATGGTGTCAATAATGGCGCGGTTCGCACGGAAGAACGGGCCAAGAGAGGCGCCGCCCTGAGCGAGGAGCGAGACAGCAATGCTGCACGTGCGACCCGGGAAAATGCAAACATGTTCTTTTGCCTGCAAACAAAAACAAAAAAATCAACTTAAATTTCAATCAAAGACATCAAACTCCTTTCAAAATACAACTCTCTACTAGCCCTCTCCTCTATACAACAGCAAGAAAAGCGGGGCGTCTGTAGAGATTGCACCCCCTTCAATGGCGTGTGATCATGGGAGATATTGTTAGACAAGAAGAAAAAAAACCAGCATGGCAAATGGAAAAAAAATGTATGAAAAAAAGAATGGTTTGGTGGAAAAAACAAAATATGTATCATGGTGAAAAAAGATGGTACAATTAGAATTATCACCGGTTTTGATGTGAATGTGGAACATCATGGTCAACATGTTTCTTGTCTGTACAACATTTCAACTTCTATTACAACAATTTTCATTTCAACAACAATCTCATCCCCACATCATTCAAAATATATGGTCAAGAAAATGAAAAGATGTTACAGGCGTGCTGGCCAGTCTGGATACACAATACTTTGTAAGGGGGCGGGGTCGTAATGGTTGTGGTATTCGGTCTTTGCGCGGATTACATCGCCACTGAGCCAACGGTTGTTTCCCCACGTTTCCTGCCCGCCTTCGCAGAATAATTTGAATACCGCCCAATCACGGCGCAGCCCGCTCCAGCTGGCCTGCGCGCAGAGAAGGGTAGATGCGTACGCGCGGGTTAGTTGTAGTGCGATGTCTCGCGCTATGGATTCGGACGGGTTGGATGAGAGATGCTTGTTACATGTGTCGAGGACATTGGTGATTTTTGGCAGGAGATGCTGCGGGCAGAGCTTACTGTTACTGCTTCTAGTTGAATTTAGCCGGTGTTTCGCACTGTTCACTAATATTTCCACCGATCCATTTTTCGCCGCGCGGAGCATGTCTAGTGATAGCACGTTCGTACACCCCTCCCACACGGGTAGAACCTGAGCGTCGCGAAGGCAGCGAGGAAGGCCGCTTCCCTCCATGTATCCGATACCCCCGCAGCATTCTAGCGCTTCGGAGATGATGTGCACGCTTGCCTTTGCTGTGTACAACTTTACCAATGGGGTTAGTAACCGAAGAAGCTGCTTGTCATTAGACGTGGCTTGACCCGCTTCTTCTCTGCCGAGTAACTGCACGGCATGCATGGTCAGCTGAACGCATGCTGCGTATTCCACAGTTAGTGTGGACAATGTTTCAAGGTGAAGCGGCTTGTTTTGAAGTGATTTGTTAAAGACCACGCGGGAGATGGAATACTGTCGTGCGGTGGCAAGAGCGCGTGATATTAATCCCGTGGCAGCGATTGAATTGTAGAGGCGGGTAACATTCAGTAATGTTGAAATCGTTTGGATCCCTTGACCAACCGGCGATATCAGCTCCGCAACCGTCCCCCGCAATTCAAGCTCCGCCTCAAAACATTACAAAATCAAAAAAAAAAACAATTGAATGAAAACTATAATAAATACCGTCGGTAGCTGCTTCGTTCCAAACTTATCCTTCAAATTTGCGATCCGCAAATTATTCAACTCACCGGCATCATCCCGCACCCGCAGAAAAAAGCAGGATAAGCCCTTGTTACCTCCGCCAATACAAAATCCAAATCACAACAAAACAATTTACCACAAAAAGATGACTTGATTAAATCGATATGGTCGTTCTACTAGATTGTGTAAAGTGTACATCTTAGATTGAATAAATTAACAGATATTTGTAATGGTTTTTAATATGCTAAAATTAACGGCGTCACTTATTATCATCAATTAATCACTCTTCTTCTCCTTCTTCTTGGATTTTTTCTTCTTCCCCTTGCCTCGGTTGGCGTTCATCATCAACTTTAGGAATAGAGCAACACCGAGGAAGGCGAGGAAGATGTCGGCGTATCCATCGATGATTAGTTTGCCGTTGAAGAATTCGAAATAGAGAGTTGGGAGGAAGGCTGGGCATTTGTCTTGCTGGACGAGGCCAGTTGGGTTCTTCTTACTCTTCTTCGCGGATTTGACCAACGTCTCAACTTGACCTGTCGGCATCCAAAGCACGGCGTCCTTACGCTCCCACCATTCGTGGGATCGTTGGTCCTCGTTCCATTCCTGCCCGAGTAATGCTATGCGAATCTGCGATGGCTTCTTCCCTTCGGGGATCGGGCGGAAGCCCTTACCTGTTTTAAACACATTAGAGAACGGGCCGAGGTCTGTGCTAGTTTGGAGGCGGTAGAGTAGGCGTGCTAACCAGGGGTCTTGCACAGCTGGGGTATCACCATAATCGATTAGATCTAGATTGGTGCTGACTAAATCATGCATACGCAACTCCAAACGCGGCCAATGCGGCTGCAACAACCCCGGACGCGCGTCCTCATTTCCAATGGACCACATGGGATGTAAATCCTTCCAGCCGGGTCTGTACTGCGTGGGGAGCTCGCCACCGCTGTATCGAACCGATGTGTCACTCTTATCCGCGGACATTTGAATGTTAATCACTTGATTCAAACCGCCGTTACTACGCTTGGCCTTATACGGGCAAGCATGCGAGGGGGTTGGGGTTGGTAAATACTTGACCAACACAGGCAAGGGGTTCTCCTTATGAAATACATCAAATGACATCTGTACGCAGGACTCGCCTAAGAAGCCGGCGATCAAAACAAAGATGATCTTACCGTTGGTCGTCTTGATCGAGCGATAGGATGGTTGTAATTGACTGGCAATGAGAAGTACCTGAAATCAATTCAAAATTTCAAATAAAATAGGATTTCATCCAGAAAAAACAACAAAAAGTGACACACCCTGGCCATACCATGACAACGAACAAAAAACAGTAAATTCCTTGTAATGATCCCAACGATAACCCCAACATACCCTTCTCATCACCAGCCTTGGCAACGGTGAGGCTCCCAGCCATTGCAACAAGCGGACTAGCTAAAAAGGCGTAATTCAAAACGGTCTCCGTCCTCACCTTCTTGCCCTGCTTGACCTCGTTGCTCTGCTCTTCCTCGACCTTCTTTTTAATCTTCGGCGCGCCCCATGCATTCAACAAGAACTCACTCCAGAAAAACGTACTCAAATCATTGTCATCCAAACACGCGCTGATACACGTCCAAGCTAGCAACACCGACCATCCATTATTCACGCTGACCCCCTTGCAAAAGTACACAAATCCAATAATAATCAAACCAGTAACCCGGTTCACCTTATTACCCATCAATGCGTACAACGGCCCGGCAACATACGCGAGCGCAACGAAGAGATCGATACACAATAACCAGAAGCTCCCGACGTGGTTCAAATGCCATCCGGTGGGAATTGGGAAGGGGTGCACTAATAACTCTCTTCCAAACGTCCAGCCGGGGCAGGAACTAAACTTCACCGCGCCCTCCACAAAGACGCTGATGCTAAGCATGCTCAAAATACCAAACCTCACCAAATCACACGCGCCTGGATGATCCACCCCAACCAGCAGTAAAATGCCAAACACACCACTGGCTAACAATAAATAATCCAACGGCAAGGTGAACCATCCGTTACTGGCAAACATCAAAAACCCATACGCAATGGTCAACCCCGACAGCGTGACCAACCGATCGTTCAAATTATTAAAGAATAGCAACGCCGCGAATACCGCCCCAACGCTTGCAACGGTAAATAAAATAATCGCAGACGCATCATACGTACCCGATAACGCTTCAAACAGCGGCTGGAACAAGGGGTGCACGGGTTCGGACAAGCCGCGGCAGGAAAAGATCGGTGCGACTTGCACGGCAAACGAGATGAACGCAATAGTATAACATAAAGCAACGCCGTGCAAGTATAAGAATGTCGCTAACGCGTGACCTTCCTCAAACCCCGCGTTGCTCCTATCTTTACCCGACTTCTCCGGGCTGCGGACTTTGCTCCCCTCCTTCGACACGGTATCCGTGGAGCTCTCCTTCTCAGGCGTGCTCTCCATACTGGGTTTACTTTGTTCTAATTCTTCAAGTTCAGCGCGACGACTCCTTGTCATCACAACCATTTTCCGACTTTAAGTGTGAAATGTAGTAGAAAGAAACTCGAGCCAGACCAAATACAAACGATTTTTTTTTGAACCAATTTAATATTTACATCAATTATCTTTAACTTGAATAAAAATATTTTACTGAAACAACAATAATTTAAACACGACAATAAACCCAATTATTCACTACTAAAATACTCACCTGAAATCGTCTGTCCTTTCTCATCTTCAATTCTAGCAAGCGTAATACTTACATCCGCATCAATCGCAGATGTAAACCATTTAAACCCCCATAGCCTATAGCTGCCGTCTGCCTGTAACTTTGCAATCGTTCGCGTACCATTCGCCACATCACTACCCCCTCCAAACCATTCAATTATGGTAAAATAAAGAAATGAAATTCAAAAAATTCATGAGAAAAAATTACCTCCTCTTTCCGTCATCCACTGACCGCTGGTCCAGAATTTATTCTTATCCTTGGACGTTAGCCGGTCAAACGCATCCTTTGTTTTTTCCCGCATACCGCGAGGCAGCGACTCGAGTAGTTTTGCCGCGCCATCGGTCATTGCGAGAGGGCAATTGTACATCCCGCTTGATGCGGAATACATATGCAACTTCGCAAATTGATGCACGCGTGCAAATCTAAAACCAAAATAAATAGGTACACAGACAGAAAAACCAACAAAAAATGCATGTTGGTTTTTTTCCCTTTCTTTGACTCCTGGCACTTGCGGCGGTCTTCATTGTATCCCAAAGCAACGAGACCTTCCTGTGCGGATATGTTGTGCATCTTCTTCCATGCGTGAGAGGTATGGAGAATGTCAACTCTCTTGCCAAACTCATCGAATTGCTGCAAGTGTGGTGGTATGCGCTCGCATTCATCAGCTAACGCTAGTAAATCCCCCACCACTCGATCACCAAACCGTTGTAAATCACGGTTCAGCACCTTTGCAACCTGCTGGATGGTCAAATCTTGGATGGGCTCTGCTGCGCTTACAATGCGGGAAAACACCGCGCGCAACGGCCAGTCGTCGCGGAACGCGTTTGGTAATGCTCGTTTGTTAATCACATTTCCATTCCCCGCTGATTCCACATTTCTAGGGCAAAATCCAGTCATAATTAACAATAATACGTCTGTTCAAAAAGAAACAAATCAATGTCACCAACCAAACAACCAAACACACAACAATATGCTCAAAAACTTACACATCATATCTTACCATTACAAATAAAATTTACCCTTGCCACCCAACTTCTTTCCTCCCATCTGAGGAAATAATTGAAAACCTAAAATCACAAAAAAAAATTGAAAAATCAACAAAATTTAATCGAAAAATCGAAACAAAATAAACTCAAAATTGCTTTCTTAAACCA
>JACLAD010008536.1_pt1 | contig 29652 bp, 34 predicted proteins | sample 8027901 | NCBI WGS metagenome assembly JACLAD01 (sample SAMN15725071, study PRJNA655200) | protist metagenome | isolation source: fluorescence activated cell sorting (FACS) single amplified genomes of... | place: Spain: Blaines Bay Microbial Observatory, Mediterranean Sea | collected 2016-07-05 | reverse complement strand
GACTGGGCCTCATAGAGCCCTGGGCACAGATTACGAGCCCACTGGCAGGCTGTGCGCGAGCAGCAGGCGCGGGTGGCGAGGAGAGCAGCGGGGGAGATGGGCGCCGGCTGAGACGGGGATGCGCACTCACTGGTCGAGCTGGTTCAGGGCCGCAGCGGGCGTGAGGGCGCCCGTGTCGGCGTTCAGGCCATTGGTCTGGGTCGTGGCTGCATCCTGGGCAGCGCTCGTGTCGCTCGCCATGGCTTGCGGGAGAAGCGAGCGCACCGAATCCGCCGCCGCTCTCGTCCTTGCGTCGTCCGCGCCCTCCGCCGAGCGTCATCCTCCCGCTCACTGCATCCTATGCCAGCGCACTGTTTGCATTTGTAGATACTGTGCGAGCCGTGGGTACTACACCGCCCGCCTAAACATCCCCGTGGAACTCTACCACCCATGTTCTGCGTCCGCTAGCCGGAGAACCGCGGCGTCCGTCCACCGATGCAGAAATATGGTCGGTCGCTCTGGGAAGCCTGATTTTATCTTACGCTGCGAGTAATGCAAGCCGCGTCTGTCAGAGTAGGTGAAGTGAAATGGAGACTCTGTGCATGACTTCACTTCGTCCACACTCCAGCGCCCTCTACCACGCAGACACCATGCTGAGCAGCGACAGACGGCACGCGCCCGCGACGACCATTGACTTGACGCTCTCCGACGCAGAGCAGCCGCCTTCACGAGCCATGGAGGCGACGACGGCGGCGCATCGTCGCGTTGTTGAAGGATCCACCGCTGCCAACGCTGCCCGGGAGCCGAGGCGTCGAGCGCCGCGCATTGCAGACTCGAGCGACGAGGACGACAGCTCGGAGCAAGAGGGCGACGACAGCATCGAGATCGCAGAGCCCGTCCGGAGACAGGAGGGACAGCAGCAGGAACGCCGTCCTCCGGGGCAACAGCCTCTCCCGCCGTTCAAACCGCCCCGTACCGACTCGCCAGCCCAGCATGCGACCTTCCAGAGCCCACAGGCAGGTCCAGCGCACGCCGGATCAATGTTCCGAACCGGCCCCGCGCAACGACTCGCCGACCACAACCAGCGATTCGTTCCAGCCTACCGACAGCCTCCTCCTCCTCCGAGACCGCTCTCGGAGTTTGCACCTCCTCCCAATGGCAGCGCGAAGCCGACGAACGGCTCCAGTCCGAGGTCGCACATCCGGTTTCCGACCGAAGAACCGTCACCGAACGCTGCTCCCCCTCGCAATATTCCCAACTGGCTGGCCCGGAAGCCGGAGCAGCATAAGCCCGTCGCTCCTAACTCCACGAGCGCCAGCATTCGAAGCATGTCCAGCTTTCACCGCCCTCGATCCTCCGCGGAGCAGGCGCAGTTCGCCACCTCGGGCCAGCCGCAACCTTTCCCGCTCTCCGTCAAGCAGCGCGCTTTGGCAGATCTGCAAGCCGCCCAGAAGCGAATCGGCGTACCTATTGCAGTCCCGCAGACCGCGCCGAGATCCCAGATGCAGCGACCGCCCGTGCAAAGGCCGCCGAGCGAGGTCAAACGAGACGACGTTGAGGGCCTGATCGGTGCGCTTTACGCCCCGCTGTCAAGCGCATCCCCTCGGTCGGCGTGATTGACCTCCCGATTTCTTGTTTGTTAGATGACGATCGGGCGCTCGAAGAGGCCATGGGCGGCGGTCTGAGCGTCCGCGACGACCTCCGTGGTGACGGGCAGGAAGCCGCCTTGAAGGACCTGCTTTCCACCGTAGCCGACCTTGGCGAAGCGGACACCGACGAGGTCAGTTCACTTGACTTCTGTACCGCAGATGAGCAAGTAGCTCACCGCGGAATGCTCCTCCTGCAGCCGCCACCGCCCGGCCTCAATTGCGACTTGCTCCCGCACCAGATCGTCGGCCTTGCATGGTTGAAGAAGCGCGAGTCCTGCTCTCCGCCTGAGCCGGAGCCCAAGGAGGACGAAGGCGACGAGCTGGAAGCCCCGTCCAAGATCGGCAAGGGCCCGCGGAAACCGAAGAAGAAGGGCGGCGGCGAAAAGTTTGGTGGGATCCTCGCTGACGACATGGGTCTCGGAAAGACGATCCAGATGAGTACGTTCTGAATCATCACCTTATTTCGATCATGTCTGATTGTTGACATTGCTCGTGGCGCAGTCGCCTTGATGCTCGCGCACCCGTCGGACCGCAAAGCCTGCAAGTCCAAGACGACGCTCATCGTGTGCCCGGTCTCGCTGATGAGCCAATGGAAGGAGGAGATCGAGAAAAAGTCGGACGGCCGGTTACGCGTCCTCATCTACCATGCTGCCGAGCGCAAGAAGCGTAAGACCCTCAAAAATACCTGCCTTTGAACGTTGCTGACTTGCAGTCTCGCAAATTGATGCAGTGGCCGCGCGCAAGCTGCATAAATATGACGTCGTCGTCACTTCCTATCCGACTTGCGCCTCTGACTGGCCGAATCCGAAGAAGAAGGGAAAGGGAAAGGCGTCCGACGACGAAGCCGACGCGGACGAGCTGAGCAACGTCGCCGAATGCGGTGCCCTCTTCGACCCGGACTATTCTTTCTACCGGGTCATCCTCGACGAGGCGCACACTATCAAGAACTCGAGCACGCAGCAGCACAGAGCGTGCTGCGCCCTCAAGACGCGCTACCGGTGGTGCTTGACGGGGACGCCGTGAGTGGTTCTACTTCTTCTCGTTCTCACCAGCGCGAGAGACTGAAGCGCTCGTCCAACACAGTATCCAAAACTCGGTGATGGACATGTACTCGCTGTTCGCCTTCCTCGGCAAGACCGTCGTCCGGCCCCTTCACGACATCGCCGAGTTCAAGGCCAAGATCGAGCAACCGATCAAGAACAAGCGCGCCAAGATTGGCCTCGCACGCCTCTCAATCGTGTTACAGGCGATCATGCTGCGGCGCGTCAAGACGCAGCTGACCAACGGCCGACCTTTACTGCAACTTCCCAAGCGCGAGGTCATCGAGAGCAAGGGTCCTTTCCTCGACGAGTCAGTTCTCTTGATTCCGCTCGGCAAGGTGGAGGTTGGCGGCTTGCTGACGCGCTGCCCTTCAGGGCGGAAGCCGAGTTCTACAAGAAGATTGAGGAAAAGACGGCGGACGCCCTGAAGCAACAACTCAAGGAAGGAACCAACAACTATGTTCAGATATTGACGAAACTCCTGGTGAGTATTTGCAGCGAACCAGTGTCGAAGTAATGACGACCATATTGACTTCCCCCGGACCCACAGCGCATGCGGCAAGCGTGCAACCACCCGTCGCTCGTCACGAAAGAGTCGGTCATTGATGTGCGGGACGCCCTCGAGCCGAAGCCTGCTGCGCGCAAATCAACAGCGAAAGCGGCCGACTCGGCGGGTGGCGACGAGCTGGCCGACCTCCTTGGCGGCATGAGCTTGTCGAGCCAGATCTGTTCCCTCTGCTCGACGCCCATCCGCGGTGGGGACAGCTCGGTCACGCTCTGCCCCGCCTGTACGGAGGAATTCAAGCGATACGAGCACCTCAAGTCGTCGACCAAGGTCAAGCGGACGCTCAAGGTCCTCGAGGATATCAAGCGCGAGAGCGCGAATGCAGCGTCCGGAGGACAAGCAGGGAAGAAGAAAACGATCATCTTCTCGCAGGCGAGTCGTCGCTCTCGCAGACCTGGTCTTGTGCTTTGGTGCTGACCATCTTGACCGTATCAGTTCACGTCCATGTTCGAGATCCTCGAACCGTTCCTTCGTTCAGGAGGGTACACCTTTGTTCGATGTAGGTCCAGACGTGACCGGTGGTTACTGCCCGACAGCTGATACTGGGCGTCCTGAGCGGCAGACGACGGCAGTATGCCTCCGATCGCTCGAGCAGAGGCGACTCGGCGAATCCGGGAGGATCCCGATTGCACCGTGATTCTCGTCTCGATCAAGGCCGGGGCAGTCGGGCTCAACCTCACTTGCTGCAGCCGTGTCATACTGCTCGACCTCTGGTGAGTGATCCGGGCTGGTGGGGATCGTGTCCAGAGTTCTGACGTATCCTCGTCGCTTCTCTTCCAGGTGGAATCCCGCAATCGAGGAGCAGTGAGTCACATCTCGTCGGTGTTATCGCTCGACGTGCCCCATTGATGACGAGGCAACGCTTGCAGAGCTTTCGACCGGTTTGTCCCTGACCTCATCGTGTTTCACGCTCGAATCTGCTCACCTGTTCATGCTCTCAATAGCGCACACCGCTTCGGACAGAAGGACGACGTCAAGATCTACAAGGTGAGTGCCACCATCAGCTCACAAATCGCGTGTCCAGAGCTCACTCTGTCTGGCACAGCTTACGATCGACAACACGGTCGAGGACCGGATCCTGACGCTTCAAGCCGACAAGGCGCAGCTTGCCAAAGCCGCACTCGAAGGGTCGGGCAGCCTTGCCAAGGCCAACAAGCTCTCGATGAAAGAGATCCTCTATCTCTTTAAGGCGAACGGGGACGCTTGAGCCGGAACATGAATCTTGAAAGCGGTCCTTCCGTCCGTTCTTTCCCCCACCACTCCTGTATCTATCGACTCTCCTTGTTGTCTCTACATCCCTGCAAAGCCGCATCATGCAAGAAGTCTAGTTTGCAGGAAAGCTGAGGTAATTAACGACGAGGAAGCCATACACACGAGGGAAACATCAAGATCCAGCACACAGAGGGAGGGAAGAGGAAAAGAGCGAGAGAGGAGAGGAAGGTCTAACCACGAACCGAGTCCCAACATCAACGCAGCCGCCTCGACAGGTGAGGTCGAGAGGGCGGACCGAGAACACGCGAAAAGGAAACCCGTCTAGAGTCCGCCGAAAACGTCGAGCTTCAGCGGCTGGCCGTCCTTGTTCAGGCTGAGCTCAACCCGCTGGCCGTGGCGCGGGGCAAGCACCCGCTTGACCGGGTTCGGCACCGAGGTCGGACCGGCCTGGATCGAGACGTTCGAGAGGAAGGCCTGCAGCCAGTCGAGCTTGGGTCCGGCCAACGCGGCAAGCCAGTCGCCGGTCGGGGGCAGGACGCCGTTGATCGAGTACACGTGCTTCTTGCCGCCGTCGTCGAGCTCCTCAACGCTGTGCGCGATGTGGTTCTCGGCAGCGAGGGCGGCGGCGTCGACAGCTGCGGGCTCGGCCGCGAGGTAGTCGATGGTCGGCACCTTCGACTCGTCACCGCCGTAGTACTCGTCGAGGACGCGCTTGATGAGCGACTGCTCGATGTCGCCGAGCATCTGCTTGGCGGGCGTTTGAGTCGAAGTGCAGTGCTTCGCGGCGACGGGGCCCTGCAGAATGCAGACACGCTGCGGGTCCTGGTCGAAGACAGCCTCGATGTCCTCGGCTTGCCACAGCGAGTCCTTCTTGAACCAGATGCTGAAGCTGGCGTCGAGGACCGGGATGAAAGGAACCGGCTGTGGGGAGGGAAAGAAGTCAGCCTCCTAATGACACAGACTGGAACGGAGAAAGGAGACCAAGACTGACCTTCTGGCCCGGGCGCTGCGAGATGGCGAGGAAGTAGGAGACGTCGGCAGACGCGAGGATCTGGTTCTCGGCCGCGGGGTAGAGCTCGAGGAACTTCTTGAGGAAGGCGTGCGGCTCGTTGAGCTCCGTGTAGGACTGCAGTGCCGAGATCTTGACGCCCGAGTCGTTGACGTTCGACAGCCGCTCCTCGACGCGACGAATCCAGTCGCCGGTCAAGTTGCGCAGCGAGACGTCGATCCAGCGCTTCTCGTGCGCGACGTACATGAGGCGAACGAGGCGGCTGTTCACCTCGGCGTAGGTCATGTCGGCGAGGTCGCAGGCGGTGCCGTCCGCCTTGGCGCCGAACCAAGGCTTCTGGAAGTCCTTGTTCAAGCGCTCGATCACGTAGTCCTTGTTGTCGGCGAGCCACGCGACCTGCTTCTCCTTTGGCAGCGAGAAGACCTTCCTGCAAAGCAGTAAAGCGAGGACCGTCAGAATGCGTGCTCAAGGCTTATCTGGAGAGATAGGGACGAGGAGACGTACTTGTCGAACTCGGCCCAGAGCTTGACACCGCGAGTCGCGACCTTGTGGATCGGCTCGCCGAGCTCCGAGTTGACCGTCAGGATGCCACCGGTCGGCTTGTCGTACGTGAGCTCCCACTGGCCGTCCTCGACACCAGGAGCGTCGACGATGAGCTGCTTGACCGACTCGCTCGTGTGCGCCTCCTTGGCGACCATCATCCACGAGGCGAACATGAAACCGTCGAACGGCATGCGCGCCAGGCCGAACTGCTTCTCGGACCACTCGCCCGTGAGGTACGGGTAGCAGCCGTCGGCGTCACCGAACCCGGAACCGGCGACGAGCTTGATGTTCGGGTGCTGGCGGATCGAGGCGTACGTAGCGAGGATCGGGGCGTGGAAGTCCTCGCACGAGTGGTGACCGCCGGCACGTCCACCGGTCCACTGCAGGATGATCGGGAAGTCCGGGTTCGAGGCGGCGATGTTGACGACCTGGCGGATGCCGTCGACTGAGCCGGGCTTGAACGAGACGTGCTTGATGCCGGCCTGGCGGAGGCCGTCGATGATCTCCTTGGCCTTCTCGGTCGAGGGGATACCGGCGGCGACACAGAGTCCCTCGACGGGCTCGCCCTCCTCCTTCATCTTGATCCAGAGCGGGAGCTGGAACGTCCACTGGCGCTGGTTGATGTAGAGGCAGTTGAGCGTGACGCCGATACCGGGCTGGTCGACGAGCTTCTGGATCTCGGCGACCTTGGCGCGGACGGCCTTCTCGTTGTAGTGTCCGCCGCCGGCCAGCTCGATGTGGTAGCCCGCCTTGAGGACGGCCGAGACGAAACCAGCCTTGACGGTCGTCGGGGTCATGCCTCCGACCATCAGGGGCGGCTTCGACAGCAGTCGAGAGAACGGCGTGTCGAGGTGGACGCGACCGTCGCTAGTGCGCACCAGGCGCGGGTGGAACCGCTCGTCCCACTTCGACTCGAACGGTACCGACTTGCCCCATGCCTCCTTGCCGGCGCCGACGCCCTCACCGCGGTTGCCGAGCATGATCGTCCGGATACCGCGTCCCTCCCAGTTCCGCGCACACAGCGAACCGATACCGCTCGCGCCGCCCGTACCGAAGTCGAGCGCGTGGGTCGCGGACGCCGGGAAGTTGGTTGCCTTCGAGGCCCAATGGATCGGCGAGGTGAAGATCTGGTTGAAGACCGACTCGAGGATCGACGCGCCCGAGAGCTGGCGCATGTCGGAACCGTCCTCGGTATTGTACACGGCGCACTTGAGCTGCGACGGTTGCCAGAAGGACGAGTCCGAGTCGCCGATCGCGGCGAGGGCGGCCTGAGTGGCGCCCTTGAGGAGGTGCGAGTGGTACGGGACGTTGATCGGCAAGAAGCGCATCGAGAAAATGGGAAGACGCTTCGAGTGCGGGACCTTGGACTGGTCTTTGCCGGGCGGCGCGCGGTTCTTGCGCAGGCCGTCGGCGAGACCGACGAGGTCCTTGGCATCGCCCGTCACGACGAACGCCTTGGTACCGTTCACGAGCGAGACAGAGACGGTCTCGTCGCGGCCCTCCGACTGGACGTGGCCGTTGACCTGCGCGATCTGCTTCTCGAGGGTCTTGAGCTCGAGGCCGTTGATCGCGAGCATGGCGGTCGGGACGCCCTCGCCGTTCTCGACAGAGCTCGACTGCAGCGCCGGCGAGATCGAGCGCGCCGGGAAGGTGAGGGTGCCCTGGAGACCAATCTGGAAGAGCACGGTCAAACCGCGGACGGCCTGCTCGTAGAACGGCTCCCATGCGTCGCCGTCGGCGGATGCTGCGGGGTACTCTCGCGCGATGACGAGCGCCGACACGACGCCCTGTGAGTGACCGGTGGCGCCAGCGAACTTGGAGCCGAGCTCAGCGGGGCCAACACCCGAGCCCTTGCCGTACACGATGTACTGGCAGAGCTGGGTGAGCCCGATGAGGGGGAGGGAGACGGCGCACGTCGCGAGGTAAGGGACCTCGGGGCGGGTCGACGGGTCCTGAAGCCATGCGAGGGCGTTCAGGCCAAAGTCGTACAGAAGGGTGGACTGGGCGGCGGCGGCCAGCGAGACGAGGTGTTCGGAAGCGAGCGTGAGGAAGGGAGTGAGCAGCGGGCCGTAGAGGTCGAACAGCGTCTGCGGTGACGAGCATAGACGTCAGCGCAACGTCGGTGATCCCACAGCGAGGAATCGAATCATACCTGCAGCTCGTCGAAGTAGACCTCGTTCATGCCCTGACCGCCGAACAGCGCGTACAGCTCGGCTTGTCCGGCGGAGACCTTCTCAAGGAGTGCCGGCTCAGCCTGCTTTGGCAGCACCTTGCCGAGACCCTCGACCTGAAGCTTGGTCTTGGCGAGGAAGAAGGAAGAGATGGCGAGGGCGCGGACGGGAGCGGGGAGGGAAGCGCCGAGCGAGTGGATGTCGGTGCCGTTCAGGAAAGTCGAAGAGAAGTGGTTGAACGCGGCGAGGAGGACGGCTGCCGTCGAGGGAGAGGTGGCGCTTTGCGGGAACGGCAAGAGGCCGGCGACGTGCGTCAGGAAGTAGGCGTTCAAGACCAGCTCCTTCTCGTCGAAGGCGGCGTCGTCGTCCTGCTCATCGTCGACCTCGGCAGCCTCGAACCCAACGAGGTTGCCATTCTTTTCTGCTGCGTGCAGCCAGTCCTGGAAGGTGTCGCGGGCGACCTCGGCGGCGATCCACTCCTGGGACGTCGAGGGGACATGGAGGGACAGGCGGGTCTGACTCGACTGCAGGAGGACGAGCGGACGGGTCGTCGCCGTGTGGACTGGTGTCGAGGCACCGGTGCCGTTGCGGGCGGTGCCCTTGCCGTTCAGGATGCCACCCAACATTTAGCGGCGTTCGAAGGTTGCTGTGGGGAGGAAAACCGCTAGCGGCCTTGTCAGCGTGAGCCTCGCCTTCCGGTGAGTTTTTGGGGTGCGCAATCGGTGCCAGAGTCCACTGAGAGCTGCGGCAGCCTTCGGCAAGCCTGTTGGACGCGACTGCGAGGAGGCGGGCCATGCCTGCGGAACGGAAGGGCGAGCTGACGGAGAGCTGCCAACCGGCGTCCGCCGCTTCGGTTGCGCCCGGAGGCTCGACAGAATGCCTTCATTCGTTGTTGTGATGGTACTGGCCGAGCCAAGGGGCGCCCGGAAGCGGCGGGACGCGAGATGTTGCGATCCGAAGCGAGGTTGGGGCAGACTCACTCGCTCGGTTCACCGTCGCAGGCGCAGGGAGAAGCAGGGACAGGACAGCGGGCGCGGGGGAGGAGAGGGACAGTAGTGTTGGTGTAGTCGGTGTGAGCGCAGAGCAGGCTGAGCCTGGAGCAGTGCAGGAGGAGAAAAGGCGAGGCGAGCGGAAAGTGAGCCGCGGCGAAAGTTGAGACGCGAAGGCGCGGAAACGGCGGGGTTTGGGCATTTCCTCAACTCGCTCCTACAGCTCCCGGACAGGCTCAGACAGCTTTTTACTGATACTCCGACTGTCTTCGACCTGGCCTGGATCCATCCGAGCGCTTCCGAAATTTCCGAGACCTGGACCCAACCGCAGCGCAGCACTGCCTCTCCCACCTCAACCGGTCCGGAAAAAGGCGAAACAGCTTAAATTCCACGCTCGAAGTGCACGCAGGACTCAGTAGACGTAGGGAATGATCCTGGGGAGGTAGAGCGCGTTGGGGCAAGCGGATGTCAGTGTCGGATTGAGAAGCGGACCGTGCGGGTGGGGGGAAACCAGGTCAGTGCGGAAGCTTACCTCGACGGGACCAGCTTCTTGTACGTCTCCCAGTCCTTCTTGTACCTGAAGAGGACGGGAAGATTGGTCAATGCACGGCATCGGCGAGATGTTGTACTTGGTGCGCTGGCTGAGCATGCAGAGGCGAAGAGGGAAGGCGGAAACGTACTTGTGCGCACAAGCTTCGTCGTCGCGTTGCTGGCGGTGCACCAGCAAGACAGCAAAGTAGATGGGGTAGAAGTACGGCAGCGGGGTCGTGAAGCCGCACGGGAGGCACCATGCCCAGGCCATGATCCAGTCGCCGAGGCTGAAGGCGCATTCGGAAAGGCGGACGTCAGCTCAATGGTTACAACCGGCTCGGATGACGCCGCCGGAGCAGCCCGTAAGTCTGACGTACTAGTTCGGGTGGCGCGACCGTCCCCACCAGCCGGACGTGAGCAGCCGGGTTCCGCGTTCGGTCTGGAAAGACTGCAGGTCTGCGTCCCAATTCTCGAGCGGTCAGTCGCCGGCGCCTGTCAAGGCTGGGATCGATGACGCAGCAACTCACTCTTGGGGTTCCTGCCGAGTCGGAACTCGTTCTTCTCGTTGTTGCTGCTGCGGAAGATCCAGTAGCCGAACAGCTGGACCGCGATCACCCCGGCGCATCCGACGAGGCCGATGTCCTTCGGGTGCAACGCGAGGTAGTACGCCGTGTAGGAGTAGGTGAAGGGCACCCAGAGGAGGTCGCCGACCGAGAGCATGAAGCCGAAACCGTCGGTGGTGATGTCCTGCCATTCGGGCGGATGTGGTCAGCTCGCGAGTCATGCTTCGGACCTCAGTAGGTAGACGAGCTTACCATCGTCGTCAGGATCGCCGGCTTGAGGAAGTGCAATTCCCGTCAGCGGGTGGCGCAAACAAAGGCGGACAGGTACCTGCTCACCTCGTTGAACTCGGCGTCGACGACGTACCACGTGTGGAACGCAACGGTGATGATCATACTGTCCGTCACTCGGCCGATCGTGTGGTACTGGTACGCCATCATGGAAAAGTCGATCACGATCCAGAGGATCAGGCCCGGCCGCATCTCGTTGAACGCCTTGATGTCGAGTTCGCCGAGGCGCGGGTTCAGGTTCCGGCCGATGAACCACTGCGATCGGGCGCGTCTAGCTCAGCTTTGTGCGAAGGGTGACAGGATTGACATTCGCTCACGTTGTAGAAGGGGTTGCCCGTGTTGCCTCCGAGAGCAAGCATCTGTTCACCGATATAGCTCTGGAAGAAGACGAACGTCGCCTGTCCACGATGTCTCGAGTCAGTACAGCTCGCGAAAATATCATCTGCATCCGACAGTCTCACGACTCACGAGGAAAGTCGACCAGGCGAGGGCGGCCGAAATGAGCTGCGGCCAGTGGTACGGGATGTAGAGGAGGGCGTCCGGACCGAACTTGTACGTCCAGCCGCCGATCAGGGCGAAGGTCAAGACCATTGTCGGGAACGCTGTGATGCATAGGCGCAAAGTCAGCCATGATCGCCCAGTTCGGAGGAAACATGAGCGGAGGAGTATGGGCGAACCGTTCATGGTATAGGTCAACCGCTTCCCGTTCCGGAGCGGCGCGCCCTGGACTTCCTTGCCGGGCAGAGCGATGTCGCAGAGGATGCAAAAGAGGTACCACCCCATGTAGACCGCGAACGCCTCCCAGCTCCAGAGGCTCTCCCACCACGTCTGGGATTGCATCGCCTTGATCCCGTCGGCGTGGAACTCGACGAAGCGGCTCATCGGCCACGGCGGGCATTCCTTCTCAGTACAGGCGAACGAAAGCCCTGTAAGGCGGTCAAGCAGGTCAGCTCTGGTTCTGACGACCACTTCCGTCGAGGCGAGGCCGGAGCGCGCCGAGCGGACCACAAAGACGCACAGTACGTGAAGAACGGGACGGCGAGCGTCACGCCGAGTGCGCCTGCAGGGCCGCCAAACTCGTAGTGCAGCGATTTGGGCGCGGCTACGTACGGCTGTGCCGCGGCGGATTTCGCTTGTTCGGTCATCGTTCGACTCGATCGGGGCACGTACTTGAGGGAAGCGTAAGCGGGCCGCACGCCAGAGACAGTAAGCCTTGAGTGATTGGCTTGCTGAAGCAGAGAAGCGAGACAAGCAGTCGTACGGCTCGGTGGTCGGCGTACGCAGCAAAGTCCGAACAGCGCGCGATCTTGACTTCCGAGATCTCGAACGACCGGCCCGTCGGACGATCTTGTCCCCTGAAAATTGCTCAGATCGCGAAGGTGATTTGCGGGTGGTATGACAACGACGTAGGATATGGCACATAATGGGCGGCGGTATCATGCGGATTCGAAGGGAGAACCCTGGCCAGAGAATGGCCGGAGCCGGGAGAGCGCGGGTTAATGAATGGACGTGGCGGCTTCCACCGGGACTCTAAGCCTTCCTGGCCTTCTTCGGCGCAGGCTCGCCCTCGTCGCTGTCCGAGACCGGGTCGAATCCCTCCGCGGCGCCGGACTTGATCTCGTCCTCGAGGGTCTTCTTCGGCGCGGCTTTGGCCTTCGAGTTTGCGGCAAGGGCGGCGTCGATCTCGTCCTTCGTCATAAAGTCGTGCTAGGGGGCACGCGCAAAGCAGGTCAGGTGGGTCGCGCTGAGCATAAGGCACAAATCGCACACCTTGGTCCACAGCGAGGAACGGATGCCGCTTTCGTGTTTCGAGTCGATGCCGAGCAGGGTGTTCGCGTCGCTCTGATGGTCGTCAAAGCCGTCAGTAGACTTGTCGAGGACTCAGGGTGTGAGATGTATGCGTCGGGACCCATGCTCGCCTTGTAGGCTCCGCTGACGAGCGACAGATCCTGGACGAGAACTTTGAAGACGCGACCGACGGCCTCTTTGTCCCAGGAGTTGTCGCAGTAAACGCAGATGACCCTGTCCTTGCGAGTGTCAGCCGTCTCGATGCGAGCGCTCGAACGAGAAATCGGAAGCGAAGTGAGACTCACCAGCTGTTCGAATCACCGGGCGAGCAGCTGACTTTGGCGCAGTGCACGACACCCGTCTTGATCAGGACCCCGTCTGCGAGGGCGACAGCCTTGACGATCTTGGACCAGACAGCGTCGATGCCCTCTTCTCCAACTGCGGCCAAAAGAAAGGATCGGTCAGTCTCACACCCTCGAGGACGAGAAACGCTATCGGCAACGCACCGTAGAAAAGCCATTTCCCCGTCAGGATGTTGTGCCTGTCCCAGCGAGGACATCGTCAATCTGGTACTGCTCGAGCAGCCGCGGACGCTCGCTGGCGACGTCGTCCACGCACTCGAAAGCGAGCTCTTTCACCTCGGCGTTGAAACGCTCGTGGGCCTCTTCGCGCAGCTGCTTCTGCGACTGGATACCCTTCGCCTTATTTGCGCGCACAGGAGCGCTGGTCTGTCCAGGCAGTGGAATCAGAACCCTGGACCTCGGAGCAGAAAGAGAGCCACAAGCACCTTGATCTCGGTGCAGCGGTTCGTCAGCCTCTCGACGACGGCAGCGCCTTTGGCGAGGAATTTGTCCTCGGCCTCGGAGCGCGCTTCGTGGTGAAACTGTTCGGCGGCCTTGGCGGAGTCGTGCTCGACCCATAACCAGCCGGAGGGGACCTCGGTCGCCGACGACGGCTTGTGTGCGCTCAGGAACGCGTCTGCTTCCTCCGGCGTCGCGGGTCCCTTCAGCTGCGGTAGCAAGGTAGACGTTCGCGTAAACGTCAGGAACGCTGCGAGCCTGGCGCCCTCGAGCGACGAACGCGATGTGGGGCGAACAGGTGACTCCGAGGAGGAGGGGTGTAAAGCGCACCTCTGCGCCGCAAGTAGTCAGTCAGTCGCCGCCCAGCAATCTCTGCTGTCCTACGGTGCTCACGGATCAGGCCTTCCATCGGGCAGAGGGCTGGCGAGGAGTATATACTGCCCTCCGATTCTCATCGCCGCAGCCGCAGCCGCTCGCTTCGCCCGCCTTTCCATCGCGCCTTCATAGCCTCTGCATCTGTTGGCCTGGGCTATGTGCAGAGACTGGATCGAACTTGTCTGTGGCCCTGCGCTTGACCCGTATCGCACTGCTGCTGCGGAAGTGGACCTCCGGCCTGTCGCGCATCCACTGGTCGTGCTGCATCGGCCCATCCGCATTGCTCGAAGCGCGCGTGCTGTCCGACAAAGTGCTACATACACGCCGCTTTGGTGTGCCGCTCTGCAGCTGGATAAAGACCGCAGCCGCTGGCGATCGGCCAGCTTCCGCTTTCGAGTTTCTCGAGCCCCCCCGGCCGGCCTCCGTCTTCGCCGCTTCCGGGCCGGACGACGGTTAGTCTCGATCGCGTCGAACTTGTCGCTTGCGGTGTTCTTCGCGCGTCGCGATCTGTTTTCAAGCTGATGCTTTCACCACGACTGCTCTGCTGGTTCACCCTGCGCTTGGCTGCGCCGACATGAACCGCTACGCGACGCTGCCGCAGACTCCGTCGTCGCCACTCGCCGATCCCCTCGCGTCCGACATGTCGGGCTCGACGGTCCTCGACGAGATGGACAGTGAGGACAGCGAGGAGAAGCCGAGCGCGTTCCTGCAGCCTCAAAGACTACGCGAGGTGCGTCGCTCTTGTATTCCTTCTCTGAAATGGCCGGCCGCTTCCATGGCGGCTGCGCAACTGACGTCCTCGGATCCTAGCAGGACGTCGCCCAGCGCGAGATCCGCGGAATGCTTGGTCGGCATCAGCGGCGACAGTCCATCCAGTTCCTCATCCTCCTCGGCGTCGGAATCGTCGCCTGCACTCTCGCCTTCCCGCCGTCGCATAGCCTAGGCGGCAAGCTCTCCGGTATGCAGGCGTCTCCGATGCAGCTACCGTCGATGCTGGTCGGCCCTCGACCACGCTACGCCCCCTCCGGACTGCCAGTCTACCGATCGTGCGGCTACGACGCCCTCCTCTGCGCGATCAAAGGCGCCAAGGTCCGCTCCGACGGACTCAGCGCCCGACCCAACTATACCCAAGTCGACTACGTTTCCCTCGACCCGTTCGAGTGGTCGTTCGACCTTCCGGAGCCGGGACTTGCGGATGCAGGAGGAGGCCAGACGGTCGAAATCACAGAAGCGTGCAAGCCGATGCATGTCTACAGCCAAGCGGAGGCGTGCGAGCTACTGTCAAGCTTTGGCGGGTGAGTCTGCCCCGGTCGATCGCTCTTGCAGGGCACCCTGCCTGACAAGAAGGCCGCCCCACAGACTGTACTCGACGGGCGACTCGTACGTGCGCCACCTGCACACGGCCCTGATGATGATTCTCCGCGACCGCAACGACGGAGCCGTTCGGGACTACGCTTCCACCGACGACTGCCGACGCGAGCAGGCCTTTGACGACGGCAAGCTCTGCCGTGACCGGATCAACATGGACACGAACGTCGAGGAGAACGTCTGCGGGAACGCTGCGCAGGTCGCATACAGACTCATGTGAGCCGGATCTCTCAAGTTTCGGCCCTACACACAATTCTCATTTACTTTGCTGTTCGCAATGCGATGAACAGGTATTGGCCCCAACCGTAAGCCCGCAGCCTGGCCGAGATCGAGGAACTTGCAACTGAAGCATCACTTTAACCCAATGGGCATACGTACGAAATGTATCGCGACTGGCGTGCAAGGCTGCCGCAGCGCAATCAGCCGTACTCGCCCGTCCTGATAACAGTGAGTACCGCACATCGCAGCTAATTTCCGGTGCGAGCGTGACCCTAACCGGCACTCCACCCAGGGCCTCGGTCTGCACTTTGGCTTCAACCTGTCGGTCCACCAGTTCCACGACTGGATCGAGGCGGACCGCGACTTTACGAGCCGGCAGTACCCTGCGCCGGTCAAGCTCTTCCTCGGACCGCACAAGCCCGGGAAGAACCAGCAGCCAGTCTACATCCCGAAGCAGGGGCCTCTCAAGCTGGCGGCGTACAAGGAGGCGGCTGAGAAGGTCCTCGCGAGCTACAGCTCGTCGCCGTCGGCGACGGAAGGCTCCTGGCGGTACCTCGACACATGGGGCATGACGGACGGAGCGGTCTCGTATGACGGCTCGCACTACAGCTATCAGGTCAATATGGAGAAGGCGCAGACCGTGCTGAATCTGCTCGATGTCCTTTGGGGTGAGATTGTGGCTGCGGGCGGACTAGCCGAGATCAGGCCTCCGCTCTAGCAGTGACCCAAGTCCTTGTGTTGTATCCCCTCTGGCTGTATCTGTTATCGAGACTCTTTGTTGCGACTTTGCGACCCTTGCGTGTCAGGTCCGGATGTTTCGTAAGGTCGAAGTCATCCATGCCCTGTCGCAGTCCGGTTGTCGTCTGTGACGCGCTTTGACGGAAGCAAGCTCGTCTGCCGGCACGAAACCAGTGGGGACAGAGATGAAGAAAGCTGACTTCAGCGGCCTTCCGTATCCGTGGATCCGCTCGAGGGCGAACGGCGAGGCTGGAACTTCCACGAAGAGGGGTCGTCACCGCGCAAGGAGAGTGGCGGCCGACCGGAGACCCACTCTACTAGCGCGACCAGTCTCAGGCGCGGGTTGGGGAAATTTTCCGGAACGCTTGGTGACCAAAGTGGGATAAGTCTAGCGATGAGCCCTGGTCGTGGAAAATCTTGAGAGGTCATGAAGGTTCTGGTACCGCATTTTACCACACATTGAAACATTTTGTATAAATTGCATTGTGTCCTTCCTCGTCAAGCTTCTTTGGTAGTATAGTGGTTAGTATCCAGCCTTGTCACGGCTGAGACCCGGGTTCAATTCCCGGCCAGAGAGACTACCTTTTTGCATTTGGGCACTTTGCCCAGCTGCTACGTACTTTTTTGAAGTTTTTTGAAGTCGCGCCTGCTCACCTTTCGCTGCGCAGCTATATCTTCGAGATGGGAGGTGATGCAGACCCAGAAAGCGGCAGGACGAGTCCAGCACTCCTCTCCCTCTCGTCTTCGACCCTTGATCTGACTCAACGCGCGCGGAAAATTGTATGCTTCTTGCAAGACCCCAAGGTATCTAGGTACGAAATACATACAACGACGATAGACGGGCGAGACAAAAGCCGTCTAGAGGCGCTGGATGACAATCGCCGAGGCACCGCCGCCGCCCTGCACGAATCCAAAAAGAGATCAGCAGCTGCAGGGGACCCTCCTCGAGCGGAAGCAGAACGCACGTTGCAGACACCGGCGACACCGTACTCGCCCGGCTTGAGGAGGTGGACGAGGGTGACGATGATCCTGCTGCCGGACGACCCGAGGGCGTGACCGAGCGAGACGGCGCCGCCGTTCACGTTCAGCTTCTCGGCCGGGATGTTGAGGATCTTTTGATTCGCGATCGCGACGGCCGAGAAGGCCTCGTTGACCTCGAACTTGGCGATCTGGTCCATGGTGAGACCGGCGCGCTTCAGGGCGAGGGGGACGGCGTGGGCCGGAGCGATCGGGAAGTCGATCGGAGCGCAGGCGGCGTCCGCGAAGGCTGCGAGGGGGTGATTGTTCAGCCCTGCGGCGGACGGCACCAAGTAACCCGGAACCGCGACTCACAGATGACCTTGGCGAGCGGCGCGAGGCCGAGCTCCGAGACCTTGTCCTGCGACGCGAGGACCAGTGCAGATGCGCCGTCGTTCAGGGTCGAGGCGTTGGCGGCAGTGACGGTGCCGTCCTTCTTGAAGACGGGCCGGAGGCTCCGGACCTTCTCCGGCTTGACCGACTTGTACTCCTCGTCCTCGGCGATGACGACCTCGCCGGCACGGGTCTTGAGCGTGACCGGAGCGATCTCGTTCTTGAAAGCGCCCGCCTTCCACGCCTCGGCGGAGCGGCGGTAGGACTCGAGGCAGTAGGTGTCCTGGTCCTCACGCGTGATCTGCTGCTTCACAGCGGTCTCCTCGGCGCTGTCGGCGGGAGGGAAAGTCAGCCTCCGGTTGGTCGAGATGGTGAGGACCCTGCGAGGAAGCGCACCAGTTGCCCATGGGGAAGTCGCCGTAGACGTCGGTAAGGCCGTCCTTGACGATGGCGTCAAGAGCCTGGTGGTGACCGAACGTGGCGGGCGTCCGCGGGGTGTAGAACCTGACCGTCCCAGAGCATCAGCGAAGGGTTCCGGCGAGTCGCAAAGGAGAGATGGGCGCACGGAGCGTTCGACATGCTCTCCATGCCGCCAGCAACCATCAGGTCCCGCTGGCCGGTCTGGATGTTCTGCGATGCGAGCATAACCGCCTTCATACCCGAGGCGCAGACCTGTAATGATGATCCCCGTCAAGGTCAGCATTTACGCGAACACGGACCCTGCGGTTCTGCCCTCTTCAGAGCAGGAGCGTGCGCACGCACCTTGTTGATGGTGGTCGCCTCGGTCGTCTCGGGCATACCAGCACCGATCACGACCTGACGAGCGGGGCTCTGGCCCGCGCCGGCCTGGAGGACCTGACCAAAGTAGAGATCCTCGACCTGCGAGGGCTCGACCTTGGCCTGGCTCAGGACGCCCTTGACGGCGGTGACGCCGAGCTCGACGGCGGACGCCTGCTTGAGAGCACCCTGGAACGAGCCGACGGGCGTGCGGGCCTGTTTGCGAGAGACGGCGAAGAGGCGGAGCGAGCGGTTCGGAGGTGTTGGGTCAGCAGTGAGACCGGGTGGCTACGCGGAGGTGCTGGCGAGGAGACTTACAGCGCCGACGATGAAGACGTCACGGAGACCACTGGCAGCAGAAGAAGACTGCATAGTCAAGCGAGCCGGATTTGTTGTAGGAAGGGAAGAAAGGCGACGAGCGGTGGATCGTTCGACGAGACGCGTGCACGCGCAGTTGGCGGAAAGGCGGTGGTGGACGGAGCGAGCGCAGGGCCGGGAGTCAATGAGGAGGTCTAACGAGTGTCAGCAGGCTATGAGCGCACCATTCTGATGTGTGCGAGGCGGGTTGCGGCGACGAGAGCCGGCGAGCGCGTTGGCGAGTCGGCCGTGGCGAAGGCGGTGGGCGCGCGCGACGGGCGGGCTGCCGCGGAAGCGACACGTCCGGCGAGGCGCGGGGCGGTGCGGAGACTGCGGGGGCTGAACATGCGCAGCAGCGGCGTACGGGGACAGCGGTCAGGTCTTCAGGAGCTCTAGAGCGTGTGTAGAGGCTGCAGACTAGGCCAGCAGAGCGCGTCGGGGAGCCGTACCAGGAGAGGAGGATACGCGCGGGCAAAGGGAAACCGAAGGCCGGTCGGTCAATTCTATCGGCTCGCGGGCTCCACCGGTTCCCGAACAGCTGCTCCCACTCGGCACGCCGTCTGTCTGCCCTGCCCGGCTCTCGTAGACCAAAGCAAACACAATGAGGGCACCAGAGAAAGAGGGTACAAAGGAGTTTCAGGCGAGAGCGGGGAGACGGGAGACTGATTTGACTTGGTGCCGCGGGCGAGGGCTACTGTGTAGGCCCACTCAGACCACCGCCGACAGGGCCGCAGCGACGCCTGCCGTCGCGCCCTCGACGAGCGGCGTCGAGACGTACTCCGGCGAGCCCGAACCGGAGGCCGACCCGCTGCCGGCGCCAAGCGCAAGAGCCCGCTGACGCGCCGCGTCGAGGTCTCCGAGCGCAATCTGCTCCGGCGTCCACAAGTTCACGACCTCCTTCGGCTCGGCGAGGCCGACGCCAGACGAGGCGTGCCCGCCCTCGGCGGCCCAGGCGTCCGTGCGCTTCAGGTCGAGCTCGTTCCAGACGCTGTCGACCGCGCGGACGAGGTCCGCGAGCTGGGCGTCCGTGTGCAGCGGCGACGGCGTGATGCGCAGGCGCTCGTCCCCGCGCGCAACGGTCGGGAAATTGATGCTCTGGATGTACAGCTTGTGCTTCGTCAAGAGCAGGTCCGACGCGCGCTTGGCGAGCTCGGCGTTCCCGACCAGGAGCGGCACGATGTGCGACGGGTTCGGGATGACGGGGATCCCGATCGCCGTCAAGTCGGCCTTGACCTGCGCGACCTTACGCTGCTGCTGCTGGCGGTCGCCGAGGTGCTCGCGCTGGTACGCGATCGACGCGCGCGCACCCGCCGCGACCGACGGCGGCAGCGACGTCGTAAAGATGAACCCGGGCGCATAAGACCGGATCATGTCGACAAAGCGGGCGCTGCCCGCGATGTAACCTCCGACGACACCGTAGGCCTTGCCGAGGGTCCCCGTGATGATGTCGACGCGGTCCATAACGCTGCCCGCCTTGCCGCCGGCGGCGTTGTCCCAAAAGTCGAGGTGCTCGGCTACGCCCGCACCGGTCGGGCCGTACATGCCGACAGCGTGCACCTCGTCGAGGAAGGTCAACGCGCCGTACTTGTCTGCGAGGTCGCAGATCTCCTTGATCGGGCCGACCGTGCCCGACATCGAGTAGACGCTCTCGAACGCGATCAGCTTGGGCGTGTCGCGCGGGATCGCCGCCAGCTTGGCTTCGAGGTCGACGAGGTCGTTGTGCTTGAAGATGACCTTGGGAGCGCGCGAGTGGCGCATGCCCTGGATCATCGAGGCGTGGTTCATCTCGTCCGAAAGGATGACACAGCCGGGCAACTTGGCCCCGAGGGTCGACAGCGTCTCGACGTTCGCGACGTAGCACGAACTGAAGACGAGCGCTGCCTCCTTCTGGTGGAGACCCGCCAGCTCGGCCTCGAGCGCGAGGTGCATCGCGCCGTTGCCGGCGATGTTGCGAGTTCCGCCGGCGCCCGCACCGTAGGTGTCGAGCGTGTCGTGAATCGCACGGAGCGTCACGGGGTGACGTCCCATGCCGAGGTAGTCGTTCGAGCAGTGCACCGTCACTTCATCGGCCTTGTCGGCCGTGTGAGCGACGGGGAACTTGGCCGCGAGCCGATTCACGTTGTTGAAGTACTGTGCAGGCGGTCGAGGGTAGCGGGTCAGCGAAGAATGCTCTTCTTGTATGAGACCGTTTGAACACGAGTGTCGGCGAGTGCGGGGGCAAGCGAAGGAAGACTGACCCGGTACGACTTGTCCTGGTGCTTCTTCTCGAGCTCGGCGGCGTAGAACGCATCGTAGTCGAACTGACCGGGTCTATACGACGTGACACGGTGCTTGGCGAACCCAAGCGCGCACGTCGGGCGACCTTCAGAGTGGACTTCACTCGATCCGGCGGCGTCTCCTCCGGCACTCGAGATCGACGCCGGGTTGACAAAGCTGGGCTGGGCGGAGGTGTGCGGGACCGACTTGGCCTTGCGCGTAGCCTTGTCCTCAATCTCGGCGACTGAGGCGTACGAGCGGTAGAGCGTCGCCGGCTGCAGGCGGACGGGGGCGACGAGCGGCGACTTGGTCGCGCGATGGTTGGTCGCTCGACCGGCAGCGGCAGCAGCGGCGGCGGCGGCGGCCGAGTCTTCGCGGGCGGCGCGGGTCGTGTGGAAGCCGCGCTGGGCGAGGGCGGCGCTCATGAGCGGGCAGCGGGTGCTCGCGAGCTCGCTCAGGCGGTTCGCGGGCGTGCCGCGGATCGATTGGGTCGAGTACGACCGGAGCGCGCCAACGGACGAGCGCGCGAGGAAGGGGCAAACCTGCCCGAAGCGCTTCAGGGCAGACACCGGATCGACTGCCATGGCTGGTGTGGGTGTGTAGCGTGCAGGCAGCCCGGTGTAAGGGTGCGTGCAGATGCGCAGAGGCGAAGAAGGAGCAGAAAAGACCAGCGAGGCGGTGTTCTCGCCCGGCGATGGTCCGACATCAACCGCCGATTCCGGACATCGGAACAAAGGCAAAGTGCGCAGAAGCCAGTATTACAAACAACAAGATGGGAAGTACTGCTCAGACCGCTAGAAATGACTCGGTTCCCGAGAGCTGCGAGGGGCGCGAGCAATTTGTCAGCGCAAGGACTGGCGCTGCGGCGCATCGCGAGGACCGGACGTACTGGTGGACTCGCAGAAAGAGCCAGTCGACTGCTTCTCGAATGCCGTCCCTGTCGCGGATAAAATCGGGCATGAGCCACCTTCAAACAGACGAATGTCAGAGCGCCGCCACTCACCCTCGCAATGCCGAGATGGGCAGGACGCCGCCCTCGCTCACGTTGATCTTGCCGACGATGAGTTTGTTGAACATCTGCTTGATGTCCTCGACGGCCATGGCACCCTCGCAGTCTTGCTTGTTGGCGAGGACCAGGGTGGGTACGCCGTCGACGCGCGAATCCGTCACGACTTCCTCTGCAGGAAGACAGGGAGATTTGTGAGCGGTCTGTGCAGGTCCCACCCGAGATGTCCGGTGCGTACCGAAGACAGCCCAGCACTCTTCTATCCGCTCCTTGTCGGTCGAGTCGATCACGAACACGACGGCGTGGCATTCTGCGTAGTATTTCGGCCAGATGCTCCGGATGTCTCTTTGACCTGGCGTGCGCGGTGAGGTCAGCTTTTCGCCATGAGTTGTAGTGGAAAGTCGCAGAGAACCGACCTCCGAGGTCCCAGAACTGCAGCACTGTCGACGACAAGGTGATTCTGCCGACTGCGGGGAGAGTATCGGAGAACATGAGTGTCGGGTCGTGCGTCGGCAGGCGCATTCTCACACGGGCTCACTGTTCTGCCCTATTGTCGGGGCGATGCTCTGCGGGTCGACGTCTGCTGTCCGGTTGAAGGTGCTCTTGACTTTTTCTGCAGCCGCGCAGCGAGAAGAGTCAGATCAGCGCTCGTTCCTGGTCCGGTCGGATCCTGCTTGACGTACCGAGGAGGGTCGTTTTGCCGGCATTGTCGAGCCCCATGATCAAGACCGAGTACTGTATTGTGCGCCGCAGGACGTTCAGCCGACGCACGAGACTCCGTGGCGGGGGGGAAGCGGGGGATTCTGACCTCTTGCTTCTGCATAAGATGGCTGACGAAGCCCGTCACGAGCCGATACATGGCGCCTCGCTGCTTCTGGCTGCTTGCGTAGAGTTGTGGCCAGATGCTGCGGCTGGATCGTCACTCGGCCGGCGAGGACAACAGCCGCGTCCCTGCGGCGAATAGGCGCAAGGCGGTCGTCCGAGGCGTGTAGTACTCTGGTATAGACCGTGGCAGCAGGATCCTGCGAGCCCGATCTGGTCTGAGCGGTGTGTGCCCGAGTTCGGGGTTGTTGGTCCGTTCCGAAGAGTCCGAGACACTCATTGTCCGCCTACACCACACTATACAGCCGCCTGATCAGCTCAACACCACGCCTATCGCCTCTTTCTGCTTGCTACAGCAGTCTCTGAGCGCGAACGCCCCTGCCGGCCGAGTCCGCCCTCGCCTCGTCTTGCTGGATCGAATCCGCATTCAAGTGCGTCGATGTGATCATTCCTCGCAGATTGTGAGCTGACAGATCGGTCCGCAGTGGGTCAGTCTTCGAGCACCGTCAAGATCACGCCGCAAGACCGGTCCATCCTCGAGTACGTCTCCTAGACGGACCCCGCCATCATTCCCCTCACCCCACTTGATCCCCCGCTCGTCGCTGACCGCCCGTTCTTCCGTAGTCTAAAACTGCAACGAGACAAGCTCAAGCAGTATCAAAGAAGAGTAGGTCACGAGCCGGCCAGCTCCGGTGACTGCCTGAAGTCTCTCGAACGATCCGCGTGGCCGCGATTGCCCCCGCGGAGTCGAGCGAGGGCCTGCCTTTGAAGACGGGCGGATGCCTTGCTGACCCTACTGCCTGCGCGCACAGATCGAAGTCGTCCTCGCCCGAGAACGAGAGATCGCCGCAGAGTCCCTCAAGGCCGGGAAGAAGTCGCGTGCCCTGATCGCACTCCGACAGAAGAAGTACCAAGAGACGCTGCTGTCTCAAACCGATGCCCAGCTCGAGACCCTGCAGAAACTCGTCAGTTTCAATGCCTCTCGCGTCTCTCCGTCTCGACGCGACCCGCTCACTTTTTTTTTTCCGCCTTGCTCCCGAACAGGTCCAATCGATCGAGTTCTCCCTCGTCGAGAAGGATGTCCTCTACGGGTTGCAAGAGGGTAACGCGGTCCTCAAGCAGTTGAACAAGGAGATGGACTTGGCAACGGTCGAAAGGCTCATGGACGACACCCGGGAAGGGATCGCATACCAGGAGGCGAGTCTATTCCCGGCGCGAACTGAACGCCCGCAACTTCGTGACTGACGTGCCGTCTTACGTTGCGCTCCGCAGGAAGTCAGCGCGATGCTTTCGAGCCGGATGTCGGCGCAGGACGAAGAGGACGTCTTGGCCGAACTCGCGACGCTGCAGGCCGAGCAGGTACAGGTCAGTCGCCGCCCCGCGTTTCCTGCCGCCACCCTCCCCTTGCCCTCTCCGGAGCAGTGGAGGTTGCGTACTTTGGCATCGGGGCTGATGCCCGTATCTCTCACGAACAGGCCGGAGTGGTCCTGCCGGAGGCTCCGTCGCACGCCCTCCCCGAGGTGGAACGACCCCTCGCCACCCCGGCCAAGTCCGACATCGAGCAGGAAGCTCCGGCTCCGCAACGAGAGCGACGAGCGATCGCGACGTGAGCGAAGGCCTGCCCTCGTCGAGTCGAGGGCGGGCAAAGATCTCCCTCGGTGCCGCCACGCGGCGGCGTTCTTCTCCGTCCTGGCGACCGGCCGCTCGAAGGTTCATGTACACATAGAGGAATGTTGCCACTATCACTTGATTCAAGAAAGAGCCTCTTGGGCGGTGGCGGAGCTGGCTGCGGTTTCTACTTTTTTCCTCCGATTGAGCGTCTGAAGCTGGCTGAAGAAAGTCTCGGGCCCGGGCATATGACTACCTAGGTATCATGCGTTTGGGTTTTTCTTCTACATAGAGAACAGAATCGAGTTTGTTGGCGCCTGTGTCCGCATGTGCACCGAGTCCGGGGGATCACCTTTGGCCTTCCCATCCAGCCCACACCGCACCGCCCACAATGGACCAGCAGGAGCTCGAGACGTACGAGGTAAGCCGTAGAACACCTGTCTGCGCCCGCTGAGCAGCCGCTGACGCTTACTTTGCCTTGTGTTCCTCCCTCCGCTTCCGCCTCGATCGCGCGTTCACTGCTCGCCTGTCCGCCGTCGCCACGACTGAACTCGTTGACTGGCTATTGCTTGCGGACTGCCGCCCGAACGACCCTGCTCCTCGCCCATCCCGGACAACCACGCCCGTTCGGCCGCACAGTACCAGCTCTCGCAGATCAAGGCGACTCTCGCCAAAGACCCGGGCAATGTCGAGATGCAGACGCTCGAGAAGGAGCTCGAAGACTTGATTGCCCTCACAAAGGAGTACCTGAGCTCTCGAGCCCCGGCAGCGAGCACCTCCGCCTCGACGTCGTCCGCCCCAGCCGCCTCTTCCTCCACCTCGAAAGCCGCCCCCGCAGCCGCCTCCCGCCCGAAAGCCGCACCGTCATCACAGCCCAAGGTCCAGTTCAAGGCGGGCGACGAGTGCTCGTGTCGGTACACTGACGGCAAGTGGTACGCGGCGCGGATCACCCAGATCTCGGGTTCGGCGGACCAACCCGTCTACACCGTCGTCTACAAGGGGTACGACACGCCCGAAGTCGTCACGGCCAGCGACCTCCGACCGAGCTTCAAGTGGGACTCGGGTTCGGGCGCGGGGGGCGGGAGCGGACCGGCTGCGGGCGAGAAGCGCAAGGCGGCGGCGGAACCGAGCAAGGAGGACCTCGAGAAGGAGCGCAAGAAGAAGAAGAATGAGAAGAAGACTGAGACCCTCAAGGCTCGGACCGAGGAGCAGGCCGCTAAACAAAAGGGCTGGCAGGCTTTCGCCAAGAAGGGATCCAAGAAGGGCATCCACATCCCGGGCGTCAAGGGTACGTCCCCTTTGCTCCTCTTGACGGTCGAGCCAGGCGAAGTAGATGAACTTACACTTCGCGTCTCACAGGAGAGAGTATCTTCCGGTCGCCGGCAGAAGGCAACCCGAACGCCCGGAGTGCGCTAGCTGCTCTCCCCTCCCGTTCGAGTCCTACTGCTGACCTTTTTTCGCCCTGGCAGTCGGCGTGGTCGGAGCAGGACGCGGCATGACGGCCGTCGCGCAACGCAAGCGACAGACGTTCACCGAGGGGGCAGACGAGTAAAAGCGCGCGCGTTTTCCCCTCTCTTCTCCCGTGCGGTTCCGCTCCGGCGGGTCTGCTCCGGCTCGTAGCCTCGAAACACCCTTGTTGACGCTTGCCCTTCATTTCCTGTATGACCATACCCCCCCGCGCGAGTTTTGGCTTGTTCTATGGCGTGAGCAGGCGAAGGCTTTGGGTGCGCGCAAGCCAGACCATCCCTCACTGTCAGCATCGCAGGCGCGCCCATTCGCGAGTTCCAGGTCCCTGTCCTAAGGCGACCAGTTCAGCGATGCTTGCGAAGTGCATCTGCTGCCTTGTTCGCGGGCGCTGCTTCCTCGCCTCACTCGACCTGTACCTCTCATGTGACTGAACCCGGCAGACTCGTTCGGACAGAGACGGCAGATTCGCATTGCACCCCTCGCCCCTTCAAGCCGTACGCCGCCAGATACCCCGCAAACCCGCCGCAGCGGCGACGGTTCCGCAGATTCCGACCCACGCATTGTTGGGCAGTACTCCACCCGGGATCGACCTGCCAAACAAGATAAGCTGGTCAGTCATGGTGCTGACGGTGTCAATGCGAAGACGCAGGGCGCAAACGGACCAGTGCGCCGTGAGGGGGAGGTATCCCGCCTGGACCCAGCAGTCGTTCTTGAGGCTCTTCTCTTGCGCCGCCAACCGCTGCAAGTCGGCCTTCTCGCGCTGCAAATCCTCCGAGGTCGCCGAATCGGTGCGGACGCGCTCGCGGGCGACGCGCACGACGCGCGTTCGCTCCTCGGCCAGGAGCTGGAAGGAGCGCCGGATGTGGAGAACCTGCCTGATCGCTCGCAACTTCGCGTCAATTCCTCTCACTTCTTGAGTGTACGTCGGCTGAGAAACTCACATCACGACGTAGACTGCCCAGAAGCGGCAGGACCAGACTGCGATGTTGCCGATGCGCGCAGGGCTCAGGTTGAACACCCCCTTGCCGGCGAGGTAGTCTGGATGTCGTCGCGGCGGATCAGAAAAGTCTGAGGTGCGGTGAGAACTCGGCCGGGGAGAAGCGCACAGCAGTGCTCGAGGGGGTAGTAGAGGAGCATCGACCAGGCCTGGATCTTGTTGAACAAGAGCTGCTGCTTGTCCTTGGGCTGGGTCGCCGGGTCGTTGAGCGACTGTGCCCACGAGATGATCGGGAATATCCCAAAGAGACGGTAGCTGGAGTTTGGGGCCTCCGTCAGCAAGCGTTCCTGTGGGTCAGGTTGGCGACGGCGGTACTCACAGCGTCCGCGCGTCGGAGATGGTAGCTCGGAGCTTTTCGATCCGCATCGCAAGGTTGGCACGGGCCTTGTTTCCGAAGCGCTTCGAGGTCAAGGCGGCCACGGCGACATAAGCTGCATCTGTTGGCGGGCATCATGGGACCCGGGGGTGGACGAGGTGGGGAAGGGGTCAGTGGACCGCAGGACTCGCGACCCCGGGAAGCAGGTAGCGTACACTGGTAGACCATGAAGAGCTTGTCCTGGCCAGCTTGGCTGCCCGCGACGCGGTTGAAGTGCGCGAGCGCCGACGAGGGCGGCGCAAAGGGCGACAGCGAGAGTTTGCTCGGCGACATGACGGCGGACAGCGGCAGCGGCTTGGCAGGAGATTTCTGATGAGTTGATGGCAATGCTTTGGGGAAGCTGCTGTACGTTGTAAACAGGTATTCGGGCCTTGTGACGAGCAAGAGCGCTCGAGCGACGGAAACTCGTTGGGACGCGTCCGCAGCTGCGGCCGGCGCGGCGGCCGGCGGCTCATCCGGTCTCTGAATCGCCGGTCCACGCCGGTCCTTTTCATATTTTCCTTTCTTTTCGAACAATCGAACACTGACGACCACAGAATTGAGCAGACAGGTAAGCCATTTGAACAAGGAGTCGCGGGCGAGGCGTTGCCGAACGGCAGAGTATGAAGTCCAGCGCAACGATATTGCTCAGAGCACAACCAGACTTTCGGACTATGTACCCTTCGACTCCCAGCCGTCGATCTGCTGGACTACAAGCGCGTCTTGCCTTGAGCGACGCCGACCACCTTATCCCGTACGAGCGACTCGATCCGGCGCGCCCCAAAGCCGGCCTTCTCGAGAATCCCAGTCGAGTGGCGACCGGGCTGGAGGAACGCACTGGCAGACGGCGCGACCGACGCCGGCGTACGCGAGAGGCGCGGAGCCGGTGCAGGGAAATCGCCGAGCGAGGCGCTCGGTCCGAGAAGCGGGTCTTGCTCCGGCTCGTTCGGGCCTCGCCCGGCTTTGTCGACCTCGAGCGGTTCGAGGACTGGGACGCAGCACGCATCGGTGCCGAGGAAGAGGGCGGTCCACTCATCGCGGGACTTTGTGAGGAAGCCCTGTGTCAAGAATTGCGAGAGGTGTGGCCAGGTCTCCCGGTTCATCTGGTTTTCGGCTTCAGGAAGGCCATCCTGGCACAGGTTCGCAGGCAAGGCCGGGATGAACAGTCGGCTGCAGAGTAGTCAAGATACTTCAGTACTCTGGATGCCCCTCGGGATCCGAGGTAGCGCGAGAGCGGCATACAGGAACTCGGCGTAGAACTGGCTCTCGATCGCGCCGAGACTCATGTACCGGCCGTCCGAGCACGAGTAGACGTCGTACCAGGGCGCTCCACCATCGAGGACGTTTTCGCCGCGTGGACGATCCCACATCGGAAGCTTGGCAGCGGGATGCGAGACCGTCAAGGGGAAAATGGCGGCGTAGCGAGTCCCGGTGACCTGCAGGTGTCCGCGGAGTCGATCGAAGCCGTCAGTTCCAGGGGACCGTCGAGCGCAAATGAGGTTCGAGTCTTACCATATCGGTCTCGACAAGCTGGCCTCGACCGCTCTTCGCGCGCTCCAGCAGGGCGGCGAGGATCCCGACGACAGCCATCAGACCTCCACCGGCAAAGTCGGCTTCAAGCACAGGCTTGGTCAGAATGTGCGAAAGGACTCGTTTTGGAGCGTTGCTCACCGAGCGTGTTCGCCGGCGCGTAGGGCTTTTCGCCCTTGCGGCCGAGCATGCTGAGCATCCCGGAAAGGGCGAGGTAGTTGATGTCGTGTCCGGCCATGTCACGGTACGGCCCTTCGCATGAACAGGCAGTCAGACTCACTTCAGGCTGCGAAGAAGCTTAGGACAGGAGCATACCTTCTGGCCGGAACCCGGTAAGCCGGGCGACGATAAGCCGCGGGTTACGTTCAAGCAGTTTTCGCGGGTCCAAGCCGAGCCGTTCGAGCACACCGGGACGGAAGGGGTCGATCAAAACATCGGCTCGCCATTCTTTGTCTCCTTGAGCAGGTCCGAGCAATGTCTGCAAGACCTCGATGCCCTCGGGGGATTTGAGCGAGATGGCCAGGGAGCGCTTTCCTCTGATTGCGTCCAAGATACCGTCAGTCGAGAGCCATCCGCCATCGCGCTATGATTGCCGTCCTACCTGGCCAGCGTGTCGGGCGAGAAGGCTGCGCCAGTCCGGTCGACTCGGACAACGTCCGCACCGAAATCAGCGAGGACCACTGCGGAGCGCCAATTCAGCGTTCTCTCGTCTCGGGCAATGTTTGTCAACTACTTACGACCTGCGAAGGGAGCTGGTGCGAGGCCTGCGAGCTGTACGACCCCGTTGAAGGTGAGCCGGGTTGAAGTGGGGAAGAAGCCGAAAGATGAGCGAGGAGAGCTTGTACCTCGAGGACCCGGAGCCCAGCCAATGGCCGTCTGGAGCCGAGCATGATTTGGTTCGTCAAGATCGCAGGGAGTTCTTCCGCTGCAGAGAGCGTTGTTGGTGGAGACGACTTGAGGCGGAGGCAGATGAGCCGGAGCCTTTGAGGCTCGGCGACTTGCAACCGACGAGCCGAGCAGCCGCGGATCCTAGAGCTTAGCCGATCAACACGGCCAGCTAGTAAATCTAGCCCGTCGCCGTGCGCATGTCCACGCAAGCCCTGCCGGAAGCCGGTCCGAGCACGTCGAGCAGCGCCGCACCGATCAAGCGCCAATCGCCGTGGGACCCGTACGCCGCCCTGCCGCCGAGCGCAAGAAGAAGGGCAAGTCACGTCAAGCCTCGGGACTGCGCTGTATGATCGTCAAGAGCATCGCCTCCGGACAGCGGGATGCGGTCGGAGGCGAAGAGCTGCGTGCTGAC
>JACLAD010004303.1_pt1 | contig 29695 bp, 13 predicted proteins | sample 8027901 | NCBI WGS metagenome assembly JACLAD01 (sample SAMN15725071, study PRJNA655200) | protist metagenome | isolation source: fluorescence activated cell sorting (FACS) single amplified genomes of... | place: Spain: Blaines Bay Microbial Observatory, Mediterranean Sea | collected 2016-07-05 | reverse complement strand
CTTCAGCAATAGGTGTGGGAAAGGACATGCAGTACAGCGTATTGCGTACTGATCATGATGATCACGATGATCACGAAAGACACGAAAGACACGAAAGACACGAAAGACACGAAAGACACGAAAGACACGAAGATTTGCTTTATGACGCCGAGGGTGGTCATATCGTGTCGCAAAGTGTCAGACACAGATGTGGTTCAGATGGATTAGCCATGCGTATGTTGCTGTTCTGCAAAGAATGTAGTGGCATTGATACTTCTACACGAGAAGGATCCAAGTGTGTGGATGTAGAGAGTATGGATCCTGTTGAAAAGGGCAAGTTAATGTGGACCTTTGGTGAAGTAGCAATTGCATCAAATGTCTGTTTCTTCTTCAATAACGTAATACACAACAAGTTTTGCGACTTCCTCTTCAAATGTGGATGTACTTGGAATTGGGATGGAGGATGGGATGATTGCAATTACCATAAACAAGGAGTTCCAAGATGTCCATGGTGTCTTGCCAGAGCAACTGCATGGACAACAACACTCTTGCCATGTCTTTTGATGTTTGCAGCATACATATATATGCTCTATAATCGACGAAGACGCTGTGATTACATAGGAGTTCGCTACATGGCAGCTATTGCCACGTATTTCATAACGGGCACTATAGTGGGATTCATCTTCTTCATTTTCAATTACCATTATAAAGATTTTTTGATGTTCTCTTGGTAACTGAAGACTAACTTGAATGGTATTGAAGCTAAAGGGGTAAAGAAAGAGATGTTGGATTTCCCTCAAGTTAGGAAGGGAGATCATGAATGTATTTGTATATGGAATGATGGCTAATTATAACGATTTGGAAGTGTTTGTTCAACGGTGTGTTGTTTCTATAGGTTGTAGATTTGTGTAAAAAATATAAATAATAAAGGAGGTATCTGATGTTATATTACAAGAACACCAGAATTTTCTATATTGATTCTATTTTGTGTGTGAGTTAGATTCATGTTGATATGAATTTTATAATGCTTGGATTTCGATGTCGTCAGCGTGACAAGTATCCTCACTGACAACTTCATTATTACAATCTACCTGAGCTTGTGGGATTCCATTTTTTTGAGACCAACATGAGTAAGCACCCACAAGGTATTTATTATTACTACATTTCAAAGCAACTCTTTGTTTACCACCAAATGCATTTCGAATATCATCAGCACTTAATGTTCCTCCAACGTTTTCGGTAACAATACTAGGCGTACCATACTTTTCAATGGTGTCAATAGCTGTTTGGAAGTAAGTTTGTTCATCTAAAGTACTGCATGTACCATGTTTTGTCCATTCATGTTCCCAGAAATCATCATAACTTGATGTCCCTTCTTTTGCTTGTACATTAGGCCAATATTTAGTCATAGTGTCCATACCTACTGCTTCAGGATATTTTGCGTCAAAATCAACATCGGTACAAAAGGAAGGATATCCAGTATCATAATATTGTGGCCATAAACCATGTAAGGTAAAATGATTTTTCCAGTAATCTTGAGGTGCAGAACAACCAGGATCGTTGGATTGAGTATTGCAAAAGCCAGGAGTCCAACTGTACGCTAACAAGTACATGAAATCACTACCTTTTGCATTCTTATCGACTGATGCAGTAGCGTTATAACCAGATACTACAGCAACGATGGATAGAGTCACCAAAAGGGACAAGATAAATTGAGTAGACATAATAGAACTGTCAGTGAATGCTTGTAACTGCAAACTGATGTATCAGATCTGAGGGAAGCTACAGAAGAGTTCAATTGGTTATAGCTACGCCAACAAAAAGCCGCCACCTGCTGGGGTTATTTTTTCTGTCACTCACAGGCAGGGGTCGATCATCTTCTATTGTGTCGCCCAATCCATTGGTCTTTTTCGTCACAAAATATAGTCACAAACAGCGTACCGCGAGCTTTGTAGAACAACACGATACTATATTATCTGCTGTGCTATTGGAATAGTGATTATTTGTGGAATTCGTAGCAGTAGTTGCATTCAATAAAAAATGGCTCATTATTCTTTCTTGGCCCGCTGGCTTGTTCACGTTTTATTGCTCGGTGTAGTTTATGGTGTAGTCAACGAGGAAGTAACCCGCAACATCGATGCAAGTTCTGCGCTGGTGCGTGTGAATTACGACATCAAAGTGAAAGATGCATCGAAGGAGTATTTGTTTGTGGTCCCTGCTGAATGGTCTCATAACATAGCTTATTTCCGTGCAAGTGTAGGCAAAGGCAAGAAAAGTATCCCTACTGCAGCTCCTGTGAGTGAAGGCAATTTCACCACTTACAAATTGACATTGAAAGACGCGAATAATCCAAGTATCAAAATAAAAATGATTTTGACAGATTTATTGATCCCACGTCCAAAACAAATACGCCAAGAAGAGAATCAAATGGTACAATTATTGACAGATCACTATTTTTATAGTCCTTATCATACCTCAAGTCAAAAGACGACTATTAAATTGGCATCATCTCAAATAGAATCTTACACTAAAAAGGCACCTCATAGTGCAAGAGGTAGTACATTGACATGGGGTCCTTATGCTGATATTGCACCAGAAACACAAAGTCCTGCAATTGTGCATTATACCAATAACAAGCCTTTTAGTAAATTCACAGATAGTGTCATCGAATTAGAAGTATCGCATTGGGGTAATGTGGCCATTGAAGAGATTCATGAATTAAAACATACAGGTGCTGAATTAATTGGTGGTTTTAGTAGAATTGATTACCAAATGAGAAGATCTGCATCAACTCCTTCTTTTAGAAATCTGATCGGCACTTTACCTGCACAAGCACATAGTATGTATTATCGTGATCAAATTGGAAATATCAGTTCAAGTGATCTACGTGTAGTGGATGGTGCTTTAGAGTTAGATTTACAAACACGCTTCCCTATCTTTGGAGGATGGAAAACACAATTCTATTTCGGCTACTCGATACCTACAGATACCATGTTAAGTTATGATCCTGAATCAGGTAAATATAAATTAAAGTTTGATTTATTTACTATCTTTGAAGATGTATGGATTGGTGAATTAGATGTTAAATTAATCTTACCTGAAGGATGTACAGATATTCAAGTTGATTTACCACAGGGTTCATATGAGCAACTTTGGACACGTAGATTCACTTACTTAGATAGTGTTCTTAACGGTGGTAGACCTGTGTTGACGATTCGTGCAAAGAACCTAGTGGAAGAATTAGATTCCATTGTTACTGTTAGCTATAATTTCGATCATTGGAGACTATTGGTAGAACCATTCATGTTATGTTTCTCTTTTTTCGCATTCTTCTTATTAGCTTCATTAATTAAGTCTCTTACTTCTGGAAATGGCGAGAAGGAAGAGACCCAGACAGAAACTGCAGTAGAGGGTTCCACTTCACAAAAGAAAGATGGCAGTGCGATAAAAGTTGATTAATTGAAATATGGTCATATGTAGATAGCAATTGGAATAGATATGTAAAGAATATTTGATACGTGCCTGATATAGGATAATAATTAACTGTACCTACAAATCCATACAAATCATCTTGATATACATACAACAATAATACCCATCTTACCCCTTATTTGTGGAATTCACTGTATCCAAATACATTCCCAAGATTACGAACACTCTCCTCCTCTTCTGCTACTGCTTCTGTCTGTCCCTGAGCTCCAAAACGTGCTGCCAAAGGAGTAAACTTGACTGCGCCTGTATATGCCTTTTGCTCATAAGGCGTATTTGCCTTGGTCAATTTCGACAAATGTTTATCTACTGCAGCCATATTGTGTTCATAATTCTCACCTCGACTAATAAACCATTCTACAAAACGCATAGCCACGGCGATTCGTTCTTGTTCAATTTTCATCTTATCTTCTAATACCAAGACACGATCATCTACTCCATTCAAGTTCTCTTGAGATGATTTAGTATCAAGATCTGAACCAAGAGCCATGACTGCTTCATCATAATGTGTTCTTAAGACACAAGCTTTCATGTCAGCAATACTGGCTTTGGTAGTCAAACTGTCCATAGCAAATTGCAGCTCTTCTTGTAAGCTACGGATAGCATTTCCCATATTATTAGAACGATTTGATTCTTGTGAAACGGTATCAACTAATTCTTGTAAGGTCTCTTGTGTCACAGCAACCTTCTTGAAATCATCCAAAATCCGCAGCTTCTCTTGTACGTAACCATATTCCTCTAAAGTCACTCGATTCTTCAATTCATCATATATGTTGTTTTTATCTGTATCATTCATCTTGAGAGAGCTATCAATCTCATGGAATTTGTCACCCACATCCTTATTAAATTGTCTCTGATTGTCTTGGAACTTTATACTCTCTTCCTTGAACGTATGGTAAGCTTGCAAACTGTCGCTAAGAGACTGTAAATGATTAATCTCTGCTTTGTCTACTTTCAGAGACATGAGATTTTCCATGAGGTTTAAACGATTGGATGTCTCCATTTGCGCACTAGAAGAAGAGAAGAGAAGTGAAATAAAGCGCAGTGAAGGAAATGTCAGTGATAAGTAGATAGAGGAAAGGTTAGTGATGTCTGTGATAGGATTCGAAATGAAAGTTAACTACTATGGACAACTTACTTTTGCAAACTTTTACCCATATTCAGCGACGTGGTATTGTCTTTGAGATTATCGACTTGTACTTTCAGTTGTTCTTCGACTCCATCCATTCTTTCGGTGAATTCTAATTGACTCGCGCAGTTCGCAACAGATGATTTCAATTGCTGAATCTCTACACTGTTCAAATAAGATAATTCACCAGCCGATATGGTACTGCCTGTGGAGATTTGTGTCGTTGCAGCCGTTTTCACTTCTTCTAGTCGGGAATTTAAATCGATTATCGAGCGTTGTAGACCTTCAAAGGTGTCATTGGCGCGAGACTTTGATAACAAACTACCACATAATGCTTGGAGACTGATAATTGCCTGTTCTTGACTTTCGATACGATTCATCATCATATTCAAAACATTCTCCATATCGTCCAACCGAATCATCTTGGATAAATTGAATTTGTTGGAAACAAGATTCGGGGAATCATTACGCATCGTGTTATCATCCATTTTATGCGATATTACTGCACCTCAAATACAAATTGAGATTGAGATTACGTTCCGAAGCTCTACAAATTGACCAGTTGAGCAGCAAAACAACAGAAGTAGAGACTTTAGTTGCCAAGTTTTTTTTAAAACAAATTTCGCGACCGACCCCGGCACCATATGTGGCACTTCTAAGCGAGAACACAACAGTGACCGGAAAGTGGGACGTGGTTCTTTTCGGGGAATGTCCACACAAGGAAAAGTTGGCTAACCTCACGATCGGATCATTGTTCACATTTTGAACCGAACCACAAGTAGAGTTCCGGAGCGCGCAGATATTGTGCTCGAGAGATTACCTAAGGTATGCAGGCAGAGGCAGGTTGAGTTTAGTGGTCACAAAGACACCGCTTTTGAGTTAAGTGTGAACTAGCGGAAGGCATTGCCTTCAGGTAGCCTGACTAGAGATCATGTGGAAAGAATTTGTATCCTTATGGAACCGCTATTTATTTGTTTATGTGACCTTCCGTTCTCAAGTGGAAAGTTGCGTCCATAAACGTGTATATTGTTTTTTTTACTTGAATGCTCTACTCTGTAGTATCTATGGCGCTGTCATGTGTTTTTATGATGAGAAAGAAAGCTATAGTAGCTTCATCGATTATGTGTATCTATCAGAACGTGATGCCAGCCATGCTCAACAAGAGAAAATGAGACAAGCGACACAGCAAAAAGCCTTCAGCTTTGGAATTGTGGCAATGACTAGCCTGTGTGTGCCCTATTACGTATCCTATGCTTCCTACTTCTGTTTCAGGCCTTCAAAAAAGTTTGTTACCGTCGTGAAGGCTCAAGCTGATTTGTTAAATTTTCGCATTATGGGTGGCATGTTCTTACTATTGAACTCAGTGGCATTGCCCTTGATACTTTTATTGAGTTTGATGCCCTCAGAGGACATGCAGTACGACGACATGCTACACGAGTTCGGCTTTATCCTCGTCATACAAAGAGCTATTTTGTTGTCCACAGTTGTGGATATATTGAATAGCATGGACCCAAGGCATTTCCCTGCATTGTGGTGTCTCACGGTGATTTTTTGCTCCTATTTTTTGTTTATACCTGGTTGCTCTGGTCCTCAGTATAAGACGATACGGGCTCTTGTTTTGATATTAAATGTGCTTGTCTTGGCATGTGGTCTTATCCCATATCTGTATTGGAGAGCTAAACGATGGTATTATGGTGATGCTTTCATTGATAATGATGATTACATTGGCATTGTCAATACAAGTAAAGTTGCTATAGATCATGACGATGGTGGTAAAGGTAATGGTCATGATGCTAGCAATGATGTTTTGGGGGCTAGTCAGTCAAAGAATAATAATAGCAACCATAGTCGGCACAGCAACAATGATCATGGCAATGATGGTGGTATCAAGTCCCAAGACGAAGGAGGGCATGACATGTCGAATCATATAGACCCGGCTGCGTTGAAAGCGATGAGAGATGATGTATGTCTGCGTATCGTCGGTACGTTTTTATTCGTTAGATGTGGCACGGTGGTTGTGATGAAGAGCATACAAATGACCGACAATGTACAATCGTGTGCAATTCTCATGTTACTACTCGTGTTCTTGTCCATCGTCCACTTTTTCAACTACCACTGTTTGTTTGCCACAGTGGACTTTCAATCATCCAAACTCATGCTGACGGCTAGTCTTCTCAGAAGAATCGAGACTCAAGAGCTCCAGAATGTTCTTAGTAAGATATTGCCTGTCGATATCGTCACCAGACTGCTGTCCAACCCAAGAATGCTCGACGAAATCGGTCCTATTGTGACATCAGACTTTATCCTATATAACCTCAAAACAGCATTCGAAGAATATGATGACAGTCATAACGATACTAGTAGCCATCGCAATACTCTAGAAGATTCACTTCGCGGATCTTATGAAGGGTATGTCAGCAGTAGTTTAGCCAAATCTTCTCAAAGAGATGACTATAGCAGTGAAAACCAAGAACAGAAACATACTGATTATCATGCGCTTGTGGGTCGTGGTATTGGTTATGGTGCTCGTGCACCCGTTATTGCTGGTAGTATGGATAGCAGTAGTGGTAGCGACAACGATGATGATGATGATAACCATCCTTTATCACAGTCAGGTGAACAGCTTCGATATCACACTGATCAACATGATAGGACCACTACTACTAATCTGAATGGTCAGATGAATGGTTACACAAGTCTTCACGGTCACTCTTATACTCATCGTACGCATGATGGTGTTACTCATGATCATACTAGCGATGATAATTTGGGTACTAGTAATTACATGGGGAGCACAAGTCTATAGTATCATGGTGTTCAATTTGGTTTAATGTTAGATTATATTCGAAATGTAATTATATCTATAGTATCAAACAATTTTACAATATAAACCCTACTTTCTTCTGTCGGATTATCTCACTTCTTTTCTTTAGCTTCTCTCAATTTGGTCAATTTGGCTTGAACGAGACTTAATTTGGAAGTGGGTTTAGTAGTCCCATTATTCTCTTCCCCTTCCTCCTTCGGTGGCATGGGCAATTCTGACTGAAAGCCCCCTAATTGCAAAGCAGCTTCAGAGCCACGCAATGCACGATGAGGTGATTGATCCAAATCTCCAACTTCGAGATTACCTCCATCTAAACTATTCGTTCTTACTTTTTCCAAATGATGCACTTCATTCGACCATTCTCGATCTTTTTTCCGACGTTCTTCATTTTCAGTCGTGCCTTCAATGAGCGAACGATCTATAGTTGTTCCAGGAGTTCCAGGATTACCGTCAGAAGGAACATGACTATTACCAGTATCTGTCTCCATTGTATTGCGTGGAGGCGTCGTTGATGGTGAAAAGAAGGAAACAAGGTTTTGCGCAATAGGTGTCTGCATGATGTTATCAACTGATGAACCGAGGCCATTCCATAAATTATCCAAACCACCACCACTGTCACGTCTAATTGCTTCATTATTTGTAGAATTAGTTTGTTCCACATTGACTTTAATGCGGATATCATAGACGTAATTGTAGCTATTTTCAATGCCACCCAATTGTTGTGAATCTTCTTTCAGTCTACGACGAATATATACAATTAAAGGATGCAATGACAATTTCAATATCACGGGTATCAATAGTAACAAAAAGCCTTCTTTCAAAACAGCAGTTAATTGTACGATTTGCAATCCAATAGGGAAATGTTCTGGTAATGTTGTTTCTTTCAGTGATTCTACCCAATTAGTGACATACAACACTTTGTTCGCATCAGCTGACCAATTCTCTAGTAAATGTTGAATAATAGGAGAGCGAACATTGACATCTTCATCCAAAAACTGAGTAGGTAAAGGGATCCCACTAACATCCTGAGCAATCCATTTGTTTACAGGCAAATTCATGTGATTGATTTGCACATTAGCTTGCAAGTTAGAAGCAGCAGCATTCTCAAGCAATTCATCCAATTGAGTATTCAAACGAGATTTGATAGTCATTTCTTTCAAGGAATTGATTTGAGTGAGAAAGCGAGTCTTAACTAGCTCCAAATCTGCATCGTCTAGCGTTTCCATATACTTATCCATACCTCCCTCGATCTCAAGAGCCAAACTCTCTCCCAAATCGGATAGCAGCTTGGACAGCGAAAGGAGAGCTTTATCACTTCGACTCATCGTCTTTTCTTAAACAATATATAGGAGCCCTATGCGCCCTGAACCAAACATTGGTACGTGCTCGTACAAAGTTTTTTTTTATACGATGGTCCGGGTTAACCAGAAGTTACAATCCCAGGTGGGATGTTACAAAATTTACAAAGTCAATGAAAAATCCCGACCCCAACTACTAGATCGGTCGCTTCCAGCGCCGCTGACTTGTTGTTTGGCTTGCAACGGGGCACAATGTCTGAGTCGATGGCTGAACGAGACCCAATTGAGGGCTCTTCTGAGGACGATGATAGCGGGGCAATGGGATTCTTCACCGGGCCGCTGATTGGTCTCTTTATGATATGTATTTCGTGCATCGCTATTTTTGCGATTGAGCAGGCTGCCACTAAGTTTTCAATCTTGTTGAAACGTTGCCAGATGGCTTGCCGTATGATAACAGATATCACTAGAATTGATCCTGATTATGAAGATCGCCCAGTGTGTGTTCGTGGCAAGACACAACTTCGTGGTTTTGCGAAAGCAAATAAAGATGATGATACTGGCTTTTCAATTGGAGATCAAAAAAATGCGCTTCGTTTGAAAAGGGTTGCAGAGATGTATCAATGGGTAGAAGAGAGAAAAGAGAGAAAGAGCGGCAAACATAAGGAAATATATTATGAATATCATTTGAAATGGGACGAGACTGATCATGATTCTTCTCAATTCCACCATGCTTACGATGGTCATCCTTCAAGTAACAACTCTTCTTATGGCCGTGGAGATATTTCTTATCATGATTCTACATCCAGCACTTATACGAATCCGAAACGAAATCCACCATTCGAATCTCAAATTGTGGATACAGAAGTGACTGTAGGTGCTTATATGTTGTCCAAGAGGCAAGTCAAAATGATGAACAAGTTCGAACAATGCAGTATCACAAATAGTAACATGCAATTGAACAAAGTTGATCGAACTATTCCTACACCTAACATAGAAACTGCTGGTGATATTGCTTATATAGTCTACAAACCTGCCAATGTTGGACCTAGATGTTCATTGGCGAATCCAGAAGTAGGCTTAGTGAGAATTTCTTACCAGGTGATCTTCGAGAATGGTCCTTTGTGTACCATTGGTGTCCAAAAGGAACCGTCTTTCCGTGCTTTTACCGAACAGGATGCACATCGTGGAATGCCAAAGAATTGTATGGACACTGCTTCTTCTTCTGCTGGTTATACTGCAGTACGTGATGGTGATGTAGAAATGGGCGCAGTTACTGGTGGAGACGATGATGATGGAGATGATTTGAATGATGCATTGGATGGTATACGACAAAATGCAAGTAATGCTACTAATCCATGTGTATTAATGTGCTGTATGCCTTGTTATTTGTCTGCCTTAGTACAGCCATTCTTGAAAATGTGTATTGGTAAAGCCATTGGAGATGATGTTTTATTACTAGAACAAGAAGAGACTGAAGGAAATGTCATGTTTAACAATGCACAATCTGCATTTGCATGGAGATTGTCTGTCATGAGATTGGTAGGTATCCTCTTCATGTACATCGGTATGATCTTTTTTTTTAGTCCTATTGCCAACATACTGGAATGGATTCCTTGGATTGGTACTTATGTAGCATCTTTCTTTTATGGTGTAATTGGTGTTTTAGCAATCATGATTGCAGCATTCTTGATTTCTTTAGCATGGGTAACTTTCCATCCTGAATACATGCTCATTGTACTATTAGCAATGGGTATTCCTTGTGTACTCTATGCTACAGATACTGCTTGGTTATATTTCGGGTACATTTGCTGTATTGGTGCTTTATATCCTTTGTACGAATTTGTTAACATGATAATGGAAGAAAGAGCGTTCGCAGCTGAACAATCGAGAAAGGATGAAATCCATAAAAATCATGTCAGAGAACGCAAGTTGGAAGCGAAGAAGAATGGGAACATGTCGGCTACTGCAAAGACCAACTTGTTGGCAAATTAATTGTATGATCGTATGTTATATAAATAAAAAAATTATGAACATTTCTACATAACTACGTTGATGATGCCACCATCGGCCTTGATGTTAGCTTCTGTTTGCTTTTCTCTGCTCCATGCTGATATTGAAATCTCTCTATTTCTTCATCCGTGACGAAGATTTTAATCCTTCTAGGATTTTTGATTCTCCCGTTTCGAAATGAAGGATCCATCTTTTCAAGTTGCTTCGTGGTCATGGCTTCTCTTATGGAATTAGGGAATAGAAAAATTAATGACGGCCAAAGATTGTTTGTTATGTGATATTCAGGACCGAAAGTGATTGTCTTTTTTGCATACTTTGATGGAGTAGAGCAAGAAGAAATAATGGAACTATACGTTTTACTAATCAGAGTGAAGAAACGAGTTCGTGCTCCTTCACTTGCACTGAGTGGTATCATCTGCTTCACTTCATCGAGCTTTTGTCGGAATTCTGTAGCATAGAGTTCTTCATCGTCTGCTGCTTTCAATGACTTCTGTGCCCTATGTTCATCCATCTCGACCTCTTCGACTTCCTTTTCTTCTTTCTTTCTAGTGTTTATCGAAATCCCCCATATTTCATTGTCTTCATTATCATTATGATTACTGGATACATTCGCGAACACCGGATCCTCATCTAACTCATCAATTAGCATATCATCTCCATTCAGCAATCCGACATGATGATTGGCATAGGTATCAAAATGCACAATCTGCTCCTGTTCAGCAAGACTCAGTATGGGAATATCGAAGTGATTCAATGTTTTAACACCAGTAATCGATGCAGGAACCGAATCCAGAAAGTATATCACATTCTCCAAGTCTTCATTCATTACCTTGAAAACAAGCGCTTGACCACCAGCCACAGGGACGAATTATATAAACAGCTTTTGGTGAACGAACGCGTTGTTTTTCAAATTCCAAGTCGCCCCCACTGGCGACCGACCCCGCGTTTCCGCTCAGGCTGGCTGGGCGCTTTTTTTGAGCACCTACACGCAGCCTCTGTACCTCTATTGTACACAAGGATATTTGTTGTGGGGTTGTGAGCTGTGTCGATTCAAGGTATTTGTCTGGGAATACTTGATTTGATTCGGCTTCATTAGATCGCTGGATCCGTAATAAGTGCATCCTTGTTCGCTTCTTCTCGAGAGTGTTGTTATGAGATGAAAATATCGAGCGTCCTTCATGCCTTCTTAAGCAAGACACGCACTCCCGATGTCCCCGAACCTCCCGAGATTGTCGCTTCGAGTGATGAATTTCTGACTTTATTTCATAAAGGCTTCAAAACCAAAGAAAAGAAGAAGCGTGTGTCTTGGGCAGACGAAGTTAGCGCTATCACGGTAGTCCCCGCTTTTGCGATTGCTGGCGCGTCTGATCTCATGAGTGATGAAGAAGATGTCAATGATGCAGTATTAAATGTAGATGACGACAGTGAAGATGATGATACCTATGACCACACCAAAGATCCTCGTGTGCGTACCTTGCGTATCTTGAATCTCCCTTATGCTCTGAACAAACCGCGCTACTTTATGGATTGGATCCGTAAATGGACAACAATTCGGACTTTAGTCGCTGTGGATTTGGAATATCGAGAAGAACGATTTGCAGGATCAGTGAAAGCTCATTTTCGTTGTAGTAGTGTCAAACCGAATGAACAGAAGCAAGAAATGTTGACTATCATTGGTATTTTAGATGGAAAACCTTGTGAGAATCGTCCTTTGAAAGTAATCAATGTCTTTAATACAGCTAACATTGAAAGACATACAGAAAATGAATATCTCTGTGCCTCTCGTTATTATGACAAAATCTTTACTATTTGTGTCAAGTGTACCAATTGTGATCAAGTAGGACATCTCGCAAAGGAATGCCAACAACCTGTTAAGCAATTGCCATGTCATTTGTGTACCGGATTACATGATACTCAAGATTGTCCCAATCAGCTCTGTTATAATTGCAAACAAGTGGGACATCAAAAGAGTATGTGTCCCAAGGGTAAGAATTCTTCGCAGATGCAAACGATTTTCATTGGAGGATCGATCATCTTTCCAGATATGTGTAGTAATTGCGGAGCTAACGGGCATAATTATAGAACATGTCCTACTATTGTATCACCTGATAAACGTGAAGCTGCCAAACATAAGATCAATGCCCTTGACGATTGGCCTAAAGTGCCTTTGCCGTGGTTAAGTGCATTAGATAGTGATCCTAATGTCATATGTATGAATTGTGGAGAAAGAGGTCATGTGTTGTGTCAGGAGTTACCTAGTGTACGCAAACCATTGAATTTTGGATGGCAACGTTTCCTAGACGACCAAAATTTGCAGAGTATCACTAATGATAATAGTTGCATTGGTAAAGAGAATGGTAATACCAAAGAGGAAAGCTCGACTAGTTCTTTGTCTCTAAGCTCTACTGCAAGTTTGTTGGAGCTCAAAGGCGTGCCAAATGAATCAGAAACCAACAGTGAATACATCGTCTGGGAGAAGAATGAGAAGGCACGTATGAAGCAAATGCTGAACGATAGAAAATACCGTGGTACAGATCGTGAGGATGAGGAAGATGCAAGGCGTCTCTACGAGTCCACTCTCAGAAATGGCTATGAGTCTGATCACGAGAGACAAGTATCTAATACTGCAGCACTTATGTACTGTCCTCAGTGCGGTGGGAGAGGACATAACTCTGACTTCTTGTCTACTGGTCATTCTGGCTCTAGTCATAGTGCTCCTTGTGATTATGGATTACAAAGAATTCTGACTGAAGAGAGATCTAGAATGGATAGAGAAAAGGAGAAAGAAGAGAGAAAGAAGAGAGAAGATCTGTTTCGTGAGAAAGAGCAGAGAGAACGTGAGAGAGAACGTGAGAGAGAACGCGAGAGAGAACGTGAGAGAGAACGTGAGAGAGATCGTGAGAGAGATCGTGAGAGAGATCGTGAGAGAGAGTGGGAGCGTGAAAGAGACCATCGAGATCGTGGTCGTGGTCGTGGTCGTGACCGTGACCGTGACCGTGACCGTGAGAGAGATCGTGTTGACAGATTCGATAGAGATGTTGGTCGAGGCATCAGCAGAGAGTGGGATCGCTATGATCCACGCAGAAGTAATGATGGGAACAGCTTTAATAGAGATGGTAGTCTGAATCTAGCAAGTTCTCGTGATTATCACAGAGATTCCAGGGACTCTCGTGACCCACGAGATCGCCACCAGTACTCTTCTCCAGATCGAGACAGATATTTATCTTACGGGGGCAGGGAGAGAGACCGACCAGAGATCCTCGACCGTCTAGGGGGCCGTCGCCGTGATCGTGATGACGACGAAGATGATTACATGTCTTCCAGGTATCTCGATGGTCCATCGAAAGAGGCTCCTGCCCCTAAGAAGCGTAAACTCAACGTACCTTTGCCTCCTCTAATGCTTGAACAAAAAGAGAATCCTTCCGAGGCTGATTCCAAGAAGAAGAAGAAAAAAAAGTGCATGAACTGCGAGCAGCTGTTTCCCAATGGCACGGGCAAGTACACACACACCATTGAGACTTGTGGCTTCTATCCTGGTAATAATAACTTCAACGAAGATGCTCTCAATGCTCAGCTGGAAAGATACAAAATCGATCATCCCTCGTAAGCACCATGAAGAGTATTAGCGATAGCCAGATGCATCATCATCATAATCATCAACATTATAGCAGCCGCAGCCGCAGCAGCATCAGTTGATGGTTAGTTTTCTTCTCCATCAAATGAACATGGACATAGTGTCACCAATGAATAGGAAAGTTTGTACAACTCATAGAAAGAAGTGTAAACGGTTGACATTCAGTGTAGTAGTAATCATAATGAAATTCGTTCTATCATATAAATACAGGCTTATAATAAGGCAATATATTACAGCATAACTCAACTTTTAAGATTCATTTCCTCGTTTCACTGACAGCACTAATAACCCCCTTAACACTAGTATCTCTTTACATAATGCCTGTGCTGTCCCTGATACTGTTGGCGTCCTTGAGACTCCGATTGATGCGTGTGGCCGATGGCTTTGGGAACTCCATAAGCTTTCATCACTTGCTCCTGGCCTTGCTTCTTCTGTGCATAGTTAGAAACATGAGACTATAGAGATGCAAAGATGATGATGATTGGTAAAATATGAATTATAATAAAAAAAATAAGGTACAAGGTTAGTGTTGCTTTATGTCGATGTCGATGTGTGTATATCAATAATCGACTTCATTTCTACTTACTTGTCCATATCCACCCAGCCTGTGCTTCTTCCTCTTTGCTTTCTGCTGTTGCGCGTTCGAGCTAGCATATTGTTGCTTGGCCATTTTCTGCTGCTGTTGTTGTTGCAACATCAGTTGCTGCTGATGGTACATTTGCTGCTGATGCTGGGAATATAGGCCTCCACCTCCAATAGGAGGTAAGTTACTCTTATTCCCATGACCATGCTGTTGCTGCTGTTGCGCCATCTGCTGCTTGGAACTATACTGCTTCTGTTGAACAGGTTGATGCGTAGACTGGTCTTGTGCAGCATTACCTACAATCGTAGGTAGATTGTTTCCCTGTGTTCTATGAGAAGACTTACTATGGTGACTACCTACTGTCTTGCCACCAACACTATGATTGTCACTTTGCGACTGAGACTGCGTTTGAGATTGTTGCATCATCCGAGATTCTTGCTCGCGAATATCACGGAAGTAAGGATGTCTCATGGCTTCACGAGCACTGATACGTTCACTTGCATCATATTTCAACAACTTTACCATCAACTCTACACCATCAGCAGGTGCATGAGGAATCAATTGTGGGATCCCTAAACCCTTTTGCTGAGGAAAGTCGAAAGATATGTGACTAGCACCTTTGGATTTGAACTTTTGTAATATTTCTTGTGACGGTGTGCCCAACACTTTATGAATTCTAGATATTTGATCTACTTCATTCGATCCTGGGAACAGTGGGTATAAAGAGGTGATTTCGAACATGACACATCCAGCGCCCCATAAATCCATTTCAGGCCCATAATAGCCATCAGTCAATAGACACTCAGGAGCTCTGTACCATCGAGTACTGATATACTCGGTATAAGGCTGTTTACTGTATATACCACGACAACTACCGAAATCTGCCAACTTTAAACCCCTTCCTATATCTGTGCTGCTCTCAATCAATATATTCTCGGGCTTAATGTCTCTGTGAAAAATACCTTTCTTGTGCATGTGATCCAGAGACTTCATGAGCTGCCACATGTAAGACTTGATAAGTTGCGGATTCAAATAATGCCGACGTCCTATTACGAAGAGAGAGAGAGAGAAAGAGAGAGGTGGTGGTGGATTGGGAAGAGGGTAAAAGCCGAGTTAGTTTGAGTCCATTCAGAGGTAGTCGGAAAGTCCCATTGTACGCAAACAGAGAGAGGATCTCCGTTCAGCTTATGCTCATTTCGATGACGACGGGAAACACCAGTGTAGTTGCGAATCTGCACCGAAAAGGATGAGATGAACTCGAGTCATTTCTTAGTGTGATTGTCTTAAATTTAAGCTTTAACTGTGGCCCCATCCTGACTTTTGACGCCCCCAATTCATCTAAAAAGTTTGACGTCATTCTCTTTTATCATTGTACATTGTTACTCACCTCTAATCAATTCATATAAATTCGCATCCATCAACTCGAACACGAGTGCCAATCGGCCTGTAGGTTGATCGTATAACACCTCTTCGAGAGTAATGATGTGTTCATGCGGACTCAATCTTCTCAACGCTTGGATCTCACGAAGGTTGTTCACTTGGTCTATACTCTCGAAGCGATTTTTCATACACTTGATGGCGTGATACTTGCCATCCTTTACATTTTGAGCTTTCAATACCTCACTAAAGGTACCTTCGCCTTTCTTGGCGACTAAACGATACTTTCTCATTATCAGAGAGCAGCTGTAGGACGTGCGTTACAAAACAGCAAGCTGTAACCTCCAACGATAGATTCGCTAGACTAATGAGTCAGTATATGACTCCGCTGACGAGTAAGAGCTAAAATATCCTGACAAGGGAACGGTGTAGTTCACACAGATCCGATCTGTTTTTTCTTCATGCGCCGGCGTTTTATATATGAAGTGACACTACCCTAGGTACGGGGTCGGAGGCGGAGAGAGAGATTGGAAGTTATGGTGTTCTATTTAATTTAATATACATGGAATACACTGAAATAAAAATTTTGTGATTCAATATTCTCTCAATCATCGGTCATACAGAGCAACGCTGTACCTCTTCGGATCCAATGATCTTCGTTCTTATCTGATGGAATGGTCATGGTGACCACGAAGTTGGTCGAGTGACCCGTGGTGGACAGTGTACCCGCACGCAAAGAAGTCTATGGAGAGTGAGAATGAAAAGGAGAAGAGTATTAGTCAAGAATTCTATCATCATAATATTATGTATAGTGATCAAAGAAGACCTCATAGGGTCAAATAGAATTCGATAGCAATGAGTTCTTACCTTGTATAGAGGAGCCTTGTAGACATTTTCTGGATGGTACTCTTCTGTGATGACTGGTTTGAGCCATACACAAGGCATATTATCCAATAATACTCGTGGATGTGATTCCTGCATTAACATCTTTTCTCGATCGAAACGAGCTGCTTCGAAGAACAATCCATATATATAAGATCCAATTTCTGGAGCTTCCGTGACTTCATGTTCATCCATTGACATGACTTCCGTGCCAATGGATAATGTATCTACTGCAATGGCATATTGTCTAGAGTATGTTTGTTTGACAGCAGTCATGAACCCTTGAGGGAAAAAGAAACCAGGCAACCAATAGCATAAACGAGGTCCCTCATATAACCATTTCTGCATGAAGTCTATTCTAGCGAAGTAATCTTCAACCCAACTAGGTAACGGTTTGAGACAAGGATAACCAGCTGTTTCCCATGCTGGAGGTACTCGTTGGAATACAAAACAATTGAACATATTTTCTAATACTCCATCCATCACCACTTCTCCTTTGATCGCTCTTTGCAACTGACGCAAAGAGGCTTTCATGACATCAATCAATCCATTGAAACGGATACACTCTTGTCCTAAGAAGACTCCAAGACTGTTGACACCACCACTTGAATCTTTAGTAAACACATCTGCATGTGCTTTACGCAAATCGTAATTATCAGTCATTCGGTTGTTAATCTTGATAGCAATATCAGTCACACGAGCATCATCATTACTACTGCCACCACCACCACCAGATCCTCCAGAACACAAGACAACGGTGTCTAACAGAGATTTGCTTTCGTTCTGTTGAAATGAAATGGCTGCATTATTATGCAAACCAAACACGGGAGGTTTATCTTCCAATGGTAATCCACGAATATACTCTCTTACGCCTTCAATGTCTCCCTCAACGGGGGCATGATAAACACCATCTTCAGTGAATTTGTATTCATCTGTCAATAATTCAGGGGTGAAATATTTATTCAAAATTGCAGCGATAGATCTCTTGTCCCAGACATCTGTCACTCTACCGCCATAGGTCACAGCAGATACAATGACTCGCAACGTTTCCCAAGGCACGTGGTCTTGCTCTTCCACATACATACGCACTTGCTTCATAGCTGCTTTCAAATCACTTTGCATCCATTGATAAGCAATGTTCCAGCCGACAGCACCGAATTTTCTTCTCTCTAAGATGAGTGCATTAAAGAAAGCAGTAGCGAAACACAGCTTCTTATAAGCTAGAGGTTTCTCACAAGACTCATATTCGTCTGAAGTAATGTCACCAAAGACTCTGTTTAAATTAGCTCTCAACCCACGAGGTGGCTCATTGGTCACTTTAAGTCCATTTTGTAGAACAGGCACAGGGAATTTGTTGGAAGGCATAGAAGTCAGCCATAGGCGGAAGTCATTGTTGACCGCACCAGGATCATTCTGCATGCTTTCTACAATTTGTTCTAGTCTAGATAACCAGGATACTGCTAAATGACAATTCTGTAGACATACCCAATCTCCCATAGCTTGAGCATTTGTAATGGCCTTCTCGGCGATAGGACCTTGACCCTGTCCAAGCGAAATGATGCGTAATCCGCCTGAACCCTTGCCTTTGGCTTCAGCTAATTGTAAGAGGTAATCTGTAGGATCAGCACCAGGAGATAGAATAAAGATGAGTGGAGTGACGTTGGTAGAGTCGACGAAACTACCTTCTAGATCGAAAGGCGGACTCTCAGTAAAAGTATGCCCAATCGTGGAAGCGACGTATCTACGCACGGCTTCCACAATCTTTTCTTCTCGAAGTACACGTACGATGATAAGACGATGGAAAGGATCTAGTTTGTCTTCCCAACCTCCTGGTAACTTCTCACTATGTGGATTCTCGGTAGTGAATACTTCTGCCCATGCTGCAGGATCAGCATCAATATTATCCACTAAACCAGCAAATATTTCGGGAAGGGCATCTTCTAGCATGACCGCATTGTTCCAGTTCTTATCCGTTACTTCCCCTTTACTGCGAATAGCCTCATCATAGGGCCGCTTGGCAAGAACATCTGCATCAGGCACAGGTCCTACCATGAACAATTGCCACGTAGACTCACTTACATCACCTGCTGCCAAGGCAATCTTAGCTGCCACCATAAAGGCAAAGAGTAATTTGTCTTTCTCGAACAAACCTCTACATACATTCAAGTAGATGCTTCTAGTGATGTCTTCAATGAGTAAATCAAGACGTTCTTGTAATACTGTCTTCTTCTCAGTCTTTTGCAGTCTCGTGACTACGAGTGCCTTGTAGAATTGTAAACTGTATTGATACATCGGATCGACCAATGCTAAATTGGCGACTACAAAGTAAATCACACTGCCTCGAGTAGCCACCACACGGTATCCTTCTCTTGTGGTGTTAATTTCCAAAGTCGTTGCTTCAGCTTCTTGTAGACGTTGACCAATGTTCGTAGAAGTCTTTTTACTGTTATCCAAGGAATTGATGAGGTCCTCATCCTCCAAGATCTTGCCACTAGCATTAGCAAGCATACTCAGAATCTGTTCCTCAATGTCCAACAATTGTTTCTGATCGCTAGCAATAGACACCACCAATTGATCTTTCCTCTCTTCCAAATCAGGTCTTTCATTCTTGATGACATCTACCAGTAACTGGTCCTCCAGACCTTTCATAGTGACAGTGAAATTGCACACGGTCACTTTGATGCAGATCTCAGGCATGTAGTGTGGATTGGCCAATTTAGTTGTGATCATGAACTTGAACTCGTCAGAATAAGGGACATCGGTGTCGCCTAATCTCAACAGAAATTGACCTGCTTTCTTGAAAACTTGTTTCAAAAGCACAGGTTCTAATGAAGGATCGAGTTCTTCTCCAATATTTTCTAGTAATACTGGAGCACCGTAACGAATACCATTCTCCAGTGTTCGCAAGAACTCCTTTTCAGTCAACTTGATGATCTGCAGATTGCTTTCAGCGAATCTATTACGGATCCATCTATTGGCTTGTCCCTGTGGATCAATCATCAATGGCCATCGTCGTCCCAAAGTGGTAAAGAGACCGTTTTCTGTACTAAAATCATCAGCAGGAAGACCATCGATTTGCCACTTACGCACTACGACTGGTTCGGCTAAAGCTTTGATCAAATTGAAGTCACTACAAGGAATCTTGAGCTCTTTACAACGAGCTACCCATTTGTCAACAATGCGTTGACGGAATTGTGAAGTAAAGGGCCCTAGATAAGCAAGGCATCCCGCCGCTAGACACATATCTCCTGCCAAGTTGACAATGGCACCCTTGAGCTCTTCTGCACTCTGCTGCCAACGCACTTTCTCTCCACCAAGACCACCCAACAATCTACCAGCACGAACAAGTTGAATCTGAGCATTCTCTGCTTGTGCTTCTAACTCCTTCTTCTTATTTTGTGTCTCTAGTAAGGTGGCTTGTAGACCTGCTACTCTATCCTGTACTGTTTTGAGGGAAGCTTTCTTCTTGTTCAGTGTAGACATGGTAGCATCCAGTTTTTCTTCTGCCAAAGCCAAATTGGCCTTCTTAGGTTCAATACTCTTGGCTACTTGATCATAGATGACCATTGCACGTGCCCATGCACATAAACACATGGCCGCAGAGGATTGCTTCTTGACTTCTTCAGGAACGAATCGTGCATCGTTGAAGTATGGCATGACTTGTCGCATGACTTTCTTGTCAATATTGTCTTTATCATAGGTCTTCAATGTATCCAAAAAGTCACTTTGTGATAACAATTTCTTGGCTTCTCCCCATGGATCTTTCTTGATATTCACTCCAAGGAAGATACAAACACATTCCATAGTGAATTTGACCAATTCAGGAGGGTTAGGAAAATTCTTGACTTCGCCAATAGACTTCTTGTCCAATGCATCTAGATTCTTCATGGCAGCTTCATAAGCAGGCATAGCTTCATCTAGTTCCGCTTGACAAGAATCCTTGATGGCTTGTACTTCAGTGGCGACTTTATTGGCTTCATCCACGTCTACTGCAACTAATGCAGCTTGTGCGTCTGCATCTTTCTGATCAGCAGTGACAGAGATGAGCAACTCTTCTGTGTCTTTAGAAGCTTGTTCTAATACAGGTTTCATCTCTGTCAGCTTGACTTCCAAATCAGCGACGATCAATTCTGTCTCTTTCAATTTATCTAGACCTACACGATATCTTCGTTCATTCGAACTAATCTTCTCTTGCTGCTGCTTCAACAAGTCGACATAGAGCTTGATCAATTCCAAGTAAGACGTAGGAGTGGTATATGTCTGTCTACGCAATTCTTTGAAAAATGCAGCGGTCTCATTCTCTACAGTCTTGTGCATATTGTTACACATCTCAGACAAAGACTCTACATAATCTCCAATACCCAATTCAGTATGTGCTTGGAATTGCTTCTCAGCTACACTATAAAGAGCATCTTCTGGCCAAGCATTGAACCAATCGATGGTACAACAATTCACTAAACTAGGGAACATACGACATCTGGTACGGAACCCGGCACCTATTGGAGACATACACAACACAATGTGAAGATTCTCTCGCACTAAACTGGTGTAGTGTTGCAAGATACCTTCTCTTGTCTCCACACCGACTTGTTTGGCGAGAGGACGTACCATGCCCACAATCTTCTCCAATTCGTCCTGTTCATATAAATTAGGGACTTCACCGCTGTTCAACACATTATTCAGATCCTCTAAGAAAGTCTCTGTGACGATTTGCGTATCAGAGAATAAGAACACAGTGGGTAAGTTCTTTCCACCTGCATTCATGAGAATCTCTTTGAGGTTCTCATGCCATTCATTCATACCGTAACCACGAGTGATTTCGATCTGTCGGCATTTGAAATCTGCCATAAAGGAAGCCATGCGTGTCAAAGATTGGCGGCCACTACCACCTACTCCTACCAGTAAAGCATTACCTCTAGGTTGAGATAATACACGTGCAATACGAGATACGTGATTAATAGCATCTCTGAAAAAGACCAATTCCATACGGCTAGGGAAGGTGATATTATACTCATCCAAATACTCTACCAATACATCGTTAATAGCCGTATAGTCAGGCAATTTCTGGTATTCCTTATCTTCCTTAGTCATGAAATCTCCATATATAACATCAGCGAAATCTTCCAATTTCCACGATTTCAATTCCAAATTGTCGTGTAGTTGTTGCAAAAGAGCATCATTAAACCAAGAGCGATCTTCTTCATTAATAAGACGATCGCGGAATACACGAGCTGCTTCGTGACACCACAATTTGATAACACTCTCATCATCAGGCAAGTGACTTTGTTTTACCATGAGTAATCCTTGGAAGACTTTGGATAAATCCCTTAAATTGAACGTATAATGAGACTTAGATGGTGTGGGCAACAATTCCTTTTGAATTCGCTTGTAGATCTCTACTGTAGACTGTACCATGGGTTCTGCAATGCCTGCACTCGCTGGTAGCACTTGTGTCATGTATCCTTTCACAATAGATGAGAAGATCAGTTGCATACTATTCGTGCTCAGGTTGGTCAACCAGATCATATGATATTGCCGTAATAGACGGGGACTAATCTCGTTTCTACCACCGCCAGGAGGAGCACAAGCAGCAGCACAAACTACATCTTGTACATATTTGAAGAAAAGCTTGTGTACATCGTAGAATCCGCCTCCATCAATAACTTGTCTCAATAATTCATTAGGAGGTTGAGCACCATATGTTTCTAAAGCAGGCATATTCAAGTCATCTACAAACAAAAACATTTTCTTACCTGTACCTGCAGGACCCAACAAGTTTTTGCGTTTTTTCTCCAACTTCGATTCTAACACGTCCCTTAAATTGGCAGGTTTGGTTTGTGCAGAGTATCCCATTACATAAGATACTACTTTACCAGTAGCTACCATATCATTCAAGAAAGCATTAATAACTACTGATTTACCTACACCTGTTTCGGCCATGAACAAGACATTATGATCATTGTTCATGAGTTTATCCAATAAGTATCTGTATCGAGTTGTATCTACTGTGGGTACCAAAATGTTGAAATATGGCGTGGCAGTGTCGAAAGAATAAGGATCCATGATGAAGTCCCACAATCGAATACATTTACCACTTAGATCAACATAGACGTGATACACATCTTGTTGTAACAATAAGTTGTACTTAGCACTCACCAAAGAAGCGAATCTCGTATGCATCCAATCGTTGAATTTGTCTCTACTGTCATCATGCAAGTTCGCTCCGATGGACCATACAAAGCACCACACTAGCAATGCATTCATCAACTCTGTCTCTTCAGCCAATAACTTAGCCTTATCCTCTTCCAAAGCATTCTCAGATTGTAGCATACTAGCAAACAAGTCCAGTAACATTTGCGTCACTTGGTTGTTACTAGTAGCTACTTTCTCTTTGCACTCATAACGTATGAAATCAATAGCGGCCTCCAAGTGTTCTTCAATGACGCTTACAATTCGATTGGCATGTCGAAGTCCTACCAACTCTTTCAATACAGTCAACGACCAAGTTCTTACTAAAGACAAGCAACCTACGTGCACTTGCTCCATGTAAACCATACCACAACGACTTACAGTAGCAGGAGACGCGACTTTCAAGTCTTGCACTTCAAACAACATGTGCATAGTGACGGGGATCTTGATACGTTCGGAGTTGGCTAGACATAACATCTTGTTGTCATCCAATACAGTATTCATATTCTCAATCCACACCGCATCTACGGGGCCATCGAAGATGATCCACTTCCTGTTGTCTGATCCTTCATTCAAGAGGTCCACACAGCCTCGGACTAGTTTAGGTACAATACCATCTCTCCATTCATTGGTGGCTAAATTGAACTCTCCATACAATTCACCAGCAGCAATAGATTTAGGATTCAAGACGAGTCGATCGACTACCTTGTAGAATCCATCTTTATCTACAATGCCTTCTTCATGCAATGCACTCAATGCTTCTGCCAAAATACGAGCATTGGCACTTTTACCGCTACCACTTTCACCGACAATCATCATACCGTGACGCACTAATTGTGTTTCGTGTACTTGGATAACTTTACTAATGAAAGACGGCACCTTTTGCAGATTATTGTTCTCCAATGCCGCTTCAATAGCTTGCTGCAATTTGCCATAATCAACATATGGTACTTCAATTCCAGGGAACAGATCCCTTAGAATACCTGCAAACAGAGGGATATCTTGTTCCAGAAACTTGGGTACATTGGAATCTCTCATAGCTCGAATCAACAATAGATCTTCGAATGTTTCCGGTTCTTTTCGTTTTAATTGACCTGCTGCTACCAACACTGTCTTGACAGCTCTCATACCGAAGTCATAGTGAGACTGCTTCGACAATTGCTCTGATGACAAAGCATAAAGTTGGGCCATCTTGTTCGATAAAGGCAACGCATTACCGAAACCTTGAGAGAACAGCATGATTTCTGCAATTAATCGGTAGTCGGGAACCATCATCGCTACTGGTCTGAATAAGGACTTCAAGTTATCCGGCAGTTCTGTACGTCCAGCATATCCAGGATTCATGGTGATAAAGACACCAAAACTGTAGTTGACAGGAATCATATTGCCTTCAAAGTCGAACTCCTTAACATTCTTGGAAATGGCTTGTTGGATACATAGAATCTGTTGTGCAATTACAGATAACACCTCAATATCGATACGATTGAACTCATCAAAACAAGCCCAGGCCCCCTGCTGTGCTAGTCCGGAGAAGAAACGGCCCATGATCTTATAATCGAGACCATCGGAACAATTGAAGACAACACAATAGACGGCTAAAGCCTTGGCAAGATCTTTAGTGGTCTCTGTCTTTCCGGTACCAGCAGGTCCTGCAGGAGCACCTCCTAGGCGCATGTGTAGTGCACCTGTCAACGTCATATAACACAGATCGGTCAATGGAGTAATGACTAGACGAGGGCCATTACCGAGATACTCATAACCATATCTGAAGTTACTAATGGTCTGTCGAGCAAACACATCATCCTCTTTTTCATCCCAATAGTAACGCAATTGCTTCGTCCACTCAAAATCTGTCAAAGAACGTACTTCTTTGCGCACAATAGCACGAATGACATCACGAGCATGTACATCAATCGTGAGCAATGCACCAATGAGTGTTCTTTGTTGGCCATCCAGGGGTTGTCTCACAATACGGACCATACTATCGATTTGCTTGAGAGAGAAATCTAAAAAGTCCTGCATAGCATTCAAATCAGCTTCTTTGCCCTCTTCATATATACCACCCATCTTCTGCAGTGCAATGGTGGCATTCTGTGTCCACATGACCTGGTCGATGGCAATTACTACTTGTGCAGGGTAGCCCCATAACCAATCATCTCTATCGATGGCCGTTTCATCTGTCACAGGATACTTGGTGTAAGCAGACTTACACATATCATATAAAGTAGTTCTCATTCCTTTTTCAAACGCTAATAACCAGTACTCTACGGGGCCTTCTGCTTTGACTTGTTCATTTAAAGGCACATTCTCTCCTCCGGGATCCATAAATCCTAAAATATCATGTGCATTCTTCTTCTCACCAAACTTAATACGTTTGATGGCATCGAAACACTTGCCGATGTGAGGTTGTACAGCTGTTGGATCTCTCGTCTGAGACAGAATTTCCAATAATTCATCATTAGATAAGAAGTAGAAACGAGGAAATGCCATGCGCTTTGTCTCCAAGTACTCCTCCAAACTCTTCTGAATACTATCCAATGCTTCATTATTCATATTAAATTGATCCAAGAGAGGGATGGGGCCTTCACGGCCTTCCAATGGGTCTAAAGCAGCAAGACATTTGGGATTCTTGAAAGTTCTGGTCATGATACTTTTCCATGAACGATCTACAATCAAAAACTTTTGAGACTCTGCTGGTAATTGTTTTTGAATATCTTCTGCCCCAAAGATGTTCTCTAGATACATCCAAGTCTTTTGACACACCAACCACTCATCCAAGGTCTCAGAAAGTACTGCCAACTGCTTGGCCCAAGTCTCTACTTCTTCCTGAATATTTTTAATGAATCGACTACCAAGCATAGTTTGTAAAGTGACTTGATTGTCTTCCAGTAAAGTGAAGATTTCTTCTAAAGAACCCAAAACAAACAAGTTGTGCTGATCTCGGTGATTGTTTACAATAAAGTTCATATTTTCCCAACCATTACGCACTTTTTCCAAAGAAGCTTCTAATTGGCTCTCTCCACTTGCGATACCTGAGATTTCTCCAATTTGATCCTTGAATTCCATAATGCCACCGTTCACCAAATCCATCATAGTAAAAGGTTTGTCAGGGTAATATGTCTGTTTGATCAATTTGAACAATTTCTCGAAGTGACGTGTCCTCAAATTAGGATTACCCAAGTCTAGTATGTTTGGCATCATCATTTTGACATCTGATACTTTGTCTTTCAAAATCTCAGTAGTTCTCGTGTCTGTCTTTTTGTGTAAAGAGTACACTTCTTTGAAAATACTTTGTACTTGTCTATCCATCTCTTCAACGTCTAAACCGATGGTTCCATCAGGTTGCACAAACGGACATTCCATCCATGTTTCATAATTGGCATTCCAGTCCTTGATCGTGGTCCACACCTTTTTGACAGCTTCACAACGACGTATACCAGCATCTAATTCTTTATATTCATGAGGAGTTTCATTAAATAAAGTTTGGTAACCACCATATACAAGTCCAGTCTTACTAAACCCTTCGAGCTTTTCATGCATATTATTCAACTCATCTACCATCTCTACAGCATCATTGAACTTAGCACCATCAATAAAAGAAGTGTCATCTAAATGAGCCACCACAGAAGTCACCTGATCTTCTAATTTACTAATATTCGAATTGACGTTGTTCACCATCTCTGCCAACTTGGTATCTTTGTTTTGTTGTGCTATCTCAATTTCACTCTTGTACAATGCTTGTTTATCATGTAAATCTTCATGCAATACACTATCTTCAGGATCGATTTGCACATTATGTTTTTCCAATAATGCATACATTTGGTCCACAGAAGATGATTGTTTGAACATATTCTTTTCATCTTCTTTCATGGCTTGGATATGAGCTACAAGAGAAGCGAAATCTTTCAATTGATTTGGTTTTAAAGCCAATTTCTCCAGATTCTTTTTGTAAGTATCTGTAAGAGAAATGCATTTTACCTTGGCAATCTCTCGAATATAATCTTTAATTTCTCTTAGGCGATCATCTCGTAAAGGATATAATTCATTCTTTAATCTCTTACTATCAATCTCTAGAGTACCCATAGGTTTATTACGCAATTTTTCCAATTCCTTGGACCAATCACCAATCGTTTCCATCATATCTTTCAACTCAGACATATCATGAGATTCTTTTCTATAAGTCTCAAAGTCCCAGGAAACATTGAAATCGTAGATGGGACGTACACTATCAAAGGAATGTGCATGTTCTTCAGCTTTATCGAAATCATTTTCTAACCTAGCACGAATACCTTCATGAGTCAATCTGAATTTGCGATCATTTTTAATAATACTTTGAATACTAGCTCCACTACCACCAGTAGATTTGTTATTCAAATAAGCCACTCGATTCAAATTGCCAACCGCATTTACCAATATTTCTAATAATCGATCAATGGATCCTTGCATTTCTGCACAATGAGGACTGAAAAAGGATCCATTATCATTAAAACGAATAGTAGTTTCAAATACTCCCGTTTTCCTGTTTTTACTCAATTCATTGTAGAAATCTCCTACACTACGAATAGCCACAGAGACGAGTGCTTCTACACTCAAGTAATCTACAAAGCGTATAAAGTCAGGTAAAGTAGCATACTCCAATTTCGCTTGTTTGCGCATGGCAATCCTTTCCAATTTCTCTTGACGCATTTTGAGTAATGATTTGTGTTTTACATCATCATCACCATAAGCGACACCATCTTCGTCATCACTAGCTCGAGAGTGCATATTTTGAATTTGATGGATAACTGTCTGTACTTCTTGTGTCACCAAACGCATAGATTCTTCAAACTCACCTCCTGCTTTTAAACAACTCTGTGTTTGTGTCTCTACAAATGTTTCCATTTCCATAGGTCCACGACTATTATCCAAATAGAGCAATTTCACCCCTTGTACTGCCATCAAGTGCTTCTTGATTGCCATAATAGCTCCACTTGTAGTCTTTCTAGACATATACAAACGACTAGCGACCGCCTTGCGTTGTTTACAAAACAATAAGAAACGAACGTTCTCTTTCCATGTTGTGAATATCTTTCTATGTAAATAATACTTATAGAATCCAATATTTCTCAATATTTTGAACATCATTGATTGTCGCATCCATGCAGTCAAAGGAGTACATTCCGCATTTTCTCCAGGACAAATGTGTACAATACCAGCATTACTCATAGTGAAGTATTCGTCTTGTGCAGAATGAGGACCTTCAATTCTCTCCAAATCATAGGGGCGGAACTCTTTGGGGTCATCTACTCGTTTGAAATGAACAAATTTGACTCCAGTTTCACTACCATACCTTGCAAAGAAGTTGATGGCATCATCACCCGTCTGCAAACCATGTAAAATGACGGATGCTTCATCCAAATCATCTGTAGCACCACTACCTGACTTCTTGGGCATGGCAGCAGGAGCTGTATTACGTGCTGCTGTATTGTTATTGAAAGTATTCAAAGCACTCACACCATCTTTCATCTCTTCTTCTCCCGCGGCTCCAGCAGGTAATAACCCATCATTTTCATCTTCGACAACTTGCGTACCCATTGCACGAGATAAGAATGCAAACTCATTCTCTTCTTTGAATTCCGTAGTAGGTAAAGGTTCTTCTTGTGATACTTCAACAGTATTCAGTTTCTTCACTTTCACATTCGTCCTTTTCTTGTTATTTGGTAACATGGCACTATGCACAGGTTTACCAGGTAAAGCAAAGGTGTCCAAAGGTGTACGATCCAATTCAAAGAGGGTTGTATCGCGACTATGACGCATAGCATCATGAGCCTCTTTGGCGGCGCGGATACGTTCCACCACATCAGGACGAGATTTGTCAATGGTACTGGTACCATCTTCCACACTTTTGGTCAACATATTACGAATATCTTTCGCACTAGGAGCACCAGTGCCACCAAAGCTCATCGGATCAGCACCACGAGTGAACTTCGGTAAAATGTTTTGGCGATCCGTATTCAGCAACTCGACCTTGCCATCCTTCACATTAGATGACATGGTTCCAATATGATGCTATCCTACGTACGATATACGCCAGGATACACTCAGTAAAGGAAAGATACGCCCAAAAATCGCAGCTGAAAATTTGCGAACCGACCGCTTTGGAAGTGATTTCGCGGGGTGGGGTATTTCAACAAAAGGCAAAAAAGGCAAAAGGTTAAAACACGATGAGTAGCTTTGCAGACGACGATGAAGGTGACGAGTACAAGGCTCCCGCTCCAGGTAAGTTTTTCAGTACCTCCAGGCTTCTAAATTCTCTATCTGT